>WNGB01009606.1_pt1 | contig 13538 bp, 14 predicted proteins | sample 5400681 | NCBI WGS metagenome assembly WNGB01 (sample SAMN13153367, study PRJNA577476) | soil metagenome | isolation source: 115 cm soil or saprolite under grassland replicate 2 | place: USA:California | collected 2016-06-15 | reverse complement strand
GTTGGCGCTCGAGCGAGGCGACATCGACCGCCGTAGCGGAGTCGTTCACGTCCGCAGGGTGTTCACGGACGGACAGGTGAAGCTGTACGGAAAGCAGACCGGAAGCCTGAGGACCGTTCCCCTGCCCCTCAGAGCCTCGGAGAGCCTGTCTGCGCTACCGGCGCGGTTGGATACTCCCCTGCTCTTTCCCGGGGCTCGTGGCGGCTTTCTCAACCTCCATGAGTGGCGAAGGGACGAATGGAAACCGGCGGTGAAGGGAGCGGGGTTGGAACATCGTTCGCCCTACGCCCTTCGTCACACCTTCGCCTCTTTTGCGAATCGCGGCCGGCGTTCCCCTGTTCGAGCTCTCCCGCTTCATGGGAACGAGCGTCGAGCAGATCGGCAAGACCTACGGCCACCTGTTGCCTGACTCCCTCGAGCGGGCGAGAACGGCGCTGGACGGCTTCCTCGGCGCTACAGAATCAGACGTCGTAGTCCGGAGGGTCTGAGCCGAGTTCATCTCGGCGCTTTTCCTCTTTTCCGAGGAGCTCGCGCCGCTTTTCGTCCGTGAGCTCCTCCCGGGGCGGCTGCTCGTTTGGGCTCTGATCGGGCACCGTGGAGGAAGACTCAGGCTTGCGGCCTAAGAGCCGATCTATCCACTTTTGCAGGCCGTTCATAACAGTCGGGGCGCCCGGATTTGAACCGGGGACCTCCAGTCCCCCAGACTGGCGCGCTAACCAGGCTGCGCCACGCCCCGTGGCTCCCCGAGTCTAGCTAGCCGCGGATGCGCTTGTAGAGGCGGTCGACGAGATCCGGCATGGCCTCGAGGCGCTGGGTGATGACCCGGATGCGGTACTCGCGGAAGTGCTCCGGCTCGACTCGAAGTGCCTTGGAGAGCGTCGCGATGACCTCGTTCGAGGGCACTGGACGGTTGCCGTGCACGAGGTGATTGAGATACCCGGCCGAGAGACCCGTCCGATCCGCCAGCGCCCGGTACGTCGTCTTGCGCTCCGTCATGAGCGCCTGGATCGTCGTCCCGAACGGCTCATTCGAGAATCGCCGCTTACGAGCCATGCGAGCGCCTCCCTCGGTGGCGTTGCGGGTAACCGAGGACACCGCTCGACGACTCCTTGCAGCAGCTCAAGAGCCCGGATGATGTTGCCGGGAGTGGCACTACCTTGCCAACTCTTTCACGCGCGGGGCGATTTTGCCCACCTCTACACGCTCCTCGGTGCGGCCGGCCCGCGCGAGCAGGTCGACGGTTCCGTCCTCGAGCGTCTTCTTCCCGACCGTGACGCGAAACGGGAGGCCAATCAGGTCGGCGTCGGCGAACTTTTCCCCGGCCCGCTGGTCGCGGTCGTCCAGAAGAACGACGAAGCCTTGTTCCTTCAGTGCCTCGGCCACCTGCTCGCCTTGCTGCTCCACGCCCGGAAGGACGACGACATGGACGTCGTACGGCGCGATCGCCGCGGGCCAGGCCGCGATGCCGCCCTCATCGTGGTTCTGCTCGACGGCGGCGGCGAGGATGCGGCCGGGCCCGATCCCGTAGCTGCCCATGAGAATCGGCTTTTCCTCCCCGTCCTCGTCCAGAAATCGCGCACCCAGCGGCGCCGAATAGTAGGTCCCGAGCTTGAAGATGTGACCGACCTCGACGGCGACCTGGAAGCGCAGGCGCCCGCCGCATTTCGGGCAGGCGTCCCCTTCCCGGGCCTGGCGGATGTCGGCGAAGCGAGCCTCGAAGTCGCGTCCGTGCTCGACTCCTCGCAGGTGCCAGCCGGTCCTGTTGGCGCCCGTGACGAACTGTCCCTCGCGCAGGGTCTCGTCGGCGAGGATCTCGCCGGAGAAACCCACCGGGCCGATCGAGCCCGGATCGGCCTTGAAGGTCTGCGTGATCTCTTCTTCGGTCGCGGGCCGCACGCTCGAGCCGAGGACGGCCGCGGCCTTCGCCTCGTCGAGGCGGTCGTCGCCGCGCACGAGCGCGAGCACGACCGCTCCGTCCTTGTTCACGATGGGCATCGCCTTCGACGTCGAGGCCGAGTCCACGCCCAGCAACTCGGACAGGGCCTCGATCGTCGTGACCCCGGGCGTCTCCACTTCCTCGGGCGCGTCCAGCCGAGCAGGGAACTCAGGTGCCCGCGGCACCCCGCGCGCGATCTCGAGATCAGCGGCGTAGTCGCCGTTCTCGCAGGTGACGAGCGTGTTCTCCCCGGACCCCGACGGCGCGAGGAAATCGACCGATTCGGACCCGCCCATCATCCCGGACTCCGCTTCCACCGCTACTACTTCGAGTCCACAACGATCGAAAATCTTGTGGTAGGCCTGCTCCTGGAGTCGGAAGCTCCGTTCGAGGCCTTCCTCGTCGCGGTCGAACGAGTAGGCGTCCTTCATCACGAACTCACGCACGCGCAGGAGCCCGCCGCGGGGCCGCGGCTCGTCGCGAACCTTGGTCTGAAAGTGGTAGAGCATCTGCGGAAGCTCCCGGTAGGAGCGGATCTCCCGCGCGTGGAAGGTCACCGTCTCCTCGTGCGTCATTGCGAGGACGAACGGGCGCCCCAGACGGTCTTCGATCTTCCAGAGCTCCGGAATCGCGTAGCGACCCGTCTGCTGCCAGAGGTCGGCGGGTGTCACGACCGGCATGAGCATCTCCTGCGCGCCGATCGCGTTCATCTCCTCCCGGACGATCTGGGCGACCTTCTCGTGCACGCGCCAGCCGAGTGGGAGGAACGTCCAGAGCCCCGCTGAGACCTGGCGAATGAAGCCGCCGCGGACGAGCAGGCGGTGACTCACTGCCTCTGCATCGCCCGGGTCCTCCCGAAGCGTGGGAATGAAGAGCTCTGAAGCCCTCACTACTAAGAGGGTCTTTGCGCCGCTTCGGCCATCAGGAGAGCAGCGGGCTTCGCCAGCTTCAGGCGCTTCGGGCGCTCCATCCCGGTCTCGATCCACTGGTCGATCTCGTGAAAGAGCTCGTCGACGAGGATGTCTGAGGACACCTTCTTGAGGACGCGTCCGTGGGCGTAGATGAAACCCGTGTCCCGGCCGCCGGCAATGCCGAAGTCGGCGTCTCCCGCCTCCCCCGGTCCGTTCACCGCGCAGCCCATGACCGCGACCTCGAAGGCCTGCGGATAGGACTTCAGCCGCTGCTCCACGACCTCGGCGAGCTTCTCGACTCCGACGTTGTCGCGTCCGCACGACGGGCACGCGATCATCACCGGCCCGCGCTCGCGGAGGCCCAGCGCCTTGAGGATCTCCCAGGCCACCTCGACCTCCTTGACCGGATCGGCAGTGAGGGAGATCCGGATGGTGTCCCCGATGCCATCCATGAGCAGGGAACCGACTCCGATCGAGCTCTTGATCGAGCCCGTGGCCGGCGGCCCTGCCTCGGTGACCCCGAGATGAAGCGGGTACTCGACCTTCTCGGAGAGCATGCGGTAGGCGCGGATCATCGTTGGCACCGAGCTCGACTTGACCGAGATCTTGAAATCGCGAAAGTCCATCGACTCGAGCAGGCGTACCTGCTCGAGCGCCTCCTCGACGAGCGCGGCTGCTGTGTCCTCCTGCGCTAACGCGACGAGGTGCTTGGGCAGCGAGCCGGAGTTGGCGCCGATTCTCATCGGGATCCCCTTCGCCTTCGCCGCCTTGACGACCATGGCGACCTTGTCGGAACCGCCGATGTTGCCGGGATTGATGCGCACAGCTGCCACTCCAGCTTCAATCGACTTCAGCGCCAGGGAAGCATTGAAGTGGATATCTGCGATGACCGGGACCGGGCTCAGATAGACGATCTTCTTGAGCGCTTCTGCGTCCTCGGTTTTGGGGACGGCCACTCGAACGACCTCGCAGCCCGCTGAGGCGAGGCGCGCGATCTGCTCGATGGTCGCGTCGACATCATGCGTGTAGGTCAGCGTCATCGACTGCACCACAACCGGTGCCCCCCCACCGATCGGCACGTTGCCTACTTTGATTTGACGCCGGCTCGCCACCGGTAGGAGTCTAGCCCCCTCTCAGCCGGTCGACGTCGTTCGAAAGCCCGATGAAGAACAGAAAGAGGACGAGGACGATCCCGACCATCGATGCGCGTTCGTAGGCCTCGCGGGAGATCGCCCGGCCCCGGATCCCTTCGGCGAGCGAGAAGGCGATGTGACCGCCGTCGAGCGGGAGAAACGGCAGCAGATTCAGGAGCGCGAGCGAAAGGGAGATGAGCGCGACGACTCCGAGGTACTCGCGGTAGTCGACCTCGAGCGTCTGGCTCGAGGCCTGCACTATGCCGACGGGACTCGCGACGTCCTTGCGACCCGAGCCGGTGACCAAGCGCCCCAGGGACTCTCCGATCGCCTTCGTCACCTCCCAGGTCCGTCCGATCGCGAGCCGGAAGGCGGCTAGCGGACCGTACTTGCGATATTCGAGCGACAGGGCGAAGCCCAGCCGGTAGGCGCCGTCCTGTAGCACGGGCCGCGCCTCGACGGTCAGCCGCTGAGAGTCGCGGACGACCGTGAGCTCGATCGGGCGCCCGCCACTCGCGCGGATGCGCGGAGCGATCTGGACGGCCGAGACCGGCTTCCCATTCACCGCGACCACGCGGTCGCCCGGCTGCAGAATTCGCGCCGCCGGAGTGCCCGGATCGACCTTGTCGACGACAGGCAGCACCGCCTTCGGCACCCCGAGCATGAACACCACCGCAAGGAGCAGGACGGCGAACACGAGATTCGTCCCCGGCCCGGCGAGGATGACGGCGACCCGCTTCCAGACAGGCGCACGCCAGTACGCATCGACCGAAAGGCCGTCCTCGACGTCGTTGAGGACGCGCTCGGCGCTCCGTCGCGCGGGCTCGGAGAGTCCGGCGCGCTCCACGGCAGCCCTCAGCTCGGGAAGGGCCGCACGCGCCTCCTCTAACCGGGTCTCCTCCAGAGCCGCCTTGACGGGCGCGATGTGCCGCTCGAGCCACGGCGCCTCGTCCAGCGCCCGCCCGAACTGGGCGTCGAGGTCGCCCGGCGCGGGCTTGTGCATCCCCGGGATCTTCACGTAGCCCCCCAGCGGGATCGACCCGATGCCGTATTCGATCCCGTTGTGGACGCGCTTGACGAGCGCGGGCGGGAAGAAGATGTAGAAGCGTCGCGGGCGCATGCGGACGGCAAGCGCCACGAAGAAGTGCCCGGCCTCGTGAATGAGAATCAGGAACGCGAGGCCTCCGATGGAGACGGCGATGTTCACGGGGTGCCGCGCGCGCTCCTCAATGCACCAGTTCCCGCGTGTGGGCGGAGGCGACGCGGCGCGCTTCGGCATCGATCGCCGTGAGGTCGTCGAGGTCGCGCGCCTCGACCGCTTCGATCGCGTTGAGCGTGCGCTCCACGACCTCCGGGATGCCAAGGAAGGGCAGCCGGCCATCCAGGAACGTTGCGACGGCCACCTCGTTCGCGGCGTTGAGGACGCACGGCATGGTACGGCCGGCCTCCCCGGCCGCACGCGCGAGCGCGAGGGACGGAAACGCGTCCTCGTCCGGCGCCGCGAACTCGAGGATCAGGCCCGAGGAAAGATCCAGCGGCGCGATCGGCGTGTTCGCGCGCTCCGGGTACGTGAGGGCATAGGAAATGGGAACTCGCATGTCCGGGTATCCGATGTGCGCGAGCGCTGCGCCATCACGGAACCGCACGAGCGCGTGGACGATCGACGTCGGGTGGACGACGACTTCGATGCGCTCGTAGGGCAGGTCGAAGAGGAAATGAGCCTCGATCAGTTCGAGGCCCTTGTTCATGAGCGTGGCCGAGTCGACCGTGATCTTCGGCCCCATGTTCCACGTCGGGTGCGCAAGCGCTTCGGCTGGAGTCACTGCGGCGAGATCGGCGCGCGCCCGTCCGCGGAAGGGCCCGCCCGACGCCGTCAGAACGAGGGAGTCGACGGTCTCGCTCGCTCGGCCTTCGAGTAGCTGGAACGCGGCCGAATGCTCCGAGTCGACCGGGAGGATGCGACCGCGCCCCTTCTCCCAGGCGGACCGGGCCAGGTCTCCCCCCGCCACGAGGCTCTCCTTGTTCGCGAGCGCGAGATCGATCCCGCGCTCCAGCGTCCACATGGTGGCGGGAAGCCCTGCGAACCCCACGACCGCGTTCAGGACGACGTCGGGCTCGGCGCGCTCGAGGAGCTCGGTGAGGTCGCCTCCGACCTGCGTCAGCGGGGCGAGGCCGTCTACCGGCCGAGAGCCTGACGCAGCGGCCACGAGCTCGAGCTTCGGATGGGCGGCGATGATCTCGAGCGCCTGGGTCCCGATCGACCCGGTGGCTCCCAGCAGGGCGACGCGCCTCATTCGATCCAGTGTAGAGAGCGCTCCCCTACACCCGGCCCAGGGCGAGCAAGGTGAAGTACGCGGCCGGCGCGGCGAAGAGCAACGAGTCGATGCGGTCGAGGACCCCGCCGTGGCCGAGCAGGATCCGGCCGGTGTCCTTCGTGCCCAGATCTCGCTTGATCAGGGACTCGAAGAGGTCGCCGAGCGTGCCCGCGGCGACGATGACCGCTCCCAGCACCAGCGTCTCCCAGGTGTGCTCGAAGAGATCCTCCTTGTACAGGGCCAGGAAGCTGGTGAAGACCCCTGCGACCGCGCCCGCCGTGAACCCCTCCCAGGTCTTCCCTGGCGAGACCACAGGCGTCATCTTGTGCCGCCCGGCGAACCGGCCCGCGAGGAAAGCCACCGTGTCCGAGACGAAGACGGTAAGGAGCACCGTGATGGCCGCCAGGCGCCCGTCCCCCTCGAAGGCCCGGATCAGAACCAGATGGCCGAGGCCGAGGCCGATCCAGCCCGCCCCGAGCGCCGTGGTCGCAATGGCAACCGTGGTCGACTGGCGTGTCTCGGACACCGCGGCGAAGACGAACGCGAGCACGAACGTGAGGAGGTAGCCCCCCAGCATCCAGGCGGCCCCGTCCACCTGTGCTCCCAGTAAGCCGGCGACCGCCCCGCCGTAACCGGCCAGGACGAGCGGCCGCAACGCGCGGGCAAGCCGGTAGAACTCGTGCAGCGCGACGAGGCCCGCGACCCCGGTCAGCGCGAGGAGGAACCAGCCACCGAGGTACGCGCTCCCGAGCACGATCGGAAGCCCGGCGGAGACGACGGCGATCCGCGAGAGAAAGGGAGTCATCTACCGCCGAAGCGGCGGCGGCGGCCCGCGTACTCGACGAGCGCCTGTCGCAGTTGGCGTTCGCCGAAGTCAGGCCAGAGCGTGTCCACGAAGACGAGCTCCGTGTAGGCGAGCTGCCAGAGGAGGAAGTTCGAGACGCGGAGCTCCCCCGAAGTACGGATCAGAAGGTCGGGCTCGGGCATCTCGGGCGCGTAGAGGCGTGAGCCAATGGCGTTCTCGTCGATGTCGCGTGGGTCGAGGCCTTCCTCGACGATCCTGCGAGTGGCCTCGACGATCTCCGCGCGACCGCCGTAGTCGAACGCGATCCAGAGCTGAAGACGCTCGCGCCGCTCGGTCTCCTCCTCGAGAGCGGCCATCTTTGCCTGGAGCTCGACATTAGCCCGGTCGCGGCGTCCGATGAAGCGCGTGTGGACGCCCTGCCGCTGCAGGTCGGGAAGCTCACGCTCGATCGTCTCCACGAAGATCTCCATCAGGGCGTCGACTTCGTCCGGCGGCCGCGACCAGTTTTCCGTGGAGAAGGCATAGACGCAGAGGGACTCCACCCCGAGGTCAATGGCCGCCTCGACGGTGCGCCGTAGCGCCCGAGTGCCGGCCCGGTGGCCCGCGGCTACGGGCAGGCGGCGACGCCGCGCCCAGCGGCCGTTTCCGTCCATGATGATCGCGATCGAGCGCGCGACGTCCGGCAGCTCCCCTTCCGGGAGGGGACGCAGGGCTCGAAAGGTCCGCAGTTTGGTCAGGAGGCTCAAGGTTCGAAGGCTCCTAGACCTCCATGATCTCGGCTTCCTTGCGCGTGAGGAGGTCGTCGATCCTCGCGACGTGCTCGTCCGTGAGCTTCTGCACTCTCTCCTCGGCGCGGCGCTCTTCGTCGTCGCCGACGTCTCCGTTGCGAACGAGCTCCTTTAGGTGGTGCATCGCGTCGCGACGCACGTTCCGCACGGCAACGCGGCCCTCCTCGGCCAGCCCGCGCACGACCTTGACGAGCTCCTTGCGCCGCTCCTCGGTCAGCTGCGGAATCGGCAGGCGGATGAGCTTGCCGTCGTTCGACGGCGTCAGCCCCAGATCGGATTCCTGGATCGCCCGCTCGATGTTCTTGATCGACCCCGGGTCGTACGGCTGGATCGTGATCAAGCGTGGCTCCGGGACGTTCACAGTGGCGAGCTGCTGGAGAGGCGTCATCGTCCCGTAGTAGTCGATCTGGATCCGGTCGAGCAGCGCCGCGGACGCCCGGCCCGTGCGCACGGTGTTGAACTCGTGCGCGGCCGACTCGAGGGACTTGTCCATCTTGCGGCTCGCTTCGCTGACGAAATCGTCCATCGCGGTCATTCGGTCCTCCCGGGAGTCGAGATGATCGTGCCGATCCGCTCTCCGCGAACGACGCGCTCGATGTTGCGCTCGTCGTCCAGGCCGAAGACGTAGATCGGCAGCCCGTTGTCCATGCAGAGAGAGAGCGCTGTCGTGTCCATGACCCGGAGACCGCGCTCCAACGCCTCGCGGTGGGTCAACTCCGGCAGGAAAGCGGCGTCGGGCTTCTCGTCGGGATCGCCGTCGTAAACGCCGTCGACTCCGTTCTTGCCCATCAGGATCGCCTCCGCGCCGATCTCGAGGGCCCGGAGCGCCGCCGCCGTGTCGGTCGTGAAGAACGGGTTGCCCGTGCCGCCGGCGAAGATGACCACCCTCCTCTTCTCGAGATGGCGAATGGCCCGGCGCCGGATGTAGGGCTCGGCGACTTCGCTGACCGTGATGGCGGAGAGGACCCGGGTGTGGACTCCGAGCTGCTCCAGTCCGTCCTGGAGGGCCAGGCAATTGAGGACGGTGGCGAGCATCCCAGCGTAGTCAGCGGTCGCCCGGTCCATTCCCTCGGCGGCCGCTTCCATCCCCCGGTAGATGTTTCCCGCGCCCAGAACGAGCGCGGTCTGCACCCCCATACCTTGAATGGCCTGGATCTCCCGCGAGAGGGACTCCACGCGCGCCAGGTCGATCCCGTACTGCTGCCGGCCGAGTAGGGCCTCGCCCGAGAGCTTGAGGAGGATGCGCTCGAAGGCCGCGGCCCCTCGGGGGACTGCCGGCGCGACATCGCTCTCGACTTCGGCGCTCACTGAGTCAGGGCGTAGCGCACGAACTCGCGCACCTCCGCCCCGTGCTCCGCAAGGGCTTCGCCCACCGTGCGATCTGGGTCGTGGATCCACGGCTGATCGTCCAAGACTGTTTCCGCGAAGAGACCCTTCGCAAGCCTGCCCTCGATCATCTTCGCCCGCACTTCGTCGGGCTTCCCCTCGAGGTCGGGCAGCTTCGACAGAATCGCCCGCTCCGCCTCGACCTCGTCCGAGGGAACCTCGCTTCTCGTGACGAACCGCGGACTGGCGAAGGAGATGTGCATGGCCACGAGACGCGCGAGCTCGGGCGTCGCCAGAGCCCGTACGAGGACGCCGATCTTCTCCGCGGGAGGATGGACGTACGCGGCGAGGACCTCCCCGCTCTCGGCCTCGAAACGGGCGGCGCCGACCACCTCGATGTTCTCGCCGATGCGGGCGACGAGGTCGACGCGGTCGCCTTCCAACTCCTTGACCGCCTCGGGACCCTGGGCTTCGACCGCGTCCATCACGCGCTCCGCGAAACCGAGGAATTCCTCGTTCGCGGAAACCGGCTCCGTTTCGCTTCCCACGGCCACGATCGCGCCCAGGCCGTTTTCGATCCGCGCCAGCACCTTTCCCTCAGGAGTCGTTTTCCCAGCCCGCTTCTTGGCGGCGGCCAGCCCTTTCTCCCGGATGACACGCTCAGCCTCGTCGAGGTCTCCTTTCGTCTCGACGAGCGCGCGCTTGCACTCCATCCACCCCGCGCCGGTACGGTCGCGGAGCTCCTTGACGAGAGCGGCCGAAATCTCCGGCATGTCGTTGCTCATTCAGCCGGCACCTCCTCGGGCACCTGGTCCGTGCGCGCCTGGTCCGCGGACGCCTCGTCCGCGGGCAACTCGCCCTGCGGGGCCTGACCGGCTTCCGCCGGCTCCTCATCCGGAGTCGGCTCAACCTCGGCGGCGGCAGGTTCAACCTCGGCGGCGGCGGCCGACGCCGCCATCTCCTCGGCAGTGACCTTGCTCTTACCGGCCTCGATGGCGTTCGCGATCACACGCACGATCAGACTGCACGAGCGGATGGCATCGTCATTGCCGGGGATGACGTAGTCGGCATCGTCCGGGTCGCAGTTCGTGTCCACGAGCGCGACGACAGGCAGCCCGAGCCTACGCGCCTCGCGGATGGCGAGCTGCTCCTTGCGCAGGTCGACGACGAAGATCGCATCGGGGACGCCCTTCATGTCCGTCACCCCGCCGAGATTCGTCTCGAGCTTCTCGAGCTCGTTCATCATCGTGATCCGCTCCTTCGGCGGGAGCAGCTCGAGCTGGCCCTCGTCACGCAGACGGCGAAGCTCGTGCATGCGCTCGAGGCGCTCGGAGATCGTGCGCCAGTTGGTCAGGAGACCGCCCAGCCAACGGTGGTTCACGTAGGGCATGCCGACGCGGGTTGCCTCCTCCTCGACCGCGTCCTGGCCCTGCTTCTTCGTCCCCACGAACAGGACGGAGCCGCCACGCTCGGCCACGTTGCGGACGAATGCGGCAGCCTGCTCGATGAGCTCGAGCGTCTGCTGTAGATCGATGATGTAGATGCCGCCCCGCTCCGTGAAGATGTAGCGGCGCATCTTGGGGTTCCAACGGCGCGTCTGGTGACCGAAATGGACTCCGGCCTCCAGAAGCTCGCGCATCGAGACGACGGGCAAACTGATCCTCCTCGGTTTGAAGTGCTACGGCCGGCGGATTCGGGTGGAACCGGGCAAGCCCGGCACCGCCACCCGGGTGCTTCCGCCGGGTTGGGTGGCAAAAACCGCTGCATTCTAGCGAACCTGGCGGCTCGGGACGCGGCCGGCCAGGGAGCTAGCCGACGCCGTTCGTAAGCTGGCGTCCTTCGATGTCGGGGGTTGTGAGAACGTCGGCGTGGGATCTGGCCGTCGAGTGCGTCGACCGCGCGCTCGGCGAAGGCGCCGTTCCGTCGCTCGTCAGGCTCGGCCGGCTCGGCCAACTGGGCAGCCTGCCGTCCTTCGTCGCCGCTCTGGGAGAAGACGACGACCCCTCTGCCCTGGCCCTGGACTTTGCCCGTGAGCGCGAGAGCCTCGGCCTCGCGCCCAGCGAGGTGGCCGCGGAGCTGCTCGTGCTCGGACGCGTCCTCGACGCGCACGGCGAAGAGGGGGCCCGCGACGCACTCGACCGCTGCATCGCCGCGTACGTGGCGCGGGTGACGGAGGACCTCTCCGACCGGGCCCGGCGCGATCCGTTGACCGGGCTTCTGAATCACGAAGCGTTTCACGCCCGCCTCGCCGTGGAGGTCGCCCGGGCACGCCGCTACCGCGGCCGCCTCGCGCTCATCCTCCTCGATCTCGACCGCTTCAAGGAGCTGAACGATCGTGACGGACACCAAGAGGGCGACCGCATCCTGCGAGCCTTCGCCTCAGCCCTGGCCGCCACGGCCCGCACCACGGACTCCGTCGGACGCCTCGGCGGCGATGAGTTCGCCGCTCTTCTCCTCGAAGCGGACGCGGGCACCGTGACCGCGCTCCTCGCCCGCCTGGCCCTCCGGCTGGCGGACGGGCCGCCCACGAGCGCAGGCGCGGCGTTTCTCCCGGACGACGGGACGACCCCCGAGCAATTGCTGGGGCTCGCCGACAGGCGCCTCTACGCGGACAAGGCGGCTCGGGCCGCCTGATAGGCGCGTTCGAGGTCCGCCGGACGCGGCGATTCGGCCTCTACCCGCTCCCCCGTGAAGGGATGGTCGAAGGCGAGGCGGGCCGAGTGCAAAAACTGGCGCTCGAGTCCGAGGTCGCCTGGAACCCCGTAGACCGGATCGCCCGCGACGGGCAGATCGATGGCCGCCAGATGGACGCGGATCTGATGCGTTCGCCCGGTCTCGAGGCGAACGCGGAGCAGCGCGTGGCTCGGGAGGAGCTCGAGGACGTCGAAGTTCGTCACAGCCTCACGCGGCGTGGCCGTATCGAGGGAGATTCGCGTCGGGTCGGCGCGGTCGCGGCCTATCGCGGCCTCGATACGGCCGTGTTGCGAGCGCGGCCGGCCGCGAATGAGGGCCAGGTATTCCCGCTCGATCCCCCGCTTGCGGAGCAGCCGCTGCAAGCGGCGGTGAGCTTCCTCGGAGCGGGCCACCACGAGCAAGCCCGACGTGTCACGGTCGAGCCTGTGGACGATCCCCGGCCGCTCTGCCTCCCCACCGCCCGAGATGGCATGGGCCAGCAGGCCGTGAACGAGGGTCCCGCTGCGGTGCCCCGCCGACGGATGCACGACGACACCGGCGGGCTTGTCGACGATGAGCAGGTGCTCGTCCTCGTACGCGATGCGAAGGTCGAGCTCCTCCGGCTCGAGCTCCGGCTCACGCCTGTCCGGTACCTCGAGCTCCACCTGCTCCCCGCCTTCGAGCCGGTAACTCTTGGGGCGCACGGACCCGTCCACGAGCACCCTCCGCTCCCCGAGGAGCCGCTCGGCGGCCGCGCGGGAGCCCACCTCCTCGACACCGGCCAAAAAGCGGTCGAGGCGCTCGCCGGCCGCCCCAGGCGGCACGGCGAGGGTTATGGTGTTCCGGCCGGTCACGCTGCCGCGGTTCTGGCGCGCGAAAAGCGAGTCAGGCAAGGACGCAGGGAGCCTGCGTATTGACTGAAATACGTGGGCGACCGAGGACGAAGGCTGGTGAAGCTTTGCAGCCGCTCAGAGCCTGGGGTGCGTGGCCGGTCGGGACACTACCCTAGGCAAGTGTCTTAGGAGCGGGCCTGTTCGAGTGAGTTCGACGGATCCGGGGCTGGCGCTCGGCGTCCACGAGCGCGAGCAGAAGCGAAGCGACGCCGACGACGATGAACGTGTCCGCGAGGTTGAAAGCGGGCCAGAAGCGCAAGTCGAGGAAGTCCGTCACGTGGCCGATGCGCAGCCGGTCGACCAGGTTCCCGAGACTCCCGCCGACCAGGAGCCCGAGCGCCACGGGCAGGATGGGATGGCGCGCGCCGGACTTGGCGAAGTAGAAGAGCATCCAGAGGACGGCGCCGGCCGTGAGGAACGTGACGATGGAGGCCCAGCTCGAGAAGAGGCCGAACGCAATCCCGGGGTTGTTCACGTGCCGGATGTGGAGGGGCCCCACCACGTGCACGGAGTCGCCCAGCGCCAGCTGCGTGACGACGATCTGCTTCGTCAGCTGATCCGCAGCCAGGCCGGAAATGGCCACGGCCAGGAGCCCCAGCCAGGGGAACGGTCCGGCCGACAGCGGACGCTCCGCCATCGAGATCGGAACCCTCCCGTCCGTGGCCGACCCGACGCGAACGTCCATCAGCCGCGGAGCGGGGTTGACTAACCCCTCTCTTCGAGACGTTTGCAGTCGATGCACCTGTTCGCGTACGGGA
>WNGB01009601.1_pt1 | contig 13539 bp, 9 predicted proteins | sample 5400681 | NCBI WGS metagenome assembly WNGB01 (sample SAMN13153367, study PRJNA577476) | soil metagenome | isolation source: 115 cm soil or saprolite under grassland replicate 2 | place: USA:California | collected 2016-06-15 | reverse complement strand
TTCATCGATTGGTTAGGCGGCTCGACTTTTGGATTCCATCTATTGATTCGAGAATGCTAGACCCGCTCGTAGGTATGTCCATGCCCTGACTTCTCTACCCAAGATGAAAGCAGCTCAGTCGTCGATGGGCTCCAGACCCGCGATAGCGTCCTTCATTGCCTGGATTTCTTCCGGGGAATGTCCCTGCCAATGATGGCTCATGCTTATCTCGTCATCTATATCGTGGCCATCATTCTTGCGGGAACAACCGGAAAAATCCACCTCGTGAGCTTGTCGTGCGTCTATCCATCCAGCGACGCACCTCCGACGCTCAACCACTCACGTCCGCAACGCAGAACGCAGGCCGCCTAACTAGAATTAGACTGCAACGTGCAATCTATTTCTGCCTCGATCGAGGGAGTTTGACGTAAAACACTGCAGAATGGCAAGCGCTCCTTCGAGAAAAAAGCACGCCCGATAACATCTCACTTACTATATGGTCATATAAAATCATAGAGCGTCGTTAACCTTTTGAAATTACCCCTCGACTATATTGCCTTGTTCATTTATGGGTTTGGAATGGCACAAAGGAAAGAAACACCGACACCGCCGCCCGAGCCTCCTCCTCAGGGACCTACTGGTCGCTAGCCAGTCGCGATCTTCAGCGTAGCCACACGAGCGCCTTTTGAAACATGGCGTCCTCGCCGCTTTCTACGCCTACCTGAGGCCGCTCTTTGGCCGCTTCTTAACCGCCTTCAAAGGTTGCTCCCGCTCCACTTCAATTTCTGTCTCACCACGCTGAAAAACGAGGTATCAGGCAGCGACGCCAGTGGTAGCGTCTTCTTTGCTTTGCGGATGGTGACTACCGATCCACGCTCAACATGTATTGGCTTGCGGCCATCCAGCGTCAGGTACACCGGATAGTCGGGATCGCTCGCTTCGATCTCAATTGTCGATCCCTCGGCGACAATGATCGATCGATTCGTGAGGACATGCGGGCAAATCGGTGTGATCACGAAAACTCCCGACTCCGGATCGAGGATCGGGCCGCCGGCCGACAACGAGTACGCTGTCGAACCTGTCGGCGTTGCAACAATCAACCCGTCCGCATTGAACTCAGTGAGTGGTTCGCCATTGACCCGCGTGCGCAACATCACCAGGCGCGAAAGTTCGCCGCGGCTTAACACCGCGTCGTTCAGAGCGAGCATTTTGGCGGTCTGTTTCTCACGGAGCCGCACACGGGCCTCTAGCAATGCGCGCTGGCTAAAATTGATTCGATCTTTCGCCAGATATTCCACTGCCTCGCGATAAGTCGCAGAACTTGCGGTGGTAAGGAAACCGAGCGAGCCCACGTTGATGCCGAAGATCGGCTTTATGGCCTCGCCGAGCTGCCCAACTACGCGCAGAATTGTGCCGTCGCCTCCGGCTACAACGAGAAGATCGGCCGCAGCGCCAAGTTCTGCGATGGAATACCCAGATTTCTTTCCAGCAATGCGCGCTGTTTCTTTTTCCAGCAAAGGTGTGATCGAAGAACCACTCAACTCCTGGGCGATTGCGTTGACCAAGTCACCAACGCCCGGTTTCCCTGTGTGCGCGATTATGCCGATCGTTTTCGGATGCATGCGAAAAATTCCTGGTTCCCGTCCGCGCCTTTGATGGCCGAAGGAACAATTCCAGTCACCACATGGCCTGAATCTGTGACGAACGCGACGATCTTCTCTTGCGCTTTACGGTGCAGGTCCGGCTCGCGAACGATTCCGCCCCTGCCTACGTCCGCGCGTTGCAGCTCGAACTGCGGTTTGATCAATGCAAGAATCACGCCAGTTGGAGTTATCAAGTCGAATGCGTTTGGCAGGATTAAGGTCAGCGAGATAAAGGAAACATCAATCACGCAAAGATCTACAGGCTCCGGAACCTGCCTGCGCGAGAGAGATCGTGCATTGATTTTTTCGAGAACAATCACTCGAGGATCGTTGCGCAATTTCCAATTCAATTGTCCACGACCAACATCAACTGCATAAACCTTCCCGGCGCCGCGTTGTAACATGCAATCCGTGAAACCACCTGTGGAAGCGCCGATGTCCAGCGCTGTCTTCCCGCGCACGTCGGTTTTGAAGTAGTCCAGGGCGTTTTCCAGCTTTAGCGCACCCCGCCCGACATATTTGGGCGTCGGCTTTATTGAGATCGGTGCTTGTTCTTCGAGAAGCTCAGATGGCTTTACGGCAATTCGGGTGCCGACTTTTACGTCGCCGGCCATCACCGCGCGCCGCGCCTGCTCGCGGCTTGGAAATAAGCCCTTACCGACCAGAAGCTGATCAAGCCGTAATTTCTTCGGCATCTTTCCCTGCGGCAATAACGGAGCGATGCCAAACCTCGGCAATCGACACACGAAGAGCCTCCACAGCTTTAGTTAACTGATCGATCGTGATGCATAATGGCGGCATCAGAACGACGACATTGCCCAGCGGCCTGGTCAGCAGTCCATGGCGACGGGCTTCGATACAAACGGCCGCGGCTAAACTGGGCCGGAGGCCGCTCGGCGATTCTTCAAGCTCAATGCCGGCAATAAATCCGCACTGTCGGACTTCTTTTACGCCCGGGAGTTTCTCCAGATCAGCCAGCGCCGTGCTCAGGCGCCGGATTTTCGGCTGCAAAGCTTCCAGGACATGTTCCTCCTCGAAGACTTCGAGGCTTGCCTTGGCCGCCGCGCAAGCTAGCGCATTTCCCGTATAGCTGTGCCCGTAGGCGAGCGCTTTACCCTCTGGTACAGACCCATCAAACGCCGAAAATATTTTTTCAGATATCAAAGTAATAGCTAACGGAAGATATCCACCAGTCAATCCTTTAGCCATTACCATCATGTCTGGAATTACTCCCTCGTGTTCTGAGGCAAACATTCGACCGGTTCTGCCGAATCCGGTCATTACTTCATCAATAATCAACAAAGTGTCGGTGCGGTTGCACCATTCCCGAACGGATCTCAGCGTGCCGGCGGGCCAGAGGCGCATCCCTGCGGCGCCTTGGATAAGCGGCTCGATCACGACGGCAGCAGTCTTTGCTATTTCGGCCGGCGCAAGCGCTTCCAGCGCTCTGATGTTTGGAACCTGCATGGCCGGAAAGTTCCAGCGAGTCGACCCGATTTGGAACATGGACGCGGCGCCCAGGCTCGCCGCACCGGCCGTATCGCCATGATAGCCATTCTGGAATGCAATAAACTGATGCCTTCTCGAATGCCGCAGCCGCCAATACTGGTCCGCAATTCTCAAAGCGACCTCGATTCCCGTCGAGCCGTCGTCAGAGAAAAAAACTCTGCGCAAGGAGTTATCTGGGAAAAGTCCAGCGATCGCTTGCGCGAGTTCGATGGCCACCGGGTTCGTGAAGCCGAGGAATGAAGTGTGCGCGACGCGATCGAGTTGACGACGGATGGCCGCATTTATGTGTGGGTGATTGTGCCCGTGAATATTCGTCCAGATGGATGAATTCCCATCGATGTATTCGCGACCGGTGCTGTCACGCAGGACTGCTCCGTGCCCTTCGACCAGGACGAGCGGCTCGTGCTCCGGGGCACACCATTCGCGCATGTCAGTAAATGGATGCCAGACGAATCGCTTGTCGGTCGCGATCAATTCCTCGGTGTTCCATTCATTCATGATCGATACTTTGATCCTGGGTTCTCGATACTAGATGAGATGCGGGCGCAGCCCGGGCCAACGTCCGTCTCTCCAAGCGTCATTCATAGGCGCGCTGTTCCTGGATTACCTTCTCGATTGAGGCAACGTCCTCGATTGAAGCGCGCCGCCGCTGATATTTTCGCACCAGGATTTCTTTCAATGTCAGCAAGTCCTCCGGCAAGGGGCGATCGTAGTAGGTCCAGTCAAGATCGCCGGCTATTTTGGCTTGGAACCGCCACGCACCGCCGAACTTCGTCGCGCGCACTTCGCGTTTTCTGCCATTTTGATTTCTGTCCGTCCATATGTGTTGACTCCGCATCGCAGTAAAACCTTACATTAGCGGCCTTGAAAGACGTAATTAAATTGGCGGCATATTTTATCGCGACGATTGTCATCGGAGCGATCCTTGCCCCAATTCTTTTTTGGTCTGCTCAGTCGCTTGCAGCGCACGGCGTATTTTCTTTTCTGGCAAGGTACGATTTCGAAACATTCTTTCATCGCGCCCTTTTGGTTGTCGCCGTAATTTTGCTCTGGCCCTTGCTACGAGTAAGCCATGTGCGTGGCCTGGCTGACCTGGGCCTTGCGCCGAATTCCCGCTGGGGCCGCGATCTGTGCGGGGGCGCTGTTGTCTCGGTGGTTCCCCTACTCTTTTGCGGGGTTCTACTCATCGCACTTCACGTTTATGCGTTTCGGCACAGCTTTGCCTGGCCGCGCTTTGGCAAAATGGTTATGGCGGCAATAGCTGTTCCGCTCATCGAAGAAGCATTCTTTCGCGGGATCGTTTTAGGCGTCTTACTCAGAACGGGCCGGAAGTACATAGCGATCTTTGCCGTTTCAGTGATTTTTGCAGCAGTGCATTTTCTAAAGGCTCCGGAGCGGACATCCGAGATAGTAACTTGGACGTCGGGCTTCAGTTCGATTGCCCATTCATTTGACAGTTTTGGAGACCCGATGATGCTCGCCTCAGCTTTTACGACGTTATTCTTCATCGGCTGGATTCTCGCTGACGCGCGTGTGCTTACGCAGTCGTTATGGTTGTCAATTGGACTGCATGCCGGATGGATTTTTGCCAGTGGCATTTTTAGCTTGCTAGCTCGTCAGCGAATACCTGCGCTTCCCTGGATAGGAAAGAATTTGCTGATAGGAATTATCCCACTTGGTGTCGCCGCGCTTACTTGGATGATAATGCGCATCTGGGTGAAATATGATCGCGCTTCGCAAGTTTGAATTGTTTGAAGCGGCTGCGTCGCTTCTTTACCCGCCGGTATGTACGCTCTGCGGCGGCAAGACTCGAGCTGGCGAATATCTCTGCGCGCAATGCGAAGCAAAGGCCATGCGTATCGTTGCGCCGTTTTGCCAGCAATGCTCCGAGCCCTTCGAAGGCGCTATTGCAACCGCGTTCACATGCGCCAATTGCGCCCATCGCACAATTTACTTTGATGCAGCAGTAGCCGCGTACCGTGGGCGCGGTATCGTCCGCCAGATCATTCATGATTTTAAGTACGGCCGTCAGGTTCATTTGCGACGTCTCGTGGCACGTTGGCTCTGCGCAGCGCTTGACGATGAGCGTCTCCGAGGACGCAAGTTTGACATAATCGTGCCTGTACCATTGCATCCAACTCGCCAGCGGGAACGCGGATTCAATCAAGCTAGCCTGCTTGCTGAATTGTTAACCGCGCGAATATCGATTCCGTCTAAACCCGTGCTAAAGCGCGTTCGATACACAACTACACAAACCGCGCTCGATCGCGCCGAGCGAATGGAAAATTTGCATAACGCGTTTCGTTTACGAAAGAATGCGGACGTGCGAGGCTTACATGTGCTGTTAATCGATGATGTTCTTACAACCGGTTCTACGCTGAGTGAGTGCGCGCGTGTCTTGAAACGCGCGGGCGCAATCTCTGTTCACGCGGCCACGGCGGCGCGCGCATAAATTGCAATGGCCATTTTCAAAAAACCGGCGATCCAGGCAGAAGGCGGAAAGAAGAAAGAGATTCCGCGCGGCCTTTTTCAAAAATGCCCCGGCTGTTCGGAGGTCGTGCCGGAGATCGAGCTGGCGCAAAACCAGCGGGTCTGTCCACGCTGTGAGTATCATTTTGCGCAACCGGCCAAGGAGCGAATTCAGAATCTGCTCGACCCGGATTCTTTTGTGGAAATGGACGCTGGCTTGAAATCAGTGGACATCCTGCGTTTCCAGGGAATGGCCAGCTACAAAGATCGCCTCAAGAAGTATCAGGCAAGTACAGGTCTTCTGGATGCCGTAATCAGTGGGCACGGCGTTCTTGACGGCTACAAGGTCGCGATCGCGGTGATGGATTTCGGCTTTCTCGCCGCGACCATGGGTTCGGTCGTTGGCGAGAGAATCACCCGTACAATTGAATATGGAACCGCCGAGCACTGCTCAGTGATCATCGTTGCCGCTTCGGGCGGAGCTCGCTTGTACGAAGGAATGTTGAGCTTGATGCAAATGGCTAAAACAAGCGGTGCACTTGCTCTCCATGCAGAAGCGGGGCTTCCTTACATTTCGGTCCTGACAAATCCGACCACGGCCGGCGTCATGGCTAGCTTCGCGTCACTGGGCGATATCATTATCGCCGAACCCAAAAGCATGATCGGATTCGCCGGTCCGCGGGTCATCCGGGACACCACGCACCAGGATTTGCCCGAGAGATTTCAGACTGCCGAGTTTCTCGAAGAGCATGGCTTGATCGACATGATCGTCCACCGCAAAAAAATGCGCGAGCAGATCAGCCGATTGCTCAATTACTTCACTGTCGCGCCGTGAATCGAGCCGGCGGGAGCCGAGCGAGATGGACGGGCAAGCCCGTAAGGGGCGGCGTGTCGGGAGACGCGGCGATCAATTATCGTGAAGCGCTAGCCTGGCTCTACAGCCTTCAGCGCTTCGGAATCAAGCTCGGCCTGGAAAACATCGAGCGTTTGCTCGAAGAACTTTCGAAGAGTGACCTCTTGCAAGCCACTCCTCCAAAGGTCATTCACGTCGCGGGAACGAATGGCAAAGGCTCGGTTTGCGCCATGATCGATTCGATTTGCCACGCACAAGGATATCGTACCGGCCTGTTCACATCCCCTCACCTCGTCACGTTTCGCGAACGCATTCGGGTTAACGGAGAAATGATTTCTGAAGACGCGGTCGCACATGGCCTAACGATTATCCGCAATCTTGTCGCAAACTGGGATCCGCACCCGACATTCTTCGAAGTTGTCACTGCGCTTGCCCTCAAGCACTTCTCGGACACGACAGTCGAGATTGTCATTCTGGAAACCGGTCTGGGTGGCCGGCTCGATGCTACGAACGCCATTCAATCGAATGTTTCGGTGATTACGCCAATCGATTTCGATCACGAACAATGGCTGGGCAAAACAATTTCCGAAATCGCGGCTGAAAAAGCTGGCATTATCAAGCCCGGTGTTCCCATTGTTTCTGCCTCTCAGCGACCGGAGGCAGAAAAGGAGATTCGCGCACGTGCCGCTGAGTGCAGAGCGCCGCTGGAATTGGTAATCAAACCTTATGACAATGCTCCAATCGCACTCGACGGGTCGCATCAAAAAGAAAATGCGGCTCTGGCAATCGCCGCACTTCGCGCAATGAAAGTCGATGTCGGCGACTCGGCGATTGCTCGCGGGCTCGCCGGCATCGAATGGCCGGCGCGTTTCCAGAGATGGGACGAACGCACAATCATTGATGGCGCGCACAACCCCGCCGCCGCGCGCAAGCTCGCAGAAACATGGCGCGAAATTTTTGGCGATCAGCGCGCCACGCTCGCGCTTGCGGTTCTTTCAGATAAAAATTTGCGCGGTATCTGCGAAGCGCTTGCGCCGATTAGTGAGTTCGTGCTGCTACCAAAAATTCGCAGCGATCGCGCAGCTACCCCAGAAGAGCTAGGAAACGTCTTAGCCGGCATTACTCCATCGCTCCCCTACTCCATCACTTCATCCGTGGATGAGGCGTTAGCGCTAGCACGCTCGAAACCGAATCCAATTTTAGTTACCGGCTCACTCCATTTCGCCGGTGAAGTGCTGGCGCATCTGCGCGGCGAACCCGCTGCATACGAAGAATGCGCGCAATAGATCAGCGTCTCCCAGAATGGAGCCGACGGACGCCGAGCGAGCGGGAGCGAGCGAGTCAGACACCCTACAAAATCCCGATCAAGTTGTAGGGCGTTTGTGTCAAACGCCTTGACCGATCTCAATCTGCGGGAAAACGGCGCTTTGCGCGAATTTGTGGGAACTTCACCCTCGAGTTTCCGTAGAAAAGTCGTGAACGGCAAACCGCCGTTTGTTATGCTTCGGCCGTGAGAGCAACTTCTGGCACGCTGCAAGAAGGCGGCGCGAGTTTTGCCACGACGCATTGGAGCGTCGTGGCGCAGTCGGCTCTCACGGACCTGCCGGAGGCGGCAAACGCTCTTGCCCGGTTATGCGAAATGTATTGGCCGCCAATCTACAGCTTTGTTCGTCGGCGCGGTTACGCTCCTTCCGATGCCCAGGACCTGACGCAATCATTTTTCGCATTCTTTTTGCGGACCAAAGCCTACACGCGATCTGATCCGCTTCACGGTAAGTTCCGATCTTTTCTGCTCGCGTCGGTAAAAAACTTTTTGTCCGACAATTGGGACCGCGCCCAAGCCATCAAACGCGGTGGTGATTATCAATTCGTTTCGCTCAATCAAGAAACAGCAGAAGCGTTTTACGATGCCCCAAGTGCGCCCGATTCAACAGCGGAACGTCTATTCGAATTGCGGTGGGCGAAGACGGTGACTGCCGGCGCTCTGAATTCTTTGCGAAAGGAATTGCAGGCCGAAGGCAAACTCAAGCTTTTCGAACAACTGAAGGCCTTTCTTGCCGGAGGCAGCGTTTTGCCCTCGTATGATGACGCATCGGCGCGCACAGGTCTTCCGAGAGCGACAGTAAAGACGCATGTCCATCGGCTGCGGCAGCGTTATCGCGAAATTGTGCGCCGCGATATCGCTCGCACGGTTTCGGCTCCGCACGAGATCGACGACGAGCTGCATTATCTTTGCAATCTTTTAGCGGAAGCGTGAACAAAAGTCACACCGCTGAATCAATGGCGAAATTAGTCTGCGCGCAATGCGGCTCGTCACTTAGCTCATCCGAGGGCACCGAAGAGTCTTGCCTTACCTGTCTCCTGCAAACTGCGCTGGGCGGCGAAGATCTCGATCACGCTCGCAGACCGCATCGCTTCGACCAATATGAGCTCGTCAGTGGCAGTGATGGCGAGCCAGTTGAACTCGGCCGCGGCGCCATGGGCGTCACGTACAAAGCGTTCGACACCAACCTTCGTTGCGATGTTGCGCTCAAGGTGATCCATCCGCGCCATCTCGAGGACGAAGCCAGTCGGGCGCGTTTTTTATCCGAGGCGCGCGCCGCCGCACAGCTGCGCCACCGCAACATCGCATCGGTTTTTCACCTCGGCAGCAAGCGTGGCGACTACTTTTACGCCATGGAACTGGTTGAAGGCCAGACCATCGAAGAGCGGATTCACCGCAAAGGACCGATCGACTGCCCCATCGCGCTGGACATCGCCTTACAAATCACGCGCGCTCTGATTGCCACCGGCACTCGGCGATTTGTTCATCGTGACGTGAAACCCTCAAACGTGATGCTTTGCAGCGAAGCCGATGGCGCGATCGTGGCGAAGTTAATCGACTTCGGTCTGGTCAGAGACGGCAGCACTGATCAATCCGCAAGCACAAGCAGCAGTCCAGTTCGGACCGGATTCATTGGCACGCCACACTTTGCGAGTCCCGAACAATTTGCCGGAAAAACAGCCGATGCACGCTCCGATACTTATTCATTGGGAGTAACGCTCTGGTTCGCGTTGACCGGCAAACTGCCGTTCGATGGCACGCGCGAAGAAATTCAACGGCAACAACTCAGCGGAGTATTGCCTCTCGAACAACTGAAGGGCATCCCGCGCATGGTTGTCGATCTTATCAAGCGCATGCTTGAGGCCGATCCAGCAAAACGTCCGCAATCACCCACGGCATTGAAGGAGCAACTTAACAACTGCATCGCCACCATCGATGCCGCGAAACAAAAGCACCGCCGCCGATTTGCCTACAGCGCGTTGGCGGCCGCTGTGATTATCACCGGTGTCCTGGCAGCTTCTTACATTCTTCAACGCAAGTTCATCTCCAGCGCCACGAGCGAAGTCGTACCGGAAAAAAGTATTGCCGTATTACCATTTCAAAATATGAGCGGCGATCCAGATAACGCCTATTTTGCCAATGGCATTCAAGACGAAATTCTTACCCGGCTGTCAAAGATCTCCGACCTAAAAGTGATCGCGCGCACTTCGGTCCAGCATTACCAAAGCAAACCGGAAAATTTGCCTGCCATCGGAAAACAATTGGGTGTGGCATACTTTCTCGAAGGGAGTGTGCAGAAGAGGGCCGACGCCGTGCGGGTGAACGTGCAGCTCATCAAAGCAGCCAATGATTCCCATCTTTGGGCGGATACCTTTGATCGTAAGCTAACCGACATCTTTGCGGTCGAGACTGAGATTGCGAAAACCGTCGCCGACACTTTACAAGCGAAACTCACAGGTTCAGAAGAGCAGGCGATTGCTGCCAAACCCACCGAGAATCCGGAGGCACACGAGCTTTACTTGAAGGGTCGTTTCTTCTGGAACAAACGCACGAACTCGGATTTGAAAACGGCCATTCAGTATTTCAACCAGGCTATCGAGAAAGACCCGGGCTATGCGCTGGCCTATGCCGGTTTAGCTGACGCTTATGCCATTTTGACTGCATACGCTGCGGCTCCGGTATCTGAATCCCTTCCTCGCGCCGAGCTCGCGGCAAAGAAAGCGCTCGAACTCGACGACTCACTCGCTGAAGCGCACACTTCGCTCGGGCTGCTTTTATTTTACAATCTCGATTTTCAGGGCTCGACGAAAGAGTTTGAGCGCGCGATCGCATTAGATCCGAATTACGCCACAGCCCATCACTGGTACGGACTGGGACCACTCAGATGTATTGGCAATTTTGATAAAGCGATTGCCGAGCTCAATCGCGCACTACGGCTCGATCCCCTCTCCCTGATCATTAACGCCGACCTAGGCGTCGGCTTGATGACCGCGCGCCGTTACGATGAAGCGATCGTGCAGTTGCGGAAAACGGTCGAAATGGATCCATATTTTTACTACGCGTACTTGCATCTCGGGAAGGCGCTTCAGTTGAACGGACAACTCGCTGAGGCAATGACCGCGTACAAGAAAGCCGCTGCTCTAAACGACGATCCATTGGTGCTTGGGCTACTCGCGCAGGGGTACGCGAAACTCGGACAACGCGACGAAGCACTGAAGACTCTGGAGCAATTGCAGCAAATAGCGACTCAACGTTATGTGTGGAACTACACGTTTGCTCTTGTCCACATAGCGCTTGGTCAAAACGACAAAGCGATCGAGTACCTCGAGCGCGACTACCGCGACCACGCCGATTATGAACTCGCCTTGCTCAAGGTGGACCCCATGCTCGATCCGCTGCGCGGCGATCCGCGTTTCGAGGCGCTGGTGTCAAAGGTTTTCGCGCCGAAGTAATTGAACCGCGGATTGCACGGATAACACGGATAGGTAGGGCGCGACCGCGGGGCGCGCCGTCCTTGGTGCGCCAACGATTTGCGCGTCTGATTCCAATCGCAGCATTCAGTACAGCGGGTCCCGATGGATAGAGGCACGCCAGTTCGCACCGCATGCAACGAACGGTGCGCACCCATTCGACTTCGCTCAGGGCAGGCTGCAACGCGCCCTAACCGTCTTTGACAAAATCATCCGTGGCATCCGCGTAATCCGTGGTTCCGAACAATTTTCATTTTTTCTGAAACGCTCCCGATTTTTTTCCTTTGTAGGGGGGTGACGAACTCAAAACAGATCCTATGAAACCACGAATTCTTTTCCTGATCACGCTGCTCTGCGCGGCAATCGCGAATTTGCCAATGGCTCACGCGGCGACGATCACTGTCACCAGCACAGATGACAGCGGACTGTTTAACGGCACACTGCGTCAGGCGCTCGCTGCCGCCCTCGATGGCGACACAATCGACTTCAACCTCACGTACCCGGCCACGATCCTGCTGAGTACCAATCTCGTGGTGTCCAGCAACGTCACCATCAGCGGCCCCGGCCCGAACAATCTGGCCGTGGACGGCAACGTCAACGGCCGCGTGTTTTTCATCAGCGTTGGCAAGACGGTGACGATCTCTGGATTGACGATCAGCAACGGTGTGGCCAGCGGGAGTTTTCCCGATAGCGAGGGCGGCGGCATCTACAATCAGCACGCCACCCTGACCGTGAGCAACTGCATGCTGATCGGTAACTCGGCGTCCAGCAACGGCGGCGGAATCTTCAACGACCGCGGGACGCTGACGGTCACGAACAGCACCTTGAGCGGCAACGCGGCCACCGTCGACGGCGGCGGAATCTTCAATAGCGGCGTCTTCGGCATCGGCACGCTGACCATAAGCAACAGCACACTCAGCGACAACTCGGCCGCTGGTTCCGAGGGAGGAGGCGGCATCTTCAACCAAAGCCTGACCCCAGGGACCGCGGCAGTAACCGTGAAAAATTGCACCTTCACCGGGAACTCAGCGGTCCACGCCGGCGGCGGCATCTTCATCTACCGGCTAAGTGGAGCTAATACGCTGACCATCGGAGGCACAATTCTCAATAACACCGCCGGTGTCTCAGGCACGAACATTGAAAACATAGGCGGAGGCGACCTGACCTCGCTCGGTTATAACTTGAGCAGCGATGGTGCGGCGGGTTATTTGACGGCCACCGGCGATCAGCTCAACACAAATCCGATGTTGGGTCCGCTACAGGACAACGGAGGTCCGACCTTCACCCACGCACTCTTGCCCGGCAGCTCGGCTATTGATATGGGCGATCCGAGCTTCACGCCGCCACCCGACTACGATCAGCGCGGCCCAGCGTTTTCCCGCGTGTTCAACGGCCGCATCGATATTGGCGCCTTTGAAGTACAGCCAACACCCACGCCGTCCCCGAGCCCGACGCCGACATCTACTCCAACCGCGACAGCTACTGCGACTTTCACACCAACCCCAACAGCAACTGCAACGGCAACATTCTCCCCCACTCCTGCACCTACGGCTACCTACACGCCGACGCCTACAGCTACAGCCACCTTTACTCCTAGCCCTACGCCAACACCAACACCAACTCCTTGCGATGGGCTCAACTTCACGAACCCGGTGCCTATCGTTATCAGCGATCGCTCAGTTGGTGGAACTCCCGCACCCGCTGCACCCTATCCTTCAAGTATTGTGGTCGCCGGTATGCAGGGCGCAGTCACCAAAGTGACAGTTAAACTGAACAACATCACCCACGGTTTTCCATCCGACCTTGATATGATGCTCGTCGGACCCGGTGGGCAGGCCGCCTTTATCATGTCCGATGCGGGAGGGTGCTGTACTGGTATCACTAATGTGACGCTCACGCTAGATGACTTCGCTGCTGACCCATTGCCTTCTCCAACACAGGCTCCCCCAGTGGTCACGGGGACCTACAGGCCGGCTAACTATGGGCCGATCGGCGATTTTCTCCCACCACCGGCGCCCAATCCCAACCCTTCCCCCAGTCCGGCTCTCTCGGCCTTTAATGGCTCAAATCCGAACGGGATCTGGTCGCTGTACGTCGTGGATGACCAAAATGGCAACGTGGGCAACATCGCTGGTGGATGGGAGCTGATCATTTCGACCGACGCTTGTGCGTCGCCAACGCCATCACCGACAGCTACAGCAACAGCGACATTTACACCGACGCCAACTGCGACGCCGACATCAACACCCACCGCGACAGCTACGGCAACAGCAACCTTTACTCCAACTCCCA
>WNGB01020725.1_pt1 | contig 13543 bp, 13 predicted proteins | sample 5400681 | NCBI WGS metagenome assembly WNGB01 (sample SAMN13153367, study PRJNA577476) | soil metagenome | isolation source: 115 cm soil or saprolite under grassland replicate 2 | place: USA:California | collected 2016-06-15 | reverse complement strand
CTGCACCTGCGCATCGGGCACGTGGCGGATATCGATGCGGTCGAGCCGCGGCTTGCCTTTGTCCCAGTAGTCGGCGAAGCGTTCGACGGTGATGTGGCTATCTGGCACCCACTCGACGAACTTGAACGGCCCGCTTCCAACCGGTGTTCGACCGAAGTCCTGTCCGGATTTCTGCGCGGCCGTTGGCGAAACAATGAACCCCGGTCGTTCCCCGAGGGCGGCCAGCATCGGACGCCATGGGATGCTCGACTGAAGCTTGACTGTCGTTTTGTCGACGACATCCACTTTCTCCAGCGGCGGCTTGAGTTGACCGGCGAGTGGTGAGTTGACGGCCGGATCGACGACGCGGTCGAGATTCCACTTTACGGCCGCGGCATCGCAGTCGGTGCCGTCATGGAACTTGGCACCTGGTTGAAGGTGGAACGTGATGGATTTGCCCTCGTCGCCGATGTCCCATGACGCGGCCAGGTCCGGCACGATGTTGAAGTCTTTGTCGTAGGCAACCAGCGTGTTGTAGATGAGGTACAGCGCGTAGCGTTCTGAAAGCTGCGTCGAGAAGTGCGGGTCCAGACTCTTGGTGTCCATGTTGCGCACGTAGACCAGCGATCCTCCGGCTGGCTTCGTTACCGCGGGCGCTGTCGTAGGCGCGGCGACCTTCGCCGGGGCGGTTGGGGCGGCGGCCGCCTGCGCCGGTGCAGTTGGCGCGACTGCGTTCGCGGGCGCAGTCGGAGCCGCAGCACCTGATGGCGGAGGCGCGGGCTGCGCCGCTGGACCACACGCCTCGGACAGGAGTGCGGCAGTTGCCGTTCCCAATACCGCAACTGCGAACTGACGGCGGGTAAGTCGGTTCAGCCTACGTGTCATCGGTCGGCCCTTCCTGCGCCATGCGCGGCTTGCGAAGCGCGTTCATTCTGCGCGTGCGATCTCCACCTCGAGCGGACCATCGAAAATGATGCGCTGGCAGCGCTCGACGAATGCGTCGACGTTGGTGTCGAGTTTGCCGAGATATGTGACCGGGAGCGGCACCATGAACGGAGCCAACCATTGTGAGGGGCCGTACGCGATGGCGACCTTCAACAATCCGCTGGTATAGCCCGGGTAATAGATGATGTCCCCAGCCGACAGCCGCCCGGCCTCGTTCTCCACGGGCGCTTCCTTGCTCAGGAGCTCGTAGTTTCCCTCAGTCCGCCACGCGTCGCCCGACCAGCGCGCCTGTATTGTGCGGTCGCGGATCGGCAGCCGCTCCCAGAGCGCCTGCACCGTTTTCGGCGCCTGCTCTTCCAGCAACTGCCCCTCGGCCACGATATCGCCCACTGTAACGCGGATGCGTTTTCCCAACGGCTCGCCTCCCGTCGCGAGCCATGGTATGCAGGCGCTAATCAGGCGGCAAAGATGGGGCGCACGGTCTCGCCAAAAAGCGCCATGTCGTCCATGAGTTCGTCAGTCGTCTCGCCGAGAAAGATCAAGCCGACGTGCTGAGCGCCCGCCGCCTCGTACGCGCGCAGCCGCTCGATCAGACGATCGGCGCTGCCAAGGAGATTGCTCGCTCGGAACTCGTCCACGATCGACGCATCGGACTGGCTCGGGGTGCGCGCAACCAGCCGTTTGAAATGCTGAGAACGGCGCAGCTTCGCCTGAGCATGGGCCTCGTCTGGCCCCGTGCACACCCAGATCTGCACGTTGACGCTGATGTCGGTCGGGTCACGACCGGCTGCCTCGATGCGTTGGAACAAGTCGGCACGGGCCGAAGCCAACGCCTCTGGTGTGGGCGCGGATGCGATCCACCCGTCGCCCGTCCGCGCAACTCGATCGAGCCCTTGGGCGCCATGGGCGTTGACGTAGATCGGGAACGGCCGCTGACGAGGCTTGGGCGCAAGTTGGACGGCACGGAAATGGAGGTACTTGCCTTCGTACGTCGCCGATGGCGACTCGAACAGGCAACGCAGCGCGGCGATGCCTTCATCCAGCATCGCCCCGCGATTCGCCTTCGCTCGTGCGGGATGCACCGCCTCGAATTCTTCGCGGTATGCGCCGATGCCGACGCCGAGTGTGATCCGCCCGTCGGAGAGGTCGTCGAGCGTCGCGATCTGTTTCGCTAGCAGGACTGGCTCGCGTTCGGGCAATACGACCACGCTCAGGACGAGTTGGATCGTGCGTGTCACGGCCGCGACCGAGGCGAACGTGATCAATGGCTCGTAGAAACTGGGCGGTGTAGCCAGCGTCTCTTGCAGGATGCGCGGTGTGGTCAGGTGGTCGTTGGCCCAGAGCGAGTCAAAGCCCAACTGTTCGGCGCGCTGAGCGATCCGCGTGAAATCCGATGGACGGACATAGCCGACCGGGTAGGCGACACCCTCGCGGCAAGTTGGCAGGCCGACTCCGAAGCGCAGGCGCATGGACAGGCACGATATAGCGCTGGGCCCGGGCAGGGCGATACACGTCTGCGGCGCTTCAGGCAAGGTGTGTTGAGCGCTTCACGTGCGGCATGATCACCTGAGTCAGATGCACGATGTCGTCGTCGTCGGTGGAGGCAACGCGGCGCTGATAGCTGCCATCGCGGCGCGGCGTGCAGGCGCCGACGACGTCCTGCTGCTGGAACGGGCGCCGACCTGGATACGCGGTGGCAACAGCCGCCACACCCGCAACACCCGCTGCGCCCACGACCACGATGGCGCGGGTCAGGCCTTCATGAGTGGCGCCTACCCCGAGGAGGAACTGCTGGAGGACCTGGTACAGGTCGGCGGAGGGCCCTCGGCCAACCCCGACTTCACGCGGAAGGCCGTACGCGAGTCGACGTCCGTCATTCCATGGATGACGGGCCTCGGCGTGCGCTGGCAGCGACCGTTGGCTGGCACCCTCCATTTGACTCGAACCAATGCCTTCTTCCTGGGCGGTGGCAAGGCGCTGGTCAATACCTATTACCAGGCTGCGGCGGCGATGGGCATCAAAGTCCAGTACGAAGCTGCGGTCTGCGAGCTGCTCATTGACGGCGACCGAATCGACGGCGTTGTGATAGAGGACGAAACGACACACCAACGTCGAATCGTGCGCGCACGTTCGGTGATCGTTGCCTGCGGCGGATTCGAAGCCAATCTTGCCTGGTTGAAGGAATACTGGGGCGATGCCGCCGAGAACTACGTCGTGCGCGGGACGCCGTACAACGATGGCCGCGTCCTGCGTGCGCTGCTCGACGCTGGCGCGGTCCCGATTAGCGATCCGCGCGGGTTTCATGCAGTCGCCGTCGATGCGCGAGCGCCGCGCTTCGACGGTGGGATTGCCACCCGACTCGATTCCGTGCCATTCGGGATCGTCGTCAACATTCGCGGCTGCCGGTTCGCGGACGAGGGGGCCAACCTGTGGCCCAAACGGTACGCAAGTTGGGGAACATTGATCGCGCTTCAGGAGGACCAGATTGCGTATTCGATTTTCGATGCGCGCATGCTGGGCCGCTTCATCACCTCGCTGTACCACCCATTCCAGGCAGCGACCATCGGCGAGTTGGGAACACAGCTCGGACTCGACCCAGCAGCCGTGATACAGACAGTGGAATGTTTCAATCGATCGATCCCTCCAGGCGGCACGTTCAATCCCGAGGTGCTGGACGATTGCGCCACGGTTGGGCTGGACCCACCCAAGAGTCACTGGGCAGTTCCGATCGCCGAGCCGCCGTTCTATGGATACACCATGCGCCCGGGCATCACCTTCACCTATCGTGGTGTGGCCGTCGACGAGTGCACTCGGGTGCAGTTAGCCTCCGGACCCATGCGCAACCTGTACGCCGCCGGCGAAATCATGGCCGGCAATATCCTGCAGCAGGGCTATCTGGCCGGGTTCGGCCTGACGATCGGCACTGTTTCGGGTCGAATCGCCGGCTCACAGGCCGCGACTCACGCCAGATGCTGAGCGCATGACGACGTCGTCCAACTCAAATGAATCCCCCGCCACCACGTTCATCCAGAACGTGACGTGGCAGTTGGAAGTGTGCACGACCACTGGCTGGAGCTGGCCCCACTCGCGCAGTGAGTCAGCCAGCGCGTCGAGCGCGTGTTCGTCGAAGCTCAGTCGAGCACGTCGCGGGCTCGGCCGCAGGCGACTGACCGGGAGCAGGAACGAGTGGTCGGCCCTGCGGGCCGGCTGTGGGAGAGCGTGCTCGACAGCGCTCACGGCCGTGAGCGCCTCAGTGGCGGGATCGCGCCGCGCGTGATCTGCTCGACGAGACCAGTGTACTCAATGTATATAATGCGTACTGCATACAATACGGCCGTGCCGAGGGGGAAGCCGACCGACCAGCCGTCCGGGCTGCGCGCGCTCTGGCAGGCGCATGCCGGCTCCGGCGCCGTTGCTGATGTCGCCTACGCGACCCTGCGCCAGGCCGTCCTGACGGGCCACCTGCGCCCCGGCGATCGACTAGGCGAGGAGCAGTTGGCGCGCGCGTTCGGCGTCAGCCGAACACCCATCCGTGAGGCCATCTTCCGACTCGAAGCGGAGCACTTCGCGAGCCGCGTTGATCGCCGCGGTCTGGTCGTCCGGTCGATCTCTGAGGACGAGGTGCTCGGGGTGTACACGGTGCGCGCCGCGCTCGACCAGCTTGCCGCCAGCCTCGCGGCCCAGCAGGCGACTATGCCCGACCGCGCGCGTCTGCACTGGCTCAACGAACAACTGAAGGTCGCGGCGGAGCGCGGCGAACACGGGTACATGGCTGACCTGAACATCCAGTTTCACGAAGCCATGTGTGAGGCCGCGCACAATGAGATGTTGTTGCACTTCATGCGCGAGATTCACGATTGGGTGCGGCGGTTTCCTGAGACGACCTTCTCGCGGCCGGGGCGGGCTAGCGCGGCCGTCGCCGAGCATCGGGCCATTGTCGAGGCCATCGATTGCGGTGATGCCGACGAGGCGGGTCGAATGGCCGCGGCTCATATGAGCCGTGCGCGCGAGGTGCGGCTCGCGATGATTCGTGACGCGGCCGGCGAACGAGAACCGCGGTCGGTAAACGGGGTGTTGTGTGACACAACACCCCGTCCATCGCTGACCTCCGCGCGCCGATCCACAAACCGCTAGGATGCCGTGTGCACGTGGCACACCACGATTGAGGATGGACATGCGCTCTATCGAGATCGAGCTCGACGGCAAGGCCCAGCTCACTGAAGGTGCCAAGCGCCTGGTGATTCGCAGCCGAAACTGAGGTATGCGGAGAGTCTCGATCGATCTGGATATCGCGGCCGGCGACGTCGTGGTCTGGCCGCAGAATGCCACGCTTGCCATCGCCTACGGACCAACCCAGTTCAAGTGGCTGACCGGGCCGTGGGTGGTCACGAAAGTCGCCGAGCTGGAAGGTGACATCGAGCCGTTTGCGCGCGCCGCCTACCGGATGATGTTCGAGGGAGCACGCAAGCTGTCTATCACCCAGGGTGGTGGCACCGCTCCGCAGGCGGTGGCTATCACGCCAACGGGCCGTCTCATTGAAATCGAATGCGAAGGACTTACCTGGGTCGCCGAGTTGCTAGATGCTGAAGCTCCGGAGTACGCCAGCGCTGTCTGGGACGCCCTGCCATTGGAGGGCATTACGACGCTCACGCATTCGTCCGGTGAGGTCATCCACTTCTGGTGCAACGTACCGCCGCCGCCGCAAGCGCCGACGAACGCGCCGAAGATCATCCCGGTCGACCATCAAGGGCAGACGGTCGGGGTGACGTCGGTGGCCTTCGATCCACTCGCAATGCGCGGTCAACACCCAGGTGACCTCATCTGGGGCTCGACATGGAACGGTATTCGCATCGTCTTCGGCCAGGGCCACTTTGGCGCACCCAGCGGAAAGTTCGGCCGCATCGTACGCGGCGACCTGGAGGCGCTCGCCGACAAGGCGCGGCGAATTCCCTGGGCGGGTGCCGGATTTCTCCGGATGCGCAAGTACCAGGGTCAGCTATGACACGCATCAGCATCACGACGGGCGACTTTCAAACCGAGGCGCGCCTGTACGACGAGCAAGCGCCGAAAACGATCGCCTCCTTGCTCGAACGGCTGCCCATCGATGACCGGACCATCACGGTGCGCTGGTCCGGCAGCGCGTGGCGGACGGAGCAGGACTACCAGTTACTTCCGCCTGGCAGCGAAGTCGAAAACAAAGCAGTACGCCTGTCCGCTGGCGACATCATCTATTTCACGCCGGTCAAAATTGGCTTCGCCTACGGCTCGGCGCAGTGGCTCAACCCGTTCATGTCGCCGATCGACGTCACGCTCATCGGCAGGATCGACCGCAAGCCCGAAGAGTTCACCGCTGTGTGTGGACTGATCCTGTATCGCGGGCCTCTGCCTGTCCGGATCGAGCGCATTTCGTAGCTTGGCTAGCGCTGGTGGCGCAAGTGCGGATCCAGCGCTTCGCGCAAGCCATCCCCGAGCAGGTTGAATCCGAGAACGGCCATGAAGATCACCGTGCCCGGCGCCATGACCAGCCACGGCGCCAGTTCCAGGTACTGGAAGCCAACCTGGATCATCGAGCCCCAGGTCGGCGTCGGCGGCTGAACGCCCAGGCCCAGGAAACTGAGCCCTGCCTCGGCCATGATGGCAACCCCCACGCCAAGCGAGCCGTGCACCAGAACGGGACTGATCACGTTCGGCACGATGTGGCGAAAGATAATGCGCCGATCGGGCGCCCCGACCGACTTGATGGCCAGTACGTAGTCGTACTCACGCACTGACAGGACCTGGCCGCGGACAATTCGCGCGTAATGGGGAAACGACGTTACGGCGATCGCGAGGATGACATTGACCAGGTTCGCTCCGAGCACGGACACAATCGTGAGCGCCAGGATGAGCGACGGCAATGCCATCATCCCATCCAGGACACGCATGACGACGTTGTCCAGCCACCCACCTCGGAACGCGACGATGACGCCCACGACGACGCCCGGAATCGCGGCCATGAGCACCGCCGAGATGCCCACCTGGAGTGAAATCGTCGCGCCATAGAGCAACCTTGACAACGTGTCTCGGCCAAGCTCGTCAGTCCCGAGCCAGTGGCGAGGTGACGGCGCGACGAGCACATCCGAGAAGTTCTGTGCGATGGGGCTATAGGGCGCGAAGAAGCGCCCGAACGCACCCATCAACACCAGGATGCCGACGAGCGCCACACCGATCAGCACCAACCGGCGTGCCACGAAGCGGCGCAGCGCATCGCCCAGGAACGATCGGCGCGGCGCGGCTGTGATTGGCGGTGTGACGACGATCCGCGGGAGTGCTCTAGCCACGCCGCAGCCGGATGCGCGGATCGAGCACGCCGTACAGCACGTCGACGACAAGATTGGCGAACACGACAGTGACGCCGGCCAGCAAGACGAGCGCCTGAAGCACGAGGTATTCCCGTCCCAGGACGGAATCCACCATCAAGCGGCCCATCCCTGGGATACCGAAGATCGTCTCGGTGATGATTGCCCCGCCGAAGATGTGTCCGAGTTGAATGCCCATGATGGTCAGCACCGGAAACATGGCGTTCTTCAATGCGTGGCGCAGCAACACCAGTCGTTCCTGCAATCCTTTGGCCCGTGCGGTGGTCACGTACGGCTGCTGGAGCACTTCGATCAAACTGGACCGCGTTTGCCGCACGACGACGGCGGTCAAACCCAGGCACAGCGTCACCGCGGGCAACACGGTGCTCTTCAGACTGGCAATTGGATCGACGTAGATCGGTACGTAGCCGGAGGCAGGCAGCCAGCGCAAGTGCAAGGCGAAGACATACATCAACAAGCTGGCGGTCAGAAAGAAGGGGATCGCCGCGCCGAACAGTGCGGCGAGCGTGCCGAACCAGTCTTTCCAGCTGTTCGGAGCGGTCGCCGACAGGATGCCGACGGTAAGCCCGATCAATGTGGCCAGCAGCCATGTCTCGAGCGCGATCTGCGCGGTCGGCAACATGCGCGGGACGATGATGTCTACCACCGGCTGTCGATTTTGAAACGATCGCCCGAAATCGCCGCTGAGCGCCTTGCCGAGCCAGATTCCAAACTGGACGTAGACTGGCTTGTCGAGGCCGTACTCAGCGCGAATCGCCGCAAGCTGCGCGGGCGGGATCTGGCTTTCGGATGCGCCAGCGATGAACAGGATCGGATCTCCGGGCAGCATGTGGCTGAGCACGAACACGGTCAGCGCGATGACGAACACAACGGGCACGGCGGCCGCGAGGCGCCCGATGATGTAGCTGGTCATGGATCAGGCCAGGTCGATCCGCAGATAGCGCTGGCCTTCCATCGTCAGTTTGGCTGCCTGTTCCGCGAAAGCCGACCAGTCACCGACAAAGCGGAAGAGGGGCGCGAGCAGTGACCGTCCGCCGCCCATCGCGGTTGGCTCGTGTGCCGAGATGCGGATACCGCGCCACGGACTCGCGTTCAGGTAATAGCCGCCTCCATACAGGGTACTGGTGTCGACTTCGGCGTCGGGAACATCGAGCGGAGTCTCGCCTTCTTTGCCTCCCGCCGCGTTCCAGAACCGTGTCAGCGGCCCACTCGCGTAGGTGTTTGTCGCCCGTCCGACAAGTGGCAACGCGGCAGCCATCGCCGCGGCGCCGTGTGGTGAAACATCTTCGAGCAGGACCGCCTCGGCTCGCGCGCCGGCCAGCGTCAATGCGATGCGGCGACCGCGCAGCGGAGGATCGGCCAGCGGAGAGCTCTGGTCCTCCGCTGCCGACACCGTGATCGGCTGGGCGCCATCGAACTGCAAGCGCTCGCCGCGTTCGTTGAGTTCCGTGAGGTCACCACCGATCTCCGCGAGCGGCACGGCGGCAATTGGCCCGATCGCGTTCTGCAATCGGCCGCGGCCAAAACACAGTGCCAGCTCGCACGACAGCGGATCGAGCATCAGCAGACCAGGCTGCTGATAGCCGTATTGACGGTCGCTCGCGGCATCCACGTCGAGTCGCGATGTGATCCGCATCAATTGACTGCTGTATCTGTCCTGGAAGGCTCGGCCCGCCACCGGCAGCGCCTGCCACAAAGCGGATGTCGCGGCCGGCGTCCGCTCGTTCAGCAGTCGCGCGCGCAGCCGCAGGCCGGCAAAGGCGACATCCACATACTTCATCACGCGTTACTGGTCCAGCCACAAATCCTTGAAGCGGTTGATCACGTCGGGCATGTGCACGAACCCGCGAAGCTTCGGGCTGAGTCCCTTGAAGTCGGAGCTGTTCTCGAAGAACGCTGTCGAACCGACCTCATTGATGCGGCTGGCAAGCTGGCGGTACAAGGTGTACCGCTTGGATTTATCGGGCTCCGACTCACCCTCAGTGATGAGCCGATCCGTCTCCTCGTCCTTCAGCTTGCCCGTACGGTAGTAGGTGCTCTTGCTGTGCCAGAGTGAGCCGAGGTACTGAGCCGGATCGGGCCGGAATGCGAATCGCCCCGTGCTGCTTACGGTAATGACCCAGTCGCCGCGCTCTTCGCGCGCCGTCGTCGCGGCGAGGTCCTCGTTCTGAATGTTGACCTCGAGCCCCAGCTCGGCAAACGTGGCCTGCATAATCTGCGCAAGCTTCTGACCAACCGCACCCGTGTCAGGATAGATGGTGAACTTGCGCTCGGTAGGCAGCGAAGCCTTGTCCATGAGCGCCTTGGCCTTCGCAACATCACGCGAGTACGGCTTGTAATTCGCGTCATAGAAGGGCTGGCCCGGTAGGAATGGGTCGAAGCCGATGATCCCTGTTCCGAAAAAGACGGCCTTGTTGATCGCCTCGCGATCGAGGATCCAGTTGTACGCCTGACGCAGCTCGAGGCTCTTGCCGTACTCGTCGTCCATGTTCCAGCGGTTGAAGTAGAAGCGAGCTCCGGGCCGTTCGCTGAGCATGATGTCGCTCATACCGCGCATCTGCTCGACATTCTGAAGCGGCAGGTCCTCGGCAATGTGAACGCCACTCGAGCGCAGCTCGACGAGGCGCGTGGCGTCGAGTGGAATGATCTTCCAGGTGATTCGATCGAGGTACGGCTTGCCGGTGTCCCAGTAGTCCGGGTTGCGTTCGACCGTGTACGACTGGTCCGCCTGATAATCGACCAGGCGGTACGGACCGACACCGACCGGATGCTGGCCATACGCGTCGTTGCCCCACTGTTGCACGGCCGCGGGCGAGGCCATGAAGCCGGTACGGTCGAGGAACGGCGACAGGAAGCCGGCGCTTGGCGCCTTCAAGCGGAACCGCACCGTGGAGCTATTGACGACCTCTACGTTGTCGATGGTCAGCAGCTCGCCGATCTGCCGCGACTTGGTGGCTGGATCGAGATGGCGGTCGATGTTGAACTTGACCACTGCCGCGTCGAACGGCGTCCCGTCCGGATACTTGATGCCCTGGCGCACGTGCAGGATCCACGTCCTCGGGTCGGGTGTCTCCCAACTCTCGGCCAGGACGGGCACGTAGTTGCCGTTCAGGTCGATGTCGACCAGCGTGTCGTAGATCGACCGGCCGATGTTGCGCATGGGCGTCGTGTTGATCAGAGCGGGGTCGAGCGTCTTCTGGTCGGAGAAGTCGGCGATGAGCAGCGTCCCACCGCGTTTGACGCCAGCCGCGGTCGTCAGGGTCGCGGCTGGTGCGGTCGTTGGCGCGCTTGCGGCTGGCTTGGCGGTGGCTGCGCTCGCCGCAACGGTGGTCGGGTTGACCGGCGCGGTGGTTGGGTTGACCGGCGGCGCCTTCGCGGCCGTGGGCGGCGCGGCCTGGGTGGGCGCTGGTGCGGCTGGTGTCGCTGGCCCACAGCTAGCGAGGGCAAATCCGCCCGCGGCCTGCACCGTCAGCACCAGGAATGCGCGCCGATTGAGCTTGCTGGGCATGACGCCTCCCACTCTGGGCCGTTGTATTACGCTGCCGGCCGCCAGTTCAAGCGCCGCCCGCATGGTGTGCCAGCATAGGCAAGCATGGCTCGCGAGGCACAGCGAATCGGGGTCGGCATTGCCCTACCCAGCTCGGGCCCGTTCGCAAGTGCCGAAAGCATCCTGCAGGTTGCGACGCAAGCAGAAGCGTGCGGATTCGACGATGTGTGGGTCAACGACCACTACTCGTATCCGCGCCAACGTCTGACGCGTTCGTCAGCCGGGTCGATCGAAGCCGTGACCGACCAGGAGCCGCACTTTTTCGAGAGTCTGACCACGCTGGCGGTGGTTGGCGGAGCTCTGCCGCACATCGGCCTCGCGGTCCACGGGCTGATTCTCCCGATCCGCGATCCACGCCTGTTCGCAAAGCAGATCGCGACCATCGACACCCTGACTGGCAACCGCCTGACAGTCGCACCCGGAATTGGCGGCTCGCGTGAAGACTTCGACCCCGCGGGCGTTCGATTCGAAAAACGAGGCCGGCTCCTCGACGAACACCTGGCCGTCCTCGACGCGATCACACACCACGAGCACCCGGTGAGCTTCACCGGTGAGCACGTGACCTTCGAAAACGCGACATTTTATCCGCGACCAACCAACGTCCGGCTGTGGATCACCGGTGACAGCGAACCCGCGCTCCGTCGGGTTGTGCGCTGGGCCAGCGGTTGGTTCAGCTCCGGATGGACGTCAACAGAACAGTATCGCCAGCTAGGCCAACGTCTCGACGACCTGGCGACGGAGGCTGGCCGCGATCCACGCTCGATCGCACGCGCCACTGATCCATTCTGTTGCATTGCATCCGCGCGTGACGAGGCGTTTGAAATAGCGACGCCGTCGCTCGTCGAACGCTACGGCTCGCTCGAACGCGCGCTCGTGCTGTCAGCAGTCGGCTCGGCCGCCGACGTGCGCGGGCAACTGCGCCGATTGATTGAGTCAGGACTCGGCTATTTCGAACTGCGCTTCATCTGTCACACGATGGACTCGTATCTTGAAATGATTCAGCGCGTTGCAGACGATGTCGTGCCGTTGCTGCGGAGCTGACGCAATCCTTCACGACGCTTGACTGGTGGTGGCAGAGGAACCGTTACGACGCTTGAATGATCTTCATCTGCGCGTCCGTGTGCGTGGCCGGCGGCCCGTGCAAGGCCAGCGACGCGCCCAACATAAGCGACGCTATTGCGAGCCAGACTCGTGCCACGCGCAGACTCACTTGTGAATGCGACATCGATCAACCTCCATCTGCAAGACGCGGCCCTCACGTGCGACGAGTGAGGGCCGATATCCCGTTCGGGTTCCCTCGTATTTCGCGGACCACGGCGCGAACACCGAACACGAACCGTCTCCGAGCTGTGAACGGGGCGGCTCTACGCTACGGGATCGAGCCCAAGCGCCAGTCGCCCTGTAAAGCGATGCTGCCGCTTTGCTTGGAGCGGATGAAACTGAGCAGCGTGAATGTCGCGCAGCAACCGCTCGAGCCCCATGCTCCGGAACAGCCCCCCACCGCCCACGGTCTCGAGCGCCTTTTCGACGGCGAGCCGTAGGGACTCTGCCGCGATGGTCTTCCGAACAAAGATGGCGTTCGCCGTAGCCACTTCGGGCGCGAAGGTGTAGTCGGCGCAGAGTTCAACCATTTCCCGTACCGCCATCTGACCGGTAACGAGCGCATTGTCCATTTCGCCTACCAGGGACCAGACGTCGGGGTCATCTCGCTTTTTCGCAACCTGTTGCAGCGCCAGGTCGCGCGCTGCCTCCGCCACCCCCAGGTAGACAGACAGGACGATCGGCAGTGCGACCGCCGCGATAACGCTGAAGAACGGGTGCCACACGCCCTTGGGCCGACGTAGCTGCACCGCTGCATCCGGTACGAACACCCCATCGAGCACGATGTCGTTCGAACCGGTTGCTCGCATCCCCATCGTCCGCCAATTGTCCAGAACGGAGAGCCCTTCGGATTTCATCGGCAGCGCGAAATGCAGCACCATTGGTCCGCCGTTGGGATCCACGTACGGCGCGCTGGTGAGCAGCAGATCTCCCATCGGGGAACCACTGCCAAACACCTTCCGACCTGTGACTCGGTACCCTCCCTCGATGCGCTCGGTGTTGCCGCTCGACTCCAGCCAGTCGGAGGCGCCAGTGGTGACCAGCACCAACTCGTCACGGGCGATGCGCTCGAGCAGCGGCGCGACCGGCTGGCCCTGGCGCCACATCCAGGTAAGGGTGCCTACGAGGTGGGTGTGCATCGAGAGCGCCAGCGCAGTCGAGCCGCAATAGTGGCCCACTTCACGCAGTAGACCGCAGAGCTCCGCATGGGAGGCGCCACCACCACCGAGCTCGGCTGGCACGCCGATTGAGAACATCTTGTGTTCTTTCAGCTCGAGGAAATTGTCGGCGACAAACGAGTCGTTCGCGTCATACCCAGCGGCTCGGGACGCGAAACCCGGGCCGAGCTTTCGCACGACGGCGGTCAGCGATCCCTGCTGGCCGACAGGAGCGGGGGCTGCATCGGGCGTTGCCATCATTGGTGTGCTCCTCCAGTGAAACGTGGCTCCCGTTAATGCGTACGCTGACAAGCGGTTGCTGCCATCCGAGAAATCTGGGATCTTTTCAGCGGGCGTGAGGGAAATCCCTGATCTGGGGATACAAACGCTGAGCAACGCCAGTAGGTGGCGCTACACCAGCCCTTGTTTCACTGCGAACGAAGTTGCGGCCGCAC
>WNGB01012228.1_pt1 | contig 13543 bp, 9 predicted proteins | sample 5400681 | NCBI WGS metagenome assembly WNGB01 (sample SAMN13153367, study PRJNA577476) | soil metagenome | isolation source: 115 cm soil or saprolite under grassland replicate 2 | place: USA:California | collected 2016-06-15 | reverse complement strand
GTAGCCAGAAGCCCGGAGTGAGCGCGCTCGGGCTCAAGCGCGTGCTCGGGCTCGGCAGCTACGAGACTGCCTGGTCGCTGCTGCACAAGCTGCGCCGGGCGATGGTGCGACCGGGGCGGGACAGGCTGGCCGGCGAGTTGGAGGTCGACGAGAGCTACATCGGCCGACGCCTGGCGACGGGGAAACGGGGTCGCGGCGCCGCCGGGAAAGCGATCGTTGCCGTCGCCGTCGAGGCGCTGCCACGCGGTGCTGCAGGGCGCATCCGCCTGGCCCGGATCGCCGGCTGCTCGCAGCTTGTCCTCACCGACTTCGTCTGCGCAGTCGCCGAGCCGGGCTCGGTCATCTACACCGACCACTCGCACAGCTACAACCGCCTCGCCGAAGCTGGCTTCGTCCACCACCCGACCAACATCTCCGAGAGCCCCGACCCCGCCCACGCGGCGATGCCGCGCGTCCACCGCGTCTCCTCGCTCCTCAAGCGCTGGTTGCTCGGGACGCACCACGGCGGGGTGAGCGCCCGCCAGCTCGACTTCTACCTCGACGAGTTCACCTTCCGGTTCAACCGCCGCACCTCCACACACCGCGGCCTCCTCTTCTACCGGCTTCCGGAATGACCGGCGCGGGCGCGCCCGTGCACGAGGGGGACGCTGTTCCCGTCGCGTTCGTCTCCTCGCACGCCGGCCGTGGGGGCTCCGAGAGCTATCTCAACCTCCTGCTCGAGTATCTGAAACCGGCGTGGATCTCGACGGTCGTCTGCCTCCAGGACGGCCCCCAGGTCGACGAGCTGCGCTCGCGCGGGCTTCCCGTCGAGGTGGTGTCGACCGGAACCCGGTTCCCCCAGATCCTCGCGGCCGCATGGCGGCTCCGGCGGCTTCTGCTTCGTGCGGGCAGCGCGGTTGTGCATGCCAACGGCGTGAAGGCCGCCCTCGTCGCGGCCGCGGCGACGATAGGAACGAAGACGCCTGTGATCTGGGTCAAATACGATGTGAGCCGCGACGGCTGGCAGGCACGCCTGATTGCGGCCCGGTGCTTTCGTGTCATCGGCGTGAGCGCGTTCGTCACGGCGACCTTTCGTGGAAAGACGCGCGAAAAGGTCGAGGTGCTCCATGTCAAGATCCCGACGCCGGTTGTCGAACTGGCCGAGGCACGCCGGATCGTGCTCGAGCTGTTCGGTCCCGACGAGCCGGATGCGGTCGTTGCCGTCGTCGGCCGGCTCGATCCGTTCAAGGGTCAGGCAGAGCTTCTCGATTGCGCGCCGGAAGTCCTCCGGCGTAATCCGCGGACCCGATTCCTGTTCGTCGGCGGCGACGATCCGGCGCATCCCGGCGGCCGTCAAGCGCTGCAGCAGATGGCGACGGAGAAAGGCGTGGAGCATGCCGTACGCTTCACAGGCCACCGCGCTGACGCGACCGCCCTGATCAGCGGCTCGGACGTCCTCGTCATCGCCGGTGGCAACAACGAGCGGGGTATCGGGATGGAAGGCTTCCCGATCGTCGGCCTCGAGGCGCTCGCACTCGGGACTCCGGTTGTCGGCTACGCGCACGGCGGGTTGCCCGAGCAGGTGGGCGAGTGCGGGACGCTTGTGCCGTCGGGCGACCGCGCCGCCCTCACCGAGGCGCTTGTCGGTCTCGTCGCCGACCCAGCTCATCGCGAACGCCTCGCCGGCTGCGGGCGAGAGCTCTTCCAGTCTCGGTACGAGTTCTCGACCCTCCCGGAAGAGTTCGCCGAGCGATACCGCCGCGCCGTCTCGGCGGAGTGGCCGCGATGAGAAACATCACCTAGAACGAGTAAGACATGAAAGAGATGGTCGGAACTCGCCCGCAGGCGAAAGGGTTCGCGCTCATCGGCCTCGGGGTCGGCCGGGACCGCGTCGTACGGAGCGTTGGCATTCGCGTTCTCGGCGGCAGCGCTTTTCGCCGGGATCGGCCGTCTCGGGCTGGAGCCGGCCGTGGCGCGCTCCGTCGTGATCCTGCAGAGCGCTCGCGATGCACCGGGAATGGCCCGCGTCGCGAGAGGCGCGTTCACGCTGGTTGCGCTGACCGGGCTCGTGGGAGCCGCGGCGACACTGGTCGTGATCGAGCTCGCCTCGCACGGCCTTGACGGGGGAACGAGGCTTGCTCTTGGCGGATTCTTTGGCCTCGTGCTCTACGGCTCGAACTTCACGGCGGTTGGGTCAGCGGTTGCGCGCGCGACGGGGCGTGTGGCTCTGATGGAGCTGGCGATCCTGATACCGACTCTCGGAAGGTTCGCGGCTGTGGCGCTCCTTGCCGCCCTGGACGTTGCCGACCTGCGCTGGGTCGCCGCCGGATACGCGCTAGGGGCGCTCGCAGGAGTTGTGGCGTCGTGGCGGGTGGCGAGGGTCGTCCTGGGGAAGGTCCGAGTGTTCCTACCCGGTCTCGCCGCCGCCCGCGAGGTTCTGGTGGGTTCCCTGCCTTTCGCCGTGGCCGGGCTCGCCACGATTGTCATCTCCCGGTTCGATGTCGTTGTCCTCGGTCTCAGCGGAACGCGAACCGAGGTCGGCGCCTACGAACCTGCGCTGAAGGTCGTCGAGCAGGCGATGCTCCTTGCACCGCTGCTCTTCGTCGCTCAGTACCTCCCGGTCGCAAGCCGAGTCTTCGAACGAGGGGACGCCGCCGAATTTCGGGAGCTCTACGTCGGCGTTTCGAAGCTCGTCTTCGTCATGGCCTTTCCGGCCGTGATCGTCTTTGCCGCCTTTCCGGAAACCATACTCCATGCGCTCTACGGCGCCGGTTTCCCCGCCAGTGGGCTCGTCGTCTGGCTCCTGCTTGTCGGTTTCGTCGTCAACCTCGCTTTCGGTCTCAACTCATCCGCGCTCGCTGCCGTGGGAGATCGGAGAGGACTGACGCGCACGGGGGTGATCGCAACCGTGGCGATGGTCGTTCTCGCCGTGTTACTCGTGCCGCCCTTCGGAGACGAGGGCGCTGCGGCCGCAACCTCCGCCACGTACGTGGTCCTCAACGCCGTGGTCGCCTTCGAGCTCGTGCGAGTGGCCGGCGTGCAGCCCTTCCGGACGGACTTCGTCCTGACCCTTCTGAGCTCGCTCGGACCGCTCTTGGTAGCGCTTGCGATCCGTGCGTGGGCAGGTCCGGTCGACTTCTGGCAAGCGATCGGCTCGAGCGTCGCGCTGTCTGCGATCTGGGTCGCGCTCCTCTTCGGCCTGCGCGTGATCCGGCGCGACGAGATCCGGCGGCTACTGCCGGGCGGGAAGTAACCCAGTGCGCGGGACCCCGCTCGTAACCGTGATCATCCCTACCCGCAATCGGCCGGGACTCGTTGCCCAGGCTGTCCGCAGCGCGGTGACACAGACCTACGAGCACCTGGAGATCGTCGTCGTGGATGACGGTTCGATCGCGCCGCTCGCTCTTCCACCCGATCTCGCGGGTGACCCACGTGTGAGCACGTTGCGACTGAAAACGGCCGTGGGAGCGGGTGAAGCTCGCAACACGGGCGCGCGAGCTTCACGCGGCGCCTTGCTTGCCTTCTTGGACGACGATGACGAGTGGCGGCCGGCGAAGATCGAACGGCAAGTGCAGGTACTGCGTTTCGACGCGGGCGTGGCCGCCGTCGAGACCGGGTATGAGCTCTGGGACGGGCGGCGCCTGGTCGGGCGTTATCTGCCTCGGCCGGACCGCGACTTGCGAACGGCGCTTCTGACGCAGCCTCAGCTGCAACCTTCGACGGTGCTCCTTCGGAAGTCCGCCTTCGAGGACCTGGGCGGCTTCGATCCGTCACTCACCCGCGTAGAGGATTGGGAGTTTTGGGTGCGGTTCGCCGATTCGTACGACGCGGCCGCGCTGCCCGAGGTACACGTCGACCGGCGGGTGGGCGATGCCGCCGCCGAGGAGCTCCTCGTCTGGTACCGGGAGATGGTGCGTCGCCTCGAGGCCCGCATCGACGCGCTTCCGCCTCCGGAGCGCTCGTGCGTTAGGGCCGTGCATCTGCTCGCCGAGTCCCACCTGCTCGCCCGCCTGGGGGAGAAGAAAGGGACGCGGGCGAAGGCCTTGTTGGCCCTGCGGGAACGGCCACGCGGCTGGCGCCGACCGGTCCTCTACGTTGTCCGGAGCTTCATCGGCGAGCGCGCCTGGTCTGCGGGCAAGCTCGCCCTCCGGCTGACAACACATCCGGTCCTGAAGGCGCTTGGGCGCGATCCTCTCCGACTTGGATGAGGGGGAGCTACGGGACGGGCTCGGTGAAGGCCCTGATCGGCCGTCCCGGCAGCTCGGGCGGCTGATCGACACCGAGGAGGGCAAGAGCAGTAGGAGCGACGTCGAGAAGGTTGCCGGTGCCTGCCTTCCGGGACGGGGAAAGCTCCGGGCCCGCGCCCAGTAGGAAGCCCAGGTGTGAGTGCTGACCCGTCCGAGGGTCGTTTTTCGGAGCTTCGACCGTCCCGTGGCCCGCCAGGCTGAGCCGGCGAACCGGCTGTTGGTCCGCCCAGATGATGCAGATGTCGGGGAGTGGGCCCTCGACCGGGCGGGAGAAGAACCGATCGGTGCGCACGACCCGCTCGACAGCTGGAAGGTCTGACTCGGCGTGTGTGACGGCGCCGAGAGCCGCGCAAAGCTCGTCGCAGAGGCGGTCGTACTCCTCACCTGGACGGACGATTCCCTCCGGCTCTCGCCCGGCAAGGTTGATTCGCACGTGCGAGGTCAGGTCGCTGGGGAGCGCGAAGGCCTGAGTGCGCTGCCAATCCACGTGCGCAAGCGGCATTGTGGCCTTCACGTTGCCGCGGCGTAACCGGCTCTGGGCGGCGAGACGCAGGCGGGTCGGGGTAACGCGACGGCCAAACGTCCAGGCTGTCCGCATGGCCTGCCGACGCAAGCCGGTGCTCGAGATGCTGGGACGCCGGACCAGCCAACCGCCCAGCTCGAGCAGCGACTCGATTGGGTCCTCGATGTAGTTGGGTTGCATCCCGTGCGGCGTGAGCACGAAAACGCGACACCCCTCAGGTAGTCGACCCATCAGCTGGCCGAGCCCCGTGTCGACCGCGCGGTAGACGGCGATCAGCGACTCACGTACGTCCGTGCTCGCGGTCGGGTCGTGAGCCGGGTGACGCTCGTCATCCAGGTGCCAGAGCAGGTGGCCGGCCTGGTGCGGCTCCGAATACGAGCCGAAGAAGAAGTCCCAGTCCGTCTCGTCGACGAGCGCGGCGAGTCCGCTGGTTTGCTCGCCGACCGAACGGACCATCCGGTCCCGGTAGCGGCGGTACTCGGAGCTCGATCTCGGCGTAGACACGCGCCAGAGGGATTGGCGGCGTCCGACCGCCCGGCGCAGCAGCTCCTCGACCTCGGGCGGATCGAACGACCTCGCTCCAAACTTGGCCCAGTAGGTGTCGACCGTTCCCCAGCCATGCACCTGCGTCCCGCGGAAGGAGGGAAGGACCTTCGAGCTGTAGATGCTCGCCACGGTCGAGCGGACGCCGGCATCGCTCAGGTAGCGCCAGAACGGCGGCCGCCGGATCGACCCTGGCGGCACGTCGACGACGCGGTACGAGCCCGACTCGAGGTGTCGGTCGATGACCGCCTGATGGTCGGCGACGTCCGTGCCTGTCACCGTGCCCGCCCAGGCAGTGTTGTAGAAGCCAGAAGGGACAGGCGAAAGGGTGACGTACTGGCCCGCCTCCTCCAGGGAGGCCATGGTGGGAAGCCAGCCCTCGTCGATCCCCCGCCGGACGAGTGTCGGCTCGGCGGCGTCGAAGCCAAAGAAGGCGAGCGGGCTAGCCATGCGCGGCTCCATCGGCGCCAACGGCGACGCCTGCTGCCTCGCCGACCTCGGCCGGCGTTACCGGACGGCCAAGGGCCTCCGCGCGGACAGCTGCCTCCACGGTCGCCACGGTGAGCAGATTATCTTCGGCGCTGAGTGTGGGAGCGCTTCCCGAGCACAGTGCCCCCAGAAAGTCGTCGAGGACGGCCTGTTCAGGCTGCCGCCCGCGCGGCGGATTCACCGGGCGCGCTCGATGGCGCGGGAAGAGCACGCGCACATTCTGATCGTTCACGATGATCGCCCTCTGCTCGCCCTCGATCCATTCCGAGTGGTAGAAGCCCGGAGCCCCCTCGCTGTGTTGGTACACGACGGCCGGGCCCCCAGGCCACTCGAGCAGGAGTCGGAAGAGCAGCCGTTCGTCCGCAGGCGATGCACCAAGCCGCGCCACCTTCATCTCGACCCTCTCCGGGGCCGCGCCAAAGCGAACTCGGAGCGCATCGAGATGATGAATGCAAATGTCCCAGACCGCCCCGTGCTCGATCGCAGCCACATGCGGCATGGCCACAGTCGGTGGGCGGGCAGAGATGATCGTGGCGCTGAGCGGTCTGCCCACGCCCGCCGCGAGAGCCTTCCGTACGGCGCGCTCGCGCCGGAGGAAGCGGAAGTTCTGAGCCACCGCCACCGGAAGCCCAAGCCGGGTCGACTCCTGCGCCACCCGCACGGCGGCCTCGAGCGACAGGGCGAAGGGCTTCTCGACGAGCACGGCCATTCCGAGGCGCAGGCAGGCAATCGTCTGATCGGGATGCTCCGCAGGGGGAGAGGCGACGATCGCCGCCTCTCCGCCGAGCCGGACGCCCTCCTCGATCGTCGACCAAGCGGGCAGCCCAGATCGCCGGGCAGCCTCCTGCGCGAGCGGATCGGGGTCAACGACGCCGACCACCACGGCATCCCTCCTGCGCCGGCAGACCTCGTGCCATTGACGACCTCGTTGGCCGTAACCGACGAGGAGTAGGCGTCGGCGATCAGCACGACCGAGCATCAGTCGGCAGAATCCTCAGCGCGACGCGCTCGAACGACCTCTTCATAGAGATCGGCGACGCCCCTCAGCGTGTCCCGCAGGTCGTGGTTGTGGCGGGCGCGCTCGGCTGCGGCCGTGCCCTCGGTCTTTCGCTTCGCCGGATCGAGAAGCCGCTCGGCAATCGCCGCGGCAAGCGCTGCCGGGTCCTCAGGAGGGACGATCGCCCCGGTTCCATCCACGGCCTCACGGGCGCCGGGTACGTCTGTCACGACCAAGGAGCGCCCGGTCGCCATCGCCTCGAGCATTCCGAGGGACATGCCTTCCCAGCGCGAGGGGACCGCGACCACATCGGATGCCGCAAGCCAGTCCGTGACGTCGTCGCGATGGCCTAAGAGTCTGATGCTCGGGTCCGCCCGCCGACTCAGCTCCTCCATGCCCTCGCCGTCACCAACGAGTGCGAGCTCGGCCTCCGGGACCTCGCTTCGAACAGTGGGCCACGAGTCGATGAGGACGTCCTGTCCCTTCGCCCTCGACAGGCGCCCGACACACACGACCAGCGGTTGTTTGCCGAGGCCGAGCCGTTCACGCGCCGCACGGCGATCAGGTTCGCCCGCCTGCACGAACCGCGTCACGTCGACGCCGTTCGGAATCACCCGGTAGAGGCCCCTGATGCCCCTCGCAAGCCCGCGTGCGCGCTCCGCCTCGCTCACGCTGATGATCGCGTCCGCCCATCGGGCGCCGAGGCGCTCCCAGCCGACGACGATCCGCTCCAGGGTGCCGTCAACCGCCTCGAAAGACCAGCCGTGAGGCTGGAAGAGCGTGGGCAGGCGTCCCCGGACGGCCAGTCGGCCGCACAGACCGGCCTTCGACGAGTGGAGGTGAACGACATCCGGCCGGGTCGAGCCCACAATCTCCCGAAGTCGGCGGATCTCGCCGACCAGGCGTCGCGTCGGATTGCGGGTGGCGACCCATGGAACGTACGCGGCGCCGCTGACGGCCACGCGCCGTGCGAGCTCGCTTCCCGGCTCGGTTACAACGACCACCCGCCAGCCGCGGGCGACCTGATCGCTCACGAAGCCGCCGACGCAGGCGCCGACGCCTCCCTCGCCCGTGTGCGAGGCGTGAAGCACGGTTAGATGCGCCGGGCGCGCTTCGGTCACGCGCTCACCCTAAGGTCCGAGCAGGATGAGATGTCTGCCTCAGCCTCCCGGTGAGGTTTGCGAACACCGAGCCGACCGGTAGTAGTGGTCGGCCGAGATCGGCACTGCTCCCGGGCGGAGGGCGCTGTAGTCGTTCCCACTCGTGTCGTGGAGGTTGTCGACGCCTCTGAAGTTGCCGATCGCAGCCCAGCACTGGTTGGCGAACGTCGAACTACGCACGGTCGTTCTTGTCGTGCCCGCGTCGAGGTAAACGCCGACGATCTGCGTATCGAAAGAGCTTTGCTCAACCACGTTGTCTACGCAGGCCGGCTGCGAGTCCCATTTCGGGTCCGCCCACTCGCACGTGAGCCCACGGTTCACATTCGGACCGATCTGCAGGCGTCGGAAGGTCGCGGAGTTGACGAAATGTTCGAGGTAGACGCCGATGCCGACGTCCGTCATGCCGATGTCCTCGAAGAGAGCGTTGCTCGCCGCCGTCCCCACCCAGAGACCCTCCCAGGCGCAATCGTGGGCGCGAACCCGGCGCACGACGGCCGTGTTGCCGATCCACACGCAGGCCTCCGCGGTCCCGTTCGACGACCGCGGCGGCGACCAGCTCACGTAGGCGGCGTCGACGTCCTCGAGAAGGGGCGGCCGGCCGACCGGAGTGTCGCGTCCGTTCGCATCGACGATCACGCCCCAGCTGCGAAAGTGGCGCGTGATCGCCCGCTGAATCACGAGGCCTTCGACCTGGCGTGCTTTGATCCCCGCCCCGACTACGCCGTGTCCTTCGAGGGTCACGTCGAGGATCTGGGAGTTCTTGCCGGTGCCCCAGACGTGGATGATCGACCTTCCAAGTGTCCTGGAGTCATCCTGGACGTCGAAGACGATCCCGCGCACGAGACCCCCGCCGGGCCCCGTGTTGCCGCCCAGCGAGATCCCCACACCGAGCACGGCTCCGCCGAGGGTCTGCGCATACAGGCGGTCGCCACGCGGATTGGAGAACGGCTCTGAGCTGTCGTAGACGCCGTTCCGCAGAATGATGTCGCGAGACGTGTAGCGGGAAAGCGCCAGGCGCAACTGCGTTGAGTTCGAGACCCAGATCGCGTGCTGGGGGAGACGGTATTTCTGCGGCGGGGCCGGCCGACTCGCTACCCGTGAGATCGCCGGCGGCGGGAGGGCTCGCCGGGCGTCTCCAGCGCCGCCCGTCGCCTGCGAGGGCTCTGCGGCTGAAACGAGAGCGGGTGCAAGAAACGCGGCGGCAACGAAGGAGGCCGCCAGAAGCCATAGCCTGACCACCCGCACGTGGCGGCGACGGATCGTCGAGCGGGTGTGCCTCTCCGGCAGAGTAGCCACGACGCAAGCGCACGACTTTGGCGCGCGCGCGCGCACAAGTCTATCCCAGTTCGTTGCCGAGGCCTGCGATAAGACGTTCAGACGCGTGCGGCGTCTCGGACGGCCGGCGCTCCCGGCCGCTCCTAAATCATCGCCTGAGCAGTGCGCCTTTCGCGGCGCCCAGGGTCACGCTCGACACCTGCTGCCCGGACGTGGTCGTGAACGTCCCACCGAGGTTGAGGGTCTTGGTCGAAGCCCCCGGCTCATTCAGGAGCACGAACCCACCGGTGAAGTCCCTGCGCCAGACGCCGTTCCACAAGTAGCGGCCGCTCGTAGCGTCGCCGAGGTCGGTGTCGTAGCCGGACCACCACTGGCCTGGAAGGCCGCCCACTGCCGTGCTCACCAGGTCGCTGCCGTCGTTGACGAGGAAGTACCCGGCCAGGTTGTATTCGGCCGCCGTCAGGTCCTGGGCGCCGCTTTGCAGGACGACGTGTGCGCCGTAGGAGTGCACATTGTCGATGTAGCGCATCAGCGCGTACACGGACCAGGTGCCCGTTCCGCCGGTCAGGCCCGAGTCGTTGAAGCCGCGCTCCATGTTCACGTAGTCGGCTGCGCGCACCTCCCGGGCGATGTAGGGATTGGAGGCGTCGTGCAGTCCGCCGCCCGCGAACCAGACCGCGTTGTGTGAGATCTCCACGCCGGGCAGGGCAGAGCGCAGCTGCTCCATGAAGTCGGCGAAATACGCCTTCCAGGCCTCGTCGGTCATCGGCTGGCCGGTGCGTGGGTCGATCGGAGCGACCCTCTGACCCGAGCCGTTCCCGACGTTCATGTCCATGTCCACGTCGTCGACGAAGATGCCCTTGTAGCCGAGCGCGACCTTTGACTTGGCCACGGAGATGTAGTACTGCCGGAAGCCGGGATCTCCCACATCGCCCGCGTACTGCGGGCAGGTGCCGCCGGAGCATCCCCATGGGATGTAAAGCTTGTTCCCGGTTGCGTCCTTGAGGATCCAGTCGGGATGCTGGGTGGCGAGGGTGGACGGGTTGTAGATGGCGTAGGCATTGAGGTACACCCATGCGTTCGGATACCAGGAGTTCTTGCTGTCCCAGTAGCTGGAGTGGACGATCCCGCGCTGCCAGTGGTCGCGCATCCACTGCTGCTGCTCGGCTGTGGGGTTGTTCGTGTACGTGTCGGTCGAAGAGGAGGTCAGTTGCAAGAAGCGGACGTCGCCGGCACCGCCCGTTGATGGGGTCGTGGGCGGCGGGGTTGAGGTTGCCCCGTTGGACACCTGCACCGTGAAGCTCGCCTCGGACCTCGTGCCGTCGGTTCCCGTCGCTCCGAGCTTGAGCACGTGACTGCCGTCAGTGAGTGTCCTCGTGTCCAGTACATTGCCGTCGCCGTTGAACAGATAGGGCGCGATGCTCTCGGTCCACCTGAGCGCACCGTCGATGTAGAAGTCGACCTTGCTGACTGGCTGACTCGGTCTCGCTTCCCAAACGAGCGAGCCCGCGAGCATCGCCCCATCGGTGATCGAGGAGCCCACGGAGAACCCGGTTGGGGGCGTTTGCTCAGCGGCGACGATCTGCCAGCCGGCGCTTGCCGTTGCGGTGAGGTCCTTGCGCGTCGCGCGAACGACGAACGAATGGCCTCCGATCGCAAGGCCCTTGTATTTGACCGGGCTCGTGCACGACACGAAGTCGGCGCCGTCGAGGCTGCATTTGATCTGCGTCGCATTGTTCACGGCGAAGGCGATCGTCGCCGTCGTGCTCGTCGTCGGGCTTGACGGGCTGCTCGTAATCTTTGCGGTCGGTGCGCCGGAGGCACCGCCTGAGCGCGCCTGGGCTCGAGCCACGGTGAGGGTACCGGCGATCAGGAGACAGAGCCCGAAAGCTGTTGCTGCGAAAGGACGTCGGCGGGCGCGAGGAGACTGAGGTGGCCGCTTCACCACCACTCTCTCGACGGGCACCCGGGCGGATTGCTCCCCCTTTTGAGGGAACTCAGAGGAGTTCCCTCGTTCGAGGGCAGCCGAAGGTTCCCTCGATCGAGGGGTGCCCAGGAGGGGTAAAGGGGGTCAGAGTGAAAGAGTGGGAATCGGCTATGGTGTGGCGATGAGCGAACGCGTGTCCGAGGGCCGCCGCTGGGCGTTGACCGGCGAGCAGCCCGTCGAGATGCGCCGCTACCTGAACGCCCTGCGGCGTTCCTGGCTCTTCATCGTCGTCTTCGTCGCCGCGATCACGACAGTCGCGGTGGTGGGCTCGTCACTGGCCACGAAGCGGTACCAGGCAACAGCGACGATCGTCCAGGGAGGCTCGCTCCTCTCGGCAGGCTCGTCCGATGTCGCAAGCATCCAGCGACAGCTCGAGACGATCCAGCGGCTGATGAAGACGAACGCTGTGCTCGATCTGGCCCTGACGAGTCTTCCGGGCCAGACCCGCGACACTATCTCCCACGCCGTCTCGTCTTCTGTCGACCCGAACGCAAACATCATCACCGTCACTGCGAAGCACACCAGCCCCAGGGCGGCCGCGGCGATCGCGGATTCCGTCGCGAATGCCCTCCTCAAGACGCAGGCGGCGGCAGAGACCCAGGGCGTGGCGAATGCCCGCGCGAAGCTGCAGGAACAGTTGGTGCGACTTCGCTCGATCGGCGCTCCACCGGAGGAGGTTCAAGCAGTCCGCGATCGCATCAGCGAGCTGGTGATCGCCCAGGCGAGCATCGGCACCGATCTCCGCCTGGCGCAGCAAGCCGCGATTCCGAGCAAGCCGTTTACGCCTCGTCCAGCCCGCAACGGCGTGATCGCCTTCTTCGCCGCCGCGTTTCTCGCTGTCCTCATCGCCATTGGTCGCGGTCTCTCGCGGCCCCGAATCGCCGATTTCCGCGAGCTCGGCCAGTTGATGAATCTGCCCGTACTCGCAAGGATTCCCCTTACCAAGGGTCGACTTGGCTTGCGGAAGGCGGTCGTGAATGCGATCGCCGAGGAGGCGTATCAGACACTTCACGCTTCGATCCGGTACGCCCATCAGGACGGTCGCAAGGTCGTCGTCGTCACGAGTGCCCTCGAGAGGGAGGGAAAGACGACGACCGCGGTCGGACTCGCGAACGCGCTTGCGCGTGGTGGAGAGAGGACGCTGCTCATCTGTGCCGACTTCCGCTTGCCGACGCTGCATGAGCGTCTCTCGATCAAGCGGTCGCCCGGACTCGCCGACCTCCTACGGACGGCCACCTCGCCGGCGGGCGTCGTCAAGGACATTCGCCGCGTGACGCGAACCGTGACCGGATTCGGCAGCGGCAGTCTCGATGTCATTCCCAGCGGCTCGCACGTGAGCAATCCCGCCGAGTTGCTCTTCGGTGGCCCGTTCGACACTTTTCTTTCCGCCGTCGGGCTCCTGGACTACGACTTTGTCGTCTTTGACGGGCCTCCGCTGCTCGGGATCGCCGACGGTCACGCGCTTGTACAGCGAGCGGACTCCGTCCTCGTTGCTGCTCGACCCGACCGCCTGACGGTTGACCAGGCGGTCGAGATGCGCGACAAGCTCGAGCGGTTGGAGGCCAACGCGCTCGGACTCGTCGTCTCTGGGCGCTTCTCGAACACGTACTCGTACGGCTACCTGTATGCGCAGTCGTCGTTGGGCGCGCCCAGCGGGCAGGCCTCCGAGAATGGCACGTCCGACGAGAGCGTGCTCGCCGGCCCCGGCCGCCTCGTCAGAGAGCCTGCGAGGCCTCGCCGGACGAGCGCATCGCGCCGGCCCAGATAAGCCCGGCAACAAGCCAGGCATGACGCCAGTGGAGTGTGTCCACGAACTGGCTGTTCGCGAGAATTCCGCACCAGCCGGCAAGGAGAGGCACGGAGGCGATGCCGAACGTATCTCTGCCCAGGACGACGTTGCGGGCGGCCAGGCCGAGCGTGGCAAGCAGGACGGCGAGCACGACGACGAGTCCGAGAGCACCCTGCTCGGCGAGCACCCGCACGTAGGTGTTGTGCGACGCGATGCCCACAGTCCCTTCGAACTGGCCCGGACCGATCCCGAGCGGATAGGTCTGCGCGAGCTCGAGCCCCCTTTCCTGCGCCGAGAATCGGTCGGTGTCGTACCTCTGGAGGTGAGCCCGTTCGCTGAGAAACTGATCCGAGCCTGTTGCGGCGAGCGTGATTGAGCCCACCCCGGCAAGGACAACCAGCGTGATCAGGATCGCGGCCGCATTTCGGCTGCCGCCGCGGCGCAGGCTGTAGGCGACGATCATCGTCACGGCTGCGACCGCGGCGTTGAGCCAGGCTGCCCGCGAATACGCGAACAGCACCCCGAGCGCCAACACGATGAGCAGGGTCAGCTTC
>WNGB01011396.1_pt1 | contig 13545 bp, 12 predicted proteins | sample 5400681 | NCBI WGS metagenome assembly WNGB01 (sample SAMN13153367, study PRJNA577476) | soil metagenome | isolation source: 115 cm soil or saprolite under grassland replicate 2 | place: USA:California | collected 2016-06-15 | reverse complement strand
CGTGGACCTCGAGATCCTGGAGGTCGGGAATCCGGTCCGCGAGCCGCGCGACCAGGCGGTTCAACGTCGGCTCGTCGAACGTGAGAGCGAGGCCGCGCCAGCGAACTCGAAGATCCTCGCGCGGCTCCGGAGGAATCGACGCGACAGCCGCTTCGCGGTCCATCGGTTGATTGTAGGGGGTCAGGTCTCCACTTGCCACCTTGCGTTCGCAAGATGTCGAGGGCATCCGTCCGAAGTCACCAGCCAGTGATCAGTGAAGACCTGCCCCCAAATACGCGAGAGCGAATCCCACCTGCGCCGACATCAAGAGCAGGTACATATGCGTCCAGGCGGGATGGTTTTCGGTGCGCGCGAGCTCGTCGGGATTGCGCAGCAGGAGCGCCGCCGCATAAACGCCCCAACCCGCGAGCAGCACTCCCAGGATGGTCAGCAACGCCCGGTTGCCGGTCAGGAGAAACCCTCCGGGCCGGTCGGGATCGGGAAGAGCAGCAAGGACCGGCACGAGCAGCCAGGGAACGACGAAGAACGGCGCGATCATCCGCGCCGCAGTTGAGACACCGAAGCGGATCGGAAGCGTCACCACGCCGTGCTCGCGGTCCCCGGCCATGTCGGAGAAGTCCTTCGTCGAGGTCGCGCCCAGGAGAAACAACGCGAAGACCGCGCCGATTGCCCACGGCTCCCACAACGCGACGGACGCGATGAAGGACCAGCCGGCGACCTTCAAGAGTCCGCCGCGCGTCACGGCGATCGTGAAGTTGGCCCAGAACCAGTGGCGCTTCGAACGGCCGAACGCGGGAAACGAGTACACGAACGTCGCGAGCGCGCCGATGCAGTAGATGAAGAAAGCCGCGTGAAAATGCGCGGGAGCGCTCATCCGTTCGGCGAACGACCGGTACGGATACGGAACGACGAGCCAGGTCGGCAGGATTGCGGCGGCGTAGAGGATCGCCGCGACCAGCCAGGCGTTCGGTATCGATACCTCGCCCGTCACGAGGGGGCGTTCCGGCTTGTTTCGACGATCGATCTCGAGATCGGCGATCTGGTTGACGATGTTCGAGGCCGCGTTCATCGCCGACGCACACAGCGACCCGATCGCGACCGTCAGCACGATTTGCCACGTGACGCGACGCGAGACGTCGGGATTGTGCGCGGAGCCGAACGCACACACCGCTCCGGACAGGATCCCGAGAAGCGGAGGGAAGAGCGTGAACGGGCGAGCGAGCCGCAGCCAATGTTTCATAGCGGCTGGACGGGCCACCAGATCGAGCCCCTCTCGAGAGAAAGAGCGATCTCGAGTGCGATCAACCCGCCAGCAAACGTGTTGAACGCGTTCGCGAACTCGTGATCCGGGCGGAATCCGAAACGCCGGCCCAGGTCCGCGAGAACGCTTTCCGACATTGCGCCGAGAAATCCCCCGGCGAGAACCGCGATCACGACTTCGCGCGGCAGCCAGCCGAATATCCAGGCGGCGAGCGCCATCCCGAATGCGCCGGCGAGCGCGGCGGCGGTCCCGGCGAGGGAAACGGCGCCGGGGGTTCCGGGTGTGAGCGGCTCGAACGTGAGCGGAGAGCGCGGATTCCGCCCGAAAAGAGTTCCCACTTCGGTGCCGAGAGTGTCGGCGAGCGCCGCAGCGAGGGCTCCCGCGAATCCGGCGGCCGGCGCCCCGAGAACCAGGAAAGCGATCGGCACGAGGCAGTTGGCCACGACGTTCGCCGCTCCCCGTCGGCCGCGGCCGGCCTGCGCCACGCCCGCGGCGCGCTTGGCCCCATACCCCCACTTCGTCGCCGCGGTCGCTGCGAGAAAGAACCCCCAGAGAAGAGCGTAGGCGGTCCATCCGCCGTACGACATCACGACGAATCCGGCGATTGCTCCGGAGAGCGCGCCGGTTCGGGAGACGAGCCCGGCGCCGCCGGTCACGAGAGCGGCCGCGACGTTAACCGCGACGGCGGTGGCGAGCCGTCCCCACGAGCCCGCGTGGTATGGGACGAGGGGCGCTCCTGGGAAACGGCCGAGCTGGATGAGGAAGAGCGCGGTCGGAATGGCGGCGACGAGGTTGTCGTCGATTCCGGCCCGGACCGACTCGAGAAAGGCATAGACCGCGGCGCCGGCGAGGAGCAGCCACGCGGCCGCGAGGTCGAGCGGCCGCGCGGAGACGAACCAGAAAACGAGGATGGATACCGTCGCGCCCGCCGCCCAATTCGAGGCGAGTCCGATCCATCGCTTGGACCGGTTCCAGGGGAGAGTCGGGCCGTCCAGGACCTCTCCGGCGACCGCGGCCGCGGGATCGCCGAAAGCCATCATGGCCCACACCGCGGCCGCCACCGTCAGGTAGTGCTCGCGCAGGAGGAGCACCAGAACGAGCACCATCGCTGCGTACGCCACGATCCCTGGGTCGCGGGATCTCGTTCGGTCCCGGTAGAGCCCGCGGCCGACGCGCGGCATGAGAAACAGGTTGAAGAGCAGAGCGGCGAGCGCGACGACCGCCGCCGCTTTCCAGTCGAGCCAGCGGAAAGTGAGCGCGAAAAGGCCCGTCGCCGCGTGGACCGCCTTGCGCTTCCATTCCGTTGCAGTGATCGTCGTCATTCCGAGGCCCGGGCTCTTTTCGGCGTCATTAGCGAAAGCGAAGGGGTCCGGATGACGGTCGGCCGGAGATCACGCTTCCGGCCGCGCGCGCCGCGCGAGGTAGTCGATAAGCGGCTCGCGGAAGTGCCGGATCGTCCGGCTGGTCAGCGCCTCGAACTTCGAGGTGTCGAGGACCGAGTAGGCCGGCCGCGCCGCCGGACGAGCGAGCGCCGTCGAGGTCGTCGGGCGGACGCGGACCTCCGGGTGTCCCGCGAGAGCCAGGATCTGGCGAGCGAACTCGAACCACGTCACCTCGCCGCGGTTGGCGAAGTGGACGATCCCCGAGGCCCCGAGCGCCAGAAGCGCGAGGATGGCTTGGGAGAGGTCCGTCGCCGCGGTCGGTCTGCCCTTCTGATCTTCGACGACCGGGAGCTCGCGCCTCCCCTCCTCCGCCTGCTGGAGGATCGCCTCGACGAAGTTCCACCCGCCGCGGCCGAAGAGCCACGAAGCGCGCACGACGAGCGCCGTCGGAGATTCCAGTGCCGCCTCTTCCCCGGCGCGCTTTCCCCGCCCGTACGCGGAGAGGGGCCCCGGCTCGTCGCTTTCGGTGTAGGGAGCCCGCTTCTCGCCGTCGAAGACGAAATCGGTGGAAATCTGGACCAGGCGTGCGGCATGCCGCTCGGACGCTTCCGCGAGGATCGCGACCCCGTCGGCATTCACCGCAAACGAGCTCGGGTCGCTCTCGCAGGCATCGACCCGCGTGAATGCGGCGCAGTTGATCACGACCTGCGGACGGATCTCGCGGAACGCGCGGGCGACCTCTTCGACGTCGGTGACGTCGAGCTCCACGTGGGGCCGCGGATAGACCTCGTATCCTCCGCCGGCGATCACGGGAGTGAGGTCCGATCCGAGCATTCCCGAAGCCCCCGTGATGAGCACCCGCGGGCGCTCTTCCGGCGCGGGACGGGGCGAAGCGAGGACCGCCGGTTGGGGCTCGGAGGAGACGACGCCGGCTTCCGGAGCCAGCGAGCGGCCGGGCGGCAGCATCATCGGCGTTCGACCTACCCCGGCGGCTTCGCGGTCGCCGAGGCAGTCGCGAGACGGTTGCCGTACTGCGTCCGGTAGAACTCCTGGTAGACGGCGTCCCGTTCCTTGATCGGGCGCCACCAGTCCTCCCGCTCCCGATACCAGCGGACGGTTTGCGCAAGCCCCTCGTCGAAAGGCGTCGTCGGACGGAACCCCAGGCGCGCGAGCTTGCCCGCGTCGAGCGAGTAACGCCGGTCATGGCCGGGCCGATCGTTCACGAACCGGATGAGGCTCTCCGGTCGGCCGAGGAGCGAGAGGACCTTCCGGGTGATGTCGACGTTCTCGGCCTCGTTTCCGCCCGCGATGTTGTAGGTCTCTCCGGCCTCTCCGGCGTCGAGCAGGAAGTCGATCGCGGCCGCGTGATCCTTGACGTAGAGCCAGTCGCGCACGTTGCGGCCATCGCCGTAGAGCGGCAGGGGAAGGCTGTCGATCGCGTTGGTCACGAAGAGCGGGATGAGCTTCTCCGGGTACTGGTACGGCCCGTAGTTGTTGGAGGCGCGCGTCACGATGACCGGCAGCCCGTACGATGCCCAGTACGAATACGCCAGACGGTCACCCCCCGCCTTGGAGGCCGCGTACGGATTTCGGGGGTTCAACGGCGAGTCCTCGTGGAACGAGCCGTTCGCGATCGAGCCGTAGACCTCGTCGGTCGAGATTTGGATGAACTTCTGGATGCCGCGGCGGCGCGCCTCTTCGAGAAGCACGAAGACGCCGCGCACGTCCGTCTCGATGAATGAAGCATCTCCCAGCAAGGATCGGTCGACGTGCGTCTCCGCGGCAAAGTTGACGACGGCATCACAGCCGTCCATGGCGAGGCGCACGACGTCCGGATCGGCGATGTCGCCCTTGACGAAACGGTAATTCCGGCGCCCCGCGACGTCGGCCACGTTGGCCGGATTCGCTGCATACGTGAGTTTGTCGAGGTTGACGACGGTCACCCCGTCTCCGCGCGATTCCAAGAGGCGTCGAACGAAGTTCGACCCGATGAAGCCGCACCCGCCCGTGACGAGGACCTTCACAGGATCCCGATCTCGGAGTTGTCGCTGACGAGGAACCGGTGAACGCGCGGACGTTCGGCGCCCGGGTGAATCCGGACGTTCTTGCCGATCAGGGAGTCGGCGATCCGGCCCGGAATCCGTTCGAGCGCCGAACCCTCGAGGACGATCGAGTTCTCGATCTCGCACCGCTCGATCCGACAGTCCGGACCGATCGAGGTGTACGGTCCGACGAAAGCAGACCGGATCTCGGTCCCGGCGCCGATGATCGCCGGGCCGCGGATCGTGCTCGCGTAGATCCGGGCGCCCGGCTCGATCACGACCTTACCTTCGACGCGAGAGCTCTCGTCTGTGCCGTCGGCACCGCTCGCGTGGAACGTGTCGAGAATGATCCGGTTCGCCTCCAGCATGTCCTCGACCTTCCCGGTGTCCTTCCACCACCCGGATACGACGTGTGGATGGACGCTCCTTCCGTGGTCGATCAGCCACTGGATCGCGTCGGTGATTTCCAGCTCGTTTCGCGGGCTCGGCCGGATCGCCTTGACCGCCTCCCAGATGGTGTCGTCGAACATGTAGACGCCGACGAGCGCCAGGTTCGAGCGGGGCTCCTTCGGCTTCTCCGTCAGCCGGATTACCGTGCCGTCGGAGAGCTCGGCGACACCGAATTGCTCGGGGTTTGGGACCCTTGCGAGCAGGATCTGGGAGTTGCAGCCGATCCGCCGGTACTCTTCGACCAGCGATGCGATCCCGTCGGCGATCAGGTTGTCGCCGAGGTACATGACGAACGGCTCCCCTTTCAGAAACGCCTCCGAAATGAGAACGGCGTGCGCGAGGCCGAGCGGATCACCCTGCTCGATGTAGGTGATCTCCGCTCCGAAGCGCGAGCCGTCCCCGAGCGCCGCCCGGATCTCGTCTTTCGTCTCGCCGACGACGACCCCGATCCGATCGATTCCGGCGGCCACGATTGCCTCGACACCGTAGAAGAGCACTGGCTTGTTCGCGACCGGAACCAGCTGCTTGGCGCGCGTGTAGGTGAGCGGACGCAGACGGGTGCCCTTGCCGCCGGAGAGGATCAGGCCTTTCATTGAAGAGGATGATAGCCCGTCACGCCGTCTCCCGAGCGCAGCGGGTGCTCCCTTGAATCGAGAGATTCCTCGGCCCTGCGGGGCTCGGAACGACCGGAGAAAACTACTGCCCCCCGAAAATCCGATCGAGCGACCCGTTCATGTCGAGCAGCGTGCCCACGTCCTTCAGGTTCACGACGAGCCTGTAGTCGCGCCGCGTGGACGGTGGAAGCCGGAGCTGTCGGACTTCGAGGAAGACCGCGTAGCACGAACCGCTGTAAGACAAGAGCGAACGGTCTTCGAGCAGCTTGTTCTGCTGTGCGTCGTAGTTCAACTGCGTATCGACACGAAGCGCCTTTCCCAGATCGAGGCCCGCGGCGACCCGGATCTGGTCGGTCCGCGTCGAAGTCGTCGATCCGGCGACCGGAGCGGGCTCACTCGAGAACCAGGTCGCGTTGAGGTAGTTCGTTTTCCAGTTGACCGACGTCGCGACGGACACCGCGGTGACCCGCGAAACGTGGACGTCGTACGCGACCCGCCCATCGAAAGCGAAGAAACCGGCCGGAGCGAGCCGGAGGTTTCCCTCGATCGGACCCGTCCGCTCGGCGAAGGACTCGAAGGAGGACGGGGTCGCGGTGGCGACCTGCGGCAGGCGCAAGGCGTGGGTCTGCGCGATTTCGAACGATGCGATCTCGTTGGCGCCTCCGCCGGCCTTCGCGTCCGCCGGCCGTGCCAGAAGTCGGTTCACGATCGCGTAGCGGACCTGGTTCCTTCCCAGGGACGTGTCGATCTCGTCGTAGATAGGGATCCGCAGCGGATCGTCGACGTCCGAGACGTACTCGTAGTCGACGCGCGGCTCGATCACGTGCTTGAAGCGCCCGAACGGCCCGATCGTCCCCTCGTAGATCCGGGAGAACGACGGCCCGACGAGCGACGCGCCCGCCTCGGCGTACGACCGGGTCAGCGAATCGCCCGTGAGCGCGGTCTGGCCTTCGTTCGTGGAATCGGTGTAACCGGTCCACCGGCCTCCGCCCTTCGCGGTCAGCGAGAGCCAGGGGACGCTCTTCCACGGAATCGAGAGCGTCGGATGGAAATCCGCACGCCCGTACTCTCCGTGCGTGAGGCCCGGCCCTCGATCGACGTAGAGCCACGAAACCGAAGACTCGAGCGCGAGAAAGAACGGCGAGCGTCCGAGTCGCGAGGTTCGCCGAAAGTACTCCAGCGACGGAAGCCGTTCCTGGACCACCTTCGTGCCGTAAAAGGTCTCGCTCCGCTCCACGCGCAGGTTGATCGAGTCGTCGCCGAAGTTTTTCGTCAGGAAGCCGCGCGAGAGGGTCTGCCGCGAAGAGGAGAGCGCGAACGCGCGCTCGAAATCACGGAGGAACTGTTCGTCGGAGTACTCGTGCACCGAGAGCACGCCGCGAAAACCGAACGGCAGGTCGTCGGAAACGTGGTCCAGCCGGGTTTTCCACCGCGTCCTCTCGCGCTGGGCGAAGACGCCGGAGACGCCGTCTGGCATCACGCAGGGCTGTGTCCCACCCGGCTCTTCTTCGAGCGGCACGCAGACGGTCGCCTCGGGATCCCGGATCGCGTACGCCTGCAGGACCCCGGCGGACTCCGCCGACGGAGTCCAGCGCAGCTCCTCGCCCACGCCGACGGCTCCCCGCGAATAAAGGTCGAGCTGCGTCGTCGAATCCGTGGCGCGGCTCGTCATCCAGTAGTACGAGAGACCGAGGTACCCGCCCCGCCGGCTGTTGTACCCCAGGCCCGGGACGAGCAGGCCGGAGGCGCGGTCCTGTTTCGTCGGCCAGACGAGCCAGGGCGTGTAGAGGACCGGCACCGGGCCCGCGCGGAACGAGACGTTCTTCATGCGTGCGTAGTCGTCCAGCGTCACGTCCGCTTCCGAGAGATAGAAGGACCATTCCGGGCGCGGCAGATCGCAGGAGGTGAAGATCCCTTTCTCGATCCGGTAGGTCGCCGGCCCGATCTTGTCGATCGCCTGTGCGACGACGTGGTAGGTCGGCGCGAGATCCGCCGTCGCGTTCTCGAGCCGACCGGTCTTGTCCTCCACGCGGAAGACCGCATGGCTGCCGGACATCCGAGTCGGGCCCTGGTCGATGACGACGTGGCCGTCGAGCGTCGCGGTCTTCGTCGGAAAGTCGTAGTGGGCGCGATCGGCGGTGATTTTGACGTCCTGGTACTCGATCGTGACCTCTCCCGACCCCTCCCAGAAGACGTCTTTCTCATAGTGGACCGGGTTCTTCGTCGTGAGCCGGACTTCCCCGCCCTTCTCCGGCACCCGGAAGCGGATCTGAAAGCTCGCCTTCGTCTTGAAGCGCGACTCGAAAGGATCGGTCGGGCCGAACGACGTCTGGGCGGCGACCGACCATGCGATCAGGAACCCGAACAGGGCGGCGCTCGAGGTCCTCCCCCGGCTTCGTCTCACGTTTTCCGTCTCACGCTGGTCGGGCGATCACCACGAACTCCGCAACTCCGAGATCGTCGGAGGCGCCGGGATATTCCGAGAGGCGAGCGAGCCGCGTTGCGCCGTCGGGCGAAGGGGGCAGAGAGACGGTCTCGACACCTTCCACGCGGTATCCGGTCGCCTCGAAGAGATCCCGAATCGTCGATCGCGTGAAGTGGCGCAGGTGCGTCCCGGAGAGTAGCGAGTAAGGGATGTAATCGAAGCGCCCTGCGAGGAGGTCCGCGACGATCGCCCAGTTCCCGACGTTCGGGACCGACGCCACGACGACCCCGCGCGTGGAGAGCCACGGGCGGACGCGGGCGAGCGCGTCGGACGGGTCTTCCAGATGCTCCAGCACGTCGCCGAAGAGGATCGCGTCGAACTCCGCCGCGAACTCGTCGCGACGGACCGCTTCGAGCGTCCGGGGAAGAACGCGATCGTAGACGCGGGCTGCCTGCGCGGCGTCCTCTTCGTCCGGCTCGATGCCGACGATCCGGGCGACTCCCCGCCGCCGGAGCGCCGACGCCGTCGCGCCGCAGGAGCAACCGACGTCGAGAACCGCGCGAGCGCCCTCCGGGACCTTCGCCGCGAGGTCGTCGCGCGCCTGCGCGTCCATTTGCGCGTACCGGTGCAGGTACGCCCCGGGGTCCGCAATCGCGCGTCCTCCCGCCTCGTGAATCGCGAGTGGTGCCTCCTCGAGCGGGAGGAGCCCGGACAGCGCGGAAAGAGAGACGCGGCGGACCGCGAAAACGGGTGACCGCGGTCGCGCGACCGGAAACGACGGCGCGGCAGATCCGGCGCTTGTTCGGGCGGCTTCGAGCAGGCCAGAGGGGGTCGAGTACGCGAAGGAAGGGGCGTGTCGGATCTCTTCGGTCCAGGGTTCGTTCGAAACGGGCAGAACCAGGTCGGCCTCCGGAAAACTTTCGAGGGCCTCGAGCAGGTGTTGAGCCGCCGGAGGGGCAAGGTAGGCCTCGGGATCAGCCCAAACGAGGAGGAGCGGAGAATCTCCGTGGGCATCCGCGACGGTCGGCTTGCGCCCGCGGACCTCGACGACGCCGCGCGCAGGGATTTCGCGGGCCCACCGGCGAGCGACGCGCCAGGCCCAGGGAGCTTCCGACCCGAAGCGGGGGACGCCGCCGAGGATCAGGTCGAAGGGTCCCGTCAGGCCGCCTCGACGAGCATCGCCGTCGCTTCTCCGCCGCCGATACAGATCGCAGCGACGCCGCGCCGCTTCCCTCCGTGCCGGAGCGCGTGAATGAGCGTCGTCAGGATCCGCGCTCCGGAAGCCCCGATCGGGTGCCCCAGGGCGACCGCTCCGCCGCGTACGTTCACCTTCGCCGGATCGAGCCCGAGCTCGCGGATCGCGGCGAGCGCGACCGCGGCAAACGCTTCGTTGATCTCGAAGAGATCCACGTCGGAGACGGAGAGTCCGGTCTTTTCGAGGAGCGTTCCGATGGCGCCGACCGGGGCCGTCGTAAACCATTCCGGCGCCTTCGCCACCCCGGTGTATGCCACGACGCGGGCAATCGGTCTCCACCCGCGCTCGGCCGCTCTTTCCGTCGACGAGACGACGAGCGCCGCAGCCCCGTCGTTGATCTTGGACGAGTTCGCGGCGGTCACCGTGCCGTCCTTCCGGAAGACCGGCTTCAGCGTGCTGATCTTCTCGAGCGGCGCGGCGAAGGGCTCCTCGTCGACGTCGATGACCTGCTTGCCTCTCTTTTCTGAAACCTCCACCGGGACGATCTCCTCGAGGGCGAGCCCCGACGTCGAGGCCTGCCGGGCCCGCCGGTACGACTCGAGGCTGTAAGCGTCCTGCTCTTCTCGGGTGAACGAGTATTTCGACGCGCACATCTCGGCGCATCCGCCCATGTGCACGTCGTTGTAAGGATCCCAGAGACCGTCCTTGATCATCGAATCGACGAGGGCCGCGTTTCCCATCCGGTACCCGGTGCGGCCCCGCTCGAGCAGGTACGGCGCGTTCGACATCGACTCCATCCCGCCGGCGACCGCGACTTCGTACTCGCCGGCGCGGATTGCGTTCGAGACATCCATGACGGCGCGCATCCCGGATCCGCAGACCTTGGAAACGGTGACGCAGGGGACCGTGTTCGGGATCCCCGCGCCGAGCGAGGCCTGTCGCGCCGGCGCCTGCCCGATGCCCGCGGAGAGGACGTTGCCCATGACGACCTGGTCGATCACGCCGGGCCCGATGCCCGCCCGCTCGAGCGCCCCCCGAATCGCCACGGACCCCAGTGCCGGTGCCGCCAGCGCGGAGAGCTTGCCCAGGAACGAGCCGACCGGCGTGCGGGCGGCGGACAAAATGACGACGTCTTTCATGAGCTTACGAATGTTAACCCGCGGCCGCCGAACGGACTTCCCGGCGCTCCCTCCTCGAGTCTCTCGTGTCCAGTCTCACGAATCGTGGCTGTCGGTTACTCTTCCCCGATGCGCATTCTGGCGATCGACTTCGGCGAAAAGAGGATCGGGCTCGCGACGGCAGACACATCGGCCGGGCTCGCGACGGCGCGACGAACGATTCGCCGCGCGAGCGACGGATCCGCGGCGGCCGAGATCGCGCAATTCTGCCGGGAAGAGGAGATCGGGATGCTCCTCGTCGGTCTGCCGCGCTCACCGGAGGGGGACGTAAGCGCGATCTCGCCGCGAATCCGCTCCTTCGCCGACAAGCTGGCTCGGGAGGCGGATCTGCCGGTCGTCTTCCACGAGGAAACGCTCACGTCCGATGAGGCCGGAAGGCGCTTGCGCGGCCGCCGGTCGCGCGCGGGAATCGATGCCGAAGCGTCCGCGGTCCTGCTCGAAGACTGGCTCGCGAACCGGGGTCGGGAATCCGCTTGACCGGGCGGCGCCGCCTCTCCCGGCTCGTTCTCTTCGTCGTGGTCTTCCTCGCCGCGCTGGCGGCGTACTTTCACTACCGCCTCGAAAATCCACCCGGCTCCCGCCGGCCCGGCAAAGAAGTAACCGTCGAAATTCCGCCGGGCACCTCCACGTCCGAGATTTTCCGCCGGCTCCAACGAGCGGGCGTCGTGGAAGATGCGCGGCTGGCGGAGGTCTATTACCGGCTGCACCGCGGCAAGACGCCGCTGCAGGCGGGTGAGTACCGGTTCCACCACCCGATGCCGATCGACGAGGTGATCAACCGAATGGGCCGCGGCGACGTCGTCCGCCACGCCATCGTGGTTCCCGAGGGACTGACCGCCGAAGAGACGTTCGAGCTCTTCTGGAAGCAGGGGATCGGGGGCCCCGAGGCCTTCCACGCGGCACTCGTCGCGACCGAGCTCGTGCCGGGCCTGACGCGCGGCGTCTCGGACCTCGAGGGGTTCCTCTTCCCGGACACGTACGTGGTCACGCGGACGACGTCGGCGAGCCAGATCGTGGATCGAATGATCGCGAACTTCCGCGAGCACTTCACTCCGGAGATCCAGCGCCGCGCCGCCGGGCTCGCCCTGACGACGAGACAGGCAGTCACCCTCGCGTCGATCGTTCAGCGCGAGAGCGCGGTGAAGACGGAGGGATCTCTGATTGCCGGCGTTTATCTGAACCGGCTGCGGCGCGGGATGCGATTGCAGGCGGACCCGAGCGTGGTCTACGCGCTGAAGCGCGACGGGAAGTGGAGCGGAACACTCCATCGTTCCGACTACGACTACGAGTCGCCGTACAACACCTACCTGCACGAAGGGCTGCCTCCCGGCCCCATCTGCAACCCGGGGACGGATGCGCTTGCCGCCGCAGTCACTCCCGCGCGGACGGCCTATCTCTATTTCGTCGCGGATCCGACGAACGGCGGCCACACGTTCTCCGCCACGTTCGAGGACCACCGAGGCGGCTGCCGGTCAAACGCCGGTGCCGTTCGGGCCTCCGGCGGCTGTCACGGCACCGGAGGCAACGGGGACGCCGGCTCACCGGACGGCTGGAGGAGACTAGGAGAAATCCCTCGCTTCGCTCCGGATGACGTGCCAGCTCGGGCCCGTCATTTTCCCAGGGGCCTGCCGGGAAAGCATCATCTTTCGTAGGCGATCGTCTTCAGCCTCGGGAACTTCGTCCTCAGGAAGTCCTCCATCACCTTGTCCTCGACCCAGTTGATCTGGGTTCCGTCCACGAAATAGGTCGGCGTCGAGTTCACGCCCAGCCGATATCCCTCCTCCATGTCTTTCCGCACGCGATCGAAGCTGTCGTCGCGCAGGTAGCACGCGAGGTAGTCGGACCGAGAGACCCCCTCCCCTTCCGCGGACGTGATGGCAAGCTCGTCGATCGCCGAGACCGAGAGGTTTTCCTGCCGGCCGTAGACGAGCTCCTTGAATCGGAAGAGCGACGGCCCGCCGGCCAGCCGGAAGAGGCAGTCTCCGGCGGAGGCGGCCTTCATCGACCACGCGTGGTGCGACCAGAGCGGGAAGAACTTGTAGTGCCGCCGCACGCTGGCAACCCCCGCGTTCGCGGCCAGCAGCTTGTCGAGCTGCCTTCCGCGGAAGCGGCAGTACTGGCACTCCATGTCCGCGTACTCGACGATCGTCACGGCGGCGTCAGCCGGACCGGATGCGCGCTGGGCCGTCAGGTCGATTCGGCGGCGGCGCTCGACGCGGGGATCGGCCTGAAAGTCCCAGAGCGTCCCGGCGAGATACGTGCTGCCGTCGGGGGTGACGAGACCCGGGGCCTGCACCGGACCGAACCCGCTCTCGAGAACGACCGACATCCCCTTCAGTCCCGCTGCGTTGCGCTCGGGCACCAGCTGCCCCCGGACCTTCGAGCCCAGCAGTTGCGCGTATTTCGACGTGATCCAGCCGACATCCGCCTCGGACGTGATCGGCTTCGGGCTCGGGTTCCGGAACGAGTCCCCTTCGAAAAACCACTTGCCGTCGTTCGAAACGAACACGACCGCGTCGGCCTTCAAGTTTTCAAACCGGCCGGTGCGCTGGATTCGCCACGCCGTGAAGCCGGGCAGCTTCAGGTCCGACTTCCCGACGGTGATCTTCGTGTCGGGATCGTACGCAAGGTAGAGCGCCGCGTACTCGACGAGCCGTTTCTCGACACCGCCGGCCGCGGCGGGCGCCCCGACCGGAGCGGCTGCCCGCCCGGGCGCCCGTTTCGGCTTCGCCGGAGCGAGCCCGGCCAGTGAGAGAGCCGCGAGAAGCATGGCGGCCGCATTTCGTTTTCTCATTCGGTCAATTCTCTCCCGTTCTCGAGATACCGCGGCGGACGATGGTCAGCGAACGGACGACGGCCGGCTGATCCGGCTTCCGCTTCAGCGACCGCTCGAAGAGCGCGACCGCCTCCCGCCGCCGCCCCAGGCACGTCTGGAACAGCCCGAGCGCGTTCAGCGTGTCCGGTTCCTCCGTCTTCGACTCGAACCGGGAAAGAGCCT
>WNGB01033038.1_pt1 | contig 13548 bp, 13 predicted proteins | sample 5400681 | NCBI WGS metagenome assembly WNGB01 (sample SAMN13153367, study PRJNA577476) | soil metagenome | isolation source: 115 cm soil or saprolite under grassland replicate 2 | place: USA:California | collected 2016-06-15 | reverse complement strand
GGCGCAGCCGAGAATCCGGTACCTTGGATTTCGTCGCTACGTCCCAGATCACGCCGACCAGGCGCTTTTTTCCGAACGGAACGAGAACCCGATAGCCGATATCCGCCCGGGTCGCATCCTCCGAGCGGTAATCGAACAAGGTCGGCACCGGCACATCGAGAGCGACGCGCAGGATCGTCATCGGAACGGATTGGAGTACGTCGGCACGCTATTCAAGTAATTTGTTCGGCCGCTTCAAGAAAGTGCTTGGTTGTCTGAGGTTTTCCGGGTTTCTCACATATTTTGTGAATAACTGTGTGAGTAAGGTCCTGCACGCTACTGTAACTCACACTTTCGCAAGGAAATTTTCTCCCTGCTCAAAATGCGGGCGCATTGAAATAAAACGATGAATCAACGGATTGCGGACCCCTCCGGGCAAGTCCTCGAAACTCCGCGCCAGTCGGGGTTTTACGGGCAGCATTGTGCATAAGTCGTTTGGCGCGACCCGTGCGCAAGACTGCGTTTTTTCCGCCCGTCAGTGAAATTTCGGACTCAATTCGCGCACTGCGGCGACCAGGGCGGCCACGTTTTCCGGAGGCGTGAACTGCGGAACGCCATGACCGAGATTGAATACGTGGCCAGCTCCACTCCCGAAGGACTCGAGCGCCTTCTGAACTTCGCGGCGGATGACTTCGGGCGAGGCGAGCAGCACCGCAGGATCCAGATTGCCCTGGAGCGCGGTACCGGCGCCGATCCTCCCGCCTTTGGTGAAGACAATAACGGGGACGCGGGCGCCGCCATCGCCGCGATTGAGCCGGGAGAGCGTTGTCTGGATGTATGCGAGCGAGAACTCCTGGTACGCCGCTGCCGAAAGGCTCCCGCCCCAAGTATCGAAAATCATGGCGACGTTCACGCCTGCCTCGATCTGCGCGTTCAGCAACGCCGCTACGGCCTGGGAATTGATCTCGAGGAGGCGGTGCAAGAGGTCCGGACGCTGGTAGAGCATGAGCTTGACGGTCCGCCAGTCTTCACTTGCTCCGCCCTCGACCATATAGCAGGCAAGCGTATAAGGACTGCCTGAAAACCCGATGAGCGGCACGCGGCCGGCCAAGGCGCGCCGGACCTCTCCGATCGCATCGGTGACGTAACGCAAATCCTCGGCCGGGTCGGGCGCGGAGAGCCTCGCGATCGACGCTTCGTCGCGTAGGGGCCGTTCGAAGCGCGGTCCCTCTCCCTCTGCGAAGTAAAGCCCCAGTCCCATCGCGTCCGGAATGGTGAGAATGTCCGAGAACAGGATCGCCGCATCCAGGCGGAACCGCTCAAGGGGCTGCAGCGTCACTTCCGCGGCGAGCGAGGGCGTTTTGCACAGGGCGAGGAAGCTCCCCGCGCGGCGGCGCGTTTCGTTGTATTCGGGAAGATACCGCCCAGCCTGCCTCATCAGCCACACCGGTGTGTAGGGGGTGGGCTGCCGTAGCAGCGCGCGGATCAGCGTGTCGTTCTGCAGCGCAGGCATCGCTCAGACCTTCATCAAGCGGCTGGTGATGAATTCCCATTCATCCGCGCTCACCGGGGTGATGGAGAGCCGGTTGCCGCGCGCAAGGGTGCGCATCTTGGAGAGCTCGCGGTGGCTGCGCAGCTCAGCGAGGCTGACCAACCGGGTCTTCCTGACGAATTGGACGTCGACGTTGAACCAGCGGGGCGACTCGCGCTTGGCTTCGGCGTCGAAGTAGGGGCTTCTTCGATCGAACTGACTTGCGTCGGGGTAGGCGGCCGACGAGACCTGGGCGATGCCGGCGATGCCGGGCTCGGGACAGCTCGAGTGATAGAAGAAGACCTGGTCGCCGATCCGCATCTGCTTGAGCATGAAGTTGCGCGCCTGATAGTTGCGCACCCCGAACCAAGCCGTGGTCTTGCGGGGAGCCGCGACGAGGTCGTCGATGCCGAACTCGTCGGGCTCGGATTTCATCAACCAGAAGGCCATGATCGGGGTTCCAAATTCCGGGCTCACAAACGAAAACGCAGGCGCGCGCCTGCGTTTTCATTCGTCGTTTCTGCTTCTTCGTTTTATGGAGTCCCCCGCCGGTGCCGCTAGAACCGATTCCTGAACCTTTCGGTCAAGGTGGTCGCTTTCCGGTCACATCAGGTACATCCGACTAGGGACGCGCACAACAGTGACGCTCGGGTCAGCAACCCAATTCAAGCTGTTGGTTCAAGAATTTTCCGGGTCTTGGCGTACACCGCAGGGGACAATTCCTTGGGCACAGCCCGAGCTTATCCGACGCCGTCGCGCTTACGGAGCGAGGGCCTGATCGAGCGTCGCCTCCATTGCGGCCATTCTACGCCTGAGCCCCTCGATGTCAAAGCCGCTCGCGTTGTTTCTGGAGCTGAGGAGTTCGTGGGCGATGTTGAGCGCGGCCATGACGGCAATGCGCTCGGCGCTCGCCACCCGACCTGCGCTTTTGATCTCGGTCATTTTCCGGTCGAGATAAGCCACCGCGGAGAGAAGGGCGTTGCGCTCCTCATCCGAACAGGCGACCTTGTAGGTCCGGCCCATGATGGTGACGTCAAGGGTCTTGGATTTCTGATTCATTCGGGGCGCTATTCGGGGATCTGCTTGAGCAGGGTCTCGAGCCGGTTGCGCGCTCCGTCGATCTTTTCGGCGAGCTGCCGCTTGTCGCCCTGCAATGCGGCAAGCTGTTGGCGCAGCCCCCGGTTTTCGTCGCGCAGCCGCTGGCACAATCGTGCCGCCTGGCGAATTTTTTCTTCGAGGGTGGCCAATTCCGTGTCCATCGGCACACTATAGTTTGGAAAATCCTGTTAGGTCAAGGTGTAAGGATTCGTTTTCAATGTAGATTCCCGATGCCGCCGCAGGGGTGAGCCCTGCGACTTGTGTTGTACAATCAACGCGCTCGTTCGAGGTGTCCCGGCGCGTTCCTCGCGCCGGGGTGAAACGGGAAAGAGGTGCGGAAGCGGATTCAAATCGAGGATTCAGAGGGGTTCGCCCCAGCCTGAATCCGGGATCCCAAGTTCTTCCAAAACCTCTGCTGCCCCCGCAACGGTAAGTGGCGCGGGCGTATCAACCAGCAGCCCGAGTCCGGCGCTGTGCGTCCGACTCGAGGCCCTGCCACTGGGAGCGCGACCTCCCGGGAAGGCGATACGCACCGATCCCACGAGCCCGGAGACCGGCCTCGACGAGGGTGGGAAATGCCGCGGGGCGCGGTAGGAAACCGGCGCGCTTCGCTATTGCATTTCCTCTCGCAACGAGAGTTCGGCACGCGGGGACGCGTGCCGGGGGAGGAAACCTTGAAACGACCCATCACTGCCGCGCTCATCGCGGTCGCTGCGCCGCTCGCGCTCGCCCAAAGTCCGGAAGATGCCATTGTCGTCACGGCAACCCGCTTGCCCCAAGCGTGGTCTCAAACGCTGCAACCGGTCAAGATCATCACGGCCGAGGACATTGCTCAAAGCGGTCAGCAGACCGTGGTCGAGGTGCTGCAAAGCTTGGGCGGTGTCGAAATTGCGAGCACGGGCGGCTTCGGCCAGCCGAGCAGCGTGTTCATGCGCGGAGCGAACAGCGGCCATACCCTGGTCCTCGTAGATGGCATGAGGATCAGCTCGGCTACCGCAGGCACAACCGCCTTTGAGAACCTGCCGATCGACCAAATCGAGCGGATCGAGATCGTTTCCGGCCAGATGAGCGGCTTGTACGGGGCCGACGCGATCGGTGGGGTCATACAGATTTTCACAAAGAGCGGGAAATACACCCCTGGAGCGAGCGTGTCGGTGGGTGCCGGCAGCTACGCTACGCATTCCGCGAGCGCAGGCATCAACGGCAAGGTCGACAACACTGACTTCAGCCTGAATTTCGGTTTTTTCGAGACCATGGGTCTTGACGCGACAAAATCGAGCCTTCCGTCGGGAGCGCCCAATCCCAATAACAATCCCGACAGGGACGGCTATCGAAACGCGAACTTCTCGGGGAAGGTCGCACGGCATCTGGACGAGCGCAACGAGATAGGTTTCACCGCGCTCTGGAGTGACGGCAGGACGCACTTCGACACTGGGCCGACGACTGGCGACGTGAATCACCAGACGCTCTCCGCTTACTCGGTGTACAGCCGCAATCGGATCGACAGCGTCTGGCAAAGTGTGCTGAAGGCGGGACAAAGCGCGGACGACCTTGTGGTGACGGGCGCTTTCCCGGGCTTCGTCAGGACGGCGCAGCCGCAATTGACCTGGCAAAACGACGTCAAAGTCGGCCCGGGAACGGCGATGGTCGGGCTCGAGTATCTGGCACAGAAGGTCGCGAGCGACACGGACTACACTCAGACCCATCGCACGATCAAATCGGCGTTCGGCGGGTATGGGGGCGAGACGGAGCAGCACGCCTGGCAGATGAACGTGCGCGAAGACAGCAACAGCCAATTCGGCGACCATACCACCGGGTCGCTCGGTTACGCGTATCGATTGACGTCCGAGCTTAGGCTTCGCGTCGGGGCTGGGACCGCTTTCAAGGCACCCACTCTCAACGATCTCTACTTTCCCGGGTTCAGCAATCCGAATCTTCGTCCCGAACGTTCGCGCAGCAAGGAAGCCGGCGTGAACTATCAATTCGGCAACAATCGCTTCAACGCTACGTCCTTCGATAGCCGCATTACGGATCTCATCGTCTTCGTCGTCACCGATCCCATCACGTTTGCGGGAATGCCGCAGAATGTGGACCAGGCAAGGATCACGGGCACGGAACTGAGCTACGACGGTTTCTTCGGCGGGCTGCGGGTGGGCGCGCAGCTCGTCTTCCAGAATCCAGTGGATGATGCGACGGGCCAGTTGTTGCAGCGGCGCGCGCGAGAGCACGGCAATCTCGCCATCGACCATATGTCCGGTCCGTGGAAAGTGGGTACCGAAATTGTCGCGAGCAGCGCGCGTTTCGATTCGACGAACGAAGATCCGAATACCAGAATGCACGGATACGCGTTGGTCAATCTGACGGCGAGCTACGCGCTGAGCCGGGAGTGGCTCCTCCGGGCGAGATGGAACAACGTCTTCAACCGGGAATACGAGCTCGCGCAGGATTTCAATACCCCAGGTAGCAATGTATTTGTGGCTCTGCGGTATCAACCGAAATAGAAGGCTCACGCCGCGCGCTCGTCAACCACGCGACCTGAGGCCGACTCGTTCCGCCCGGGATCCGCTCTGCCTTAGGTGGGCCACCTTTGGGGTTGCCGGGTTCTCTGCTATCTTGCGCGGCATGCATTACGGCCCTGTCGACGCGATCGACGTTACCCGGCTGCAGCGCGTGCTGGTGATCCAGCTGCGCCATCATGGCGACGTTCTTCTGACCTCTCCAGTATTCACGGTCCTCAAGAACCGCGCGCCTGCCCTGGAAATCGACGCGCTTGTTTATGCCGAGACTCGGGACATGCTCGACCTGCACCCGGCGATCGCGCGAGTTCATGTAGTGAGTCGCGATTGGAAGGAGTCGGGTGTGCTCGCGCGTCTTGCGCAGGAATGGCGGCTGCTCACCGCGCTGCGCGAGCGCGCCTACGAGCTCGTCGTGCATCTTTCCGAGCATCCGCGCGGGGCGTGGCTCGCGCGGTCGCTGGGCGCGCGTTACGCCGTTGCGCCCGATTTTGCCCGCAAGCCTCGACTCTGGAAAAGGAGCTTCTCGCATCTCGTTCCGCTCCCTCCGCACGCGAGGCGCCACCGGGTGGAAATCAATCTCGATGCGCTCAGGCGAATCGGCATCCAGCCCGGCGAAGACGACCGCGGGCTCCTGCTCGTGCCGGGCGAAGAGGCGGAGCGCAGCGTGGAGGGTCTGCTGGCCGGGCAAGGTCTCGCCGCCCGAAGCTTCATTCATTTCCACCCGGGGTCGCGCTGGCAGTTCAAATGCTGGCCGCCCGAGCGTGCGGCGGCACTCGTCGACGCACTGGCGGAGCGCGGCGAGCGAATTGCTCTGTCAGCCGCCCCCGATGAACGGGAGCTGGAGCTGACTGCCGAGATCCGCAAGCGCGCGAGTGCACCGATAGCCGACTTTTCCGGGAAGCTCACGCTGAAACAACTCGCGGCGCTCAGCGCCCGCGCGAAGCTCTTCATCGGCGTCGATTCCGCCCCCATGCATATCGCCGCCGCCATGCAAACGCCGGTGGTGGCGCTGTTCGGCCCAAGCGGCGAGCTCGAATGGGGGCCCTGGCGGGTGCCGCATCGCATCGTCGCCTCCGGCGAGCACGCGTGCCGTCCCTGCGGCAACGACGGATGCGGCGGCGGCAAGGTGAGCGAGTGCCTCACCCGACTTCCGGTGGAGGCGGCACTGGCCGCCGTCGATTCGCTCCTCGCGCGATGATCCGGGTGATTGCGTTTGCCGTCCTTGCTGCCGTGGCGACGGGCGCGCACGCGCTGCAGGCGGGCGATGACCGCGGCGTCACGATCTCGCTTGGGCATCCAGCAGAGCGCATCGTCACCCTTGCACCGCATCTGGCGGAGATCGCTTTCGCCGCGGGCGCCGGCGCGAAGCTCGCCGGCGTCTCGAGCTTCAGTCGCCATCCGGCCGAGGCCGAGCGCTTGCCCGTCGTCGCAAGTCACGGCCGGGTCGATATCGAGCGCCTGATCGCGTTGCGGCCGGATCTCGTTCGCCTGGTCGGTGCGCTGGCCGGCAGCGCGGAGGTCGCCGAAGCGCATGCACGGCAATTCGAAAATGAGGTCGCGGATCTGCACAAGCGCTACGCCAGGGAGCGTCGCGTCGCGGTGTTTCTGGAGATCTGGCACAGGCCCTTGCTCAGCGTGAACGGGAGGCACCTCATCAGCGACGCGCTGCGACTCTGCGGCGGTCGCAACGTTTTTGCCGCCGCAAAGACGCTCACCCCGCTCGTCTCGCGCGAGCAGATCCTCGACGCCCGGCCCGAAGCGATCGTCACGGGCGGTTTCGGGAGCGAAGCGCTCCAGGCGTGGCAGGGTCTCGAATCGGTTCCCGCCGTTCGAAACCGCAGGATTTACGCGATCGACCCGGATTGGCTCCACGCGCAGGGCCCCCACGTGCTCCAGGGTGTTCGCGCGTTGTGCGGGCGGCTCGAGCTTGCACGGAACTAGAGCGAATGCACGTCGCTCTGGTGCGGCAGCGCTACAGCGCTTACGGGGGCGCCGAACGCTTCATCGAACGGGCGCTAGCCGCGCTCGGCGAGCAAGGCGTCGCAGTCACCGTGATTGCGCGCACATGGATCGGCGACCCCGGGCGCGTGGTCCGCTGCGATCCGTTTCACATCGGCCGCGTGTGGCGCGACTGGGGCTTCGCGCGGGCGGTATGCCGCGAAGTCGCCAGCCGGCCGTTCGATTTCGTGCAATCGCACGAACGCATCGCGTGTTGCGACATTTACCGGGCGGGCGACGGAGTGCACGCACAGTGGCTGCACAACCGCCGCGCGATCCTCAGCCGGCTCGGCCGGGTCGGCCTCGCGCTCAATCCCTATCATCGCTACGTCCTCGCCGCGGAGCGGCACCTGTTCGCGAGCCCGCGCCTGCGCGCGGTGATCTGCAATTCGCGCATGGTCAGGGACGAGATCCGCGCGCATTTCGGCACTCCGGAGGCGAAGCTCCACGTCATCTACAACGGCATCGATCTGGAGGCGTTCCATCCGCGCCTGCGCGATGCCCATCGCTCGGCGCTGCGTCGCAAGCTCAGAATCCCGGATCAGGCATTCGTGCACCTCTTTGTCGGCGCGGGATTCGAAAGGAAGGGAGTGTTTCGCCTGATCGAAGCGTTCGCCCGCTCCCGGCAGCCTGATGCTCATCTTGTCATCGTGGGGCGGGACAAGGCGCAGGCGCGCGCGGAACACCTGGCGAGCTCGCGCGGAATCGCGTCCCGCGTGCACTTTGCAGGCGCCCAGGAAGACGTGCGTCCCTGGTACGGTGTTGCCGACAGCTTCGTCTTCTTGCCGAGTCTTTACGATCCGTTTCCGAATGCGGCGCTCGAGGCAATGGCCTGCGGCTTGCCGGTGATTACCACGCCGCAATGCGGCACGGCCGAACTGATCGAGGAGGGAATGAACGGCTATGTGATAGACGCTCTTGCGGTCGATGCGCTCGCCGACAGGCTAGCTCGCCTGGATGTTCCCGCGGCTCACGAGATGGGGCGCCGGGCGCGCAAGCGCGCCGAAGGATTCAGTCTCACGGCCATGGCTGAGCAGCTCCTCGCGCTCTACCGGAGCCTGGCACCGGCCTGAACCCTAGCTTTCCTCCCCCGGGATGCGGGATGGGATACGGGAACTGCTGGGGTAAACTATGGACATGAAGATTCCCGGCTCCCGCGAGGTTCTGGAGTTTCACGACAATTGGCTTGCGCAGCCCGATTGGGATGCCGAAAGTCCGGCGGCACAAGCGCAGGGACTCTGGTCCCACATCGAGCACAATCATCGATGCAATTGCCGGCTCTGGAAAGAAGAAGATCAGGCGCGGCGGCGGAACGTACCGGACTCAGCGATCGCTGCGAACAAGCGCAACATCGATGCCTTCAACCAGCAGCGCAACGATTCGATCGAGAAAATAGACGAATGCCTGCTTGCCCAGCTTGCGGAGGTGGAACTCAACGCCGCGGTCCGTTTGCATTCGGAAAGCGCCGGATCGATGATCGACCGTCTTTCCATCCTCGCCCTCAAGGTTTTCCACATGCGGACTCAGACCGAGCGTTCCGACGCCCCTCAAGCGCACATCGAAACCAGCCGCACGCGATTCGCTCGGCTGGTCGAGCAACGGACGGACCTCGCCGCCTGTTTCGACGCCCTGCTCGGCGATTGCCTGGCAGGCCGCGCACGATTCAAGGTGTATCGGCAGTTCAAGATGTATAACGATCCCGCCTTCAATCCTTACCTTTACGGTACCAAAAGTGGATGAGGGTGCCAGGCCGGAGTCGGGTGCCGGATCAGCTATAATTCGACATTTTCCGGCGCAGCCATGGCATCGTCCGACGCCACTAGCCTGCAGCTCTACCTTCGCCTCCTCCGCTACGTCAAGCCTTACTGGGCGCCGTTCGCGCTGTCGATCGCGGCCATGGTGGTGACGGCGCTGACCGAGCCCGTCTTTCCGGCGCTCCTCAAGCCGCTCCTCGACGGTAGTTTCGTGCACAAGGAAGGCGGGCTGCTCGTCTGGCTGCCCGCATTGATCGTCGCGGTTTTTCTGGTGCGCGGCTTCGCCTCATACCTCTCCGACTACGCGATAGGCTGGGTGGCCAACAAGGTGGTGCTGGATCTGCGCAATGCGATGTTTTCCACCCTTGTGCGGCTGCCGACGAACTACTACGACAATCACACCGGCGGCAGCCTCATCTCGAAGTTCACCTTCGACGTCATGCAGGTGACCGGAGCAGCGACCAGCGTGATCTCGGTGCTGTTCAGGGACTCGCTCACCATCGCCGGGTTGCTTGCTTGGCTTTTCTGGCTGAACTGGAAACTCTCTTTGGTGGCGCTCCTGGTGGGACCGCCCGCAGTCGTGATTACGCGAGCATTCTCGAACCGGCTGCGCGCCATGAGCCGGGCCGAGCAGGCGGCGATGGGCGACTTGAACCATGCCCTGGAAGAGTCGATCGGCTGTCATCGCGTCGTCAAGGTGTTCGGCGGACAGGACTACGAGGCAAGGCGCTTCGATGCCGGAGCGAACAAGGTGCGCACCTTCAACATGAAAATGACCTCGGCGGCGGCGGCCAACGTCCCCTTGGTGCAGATCGTGGTTTCGGTCGCGCTGGCACTCATCATCTATCTCGCAGTGCGCCAGGCCGCCACGGACGAGACGACGGTGGGCGGATTCGTGTCGTTTCTCACTGCGCTGTTGCTGGTGTTTGCGCCGCTGCGCCGTCTGACCGGCGTCAACCAGACCCTGCAACGGGGGCTCGCCGCGGCGGAGAGCGTGTTTCACCTGATCGACGAGCGGCCCGAGTCCGATACCGGGACGCGCGAGATCGGCCGCGCGAAGGGCAAAGTCGAATTCAGGGCCGTCGGGTTCAGTTATCCGGGAAGCGCACTCCCGGCTCTGGATCGGGTGTCGCTTTCGATCGACCCGGGCGAGACGATTGCGCTGGTAGGGGCTTCCGGCGCAGGAAAGACCACGCTCGCCAATCTGCTGCCGCGCTTCTACGCTCCCGATTCCGGACAGATCCTGCTCGATGGCGTCGACATCGCGACGCTCAAGCTCGGGAGCCTGCGCGCGAACATCGCGCTGGTGAGCCAGGATATCGTGCTCTTCAACGACACGGTCGCCGCCAACATCGCCTACGGGCGCCTCGCGGGAACGAGCGAGGCCGACGTCGTCCGGGCAGCCGAGGCGGCGCACGCGATGCAATTCATCCGCCAGATGTCCGAGGGGCTCGCTACGCTGATCGGCGAGAACGGCGTGCGCCTTTCGGGCGGACAGCGGCAGCGGCTCGCTATCGCGCGCGCGTTCCTCAAGGACGCGCCGGTGCTCATCCTCGACGAGGCGACCTCGGCCCTCGACAGCGAATCGGAGCGCCATGTGCAGGCGGCGCTGGAAACGCTCATGCGCGGCCGCGCGACGCTGGTAATCGCGCACCGCCTGTCGACCATCGAGCGGGCCGACCGCATCGTTGTTCTGGACGCGGGCCGCATCGCCGAAACCGGAAGGCATGCCGATCTCATTGCCGCTTCCGGAATCTACGCGAGGCTCCATCGCCTCCAGTACTCGAAAGAGTTTGCGGCGTAGATGGGCTGCGCTGCTTCCGCTCAGGGTGAGCTCGTGAGCCGGAGCGTCGCCGAGCCCGCGGACGGCGAGTCAAGAAGACGGCATTGAAACGAACTCCGCTTCGAATCGCGCACACCGAGGCCTCCGTGGGCTGGGGCGGTCAGGAGATCCGCATACTCGAAGAAGCGCAGGGGATGATCGCGCGCGGGCACGCGGTCGAAATCTGGGCTGTCGCCGGGTCCGGAATTCTCACAGAGGCGGGACGGCGTGCCATTCCGCATCGTGCGCTTCCTATCGGTCGCAAGAATCTGCGGGGAATTCTTGCGATGCGGCGGGCACTGGCGTCGGTCCGGCCCGATGTGGTCAATACGCACAGCTCGACCGACGCCTGGCTCGTGGCGCTTGCGCGCCTTACCCTCGGCGAGGCTCCTCCGATGGTGCGCACCCGACACATTTCCGCGCCGGTTCCGGACAACCTTCCGACCCGCTGGCTCTATAACCATGCGACCCGGCACATCGTCACGACCGGCGAGCGGCTCCGGGAGATCCTGGTGCGGGAAAATCGCTTTCGCGAGGACCGCATCAGTTCCGTCCCGACCGGCATTGATCCTTCTCGATTCCGGCCCGGCGACAAAGCCGAGGCGCGCCGCATGCTCGGGCTTGAGCCGACGGCCCGTTACGTGGGGATCGTCGCGACGCTGAGGTGGTCGAGGCGTTCGCTCGACTGGCTGCCGGGGACGCGACTGTCAGGCTCCTCGTCGTCGGCGACGGACCCATGCGACCGTCGATCGAGCAGAAGATCGCGGAGCTGAAGCTTGCGGCGAAAGTGATGCTCGCCGGCCGTCAGGACGCGGTCGAGCGCTGGCTCCAGGCCATGGACGTTTTCTGCCTGCCGTCGTATGCCAACGAGGGCGTGCCCCAGGCAATGGTGCAGGCCATGCTGTGCGCATTGCCCGTGGTGACTACCCCGGTAGGCAGCATTGTCGAAGCCGTAAGCGGATGGGGCGCGCCGCGCGCGCGGCGGCAGAACGGCGATTCAGCCGCGACGCGATGATCGCGCGCATGGAGGCGGTGTTCCAGAGCGTGGTCGACGGTTACCGTCCCCCGCGTGCCGCGTCGTGAAATTCGCATTTATCGTGACCAACCTGGCGGGTGGCGGGGCCGAGAAGGCGTTGCTGAAGCTGGGATCGCAGCTTGCCGGCCGTGACCACGAAGTCCATCTGGTCCTGCTGGAACATCATGTCGACCACCCCCCTCCGGTGGAAATTCGCCTCCATGCGCTCACGCGGCGCGGGCGCCTGCTCAAGGGCGCGCTCGGCAAGCTGGTGGCCATACTCAGGCTTGGCCGCCTCATTTCAACGCTGGCACGGCAGCGCGCGTTCGATCTCATCGTATCGACCCTGCCGTTCGCCGATGAGGTGGCGGTGCGCGCAGGCTTGCCGCGCCACTGGTGCCGGATCGCCAACACGCTGTCCGCGGAGATCGCCCGCCTGCACGAGCGCGATCCGGGCAAGGCGCGGCGGCGCCTTCGCCGTTACCGCCGCATCTACGGCAAGGGACCTCTGATCGCCGTATCCGACGGCGTGGCTGAGGATTTGCGCCGCGGGCTCGCCCTGGACCGTCCCCGCGTCGAGCGCATCTACAATCCGTTCGATTTCGCCGCCATGCGCGCGCTCGCCGCTGAGCCCGCTCCGGATCGGCCTGCCGTTCCCTACCTCATACACGTCGGCCGTTTCACCGGACAGAAGCGCCACGACTTGCTGCTCGACGCCTTTGCGCGGCTCGACACGCCTCACCCGCTGGTGCTGCTCGCGGAGCGCGAGCCCGCCTTGTCGGACCTGATCCGCAGGCGCGGCCTCGAGGGACGCGTCATCGTTGCCGGTTTCAAGACCAATCCCTATCCCTGGATCGCCGGTGCGGAGCTCCTCGTGCTTTGCTCCGACCACGAAGGGCTGCCCAACGTCATCATCGAGGCCCTGGCTCTGGACACGCCCGTCGTCAGCACCGACTGCCCGTCCGGTCCGCGCGAAATCCTGGGCGAGGCCTGTCCCGGATGTCTGGTTCCCGTGAACGACGCCGCCGCGCTCGCGGAGGCGATCGTCCGTGCGCTCGCCGATCCGCCGCAACTTTCGCGGGTCGACTTGAGCGCGTACGCGGCAGATACCGTGACGGCGGCCTACGAGGCGCTGGCTGCCGAGCGACCGAGAGGCGCAATGTGACCAAGGACCGGTTCGAATTCGGCAAGAACTGGGAGAGCTTTTCGCCTCTGATCGACGAGGAGGCGGTCCGAAAGGCCGAAGACCGAATGGCATTGTTTCTCGGCACCCGCGATCTCTCCGGCCGGACCTTTCTCGACGTCGGTTGCGGCTCCGGGCTGCACGCGCTCGTCGCGCTGCGTTTCGGGGCGAAGGAGGTCGTGGCGATCGACGTCGATCCGGATTCGGTCTCGACCGCCGGCACCGTTCTGGAGCGGAATTGGCCGGGGACCAACAAGACGGTTCGGCGGGTCAGCGTGTTCGATCTCGAGAAGGAGAGGTTCGGCGAATTCGACATCGTCTATTCGTGGGGAGTGCTGCATCACACCGGCGACATGAACCGCGCGATCGAAACGGCGGCGAAGCACGTCAAACCGGGCGGACTGTTCGCCGTCGCCCTGTACGGGAAGACGCCGTACTGCAATCTGTGGAAGCGAATCAAGCGCTGGTATGTCAATGCCTCTCCGGCGCAGCAGGCCAGGGCGGAGTGGACTTATATTCGCTTGTTCGGCTTGTACCTGCTGCTGCGGGGGAAACGCCTGAGCACGCATATCGCCGGTTACAAGCGCAAGCGCGGCATGGATTTCCGCCACGACGTCCGGGACTGGATCGGCGGTTATCCTTACGAGTCGAT
>WNGB01026304.1_pt1 | contig 13548 bp, 12 predicted proteins | sample 5400681 | NCBI WGS metagenome assembly WNGB01 (sample SAMN13153367, study PRJNA577476) | soil metagenome | isolation source: 115 cm soil or saprolite under grassland replicate 2 | place: USA:California | collected 2016-06-15 | reverse complement strand
GCTGGCAGCCGTGCTGACCCCGCTCGGCTCGCAGTCCAACGGCGCCCAGTCCTGGTTCAGCCTCGGCCCCTACCAGTTGCAGCCCTCGGAGTTCGCCAAGGTCGCGCTGATCCTCACGCTGGCCGCCATCCTCGGCGGCCGCGGCGACCGGCCGGTGCGGCCGGGGCCCAAGCGGATCGCGCTGGCGCTCGGCGCGCTGGGCCTGGTGGCCGGCGAGATCCTGCTGCAGCCGGACTTCGGCACGATGATGGTGTTCGTGGCGATCCTGTTCGGGACCCTGCTCACCAGTGGCGTCCGCTTCCGCTGGCTGCTGGTGCTGGTGCTGATCGGCAGCATCGGCGTGGTCGGCATGTTCAAGCTGAACGTGCTCAAGGAGTACCAGAAGGAGCGGCTGACGGCGTTCGTGAACCCCAGCGCCGACGAGAGCGGCCGCGACTTCACCTACAACTACCGCCAGTCGCTGATCGCCATCGGCTCCGGCGGGCTGACCGGCAAGGGCTACCTGCGCGGCACCCAGACGAACCTCCAGTACGTGCCGGAGCAGCGCACCGACTTCATCTTCACGGTGGTGGGGGAGGAGCTCGGCTTCCTCGGCGCCACGCTGCTGCTGGCGCTGCTCGGTCTGCTGGTCTGGCGGGGGTTGCGCATCGCCGCCATGGCCCGAGATCCCGCCGGCGCGCTGATCGCCGCCGGGGTGATCTCCATGCTGGTGTTCCAGGCCTTCATCAACGTCGGCATGACCATCGGGATCATGCCGATCACCGGCATCCCGCTGCCGTTCGTGTCCTACGGTGGCTCCTCGCTGATCGCCTGTTTCCTGGCGATCGGGCTCCTGGAGAACGTGCACATGCGCCGCTTCGCGCACACCTGAGGCACCTCTTTGCCCGGCAGGGACTCATCTGGCAGACTAGGCAGTAGTCTTGCGCCATGCCGAACCTGTGGTACGGCCCGACGATGTGTTCGCTGCTCTCGCGCTGACCTCTCGCTCGGCTCGCCATGCCCGGCGCGCTGATCGATGAGCAACGTGCAAGGGTGCGAGCGGACGAGGCGTTGCGTTCGCGGCTGTCACCAGAGGCGACGGGCGGCATGCCGCTGGCGCGCGTGACATGGTCGCGTCCCGTCCAGCGGGTCCGGATGGCATGGTGGCGCCGCCTGACCGGGCGGACGACTCAGTGCCTCCGCACGACGGCGGCGAGGGTCCAGCCTGGCTCGAGGAGGACCCGAAACCGGAGGAGACGACCGAAGCGACCGCGACCCCGGACCTCAATGGGGACGCTCCGAGCCCCACGGCTGAGGCCTCCGGCGTCGTCTCGCCCGCGCGCCCGCGCGGGATGGCGTCGTTCCCCGGTGGTCCACCGCCCGTCTCCACGCCGCCCCCGACCGTCCCCCTGTTCACGCAGCCCGAGCCCGCCGCCGCGCCGAGCTTCCGCGTGACCACCGTCGAGAGCACCGCGGCGTTCCGTCCCGCCGGCCCGCCGCCCCCCGCTCCACCCGTGACCGAGCCCCCACCCGCCCTGGCCGCCGAGACCGAGGCCGAGGTGGCGGCCGAGGTCGCCACGGAAGCGACCTCCGCCGGGAATGAGGCTCCAGTGGAGGTGGAGGGCGAGGCCGCTTCGCCGCCCGAGGTCGCCGCGCCCGAGGCCGCCGCGGCGGGCGAGGCGACCACCGCCGAGACCGAGCCGCCGGCCGCCGCCGGGGCGGAGACGACCGAGGCGGAGGCGCCGCCGGCCAAGCCGGCGCGCCGGAGCAGGGGCGGCAGGGGCAAGGCCAGGGACCGCGCCGAGGCGGCGAGCGCCGAGGCCAGGGCGACCGAGGCACCGGCCCAGGCGCCCGCCGGGACCGAGGCGCCGGCAGCGGCGGCCCAGGCGCCCGAGGCGCCACCCGCCGGGCCTGCCGCGCCACCCGCCACGTCCGCCGCCCCACCGGCGGGGACCGAGACCGCTGAGCTCCCGGTCGCCGAGGCCGAGACCGTCCAGACGGCGCCGGTGGAGCCCTCCGCCGACGAGCAGCCGGCCCGGCCGGGAACCCGGTCCCGCAGGCGCCGGAGCAGGGGCGGGCGGTCGGCGGCCCAGGCCGCCGGCGAGCAGGCGACCACCCCCGAGAGCGAGACCGCGACCCAGCCGATGGCGGCACTCCGGGCGGCGGGCGCCGGCGACGAGGGCACGGCAGAGCTGCCGGCCACCCCGGCGGCCTCCGTCGACGCCGACGCCGACGCCGACCAGGGCGCCACCACCGTCGTGCTCCCCACCGCGACGGCCGAGGCCGAGCCGGAGGAGGATTCCACCGACGAGGCTCTCACCGAGGGCGGCTCGGCCCGCACCCGCGCCCGTCGTCGCCGCCGCGCCGCCGCCAAGGCGAGGCTCAGGAGCGTCGACACCGACGAGCCCAAGGCCGGCGCTGCCACCGAAGCGACCCCCACGCCCGCGCCCGCCCAGCCGGCCACACAGGCCGCACCCGCCAGGCCCGAGAAGCCGGCCGCCAGCCCCGCGGAACGGCCACAGGGCAGCTCGTCCCGCGGGCCGGGCCGCCAGCGCGGAGCCGCCAACGTAGCCGCCAGCACGGCCCCGGCCGCCGACGCCGCCACCGACGAGGCGACGCCGGCCCGGAGCAGGGGCCGTGGCCGGCGCCGCGTCGGCCCCCGCTCCCAGGGCGAGGCGGCGGCCACCCCCGTCACCGAGCCGGCGCCCGCGCGCACCCCCGTGCCGGCGGAGCGTTCCACCAGGCTGGAGGCCTCCAAGGCCCGCGGCACGCGCCAGGGCCAGGGGGCCGACCGCGGTCGCCGGCGCCGCCGTGGCGGTCTCACCGAGGACCAGAAGCGCGTGCTGCGCGAGGGCCCGGAGCGCAGGATGCTGGTCACCGAGGGCGCCGAGCGCACCCAGATCGGCGTCATCGAGGGCCGCACGCTGGTGGAGCACTACGTCACTCGCAAGTCCGGCCGCTCGATGGTCGGCAACATCTACCAGGGGCGGGTCCAGAACGTCCTGCCCGGCATGGAGGCCGCCTTCGTCGACATCGGCAAGGGCCGTAACGCCGTGCTGTACGCGGGCGAGGTCAACTACAACGAGGAGGACCTCGACGGCGAGGCTCCTCGCATCGAGAAGGCGCTCAAGCCCGGCCAGGCGATCCTGGTCCAGGTCACCAAGGACCCGATCGGCGCCAAGGGCGCCCGGCTCACTACCCAGGTGTCGCTGGCCGGCCGCTACCTGGTGCTCCAGCCCGAGGACTCGACCTTCGGGATCTCGCGGCGCCTGCCGGAGAACGAGCGGATCCGCCTGCGCGAGATCCTCAAGGAGGTGCGTCCCAAGGGCCTGGGACTGATCGTGCGCACCGCCGCCGAGGGCGCCACCGCCGACGACCTGCGCGCCGACCTGGCCCGCCTCCAGGCTCGCTGGGAGACGATCGAGCGCAAGGCCAGGAAGGCCTCGCCCCCGGCGGTGATCTACCAGGAGCCCGAGCTGGTCGTGCGGGTGATCCGCGACATCTTCTCGCCCGACTTCGTCGAGCTGGTGGTCGACGCGCCCGGCCTGTACGAGCGGGTCAAGAGCTACCTCGAGGAGGTCGCGCCGGACCTGCTGCCCAAGGTCCACGCGCACGACGGCAGGCTGGCGCTGTTCGAGCAGTACCGCGTCACCGAGCAGATCCACAAGGCTCTGGAGCGCAAGGTCTGGCTGCCGTCCGGCGGCTCGCTGGTGATCGACCAGACCGAGGCGATGACCGTGGTCGACGTCAACACCGGCAAGTACGTCGGCAAGTCGAACCTCGAGGAGACGGTGGTCGCCACCAACCTGGAGGCAGCCGATGAGATCGTCCGCCAGCTCCGCCTACGGGACATCGGCGGGATCATCATCATCGACTTCATCGACATGCTGTTCGAGAAGAACCAGCACGCGGTGGTCGAGCGGCTGCGCTCCGCCCTGGCGCGCGACAAGACCAAGAGCCAGGTGATGGAGGTCTCCTCGCTGGGCCTGGTGCAGATGACCCGCAAGCGGGTCTCCGGCGGGCTGCTGGACAGCTTCTCCGAGACCTGCCCGGCCTGCGAGGGCCGTGGGGTGGTGATCACCCACGAGGTCTAGATGCACCGGGGGGCTAACGCTCGGCTCTGCTCGGTCTCCTTGGTCCCGTGGTCGGGGCCTCGCTCTTGAGCCCCCCGAACCCCCGGAGTTGACGCTCTTCCGGTCGCACACCTACTCTGTCCGTTCGGTGCGCCGCGCCAGCGGTGAGCTTCCCGCTGGCGGCCCCACGAAGTCTCCAGAAGCGAAAGGACCACACTACGGTGTACGCCGTCATCCGCACTGGCGGGAAGCAGTACAAGGTCGCCCCCGGGGACGTCATCGACGTCGAGCGGCTCGCCGGTGACGACGGCGCCAGCCTCGAGTTCGAGCCACTGCTCGTGGTCGAGGACGGGGGCAAGGTCACCATCGCCGCCGACGACCTCGCGAAGGCGACCGTGACCGCCACCGTGGTCGCCCAGCACCGCGGCAAGAAGGTGCTGGTCTACACCTACAAGAACAAGTCCGGCCAGCAGCGCCACCAGGGCCACCGTCAGTCCCTGACCAGGCTCAAGGTCGAGGGCATCGAGCTTGGCGCCAAGCGCCGCGCCCCGCGCAAGCAAGCCAGAGAGCAAGAGCAGGAGAGCTGATCCGAGATGGCCCACAAGAAAGGCGCCTCTTCCAGCCGCAACGGCCGTGACTCCGCGGCCAAGCGCCTGGGCGTGAAGCGGTTCGGCGGCCAGGTCGTCACCGCCGGCACGATCCTGGTGCGCCAGCGCGGCACGCGCATCCACCCCGGCGCCGGCGTCGGCCGTGGCGGCGACGACACCCTGTTCGCCAAGGTCGCCGGCCGGGTCGTCTACCACCAGGTCCGCGGCCGCAAGCTCGCCAGCATAGAGCAAGGCGAGTAAGCCGTCCCCGGGCCTCGGGGCCGGCGGCCGATGTTCGTAGACGAGACCACTCTCGAGGTGACGGCAGGTCGCGGGGGCGACGGGGTCACCGCGTTCCACCGTGAGAAGTACCGGCCCAGGGGTGGGCCGGACGGTGGCGACGGCGGTCACGGCGGGGACGTGGTACTGGCGGCCGACCCCAGCGTGGCGACCCTGGTCGAGTACCACTTCCACCCGCACCAGCGCGCCCGCAAGGGCACCCACGGCCAGGGCAACAACCGCAAGGGCTCCGACGGCGCCGACCGCCTCCTGCCCGTGCCGGTCGGCACCATGGTCCGCGACGAGGATGGCCGCCTGCTCGCCGATCTCGCCACCCCCGGCGCCCGCTTCGTGGCCGCCAGGGGCGGGCGCGGCGGGCGCGGCAACGCCTCCCTGTCGGCCGGCAGGCGCGTCGCGCACTTCCACGAGCGCGGCGAGCCCGGGCAGCAGCGCCGCCTGCGGCTGGAGCTGCGGCTGCTCGCCGACGTCGGCCTGGTCGGCTTCCCCAACGCCGGCAAGTCGAGCATCGTGGCGCGCGCCTCCGCCGCCCGCCCCAAGATCGCCGACTACCCCTTCACCACGCTGGAGCCGGTGCTCGGGGTGGTGCGCGTGGACGGCCGCGACTTCGTGCTCGCCGACGTTCCGGGCCTGATCCCGGGGGCCGCCCAGGGCAAGGGCCTCGGCCACCGCTTCCTGCGCCACCTGGCGCGCTCCGCCGTGCTGGTGCACGTTCTCGACCTCGTGCCGATCGAGCAGGGCCGCGACCCCGAGCGCGACCTGGCGGCGCTGGAGGCCGAGCTGGAGGCCTACGACCCGGACCTGGCGACCCGTCCGGCGCTGGTCGCCGGCAACAAGGTCGACCTGCCAGAGGGGCGGGCGCGCCTGCCCGAGGCCGAGGCGGCCGCCGCCCGCCGCGAGCTGCCCTTCTTCGCGATCTCGGCGGCCACCGGCGAGGGCATGCCGGCACTGCTGTACGCGATCGCCGACGCCGTCGCCGGCGCTCGAGCCGCGGAGGGCGCCGAGCAGCCCGCCGAGCGGCCGGAGGACGCCGCCGCGGTGGCGGAGCCTGAGGCGCCGATCGAGGTCGTGCGCGAAGAGGGTGGCTGGCGCGTCCTCGGCGACCGTCCGGCCCGCTGGGTGGCCATGGCCGACCTGGACAACGCCGAGGCGGTGGAGTACCTCCAGCGGCGCCTGCGCCGCGCCGGCGTCGACGACCTGCTGGCGGAGGCCGGCGCCGAGCCCGGCGACGAGGTCATGGTCGGCGACGCCGCCTTCGAGTACGAGCCCGACGCGCTGGCGGACCCGCCCGGCCGGCGCGGCCCCGGCCGCCGCTGACGGCCCCGTCCCCGGCCCGGGCGCACCTGGGTCTGGCGGGCGCTCGTTGCGGCCCCCGCTGGCTCCCGCCGGCGCTTCGGACCCACCCAGCTCGCCTCGGACCCACCCAAGCCCGCCTTGGCCCGCCCAGCCCGCCTCGGACCCACCCAGCCCTGGAGGACCCGGGAGAACATCCCGGCGACGGTTTGACCTTCTCAAAGCCGCGAAGCTGGGGCAGAATCGCGCAAGAGCAGCGGGGAGAGCGTTGGCGGTAGCTCCACCGCGAAGGTTTTATGCGGGACGAGCTGGGAAGGAGCCGGGCGAAACGGCTCGACTGTCGTTCTGCTCTCCTGGGCAGCGGCGCCGAAAGGGAGGGAGTGATACATGCCGGATCTGCGGGGTTTGGTGGGACTTTTGGCGGTCGGGGCCATAAGTTCCCCGCATCCCTGACTCCTCGGCTCATGCGCCGCTGTCGCGATGCAAAGCCGCACCGTCTCGATCCCGTTCGGCCGCTCCAGGTGAACGGTCCGACGCATAGAAGGAGTCACCATTGATCAGAGCGAAAAGGTTACTGGCCGCCCCCGCGGCGTTTGCGGTCGGTGCGCTCCTGCTGGCCGCCTGCGGTGGTGGTTCGAGCTCCGGCGGGGGCTCCAACCAGGGCCTCACTTCTCGAGGGCCGATCACCTACGTCGCGGGCAAGGACAACAACAACGTCAACCGGCCGACCATCGACAAGTGGAACGCTGCTCACCCGAACGAGAAAGTGACGTTCAAGGAGCAATCCGACCAGGCCGATCAGCAGCACGATGACCTCGTGCAGCACTTCCAGGCCAAGGACGCCAACTACGACGTCGTCAGCGTGGACGTGATCTGGACGGCGGAATTCGCGGCCAAGGGCTGGCTACAACCGCTCAAGGGCGACTTCGCGGTCGACACCTCCAAGTTCCTGCCCGCGACGGTCAAGACCGCCACCTACAACAACACCCTCTACGCGCTGCCCTACGCCAGTGACGGCGGTCTGCTGTACTACCGCAAGGACCTCGTCCCGACCCCGCCGAAGACGTGGGACGAGATGATGTCGGACTGCTCGATCGCCAAGAAGAACCACATCGACTGCTACGCCGGCCAGTTCTCGAAGTACGAGGGCCTGACCGTGAACGCGGCCGAGGCGATCAACACCGCCGGCGGCCAGATCGTCGGACCCGACGGCAAGACCCCCACCGTCGACTCCCCCGAGGCGGCCAAGGGCCTCAGCCTGCTGGCTGATGCCTACAAGAACGGCAACATCCCCAAGCAGGCGATCACCTACACGGAGGAGCCCAGCCGCCAGTCCTTCGAGGCGGGCAAACTGCTGTTCCTGCGCAATTGGCCCTACGTGTTCAGCCTGGCCACGACCGACGGCAGCTCGAAGGTGAAGGGCAAGTTCGGCATCGCGCCGCTGCCGGGCATCAGCGGGCCAGGTGCGTCGAGCCTTGGTGGCCACGACGCCGCCATCAGCACCTACTCCGCGCACAAGGCCACCGCCTTGGACTTCATCAAGTTCTGGACGAGCGAGGAGACGGGGCGGTACTTCGCGACCCAGGGCTCCCTGGCGCCGGTCATCGCGTCCCTATATGACGACCCGGCTCTGATCCAGAAGCTGCCGTACCTGCCGACGCTGAAGACGTCGATCGTGAACGCCGTCCCGCGCCCCGTCACCCCGTTCTACCCGGCCGTGACCAGGGCGGTGGAGGACAACGCGTACGCGGCGATCAAGGGTGACAAACCCGTTGCCCAGGCGTTGACCGACATGCAGAACGCCATCAAGGCCGCCGGATCCTGAGACTGCCGCTGGGGCGCCTCGCCCGGTCGCAAAGGGCGGATCTCCGGGCTCACCGCCGGCCGGAACCGGCTCGGTCTCTACCTGGTCACTCCGACCCTCGTCCTGCTGGCGATCGTGATCCTCTACCCGGTCGTGCGGGGCGTGATCATGTCCTTCCAGAACGACCCCGGCCTCGACCCGGCGACCGGGCTGTTCGTCAGCGGCGGCTTCGCGGGCCTGAAGAACTACACGCACTGGCTGTTCCAGCGGTGCAACAGCCCGGGCGGCGGGACCGTCCGGTGTCCGCCGGGCTCACTCGGCGCGCTGTTCTGGTCTTCCATGGGGGTGACCATCTTCTTCACCGTCGCCACGGTGGTCATCGAGGTCTGCCTCGGTATGTGGATGGCGGTAATCATGAATCGTGCGTTCAGGGGTCGCGGACTGCTGCGCGCGAGCGTCCTGGTCCCCTGGGCCATCCCGACCGCTGTCACCGCCAAGCTGTGGCTCTTCATCTTCGCGTTCCAAGGCATCGCCAACAGCTTGTTTCGCACCCACATCCTCTGGACCGGCGACCAGTGGGCGTCCCGGTTCGCGATCGTCATCGCCGACGTCTGGAAGACCACGCCCTTCATCGCCCTGCTCATCCTGGCCGGCCTGCAGATCATTCCCGAGGAGGTCTACGAGGCGGCCAAAGTGGACGGCGCGAGCGCATGGCAGCGGTTCACCCGCGTGACGCTGCCGCTGGTCAAGCCGGCGCTGCTGGTGGCGATCCTGTTCCGGACCCTCGACGTGCTGCGCATCTACGACCTGCCGGCGATCCTCACCCTGGGAGGTGGCGGCAGCGGCCACGCCACCACCTCGCTGTCGATCCTGGTCGTCGACCAGATCCGGCAGGGCTTCAACAGCGCGGCCGCGCTGTCCACCCTCACGTTCCTGTTCATCTTCCTGGTCGCCTTCGTCTTCGTGAAGGTCCTGGGGGCCAACGTGGTCCAGACGCAGCAGCGGCAGCGGAAGGAGGCGCGCTGAAATGGCCTCGACGACCTCGGTTGAAGCCGGCCGCAGGGCCGCGGTCGGCGCAAGGGTGCGGACGCGGCGACGCGGAGGCCTGAACGGCGCAGCGGTGCGCAGCTACCTCGGGATCGCCGCTATCGTCGTCTTCTGCCTCGCCCCGTTCTACTGGATGGTCGTCACGGCCTTCCGCGACGTCGGCTACACCTTCGACACGACCCCGTGGCCCACCCATGTCACCATGGACAACTTCCGGACCGCGTTCTCGACCAGCCTGGGCAACCACTTCGGCCGCGCCCTGATCAACAGCGCCATCATCGGGATCTGCACGACGGTCCTGGCGGTGATGGTCGGCGTGTTCGCTGCATACGCGCTGGCTCGCCTGAACTTCCGCGGCAAGTACGTCATCCTGGGCGTCGTGCTCGGCGCCGCGATGTTCCCAGTGGTCGCCCTGCTTCCCGCTCACCGCGCCGGGCCTGTTCACCACCGCGATCCTCGCGTTCATCGCATCCTGGAACGAGTACCTGCTGGCCAGCGAGCTGTCCAGTGACCGGACCCAGCCGGTGACCGTCGCCATCGCGCAGTTCACCGGCAGTCTGCCGCACCAGGAGCCGTACACGGCCGTCATGGCCGCCGGGACCATCGTCACGATCCCGCTGGTCATCTTGGTCCTGATCCTCCAGCGGCGGATCGTGGCCGGCCTTACCGCGGGCGGCGTCAAGGGCTGACGGTCCGGGAGGGAAAGGAGCGGAGCAGGTGCACCCGAGAGCCCGCGCCCAGCGGCTCGAGATGGTCATCGGGGCGCTCGGGTTCTTCACGGCGGTGGCGTTCGTCATCACCGTCGTGGCCGAGATCCGGGGACAGCCGGCCCTACGGCCGGCGCTTGTCCTGCTGTTCTTCGTGGTGCTGCTCGGCCTGGCCATTCGAGCCCGTCGGCGGACCTGAAGGGCCAGGCTGGGCGCTCAGGATCCCTGGCCCTCGGGGGTCTGCTGCGCCAGTCGCGGCGCCATGCTGGCCAGGTAGGCGGCGACCGCGGAGTAGTCCTGGTCCGCCAGGCCCTGCCCCTTCGCGCCGGCGAACAGGTCGGCGACCCGCTCGGCGCTCGGCAGGGCCGCGCGCGCCGCTCTGGCGGCGTCCAGCGCGAGCCGCAGGTCCTTGTGCATCAACGCCAGGCGGAACCCGGGGTCGTCGAAATCGCCCGCCAGCAGCCGGGCGCGCTTGCCGCGCACGGTCTGCGCCGCCACCGAGGCGCTTTCCAGCACGCCGAGCGCGACCTCCGGGTCCAGTCCCAGCACGCGGCCGAGGGTGTACCCCTCGGCCACCGCCGTCATCACGCCCCCCAGGACCAGGTTGACCATCAGCTTGGCGGCCTGGCCCGCACCGACCGGTCCCACGTGGAAGGTCCGCTCCGGGTCGCCGAGGACGGCGAGCAGCGGCACCGCGCGCTCCACCGCCTCGGCCTCGCCGCCGATCATGATCGCCAGCCGCCCCTCGGCCGCCGGGCCGGTCGAGCCCGCCACCGGCGCGTCCACGAAGGCGATGTCGCGCGGCTCCAGCGCCTTGGCGACCCTGCGGGCCGGCGCCGGGCCGGTGGTCGACATGTCGACGTGGAGACTCCCGCTCGGCAGCCCCTCCGCCAGCCCGTCGCGCCCGAGCGCGACCTCCTCCAGCGCGCCGCCGTCGAGCAGCATGGTCACGGCGATCTCCGCCTTGGCGGCGGCCGCGGCCGGCGAATCGGCGACGGTGGCGTGGTTGGCGAGCGCGTCGGCGTGCGCGCGCGTCCGCGACCAGACGGTCAGCTCATGGCCAGCGGCCACCAGGCGCCCCGCCATGGGGGCGCCCATGCGTCCCAGACCGAGAAAGGCGATTCGCGTCATCAGTTGGGACTGGGAGAGCCGTGCGGTGCCTGGATCGCCTCGCCGCTTTCCGGGTCGAAGTAGTGCAGCGCGAGCTGGTCGATGGCCAGCTCGATGGTGCGGCCGGCGCGGGCCTGGGTCTTGGGGTTGACCCGGGCGGTCCACAGGCTCTGGCCCTCCTCGGCGGTGAGCGCCTCGGTCTCGTCCGCCTCCTGCGCCTGCTTGTCGAACTTGGCGAGCATCACGTCGTGCTGGACCGGCCTGGAGTTGATCGGGAAGATCACGTTGACCTCGCTGCCCAGCTCCTCGGCGATGGCGACGTCCGCCTTGATCACCGGGCGGCCCTGCTCCTGCAGGAAGGCCGCGTCCTCGAAGTCCGAGGGGCGCACGCCCACGATCACGTTGCGGCCGATGTAGCTGTCCAGGCCGCGCCGCTGCTCGAAGACCTTCGGCGGGATCGGCAGCTTGTGGTCGGCGAAGATGATCGCGGTCCCGTCGTCGCGGACCAGCTTGGCCTCGACCAGGTTCATCGACGGCGAGCCGATGAAGGTCGCCACGAACAGGTTGGCGGGACGGTCGAACAGCGACTGCGGCGTGTCCACCTGCTGGAGCTGCCCGTCCTTGAGCACCGCCACGCGGGTCCCCAGCGTCATCGCCTCGATCTGGTCGTGGGTCACGTAGATCGTGGTCGTGCCCAGACGGTCGTGGAGCTGCGCCAGGTTGGCCCGCATGCTCACCCGAAGCTTGGCGTCCAGGTTCGACAGCGGCTCGTCCATCAGGTAGGCCTGCGGCTCCCGCACGATCGCGCGGCCCATCGCCACCCGCTGGCGCTGGCCGCCCGACAGCGCGGCGGGCTTGCGCTTGAGGTAGGGCTCCAGGCCGAGCATCTTGGCGACGTCGCCGACCCGACGCTGCTGCTCCTGCTTTGGCGTCTTGCGGAGCTGGAGCCCGAAGGCGAGGTTCTCCTCCACGGTCATGTGCGGGTACAGGGCGTAGTTCTGGAACACCATCGCGATGTCGCGGTCCTTGGGCGGCAGGTCGTTGACCACGCGCTCCCCGATGCTGATGGTCCCCGAGGTGATGTCCTCCAGCCCGGCGATCATCCGCAGCGCCGTCGACTTGCCGCACCCCGACGGACCCACGAAGACCATGAAGTCCCCATCAGGGATGTCGAGCGACAACGAGTCGACCGCCCGGGTGTTGCCGCCGCCGTACACCTTGGTCACGTCGTCGAGCACGATCTGCGCCATGGTCGCCTTCCCTCCCACCGGACTCTGCCGGCATCCACCAGCAAACCTCGGATCTCAATCGATCCTGGGGACGCTAGCGTAGCCGCCCAAGAGGGCATCCTTCCAGCCGCAATAGGCATCCGGCAGCCAGGAGACCATACCCTTCCGATCGGCCGATGCTGGACTGGTCCGCTTTGCCCATTCCTGGACCGGTTCGCCGCCGCCGAATCGGACGTTCCCGGGGTCGGGAGGCCGCTGCTCGCTACACTGCAACCCCATGAGCAGGCAGCGACGGATCGGCCTCATGGGCGGCACCTTCGACCCCATCCACCACGGCCATCTGGTGGCCGCCGAAGAGGCCCGCTGGCAGTTCGAGCTGGACCAGGTGCTGTTCGTCCCCACGGGCCAGCCCTGGCAGAAGCCCGTGGGCGTGAGCCCAGCCCAGGACCGCTACCAGATGGCCCTGATCGCCACCGCATCCAATCCCGCGTTCTCGGTCAGCCGCACCGAGATCGACCACCCAGGGCCGACCTACACCGTCGACACCCTGCGGCGGCTCCGCGCCGAGCTGGGCGACCAGACGCGGCTGTACTTCATCACCGGCGCCGACGCCGTGCTGCACATCCTCACCTGGAAGGACCGCGAGGAGGTGCTTGCCCTGGCCGAGTTCATCGCGGCCACGCGGCCCGGCTACGACCTGGCCAAGCTGGCCGAGCGGCTGCCCGGCCCCAGGGAGCGGCTCCATTTGATGGAGATCCCCATGCTGGCCATCTCGTCGACCGAGATCCGCGCGCGCGCGGCCCGCGGCGCGCCCATCCAGTACCTGGTGCCCGACGGTGTCTTTCAGTACGTGATGGACAAGGGCCTGTATCGGCCGGAACCGGCCGCAACCGGCGATAGGAGGATCAGCCGCGACACCGGATCATGAACGCGGCGAGCTTCCGCGCGCGCCGGAGGTGGCCGATGGTTGCATCGCTGCACACCGCCAGTTGGCTCGCTACCGTGCAAGTGGCAAACTCTCCCAGGTCGGTCGCTGTTCGTCGGCGGCCGCTGGCGGCAATCCCGTAGTGAAGGAGCTGACTCCCTGCCCAGCACCCTTGACCTGGCCCTGACCGCTGCGGCGGCGGCCTCAGACAAGCAGGCTCGTGACGTGGTCGTCCTGGACGTCTCCGAGCCGCTGGTCATCTGCGACTACTTCGTCATCTGCTCCGGCTCCAATGATCGCCAGGTTCGCGCGATCGCCGAGGAGGTCGAGCGCGCCTGCCGCGCGGATGGCGCGCGACCCTTGCGGCGCGAGGGCGAGCGCGAGGCCCACTGGATCCTGCTGGACTTCATCGACGTCGTGGTGCACGTCTTCCACCAGGAGGAGCGCGAGTACTACGACCTCGAGCGGCTCTGGCGCGACGCTCCCGTGGTGGCCCG
>WNGB01015540.1_pt1 | contig 13550 bp, 18 predicted proteins | sample 5400681 | NCBI WGS metagenome assembly WNGB01 (sample SAMN13153367, study PRJNA577476) | soil metagenome | isolation source: 115 cm soil or saprolite under grassland replicate 2 | place: USA:California | collected 2016-06-15 | reverse complement strand
GGGTCGAGTTCCACGAGTCCTTCCAACACTGGTTCTCCAGGCCGGTCTCCTGGTTGCGCCGCTCGTACTCGACGTAGCCGTCGCCGTCGCGATCCTCGTCCTCGCCGATCCAAGCAATCAGGTTGGTCGCGGGCGGCTCCCCGAAACCTTCGCGGGCTATCCGCGGGCACTCACCCAGTTCCCCGTGGAGTACCCGACGGCGTGCGGCCCACAAGCGTGGGCGACGCCGCGCCGCTGCTGCTGCTGCTCCGAGTGCTGCTCGGTCTCGAGCCGGCTGACGGCACGGTCGAACAGCATCCCTCGCTTCCGGAAAGGATCACAGAGCTCGGCTTGCGCGGGCTGCCCGGGCCGGCCGGTAAATACGATGCATTCGCCGGCCTCCCTGAGCACGCCCGATGACGAATCTGAGAAAACCATTCGCCTGGCTCGTCACGCTCGTCGCCACCCTCGTCGTCGCGACGACGTCCGCCGCATCGATGGCGCCCGAGGTCCCGGTCTACTTCGTCCAGGGCGAGCAGCTCGTGCGGGTCATGCGCCAAGGAGGAACGCCCGAAGCTGCGGTGCGACAGCTGGTGGCCGGGCCGACGGCGAGGGAGGTCAGGCGCGGGTTCCGGACGTACGTGCCCGCGGGCACGAAGGTGCACCGTGTCACCGTCGCGAACGGGCTCGCCACCGTCGACCTCGGCGCCCGCTTCGCCGCCGGACGCGACCGGTACAGCCTCTTGGGGCGGTTCTCGCAGGTCGTCCGCACGCTGACCGGTCTTCAGGGAACCAGACGGGTGCAGCTCTTGATCGACGGCTCGACCGTGTCGGGAGTGTTTCCGGGGGTCCCGACGGCTACCCCGATCACCTTTCGGTACCTGCGGACGCCGAACATCCCTGTTCCGAAGCCGCCGGAGGAAAGGCTCCCAGCGCCGGACCGGCACACCAAACTTCTTCAGCAGCACCTGATCGTGCTCGGCTACCTGATCAAAGGCGATGCAGACGGCAGGTTCGGGCCGGCCACGCAGAACGCCATCCTCGCCTTCCAGAAGTGGGAGCGCCTGGACCGCACCGGAGCCCGCGATGCGCGGACCGAGGCTCGACTGGCGACCGCATCGCGGCCGGCTCCACTCGTGCGGCGGGGCCCGGGGAAGCGCGCCGAGATTTTGCTGGACCGCCAGGTTGCGCTCCTCATCAGGAACGACCAGGTCGTGCGCGCAATTGCGGTGTCGACCGGGAAGCCGTCGACGCCGACGCCGCCGGGCAGCTACCGGGTCTACGCGAAGATTCCCCGCTGGTGGTCGACGCCTTTCCGGGAGTGGCTCCCGTGGGCACTCCCGTTCCTCGGCGGGATCGCCTTCCACGAGTTTGCCGTCGTGCCGCCCTTTGCGGCCTCGCATGGCTGCGTCCGCCAGGCGTTCGCCGTTGCGCGCTGGACTTATGCGTTCGCGTATGTCGGGATGCCCGTGAAGGTAGTCAGTAAGTCGTAGTGAGCGAATCGCCCACCGCAGTGCTGTACGACATCCACGGCAACCTCGTGGCACTGGAGGCTGTGCTTGCCGAGGCCGAGCAGGTAGGAGTCACCTCCTACTTGCTCGGCGGTGACTACGCCGCGGTCGGCCCATGGCCCCGCGAGACGGCCGAGTTGCTCGAGACGTTGCCGGCGGTGGTGCGTATTCGTGGCAACGTCGAGCGCTGGCTGCTCGAGGAGCCTGAGGCGCCGCCGGAAGCCCACGCCCTTCTGACGCTGGCGTTTGCTGCGGCGCGCGAGTCGCTTGGGGCACCCCTCGTCGAGCGGCTCTATGGGCTTCCGGAGCGGGCGGAGCTCGATGGCATGGCGATCTGCCACGGTTCGCCGCTCTCCGACATCGCGAGCTTCGCACCCGAGCCTCAGGCGGGCGAGGAGTCGATGCTGGCTGGAGAGACCGGGCGCACGGTCCTGTTCGGCCACAGCCACCAGCAGTTCCGGCGGCCTGGGCCGAACGGCACGTCGCTCGTGAACCCCGGGAGTGTCGGAGCGCCGCTCGATCGTGATACACGTGCGGCCTGGGCTTTGTACGAAGACGATGAGATCGAATTCCGGCGGACCGAATACGACGTCGAGCGGGCTGCGTCGAAGATGCGCTCGTACGGCGACTGGGCGGCGCCGATCGTCCATCGCCTGGAAAACGGAACCGATGACTGACCGGAAGCTGACAATCGTCGGCCTCGGCGGTCGTTGGCGAGCGTGTCGAAGAGCCTCGCCGCGCTTCAGGTTGCCCTTGAAGGGGCGGCCGACGCGGGCGCGCGGACGCATCTGCTCGACGTCAGGGAGCTCGACCTCCCGATGTACAACCCTGAGGACGACGAGCCGGTCGGCGCGCCGCCGGCCATGGTCGACTTGTGTTACGCCGCCGACGGTCTGCTCTGGAGCAGCCCGATGTACCAGGGGACGATCTCCGGATGCGTCAAGAACGCGCTCGACTGGCTCCATGTCCTGAGTGGCCGTGAGCCTCCCTATCTGCACGACAAGGTGATCGGTCTGATCAGCGTGGCGGGCGGGACACAGGGTCTACAAGTCATCAACACGATGGAGTTCTCGGTCCGTGCGCTGCGTGGTTGGGCAGTGCCCTATGTCGTTCCGGTCGCCTCAGCCGAGCGCGTCTTCGACAGGGACGGCCAGATCCAGGATCGAGCCGTCGAGTTTCAGCTCAGGACGCTCGGAGCTGAAGTCGTGCGCGTGGGTCAGCGCTTCGCGACCGACGACTCGATTCAGCGCGAGGCCGCCTGCAAGGACGCTGCCCAGAGGGTGGCTACGGCCGCGGCGGCAGCGGATGCGCAAGGAAGGACGTTCGCCGGAGAATCCCCGGAATGATCAGTGAGCGCGAGCTAGAGGCGCGGACATGATGCAACGACGCCGTAACCGTGTGGGCTCGGAGTTGAGCGACCTCGAACGGACCGCCGCCCGCGGGGAGAGTGAGGAGACGCCCTGGATTCTCCTCGGCGGCGTGTGGCTGTTCTGGGGGGCGGTGTGCCTCGTCGTGCTCGTGCTCGCGCTGGTTGCGTACTGGCTCACGTCCTGACGAGCTCCTCCCTAACTTGAGATGCGTCAGCTCGGTTTGGCCGGCCTGTAGGCGCGCTCGGCTTCGGGCAGCCATTCCTTGATCCGCGCTACCCGATGTGCGTCGCTCGGGTGGTCGCTCGCGAACTCGGGCGGCTCCTTTCCTTTCGACGCGTGCAGCATGCGCTTCCAGAATGTGACCGCCTGGCGGGGGTTGTAGCCGGCCCTCGCCATGTAGATGAGGCCGATGTGGTCCGCCTCTGACTCCTGCGAGCGGCTGAACGGAAGCGAGGCCGCGGCGCCGCCGACGCCGAGCAGCGCCCTGATACGGATGTATCCGGCAGGGGAGACCGCGACGCCGCCCGCGATGATGCTCGCAGCGACTTCGGTCAGGTGCTGTCGCTCTATCCGTTCGGCCACGTGCTCGGCGGTCGCATGGGCGACCTCGTGTCCCAGCACGGTCGCCAGCCCAGCGTCGTTCCGGGTCAGCGGCAGGATGCCTGTGTAGACGACGATCTTGCCGCCCGGCAGGCAGTAGGCGTTTGCCTCGTTCTTGCGGAGCAAGGTGACCTTCCAGACGAAGTTCGGCTTGTCGCGGCGGGCAACGGCCTCGATCCGCTTGGCGACCCTCTGCACCTCCGAGTAGGCAGTACCCGACGCGACGACTCGCGCCCGGTACTGCCGGAGCGTCTTCGCGTACTCCTGGCTGCCGAGCTGCATCTGCTGTTGGTCGGTGAGGCCAACGCGCTCTTCCCGGTGTGTGACCGGTGTCTTCTGGCGGTGCGTCTGAGTCAACACCAGGACTCCGACCACCACTGCGGCGATCACGACGGCGATCAGCGGTCGCGCGATAAGGAAGCCAACAAGTCCTTTCCCGAGGCCGCTCATCACAGTGATCGTCGTTCAGCCGCACCACACGCGGCATCGGCGAAGTCGCGGATCTGTTGCGCCGTTCCGCTGTAGCCGTGCCCTCGCGAAGGGGTGTGATCGGCCCGAGTTGAGGCTGTCAGGTCTCCGAGTCAGCTAGGAGCGCGCGAGCATTCTCCAGATCTGAAGGATGGACGAGAATCTCGCGCGGACCATCAGCAATGAAGTCCTCGAGAGGCGTCTCAATCGCCTCGGTGTCGCGGTAGGCGCACTCGATTCCGGCCGACCGGAGCAACCCGCAGACGATGTCGGCCTCCGGCTCGCCGGACACCACCTTCACGACAACGCCTTCGTCCAGCTCCATTCCTGGAGGCTACTTCAACCGTCAGGCGTGCTGGAGCTCGCGGATCCGGAAAGCGAGAACGATGTCCCTGACACCGCGAATCAGGGCGAACGCGGAGACCCAGGCGACGAGCAGAACCGCACTCCGGCCGTAATAGCCGGCAGCCCAGAAGCCGAGCGCGAGCTCGATGATGCCTCCGATCAGCTGCAGCCACCAGACCTCGATCTCGCGACGAGCGGCGATCGAAGTGATGATGTCGAACGTCCCGGCGAAGACGAGGACAAAGCTGATCACAGCAGCCAGTGCTTCGAACGTGTCGCCGGGATGGATGAACGAGACGATGCCCGCCGCGATGAAGGCGACCGCCAGGACTGCGTAGAACAGCTTCCACCAGCCGCGAGCGAGCATCGTCATTCCGAGCTCGAGCAGGCCGGCCACCAGGGCGACAATGCCGAAGAGGATCGCGATCGCCCGTACGCTCGTGTAGTCGAAACGGAGCAGGATCACGGCAACGATCGTCCAGCTGATGCCCGTGATCAGGAACAGCCACCAGGGCGGGAGAATGCGCCCAAGGGTGCGTGGGACAACGGGGGTCATCGAGGACATGCGGCCCTCCTGGATTGACGTCACGGCTGGTATAGCGCAGTCACGCGGTGAGGGTCAACCATGCGTCACTGCTCCTTTCCTGCCCAGTCACGCTCTGCTTCTCGCTCCATGCGCTCGAGGCGTTCGTAGTAGTCCGGGAACTCCTTCATGTGAGCGAGCGCGATCTTGCCGGTGACGATCGGGTCGTCGCCGGTCACGTCCGTCTGAGGATCGTGACCGCCGTGCTCGAACTCGACATCCATTCCCATCCGGAACTGCTCGAGGTCGAAGCGGCTCCAGTCGACTCCAATCGCGTCGCCGACGCGCCGTGCCTCCTCGGTGGTCGTCCGCCGCGTCTCAGTCACGTTTCGGCCTCGCTCTGATCACGCTGACAATCTGTTTGAGCAAGCGCCCGACGGCTCGCGGAGTGATCACCATGGGCGCCTCACGCCCTCTCGCACGGCTGTCGGCGGCGCGCTTCATCCGAGACAATGATCGCAGGAACGGTCCACCCCGCGGATCCGGGTCGAGTCGGATCGCCTGCGGGAAGCATGCAGGTTTGCCGCAGCCGGTCAGTCCGTCCGCCGACGCCTCTCGACGGGCAAGGTGAGACGATTGCCGTCGACTCGGTCATAGCCTGCAGTCCCGCGAGGAGGACTCGATGAACAACGCCCCGATTCTCATCTGCTACGACGGCTCGGAACCTGCGAAGCGAGCGATCAGCGTCGCGGCCGAAATCCTTGGTCCGCGCTCTGCGGTCGTCCTCGACGTGGCGCCCCTGTACACGCCTGCCGAGAGCTATGCGGTGGCGGCCTCTGCGGCCAGCGCTGTGGAGTTCGAACACGCGCACGACGTCGAGGGGCTCGCGCGCGCGACCGAAGGCGCCGATCTCGCACGCGCGGCGGGATTCACGGCAACGCCCCGGAGCGCGGTGGCCGCGCCGACCTGGGAGGGCATCCTCGAGGTCGCCGACGAGCTCGATGCGAGTGCGATCGTGATCGGCTCTCACGGTCTGACGGGCGTGCGTGAGTTCGTCGAGGGAAGCGTCTCGCACGACGTCGCGAAGCACTCGGCTCGGCCGGTACTCGTCGTTCCGCCGCGAACGCAGCGGCGCTGAGGGGGTCCGTCAGGTGCGTCGGCTTGAATCCGACGGGAATCTGGCCCCTACCAGAGGAGCTCCATGCCCCTGACACAAAGTCAACTCGTCGGAGAGGTCGCCGAGCGAGCCAGCCTTACGAAGGGCGATACGAAGGCAGTCCTCGAGGCGCTCGAGGAAGTCGTGCTCGAACAGCTCGCCGATGCCGAGAAGGTGCGGATCGGCGGCGTCGTCCAGCTCACAGTTCGCGTCAAGGACGCCACCGGGCCGCGGAAGGGACGGAATCCCGCCACCGGCGAGGAGATCACGATCGCGGCGAAGCCCGCGTCCGTCACCGTGAAGGCGCGGCCGCTGGCAAAGGCCAAGGCCGCGCTGCCATCGGTGGCGTCTGTGCGCCGGCGTCTCGCAGCGTAAGCAACGAACCCGGGTCAGGTCCGGGGTCGGCTCTGCCGGTCCCGGACCTCGCGGTGCTCGCCTGGGGTGCCGTCGGGCCGCGCCAGCAGGATCGCCCCCAGGGTCACCGCCACGAACGCGGCGATGCGAAGCACGCCCAACGCGCCAGATGGCACGGACTCGCTCAGTACAACCGTGCCGGCGGCGATCGGCAAGGCGTTCGTCAGCAAGGTCGCCAACCCGGCAACCGTGAGTGCGCCGCCTCTTTGATAGCCGAGCTGCAGGAGAGCGGTCCCGAGTGCGTACCCGACGATCGCGCCGACTGCGAACGCGGACCTGGCGCCGCCCTCCGTCGCGATCTTGACCGAGATGTCGCCGATCGAGAAGAACAGCCCGCCGGCGACGCCCTCGGCAACGGCGAGTCCTCCGAACGTCCGCCCGAGCGCGATCGCAACAGCTGCCGCTCCGACCGTGGCTGTCAGCCAGAGAAGGATCTTTCCCAGCGACCCGGCGGTGCCCTCGTCGGTCCCGCCGGCCAGCGACACGGCGAGCGCAAGCAGCCCGAGCATGGACACGATGACGCCGGCGAGCTCATGGCGGCCGAGGCGGCGCCGGCTGATGCGTGCGGAAGCGAAGGCGAGGATGCCAATGCCGCCTGCCGAGATGCTCTGAACGAGCGTGAGCGGAGCAAGGGCAAGCGCGGCGACGTAGAGCGCGAACCCTGCGGTCTCGAGCGCAAAGCCCATGAGCCAGCTGCGATCGGACAGGAGCGTTGCCGCCGAATGAAGCGGTCGACGAAGCGAGAGCGCAGGCAGCGCGGCGGCGGCATCGTGTTCGCGCAGGTACGCGACGTTGATCAGCGTGGTCGATGCGAGTGCGAGGACGATCGCAACGGCAGTTTCAGTGGTCACGGGGCGCTCAGGCTAGTGCGTGGACGCGACCAGCCATGTCTGTAGCGTGGACGAGTGGCCGAGCGTGTGCTCACTCTGCGCGAGCTGAACCGCGCGACGCTTGCGCGTCAGCTCCTGTTGGAGCGTAAGCGGCTCACGCCGACGGCGGTGATCGAGCGCCTCGTTGGGGTGCAGGCGCAGTGGCCGTCGGCGCCCTACGTCGGCATCTGGACTCGGACGACGAGCTTTCGGCGCGAGGCGCTCGAGCGCCACCTTGCGAGCGCCGCCGTCGTCAAGGCGACCGTGATGCGGCAGACGCTGCACCTCGTCACGCGGCGTGACTACGCACTCCTGCGTGCGGCCCTGAGCGAGACCAATTTCCCTGATCAGTTGGCGAAGCGCGAAACGTCTCGCGCCGTCGATTCGCGCGCTCGCCGCGGCAGGTCCCGTGACCATGGAGGAGGGACTCGCATATCTCAAGCGCGAGCACGGGCTCACCGGTATCGACGCACGCCGTGCCTGGCGTGGCGCTAGTGTGCGCGCGCACGTGGTGCACCACCACGAAACGGCGCTCTGGCGCGCGCGTCCGGAGGGCCGGTTCGTCGCGATCGACGCGCCGGAGGCGCACGTACCCGTCGAGGCGCGCGCCGGGATCATTCGTCGCTATCTCGCAGCCTTCGGGCCGGCCTCACGCCGCGACCTCGTCGCGTGGAGCATGATGCACGTGCCCGAGTTGCAGCTCGCGCTCGACCGGCTCGAGCCGCTGCGCCGCTTCCGGGACGAGCAGGACCGCGAGCTCTTCGACGTCCCGCGCGCGTCGCTGCCCGACGCCGAGACGCCGGCACCCGTTCGTTTCCTGCCGAAGTGGGACAACGCGCTGCTCGCGTGGGCGGATCGCACGCGCATTCTCCCCGAGCAGTACCGCAAGAAGGTGATCCGCATGAACGGCGACGTCGCGCAGACGTTCCTCGTCGACGGCTTCGTCGCCGGTACGTGGCGGGTCGCGGACGGACGCGTCGTGCCCGAGCCGTTCGCAGCGCTGCCGCGCTCGTGCAACGCGAGCTCGAGGAGGAGGCGGGACGTCTGGAGGCTTTCCTGGCGGACTGATGCTCCTCGCTTCAGGCGGTGACGATCACTTTCCCTCGCGCATGTCCCGTGCCGATGTAGCGGAAAGCCTCGGGAGCCTCGCGCAACTCGTACCGCCTCTCCACGAAAGGTGTCAGCTTCCCGGTCTCCAGCAGGTCCCGTAGGACGGCCAGATCCTCCTTGTTCAGCTTCGCCAGGAACGGAGCCACCACCTGGCGGCTGCCGGGGATCGAGGCGAGCCGCCGCCCGACCACGACGCCGAGAGGACCGACCCAGCGATTGGTCTTCGGCCCTCCGACGATCACGAGTCTTCCGCGTTCCTGGAGGACGCGCTTGCAGTCCGACCACGACCGGTTGCCGGCTACGTCGAGGATCAGGTCATACCGCTGCCCGCCGCGGGTGAAGTCCTCCTTCGTGTAGTCGATGACGTGCGCGGCTCCGAGCGAGCGGGCGGTGTCGACATCCCCGTGCTGCAGACGCCCGTCACTTCCGCGCCGAACGACGTGGCGATCTGGATCGCCAGGGAGCCCACGCCGCCTGACGCGCCGTTGATCAGAACCTTCTGCCCGGCCTGGATCCGCCCTTTGTCGCGCAGGCCCTGGAGAGCTGTGATTCCCGCCAGAGGCACGGCGGCTGCCTGCTCGAACGTCACGTTCGACGGCTTGGTCGCCACCGTCTTGCGCACGCAGACGTACTCGGCCAGCGCTCCAGTTCTCGCGCCGAAGACCTCGTCGCCCGGCCGGAACCCCTCGACGTCCTTCCCGACGCCTTCGACGGTTCCCGCGAAGTCGACGCCCATCGCTCCGTTCTTCGGCTTCCTGAGCCCGGCCTGCATGCGCGCCACGTACGGCACGCCTGTGAGCATGTGCCAGTCGAACATGTTCAGCGAGGCCGCGTGCACGCGCACGAGCAAGCCGTCGTCGGTGAGGGCCGGCTTGTCGATCTCGCGGAGCTCGACCAGGTCGGGTGGGCCGTACGTGTCGTAGACGATCGCTTTCATCTGGTCTCCCCGGTAAGTACAGTGTAAGTTTACGGTGTAAGGCTAAACGTACACCGTAAGCTTGTCAAGCCCCATGACACGAAACGACCCGACCTCACCGTCCCGCGTCCCACTCAGCAGGGAACGGGTGCTGCACGCCGCCATCCGGCTCGCCGATCAGGGCGGGATCGAGGCCCTGTCAATGCGCAGGCTCGCCCAGGAGCTCGGTGTCGAGGCGATGTCCTTGTACAACCATGTCGCCAACAAGCGGGACCTGGTGGACGGCATGGTCGATCTCGTCGTCAGCGAGATCGAGCTGCCGGCCGCCGCAGAGTGGGACGCGGCGATCCGCGAGTACGCGGTCTCGGCGCACCGCATACTGCTGAGCCACCCGTGGGCTCCGAGCCTCGTGATGACACCTCCGGCCGACCGCATCACTCAGAGCCCGCGACTGCACTACGTGGAGTGGCTGCTCGGACGGCTGCGCGAAGCCGGCTTCTCGCCCGAGTTGACGTACAGCGCGTACCACGCCCTCGACAGCCACATCCTTGGTTTCACGCTGTGGCAGCTCGGACATTCCGCCGGGGCGAAGGCGCTCGGCGAGGGGAAGGACCTTGAGGAGCTCGCAGCGTCGATCCTCCAGGAGCTGAGAGCCGGCGACTTCCCGTACCTGGCCGAGCACGCCGAGCAGCACCTGGCTGCGCCGAGCGACGACGGCGCCCACGAGTTCGAGTTCGGGCTCGATCTGATTCTCGAGGCTGAGCACGTCTGTTGGAGAATCAGCTCGTGGACACGATCCTCGAGACGATCGGAAACACGCCGCTCGTCCTCCTGCGCCGCTGCGTGCCGCCGAACGGCGCGGAGCTCTGGCTGAAGCTCGAGTACCGGAACCCGACCGGATCGATGAAGGATCGAATGGCGCTGGCGATGATCAACGGCGCCGAGCGCGACGGCCTGATCTCGCCAGGGGACACGGTTGTCGAGTACACCGGCGGGAGCACAGGACCTGCCGTCGCCCTCGTCTGCCGTGCGAAGGGGTATCGCGCGCTGATCGTGATCGCCGACTGCTTCACGGCGGAGCGCTTCCAGCTGATGTGGGCCCTCGGCGCGGAGCTCGACGTCGTGCCGTCCGTCGAAGGCCCGCCGAAGGTGACGCCGCAGGACATCGCCAACATGGTCGCGCGCGCCGGGGAGCTCGCGGCCCAGCCCGGGCACTACGCGACGGATCAGTTCAACAACCCGTACATCATTCCCGACCACCGCGACCGGCTCGGCCGGGAGATCTGGGAGCAGACGGGTGGGCGCGTGACTGCGTTCTGCCACGGCATGGGAACGGCGAGCTCACTGATGGGCGTGTCCGACGCGCTCAAGCCCCACGGCGTGTTCATCCAGGGCCACGAGCCGGCCGGCTCGGCCGCGATCAGCGGCGGCTCGCCAGGCCCGTTCCTGATCCAGGGGTGGACCGGATCCGTGATGCCGCACTGGTATCCCGAGCGCGTCGACCACGTCGAGGCGATCGGCGACGAGGAGGCGCTGGACATGACCCGGCGACTCGCGGCCGAAGAGGGCATCTTCGCCGGGATCTCCACCGGCGCGAACGTCGTCGGTGCGCATCGCCTTGCCGAGCGGCTCGGCAGCACGGCGGTGCTCGTCAGCCTGGCGGTCGACACGGGCTTCAAGTACATGAGCGTCAGCCCGTACGCAGAGTTCGTCTAGGCGCATCGTGCGGGCGCTGATCTTCGACCTGGACGGGACGCTGGTCGACACCGTCTACGCCCACGTCTTCGCCTGGCAGCGAGCACTCGCCGAGGTCGACCTTCCGATCGAGGCGTGGAAGATTCACCGTCGCATCGGCATGAGCGGTGGGCTCTTCACCCGTGCCGTCGCGCGTGAGGTGGGCCGGCCGCTCACGCCTGAAGAGGTCGAGGCGATCCAGGTGCGTCATGGGGAGCTCTACCGCGAGCTCCTTCCGCAGCGTCGCCCCTTACCGGGCGCGGTCGAGCTGCTCGCGGAGCTTCGCGAGTCCGGGATCGCGCACGGCATCGCGACCTCGGGCCGGCGACCGGAGATCGACGCGTCGCTCGACGCACTTGGAGTCGGTTCGGAGACGGTCGTCGTGGAGCGCGGAGGCGTCCAGCGTGCCAAGCCCGAACCGGATCTCTTCCTCAGCTGCAGCGAGCAGCTCGGAGTTCCCCCGGACGAGTGCTACGTCGTCGGCGACGCGGTCTGGGATCTCCTCGCCGCCCGGCGCGCGCACATGCTCAGCGTCGGCTTGCTCAGCGGCGGCTACGGCGAGGACGAGTTGATCCGTGCAAGCGCATTTCGGGTCTATCGCGACGCCGAGGAATTGAGCGGATCGCTCGATGAGCTCGGCATCGTCCCCTGACGATGATGCTCGTTGCAGCAACCGGAGCTTTTGCCCAGGTCGACCAGCACTACCTGCTGCAGGCGCGGCAGATGCAGGCGCTCTCGTTCGCCGTGCACATTCCGCTCGTCTGCTTCGGGATCGCCTTCCCTGCGATGGTGCTGTTCGTCGAATGGCTCGGCAATCGCACGGGCGATCCGGTCTACGGGACACTCGCAAGGCGCTGGTCGAAGATCATGCTTGCGCTCTTCGCCGTCGGTGTCGTCACGGGCACGATTCTCAGCTTCGAGCTCGGTTTGTTGTGGCCGAACTTCATGGCGAGGTTCGGCTCTGTCTTCGGCCTCGCCTTCGAAGTCGAAGGCATCTCGTTCTTCATCGAGGCGATCTTCATCGCCATCTACGTCTACGGCTGGGGAAGGCTGTCACCGCGGGCACATCTGCTTGCGGGCGTACCGATCGTGATCTCCGGGTTCGCCGGGTCGCTGATGGTGATCTCCGTGAACGGGTGGATGAACCATCCCACTGGCTTCAAGCTCGAGAGCGGGCGCGTCGTCGACGTCCATCCGTTTTCCGCGCTGTTCGCCAACGACTACTTCTGGCACGAGCTCGTGCACATGTATCTCGCCGGCTTCGTCGTCGCGGGCTTCGTGATGGCATCCGCCTATGCCTTCGGCTGGCTGCGCGGGGCGCGCGGCCGGTACGAGCGAACGGCGCTCGTCATTCCACTGACGATCGCGGCTCTCGCAGCGCCCGTCCAGATCCTCGTCGGCGACTGGGCAGCACGCGACGTCGCCAAGGCGCAGCCGGTCAAGCTCGCGGCGTTCGAAGGGCTGGGCAAGACGGAGAAGGGTGCGGCTCTGCACATCCTCGGCTGGTACGACGGTGAGGACGTGAAGTACGGGATCAGAATCCCGAAGCTGCTCTCGTTCCTCTCGTACCACCACTGGAACGCGGAGGTGAAGGGGCTCGACACCGTCCGGGAGGAAGACCGCCCGCCCGTGAATGTCGAGCGTTTCGCCTTCCAGACCATGGTCGGGATCGGAACGGGGCTGGCGTTGTTGGGCGTTCTGTACCTCGGCGTCTGGTTCCGCAGGCGACGCCTACCGGCCTCGCCGTGGTTCTACCGTGCGCTGGTGGTCGCGGGCCCGGCTTCGCTCGTCGCATTGCTCGCCGGTTGGATCACGACCGAGGTCGGCCGCCAGCCGTGGATCGTCTACAACGTGATGCGCACCGAACAGGCCGTCACCGGCGCGAGCGGCATCCCTGTCGGTTATGCGGCTCTAGTGATCGTGTATGCCGGGCTTGCAGTCGCTGTTGCCTGGATCCTGCGCCGCCTCAGTCGCGTGCCACTGGAGCTCCGTGCACCTCGCTGACGTTCCGCTGATCCTTCTGCTTGTCGGGCTCGTGGCCTACACGGTGCTCGGCGGCGCGGACTTCGGCGCCGGTTTCTGGCAGCTCTGGGGCGGCCAGGGAGAACGGTCGCGGGCGATTCGCGAGCACGCGCATCATGCGATGGGCCCGGTCTGGGAGACGAACCACGTCTGGCTGATCTTCGTCCTAGTCGTCTGCTGGACGGCCTACCCGACCGCCTTCGCCTCGATCGCCTCGACGCTCTCGATTCCGCTCTTCATCGCCGCGCTCGGAATCATCATGCGCGGTACTGCGTATGCGTTGCGGTCGGGCGCGGCGACTGCGCGCGAGCAGCGGCGGATCGAAGTCGGGTTTGCGCTTTCGTCGATCCTGACCCCCTTCGCGCTGGGCGCAGTCATAGGCGGGATCGCGTCCGGACGTGTGCCGGTCGGCAACGCCGAGGGCGACCTCGCGACCAGTTGGCTCAACTGGACGTCGATCTTCGTCGGCGTCCTCGCGGTGGCCGCCGCCGCGTACCTCGCCGCGGTGTACCTCGCGGCAGACGCCGTGCGGA
>WNGB01034388.1_pt1 | contig 13552 bp, 14 predicted proteins | sample 5400681 | NCBI WGS metagenome assembly WNGB01 (sample SAMN13153367, study PRJNA577476) | soil metagenome | isolation source: 115 cm soil or saprolite under grassland replicate 2 | place: USA:California | collected 2016-06-15 | reverse complement strand
CCGAGAACCGGGACGCCGTCCGGCGGGGACTCGCCAAGTGGCAAGGGGCCGTAGACGAGGTCGTCATCCGCGCGATCACCGCGAAGGACACGGTCGAGGATCACTTGGCGCTCGTCCGGGCCGCCGCGCCCGCGTAGCGAGCGCGCGCCGCGTGGTCCCATCGCTCCCTACCGCACCCGCCCGTCGCCTCCGCCTGCGGCGAAGGCCTTAACATGATTTCCTGGAGGGACACTAGTCGGCGCGATATCTCCGGACCAGATCCTCGTCGAGGATCAAGCCGAAGCCGGGCTCCTGCGTGACCTCCATGACCCCGTTCTTGATCGGCGGTCGATTCGTCCACATCGTTTGCCACACGGGATCGCGCTCGGGGTCGGCGAAGCACTCGGCGTAGGTGCCGTGGGGTATGGCGGCCAGCAGTTGCTGCGAGATCTGCGACTCCTCGTGGTGCGCCATCTGCAGGCCCGCCACGCCACACAGCGCGGCGGCGCGGCGCCACTCGGTGACGCCGCCGCACTCCGAGGCGTCGACGTTGACGAGGTCGACGGCGCCCGCGTCGACCAGGCGACGCACGCCGTGGCTCGTCATCTCCGACTGGCCGGCGGTGACCGGGATCCGCGTCGCGTGCCGCACGCGCGCCATCATCGCCGCGTCGTCGTACCAGTGACACGGCTCCTCGAACCATCGGATGTCGAGCGGCTCGACCAGGCGTGCGAAGCGCACGGCGTCGTCGCCCGACCAGCCGCGGTTCGCGTCCACCGCCAGGATGAAGTCGGCGCCGATCGTGCTGCGGGCCGCTTCGACGCGCTGGGCGTCTTCCTCGGGGGTGAGCCCACCGACCTTGAACTTGCACCCGGCCATTTCGGCGCGGCGGTAGGCTTCCATCTCGCGGCCGATGTCGGCGAGCGTCTTGCCTTCCATGTAATAGCCGCCGATTGAGATGATCGGCAGGCTCCGGCGATAGCCGCCAAGCAGGGCGCACACACTTTTCCCCAGCGCCTTGCCGACGAGGTCCCAGAGCGCGCAGTCGACGCAGGCGATCGCCTCGAGCAACACCTTCCGGTCGCGGCTCGTGTGGCTGAGCGCGAACATCGCCTCCCAGATGCGCTCGCCCTCGAAGACGCTCATGCCCCGGACGAGCGGGGTGAGCGTGTCGCGGATGAGCCGGACGATCTGACGGCCGTGCTCGCGGTTGTCGCCGTTGTAGACCTCGCTGACGAGCCCACCGTCGGTGCGCATGCGCGTGATGACGGTGCAGCGCGTGGGGACGGAGTACGTGCTCCCACCGAAGTTCTTCTTCAGCGGGATCTCGATCGGGATGGCTTCGATGCTGTGGATGCGCATGCGGGGTGTTCTCCCCGGCGCCGCTAGCTCGCGGCAGTCACTGGATGATCTCGTCCGCCCGCACCAGGCGCGACGGCGGGTGTCTGAACATCTCGAGGCTGTGGTAGGTGGTCCTCGACTCCGGCCCAAAGACGCCGATCCTTGGCACCTTTCCCGACGGCTGCGCCTCGGCCGCGAGCGCCGCTGCGAGGGCCATGAAGGCGAAGACGGCCATGATGCAGAGGACGCGGAGCTTCATGGCTCGCTACTGTCCCACGCGGGCAGCCGGGAAGGCCAATCTCCCGCGGGTCGCGACCGTGTTAGGCTCTCGAGTCGTCGCGCGGGAGGACTCTCTGACGGAGTTGCTGGACATGCTGCTGACCGAGCTGGAGCAATTCGGGAAGGCCAATGACGGCGCCACGACCGAACGGCCGCGCCGGATGCTGAACATCACGCGGGACACCGGCGAGTTCCTGGCGGTGCTGATCCGGGCCACGCTGGCCCGGCGAGTGCTGGAGATCGGCACGTCCAACGGCTACTCGACACTCTGGCTCGCGAGCGCTGCGCGAGCGATCGGTGGGGCGGTGACCACGGTGGAGGTGTCCGACTACAAGATTGAACTGGCCAAGGCGACCTTCGTCCGGTCGGGCCTCGTCGCCTGCATCTCGCTCGTTCAGGACGATGCCGGGCGAGTGCTCCAGCGCGCCGCCGCCAGCGCGTTCGATCTCATCTTCCTCGACTCGGAGCGCCCGCAGTACCCTGGCTGGTGGCCTGACCTCAAGCGCGCGCTCCGGCCCGGGGGGTTGCTGGTGGTCGACAACGCGACCTCGCATCCAGCCGAGATGGCGCCGTTCGTCGCGCTGGTCTCTACCGATGTCGAGTTCGTCACGAGTCTCGTTCCCGTGGGCAATGGAGAGTTTCTCGCTGTCAAAACCGATCAGGGATGGAGCGACCGGACATGAACATCACGATCCTCGACGACTACCAGGACACGATCCGAACGCTGGCGTGCTATTCCAAGGTCGCCGGCCACAAGGTGACGATCTGGAACGATCACACCAAGGACGTCGATACGCTCGCCGGGCGGCTGAAGGACACCGAGGCGCTGGTGTTGATCCGCGAGCGCACGCCGATCCGTGCGCCGCTGCTCGAGCGCCTGGACAAGCTCCGGCTGATCAGTCAGGCGGGCGTCTTTCCGCACGTCGACGTCGACGCCTGCACCCGGCGCGGTGTCGTCGTGTCGTCGCAGACCGGTCCCGGCCGGCCGTCGTACGCGACCGCCGAGCTGACCTGGGGGCTCGTCATCGCCGCCTTCCGGCGCATACCTCAAGAAATGGCGGCGCTCAAGGCCGGCAAGTGGCAGGCGTACCCAATCGGGATCGGCCTTCGCGGCAAGACGCTCGGGATCTACGGCTACGGCAAGATCGGCGCCGTCGTGGCCGCCTACGGCAAGGCCTTCGGGATGAACGTGCTCGCGTGGGGACGCGAAAACTCGGTCACCCAGGCCCGTAAGGACGGTTTCACGGTCGCGGCGAGCAAGGACGCCCTGTTCACGGAGTCCGACGTGGTGTCGCTGCACTTGCGGCTGATCGACGCGACCCGCGGCATCGTCACGGCCGCCGATCTCAGCCGCATGAAGCCGACGGCGCTCATCGTCAACACCAGCCGGGCCGGATTGATCGCGCCGGGGGTGCTCGAGGCCGCGCTGCGCGCCGGGCGACCGGGAATGGCCGCCGTCGACGTTTTCGAGGAGGAGCCGGTGCTCGGCGGCCGGCATCCTTTGCTGGCCATGGACAATGTCATCTGCGCGCCGCACCTCGGGTACGTCGAGCGCGACGGCCTGGAGCACATGTTCACCGGGATTTTCGACCAGATCCTGGCCTACGCGAACGGTAAGCCGATCAACGTCGCGAACCCGGAAGCGCTAGAGCGCTGACGGAAACATCGCCACGCCGAACCGGGCGGCCACGCCTCGGAGCTCCTCGACGATCGCGCGGGGCAGCGGGATGCCCTCGCGGGTACGCTCGGCGAGCGTGCGGCTGGCGCGCTCGCCGGGCATGAGGACCTCGCCGACGCCGGCTGCGTGGGGCAGCGCCTTCAGCGCGGCGATCAGGCGGTCGACCTCGGTGCGGAACGCCTCGGGCTCGCCGAAGCGGCGCAGGTTGATGGCGAGCGCGAGGCCGTTCTGCCGATGCCGATTGCCGTGGGCCGCGCCCTCGAGCGCCCCGGCGATGATCGGGTTCGACACGACGAGGCTCGTGATGAGCTCGATCATCAGCGACAGACCCGATCCTTTGGGGCCGCCCAGCGGCAGCGGGACCAGCGCTTCCTGGGGATCGGTCGTCGGATTGCCGTTCCGGTCGAGGGCCCATCCTGGGGGGATCGGCTGGCCGATCTTCCGAGCCTGAACGAGCTTCCCCCGGGCGACGACGCCCGTCGACATGTCGAGGACCACCGGCCCGTGCTCTCCCCCGGGAACCGCGATCGAGATCGGGTTCGTCGACACGCCGGCGACGCGCGTGCCGTGATACGCCATGAAGGGACCCGACGCGGCCAGCGCGATCGCCGCCATGCCTTCCTGCGCCGCCATCAGCGTGTAGTAGCCGAGCGCCGCGGTGTGCGTGGTCGCCCTCACGAGGGCGAGGCCGACGCCGGCGTCGCGAGCCTTCCGCACGGCCGCGCCCATCGCCATGGTCATCGCGATCGGCCCGGCGGCGCGGTCCGCGTCGATGAGGACCGAGGCCGCGGTCTCGGTCCCGATCTTGATGGCCGGCCGCAAGTTCAGGTCGCCGTCGTCGATGAGCCTCAGGTACATCGAAATCCGCGACACACCGTGAGAATCCACGCCGCGCAGGTCCGCCCAGACCAGCACGTCGGCCACGGTCGCGGCGTCCACGTCCGACATCCCGGCCCGCACGAACACGTCTCGCGTGAAGCGCCTGAGGGCGTCGGCCGTGGTGGTGGTCGTGGCCGCCGCGCCCGCGCGGGCCGATTCGCTCATCGCGATGGGGAAGACAGCGGGAAGTACTTGTCGAGCCAGTTGCGCACGAGTGTGATGACCAGCGTGTTGCGCTCCGAGAGCACGAAGTGGTCGACTCCCGCCACCAGATGCAGGTCGGTGGGCTGCCCGGCATGCCGGAAGAGATCGATCGATTGCTCGGTGGGGGTGACGGAGTCGTTCGCGGGGTGCAGGAGCAGGAGCGGCCGCGGTGAGATCTTGCCGACCACGTCGTTGGCCTTGAACGCGTACATGCTCTCGACCACCTCGAACGGAAACTCCATGATCGAGCCCGACGCGACGTTCCCCCGCAGGGCGGGCGGAATCGGGACGATGTCGTAGCGCGGGACCATGATCGACTCGCCCGTCCGCTCGCGGCGCCGCCGGCCCTCCTCGAGTATGGCGGCGAACCGCTTCCAGGCTTCAGGCGATTCGTGTTGCTTGCGAAACTTCTTCTCTCCGTCGCCCCAGCCGCCGGCCGAGACACACGCGGCGACCCGCTGGTCCACGCCTGCGGTGTAGACGGCGACCGCAGCGCCGAAGCTCGCCCCCATCGCGCCGATGCGATCGGGATCGATCTCGGGTCGGCTCGCGAGGAACGTGAGCGCGCTCCGCGTGTCCTCGACCTGCTCCAAGCAGATCACCCGTCCGCGAACGCCCTCACTCTCGCCGCAGCCACGCATGTCGAAGCGGAGCGCCGCGTACCCGAAATCCACGAACATCTTCGCGGTGGCCACGCTGCCGCCGCTGTCCTTGTTGCTGCCGAACCCGCGCGTCGATGGGCCCTCCGGCCTTACCTGTCGCGTCGACGCGCCGAAATCGACTCGTCGCTCCGAGAACGGGTCCCTATGACCCGTTGGGGACTCGCTGCGATCATGGATGTGCACGTTCATGAATGAAGCAGGTTAGGAGGGCAGTGTGACATTTGTCAACGTGGACGCTATATCAGTGCTTGACGGCCCGTGATCAGCGCGGTATCAGCAGACGGAGGCGGAAACAGTGCGCTTTGGCGTGTACCTGCCTACCTTCGCGTGGCGAGATCTCGGCTTCGATCAGGCCGCACGCGTCAAGGAGTTCGCTCGAAAGGCCGAGGGCCTCGGCTTCGACGCGCTCTGGGTGGCCGAGCACTTTCTGGAGGCGCCGGGTCTCTACGGCACGGTGTGGATGTCGCCCCTGCTCTGCCTGGCCCACGCCGCCAGCGTCACGACTCGAATCCGCCTGGCCACCGGGCTCTTGATCCTGCCCTACTACCATCCGGTCACCCTGGCCCGTGAGATCCAGACGCTCTGGCACCTGTCGGGCGGGCGTTTCGTGCTCGGCGTCGGACCCGGCTGGGACCGGCACGAGTTCGAATCGCTCGGCATGCGGCTCGGCGAGCGCGGCCGCCGCACCGACGAGATGATCGCCGCGCTGCGCATGCTCCTGACCAGGCGCGACGTGAGCTTCGCCGGGCGCTATTATCGCTTCGAGCGCGTGTCGATCGAGCCGTTGCTGCCGCGGTTCCCCGAGCTCTGGGCCGGCGGGGGCTCGAAGATCCAGACGGGACTCTCCCCCGACAAGCCCTACATCGCTCCTGCGGTGCTGGCTCGGATCGCGAGCGCCGACGGTTGGCTCGCTCGCGCGGCCGGAAGCCAGCAGATGGTCAAGGACGACGTCCAGGCGATTCGTGCGTACCTGCAACAGATCGGACGCGACCCGGACACGCTACGCTATGGCCACCTGAACTTCGCTCACCTCGTGAACACGACCGACCGTGAGGAGGCGCTGAAGCTCCAGCGGCCCGCCTTCGAGCGGGTGATGGGCACGCACCGGTCGTTCGAGCACCTGCAGCAGTCCTACTTCCTGGGCACGACGCGCGAGATCGTCGAGCGCATCCGCGACCTGGAGGCCGCCGGGATCCAGGACATGGTCCTGGCCACCTGCGATGACGATCTCGAGCAGCTCGAACGGTTCGCCAGCGAGATCGTCTCCGGCGTCAGTTCTTCTTGAGCCGCGGCAACGCCTCACCTCGCGTATACTGCCGCACCATCATGAGTGAACCCGTGACCGTCGAAAAATTCGCCATCGGACAGTCCGTGCGCCGCGTGGAAGATCCGCGCCTCCTCCGTGGGTTCGGGCGGTACTCGGACGACGTGAGCCTGCCGCATCAGGCCTACGCCGTCGTCGTCCGCTCCCCCCACGCCCACGCCGTCATCCGGTCCATCGACACGTCGGCGGCCCGGCAGGCCAGCGGCGTCCTCGCCGTGCTCACGGGCGCCGACCTGGCCGCCGACGGGCTCGGCGATCTACCAACTGACAAGACGCGCAAGCGGCGCGACGGCTCGGCGGCGTTCGCCACGCCACGCCCCGCGCTGGTCCGAGATCGGGCGCGGCACGTGGGTGACCCCGTCGTGCTCGTCGTCGCCGCGACGACGGAGCAAGCGGTCGACGCGGCCGAGCTGGTGGCCGTCGACTACGAGCCCCTGCCGGCCGTGGCGGCGACGGCTGACGCCGCCCGTCCGGGGGCGCCGACCGTCTGGGCGGAGGCGCCGGACAACGTGGCCTTCGTCTGGGAGGCCGGCAACAAGGACGCGGTGGCGCGCGCCTTCGCGAGCGCGGCCCACGTCACCCGCCTCGACTTCGTGGTCTCGCGCGTGGCCGCCGCGCCGCTCGAGCCGCGCGGGGCGGTCGGCGAGTGGGACCGGCGCACCGGACGCTACACGCTCCACACGGGCATCCAGGCGCCGCACGGCCTGCGCACGCTGCTGGCCGACCAGGTGTTCCGGGTGCCGCAGAGCCATCTGCGCGTGGTCACCGGCGAGGTCGGTGGAAGCTTCGGGATGAAGAGCGGTGTGTATCCCGAGCCTGTGCTGGTGCTCTGGGCGGCGAAGCGGCTCGGGCGCCCGGTCAAGTGGACGTCCGATCGGCGCGAGGGGTTCGTCACCGACGAGCATGGCCGCGACAACGTCTCGACCGCCGAGCTGGCCCTGGACGCGAACGGAAAATTCCTGGCGCTGCGCGTGGCCATCACGCTCAACGTCGGCGCCTACCTCACGCCGCGAAGCGCGGGCCCGGGCACCAACAACGTAGGCGGCGTGGCCGGGGTCTACACGACCCCCGCGATCCACCTCCAGACGACGGGCGTGTTCTCGAACACGACGCCCACCGGGCCGTACCGCGGCGCCGGCCGCCCGGAGGCGACGTACGCCATCGAGCGCGTCATCGACGTGGCCGCCCTCGAGCTCAAGATCGATCCCGTGGAGCTGCGACGCCGCAACTTGATTCCGGCCACGGCGATGCCGTTCAAGACGGGCCTCGTCTTCACCTACGACTGCGGCGACTTCGGCCGCGGCATGGACATGGCGCTCGATCTCGCGGACCGCGCCGGGTTCGAGAAGCGCCGCGTCGAGGCGCGGCAGCGCGGCCAGCTGCGTGGCCTCGGCATCGCCAACCCGGTCGAGGTCGCCGGCGGACCCTACACGGCCATGAACCCGGATACCGCCGAGCTACGGATCAATCCCGATGGCTCGGTCTCCCTGTTCGCCGGCTCGACGTCCATGGGCCAGGGAAACGAGACGGCGTTCGTCCAGATCGTCAGCGACCGGCTCGGCGTGCCGCCCGAGCGCATTCAAGTGTTCTGGGGCGATAGCGACGCGCTCGGCGCCGGACGCGGCAACGGCGGCTCCGGCGCCCTCACCGTCGGCGGCTCCGCCGTGACGCGCGCGACCGAGAAGGTGATCGAGCGCGGCCGGCGCATCGCAGCGCGGCTTCTCGAGGCCGCGCCGGAGGACATCGTCCATCGCGACGGGAAGTTCACGGTGACGGGCACGGACCGCGGCGTGACGTTTGCCAACGTCGCGCGCGCCGCCTATGTGCCGCGCCAGCTTCCGCAGGGTATGGAACCGGGCTTCAGCGAGCAGGCGGCGTTCACCCCGCCCGCCGTCACGTTTCCCAACGGGTCGCAGATCTGCGAGGTCGAGATCGACGAGGAGACCGGGGGCGTGCGTATCGTGCGCCACGCCGTCGTCGACGACGTCGGGCGCATGGTGAACCCCATGCTCGTGAAGGGACAGATCCACGGCGGCGTGGTCCAGGGCCTCGGTCAGGGGCTGTTCGAGGAGCTCACCTACGACCCGACGACGGCTCAGCTACTTGCGGGGTCCTTCATGGATTACGTGATGCCACGCGCCGACGACATGCCCCTCTTCGACGTGGACTCGCACGAGGTGCCGACACAGGTGAATCCCCTCGGTGCCAAGGGCGTGGGGGAGGCCGGCACGGTGGGCGCGTTGCCCGCCCTGCTGAACGCGGTCAACGACGCCCTGGCCCCGCTCGGCGTGCGCCACCTCGACATGCCGGTGACGTCCGAGCGCGTCTGGCGCGCGATCCGAGACGCCAAAGCTCGGCGCTGAGCGGCCCGGAGCCTCTGCTGGCGACGATCATCCGCGGCGGCCTCCTCCTCGATGCGCGCGCCCACCGCGCGGACGCGGGCGACGTCCTGGTCACCGGCGACACCATCACCGGGATCGGCGCGCCCGGACTGGCGGCGCCGGCGGACGCGACCGTCGTGGACGCGCGCGGCAAGCTCCTCCATCCCGGGCTGATCAACGCCCACACCCACGCTCACGGTAATCTCGCCAAGGGCATGGGCGACCGCTGGACGCTCGAGCTCCTGCTCACGGCCGGACCGTGGCTCAGTGGCAGCCGCTCGCTCGAGGAAAAGCACCTGAGCGCGAAGATCGGCGCGGTGGAGATGGTGCTGAAGGGCTGCACGGCCTGCTACGACCTTCCGCTGGAGTGGCCGGCGCCGACCGCCGAAGGGCTCGGCGCAGTCGGCAGCGCGTACGCGGCGGTCGGCATGCGCGCCGTCGTCGCCCCGATGGTTGCCGACCGCACCTTCTTCGAGGCCATTCCCGGCCTCATGGAGGTATTGCCGCCGCCGCTACAGCAAGGCGTCGAGAAGCTACGCCTGGCGCCGTGGAAGACGAGCGTCGACAACATGCGGAAGGCGTTGCACGAGTGGAAGCTCGATCGCGACCAGGTGCGCCTGGCCGTCGCCCCGACGATCCCGCATCACTGCTCGGACGAGTTCATCCGCGCCTGCGCCGATCTCGCCCGGGAGCACGGCGTCGGCCTGCACACCCACGTCGCCGAGTCCAAGGTGCAGGCGATCGTCGGGCTCAAGCGCTACGGTAAGACGCTGACCGGCCATCTCGACGACCTCGGCGTGCTCGGCCCACACTTCACGGTCGCCCACGGCGTGTGGCTCGACGGCGACGACATGCGGCGGCTCGGCGCCCACGGTGCCTCCGTCGCGCACAACCCGGGCAGCAACATGCGGCTCGGCAACGGGCTCGCCGACATGCGGGCGATGCTCGAGCGCCGTGTGAACGTCGGCCTCGGGACCGACGGCGCCAACTGCTCCGACAACCTGAATATGTACGAGGCGATGCGCCTCGCCTCGTTCGTCTCGAAGGCGCAGCGCCCGGACCTCGAGCGCTGGGTGACGACCGAAGAGGTCGCGAGCGCGGCGACGGAGGGCAGCGCGCAGGCGCTCGGCTTCGAGGGCCGCCTTGGCCGGCTGGCGCCGGGCTACAAGGCCGACATCGTGTTTCTCGACCTCGGGCACGTCAACTGGATCCCGTTCAATGATCCGACCAACCAGCTCGTTCACACCGAGGACGGCAGCGCCGTATCGCACGTGATGATCGGCGGCCGGATGATCGTGCAGGATCGCCGGCTGACGACGGTCGACGTGGCCGCGCTCGCCCGCGAGGCCGAGGCCGCGCGGGAACGTCTGGCCCGGCTCAACGCGCCGGGGAAGGAGCTCTACGAGCGGCTGGCGACGGTCGTCGGCAAATTCTGTCCGGGCCTCGCCCACGTCCCGTACCACATCACGCGCTACGTCGGCGGGGCCTGACGCGCGTCCGGCGGGGCCCCGGGATTCACTCAGGGGCCGTCATCCATCGTGGAAGACGAGACATCGCTCCGTGCGGCATGGTCAATATCAGCGCCGCGCCGCTCCGTGTGCCCCCAGGCCTTCGAGGCCCATCTCGGCGAATAGCCTCGCGGCCGTCGCCAGATGGTCGTCGCCGAGCTCGATCTGCCCGAGGCGGCGGTAGAGGCGGCCCAGGCCGAGGTGGCAGCCCGCCACCACGGGCCGCATGTGGAGGGCGTTCGCCAGTTCGTGGGCGTCGGCATAGCAACGCTCGATGGTCTCGACACTGGACTCGTCGAGCTCGGCCTGGACATCGGCGAGAGTCTTGAGGGCGGCCGCCTCGTGCCCGCGCTCTTGCTGCTGCCGTGTGAGCTCGACCGCGTGTTCGGCTGCTCGCAGCGCCCCCGCGACCCGGCCGTCGGCCAGAAGCGCCTCCGCCAGCCGAGTGCTGATCGCGCCGCGCCCAGAGCGGCCCATCGCGGCCGCTTGCTCCTCCGACTCACGGATCAGTTGGATCCCCTCCGCGCGCCGACCGGAGAGGGCGCACGCGTAGCCGAGCCACGCGCCCAGGTTCGGGCGCATCAGCACGATCTCGCGGCTCTCGACGAGCTCACGCGCGCGTTCCAGAGCGTCGAGCGCCTTCGACACGGCGCCCCGAGGGAGATGCAACCGACCGATCGAGTACTGCGCCTGTTGCATGAAAGCCACCGAAGAGGACGAGGTTGAGCCGTCCCATGGTCTGCTCGCTCCGGATAGCCGCGACTATAGCACGCCGATAACGTCGGGATAACGGGGCCGGTGATATCGCGGGTCATGATCGACAGTCGAAAGGAGATCCTCATGAACCAATGCGACGACCGGCGACAGATCCTACAGTTGCTCGCGCTGCTCCCGCTCGCGGCAGGCCTGGTCCGCCCTGGACAGGCACGAGCCCAGGCGCCGGGTACGAGCCCGGTGCGCGTGGATACAAAGGGGCTCTCGGCCAAGATCAAGTTCGAAAGCGTGCTCGCGGGCTACCTCACGGAGCTCAACGGCAAGTACAAGCTCCGGGTCACCGAGCTCACCCTCGAGCCTGGCGGCCACGTCGGCGAGCACAATCACGTGGGGCCAGGGATCCGTCTGATGACGCTCGGCGAGATGACCTACGTGCTTCCGAACCAGACGATGATCTACAAGGCCGGCGACTTTTTCTTCGAGTCGGGCGACATCAACCACACCGTCTACAACAAGACGGACAAGCCGAACCAGCACCTGCTGTTCGAGATCCTTCCCGCCGACCTCAAGGGCCCGTCACTGATGCCGGTCCGGAAGCCGTGATCGCGTTGCCGCCTGCCGGGGGCGGATCGCCGCCTCGGCGAACAGCTCGAGCGAGTGGCACACCTGCGCGTGCGACAGGCCGCCGAAGCTGCACACCAGCAGGAGCGTGTCGACACCGATCGCCTCCAGCCCGGCGACCTTGTCCGCCACTTCTCTCGGGGAGCCGATGAGCATGCCGCCGACGGCCGCGAGCTCGTCGTAGGTCCGCCCGCCCCACACGCGGCCCGTCAGCTCCTTGAGTCGCGCGTCCGAGTACTCGCTCGGGAGCGGCGGCGCCGCCAGGGACGACAGGTACCAGAAGCCCTGGAGCGCCAGGGCGCCTTCGGCCCGCGCCGTCGCCGGCGTCTCGGCCACGTAGGTCTCGCGGCAGAGCAGGAGCCGCGGTCGATACGGCCCGCCGCCGGGAGTCTCGGGCCGAGCGGCGAGGGCCGCCCGGTATTCCTCCACGCAGCGCGCGACGACGTCCGTCGGTGTGAAGTGCATCGCGACCGGCCAGCCGCGCGCGCCCACGCGCGCCGCCGACGCGGGCCGACTCGCCACCATGTGGAGCGGGGGGTGCTCAGCTCGGGAAACCGCCAGAACCGCCCGTCGTGCGAGGCGGTGTCCTCGCGCCAGAGCTTGAGGAGGATCTCGATGGCCTCCTCCGTCATCGCGGGCGCCTCGTCGAAGCTCAGCCCGAGCTTGGTGAACTCGCCCGGCCGGACGCCCTTGCCGATGCCAAAGTCGAACCGCCCGCGCGCGAGATTGTCGAGCGTGGCCGCCTCCGCGGCGAGCCGCAGGGGATGATGAAAGGGCAGGACGTTGACGTAGTTGCCGAAGCGCATCCGCGTGGTGCGCTGGAGCGCGGCCGCGATCATCAAGTTGGGGCTCGGCAGGAGCGAGTAGTCGGTGAAATGGTGCTCGGCGAACCAGCACTCGCCGAAGCCGAGTGCTTCTGCCAGCGTGATCTGGTCCAGCATCTCGGCGTAAGCCTGGTCGTGAGGCACGCCGCGCCCCTGGCAATAGTAGAAGAGTCCGAAGTCCATGGATCAGCGCCCCTGGAGTTCCGGCTTGCCCTCTTTGAAGGCTCCGCGAATCCAGGCGCTCAGGAGCCGCACGCGGGGGACGCTCTTGAGATCCGGATGGACGAGCAACCAGTAGTCGGCGCTGAGCTCCGCGATGGGCGCCGTGAGCCGCACGAGCGCCGGGTCCGCGTCGCCGACGAAGCAGGGCAGGATGCCGAGACCGGCCCCCGCCCGGATCGCCTCGACCTGCAAGGAGAACCGCGAGGCGCGCACCCGCGGCTGCTGATCGCCAAGATGCTCCATCAACCAGGCCATCGTACGGAAATACTCGTGCGGCGCGTCGTAGGCGACCCATGGGCACGTGCGCCAGCGGCTGTCGGTTCTCGTCGCCGGCTGCGCCTCGACGAGGCGCGTCGCGCCGTAGATCGCCGCGGCGATGGTCCCGAGCCCGACCCGGACCAGATGACCACGCGCCGGCAGGCCGTGCCGAATGAACAGGTCAGCCTCTCGGCGATCGAGGTCGGGCTCCACGTGCGTCTCGTTCAGCTCGACCGTGAGGTCACGATGCGCTCCCGCAAGATCAGCCAGGTGCGGCGCGAGGAAACGCGCAACCCACTCGCCGGCGGCCAGGCGCACCACGCCGCCGGCGTCATCCCCGAAGGCCATCCGGCGACGGTCGATGGCGGTGGCGGCGTCGGCCATGCTCTGTGCCATCGGCAGCAGGTGCTGGCCCCACTTCGTCAGCCGATGACCATCCGGCGTGCGCTCGAAGAGGCGCGTGGCCAGGCTCTGCTCGAGCTGACGCAGGTGCCGGATGACTGTCGGCTGGCCGAAGCCGAGCGCCCGCGCGGCCCGCCGCAAGCTGCCGGCCTGAGCGACGGCGAGAAAGACGCGCAGGTCGTCCCATTGCACGCCGTCAGCTTAGCAACTTCGACCGGATGGACGTGCTTCGAATCCGGAGCGGGGTGATCCACACTTGGCGGCTCCCGCTGGCGA
>WNGB01010384.1_pt1 | contig 13552 bp, 16 predicted proteins | sample 5400681 | NCBI WGS metagenome assembly WNGB01 (sample SAMN13153367, study PRJNA577476) | soil metagenome | isolation source: 115 cm soil or saprolite under grassland replicate 2 | place: USA:California | collected 2016-06-15 | reverse complement strand
GGGTTCGCATCGACGTTGAGTTTAGGGTCGCCAGACCCGCTGTTATCCTGGGGCCGTGGAGAGCGGCGCCGAATGAACGGCACCAACTACTCGTCGGGTGACGACTACGTGGTCGAGTTCCTCGGCTACCGCTTCAGCTTCAACGGTGCCGACTTCGAGCAGCGCGTCACGGCAGCCGCCGTCAAGCTCGGCCTCCTCGAGGTGAACGAGCTCGACGGCGACGAGACGGCCGACCTGGTCGAGCTGGCGGCCGAGGGCCGCATCGAAGAAGCCCGTAGCCCGCTCGGCCGCTACCTCGTTCGCCACTGGGAGCGAATCTCCCTCGTCGAGGGCGAGTCGCTCGTCTACTGGCTGCGCAAGCTGATCTTCCGCGGTGCCTGGCTCGACCATCGCGTGAAGGAGAACCTGCTCGAGGTCGTGTGGGACGACGACAGCTCCGAGTTCGCCTACCGCGATCCCCGCGGCGGGCGCGCCCTGCTCGAGCTCGCGCCCGTGCCGAGCTGGCACGAGCTCCAATTCCGCTCGCGCGACTAACGTCGCTTGCTCGCTCGCAGGGGGGAAACAGCCGGTTTCCCCCGTGATCCCCCTTCCCCCGCTCTGCCGCTCGCCTTCGGCTCCGGCATTCGCGCTCCCCCGCTCTGCCGCTCGCCTTCGGCTCCGGCATTCGCGCTCTGCTCCGGGCAAGCGGTAGTGGGCCGCGCCCGCACCGGTCGGTCGCCTCGTACAGCCGGTTTGCGGCGGTGTTGTCGGACTCCGTCAGGACATACATCTCGAAGGCGTCTTCTTCTCGCCCGATTTGCCTAGCTTCCTCGACGAGAGCTCGTGCTATCCCGCGCCGCCTCGCTCCCTCCGCGACCTCAATCTCGTACAGGAAGACGGCCGTTCGGCCGTCGATCCGCGCCATGACGCAAGCGAGCAGAAATCCGTCCAGTTCGCTCGCGACAAGGACGACGTGCCGGGGATCGGCGATGAACGCCTCGGCGGCCTCCAAAGACGGGACGCGCTCCTTGAACCGCCGGCCGAGCTCCCGAAGCTCCTCGCCGTCGCCGGGCCCGAGCCGGCGGATCACGTCACAGGGACGGAGAAGCCGAGCGCCGTGGGCTGCTCCGCGGTGCCGCTGAGCTCGATTCGCCTGATCGAGCCGATCGGGAGGATCACCTCTGCCGGTGTCCCGTCTGCCGGGTGCGGCCGGATGGTGACGAACCCGTAGCCCGGTTCGGGGCTCAGCGACTCGACCGTGTACCTGACCCCGTCCACGAGTTCGACCTCGACGAACGCCTGCTCGACGCCCGCCTCACCGGCAACCTGCTCGATCCGCCGGTGGATGCGGTCGATCAGGTCGTCGAGCGGGCCCGCGTACCCTGGAACCCACAGCTCGGGCGGCATTAGTGGCGGGCGCCTTTCAGAAGAGGCTATCCGCTCGGGCTGCCTGGGCCGCTGCAACGTGCTCCAGGCCGAGGGCGGTGATGATGCGGCCGCGCGGCGTGCGCTGGATGAAGCCGAGCTGCAGCAGATAGGGCTCGTACACGTCCTCGATCGTGTCGGGCTCCTCACCCAGCGATACTGCAAGCGTCGAGAGCCCGACCGGGCCGCCGCCGAACTTGTGCACGATCGACTCGAGAAGCTCGCGGTCGGTCCGCTCCAGCCCTTCGGCGTCGACCTCGAGCAGCTCGAGCGCTTCGTCGGCGACGTCGGCGGTGATCTCGCCCTGGTGGCGCACCTCGGCAACGTCGCGCACGCGCCGGAGAATCCGGTTCGCAACCCGCGGGGTGCCGCGCGACCGCCGCGCGATCTCGTCGGCGGCGTCGTCCGAGATCTCGACGCCGAGGATGCCCGCCGAGCGGCGCACGATCTGCGCGAGCTCGGCCGGTGTGTAGTAGCCGAGCCGGAAGGTCATCCCGAACCGGTCGCGGAGCGGCGTCGTCAGCAGCCCGGTGCGCGTCGTCGCGCCGACGAGCGTGAACGGTGGCAGGTCGAGCGTCAGCGTCCGTGCGGCCGGCCCCTGCCCGACGACGATGTCGAGCCGGAAGTCCTCGAGCGCCGGGTAGAGGATCTCCTCGACTGCCGCGTTCAGCCGATGGATCTCGTCGATGAAGAGCACGTCGCGCGCCGACAGAGAGGTGAGGATCGCGGCGAGGTCGCCCTTCCGCTCCAGCGACGGCCCGGCGATCGTGCGGATCCCCGCGCCGAGCTCCTCGCGGATGATGTACGCCAGGCTCGTCTTGCCGAGCCCCGGCGGGCCGACGAGCAGCGTGTGATCGAGTGCCTCGCCCCGCGTGACCGCCGCGGTGAGCATCACCTCGAGCTGCTCCTTGAGTCGCTCCTGACCGACGAACTCGGCCAGGTGGTGAGGCCGCAGCGAGAGATCTTCGTCCCCGTCCTGAAGGACGGGGACTAGCAGTTCGCTCTTCATGCTGCTCTCCTCAACGCGTGACGTACACGCTCTTCGGGAGCGAGCTCAGGATCGACGTCCGACAAGGCACGCTCGGCCTCAACCACTGAGAAGCCAAGCTCGACCAGAGCATCCCTCGCGGCTAGATGATCGTCTCTAGGCGCGACCGCGCCAGCGGTCGCGCCGATGTCCATCTTCTCCTTCAGCTCCAGGACCACTCGCTGCGCCGTCTTCTTGCCGATCCCGGGGATCGCCTCGAACCGCGCGGTGTCTTCGAGCACGATCGCGCGCCGAAGCTCGGCCGGGCTCGACCCCGAGACGATCGCGAGGGCGACCTTGGGCCCGACGCTGCTGACCGAGAGCAGGTGTTCGAACAGCTCGCGCTCGGCCGCATCCGCGAACCCGTAGAGCTGGAGGGCGTCTTCGCGCACGTGCAGATACGTCTCGAGCGAGATCTCGTCGTCACCGTGGGCGAGACGGAAGGCGCTCGGGGTAACCGCGAGCAGGTAGCCGACTCCGTTCACGTCGAGCACGAGCCCGTCCGGGCGCCACGCGATAGGCCTGCCGCGCAGCCGCGAGATCATCCGACAGCCTCGAGGAGCGGCGGTGCGAGCGCATGGCAGATCGCGACCGCCAGGGCGTCCGAGGCGTGCGAGGAGCTCGGCGGCGTCGTCAGGCGAAGGATGGTCTGCACCATTCGCGCCACCTGGGCCTTCTCGGCCCGCCCGTAGCCGCACACCGCCTGTTTCACGCGCGCCGGGGCATATTCAGCGCACTCGACGCCGGCGAGCGCGGAGGCGACGAGCACGGCGCCGCGAGCCTGTCCGACCGAGAGCGCGGTGCGGGCGTCGGCGCCGACGAAGGACTCCTCGATCGCGACGGCATCCGGCTCGTACTGCCCCACCAGCTCCTGCACGCCCTCGAAGATCGTCTTCAGGCGCAGCTCCGGGCGCTTTCGCGCCGGGGTTTGCCACCAGCCGTGGTCTAGTGCCCGTAGGCGTCCGTCGCTTTCGTGGACGATGGCGTAGCCGCACGCAGCCGTACCCGGGTCGATGCCGAGAACTCTCACGAGGTGAGGTTAGGCACCGGCCCGGACGTTCCTGCTATTCCCGCTCCCCTTAGACTGCGACCGCTTCGAGCACCCGTTCGGGGATGTCGAAATTCGCGTACACGTCCTGTACGTCGTCGTTCTCCTCGAGCGCGTCGATCAGCTTCAGCACCTTCTTCGCCGTCGCTTCGTCTTCGACCTCGACCGTGCTCGTCGGGAGCATCGTCGACTCGGCCGAGGCGATCGCGATCCCCGCCGCCTCGAGCGCCTCGCGCACGTGGTGCAGGTCTTCGGGTGGGGTCGTGACCTCGTAGCTCGAGCCCTCCTGGGCGACATCCTCCGCTCCGGCGTCGGCAGCGGTCATCGTCAGCTCCTCCTCGTCGACGGAGTCGGCGTCCACGAGGATGACGCCCTTCCGCTCGAAGAGCCAGGCGACCGCGCCGGACTCGGCGAGGTTGCCGTCGTGCCTCGCGAAGATGTGCCGAACCTCGCCGGCAGCGCGGTTGCGATTGTCCGTCAGCACCTCGACGAACACCGCGACGCCGCCCGGCCCGTAACCCTCGTACGCGATGTGCTCGTAGGCCGCGCCCTCATTCGCCGCGCCGCTGCCGCGTGCGATCGCGCGCTCGATGTTGTCCTTCGGCATCGAGGCCGCCCGTGCCTTCTCGATCGCGTTCTGGAGCGCCAGGTTGGCCGCCGGGTCGGACCCGCCGTCCTTCGCCGCGACGATCAGCGCACGGGTCAGCTTCGTGAACAGCTGGCCGCGCTTGGCGTCGGCGGCGCCCTTCTTGTGCTTGATCGACGACCACTTGCTATGTCCCGACATTCGTCTCCTCTCGAACCAGCTCCAGGAAGCGCTCGTGCACGCGGGTGTCGTCGGTCAGCTCCGGGTGGAAAGACGCGACGAGGAACCGGCCTTGGCGCAGCAGCACGGGCTCACCCGCATGCTCGGCCAGCACCTCCACCTCCGGGCCGGCCTCGCGCACCCGCGGCGCCCGGATGAACACGCCCCTGAGCGGCTCGCCGTCGCCGAGCTCGAGGTCGGTCTCGAAGCTCGCCACCTGCCGACCGTAGGCGTTCCGGTCGACCTCGAGGTCGACCAGACCGAGGTGGTTCCGGTCGAGCAGGATCATCCCCGCGCAGGTTCCGAAGATCGCGCCCCGGAATTGCCTGATCGCCTCCTCGAGGCCGTACAGGCGGATCAGCCGTCCGATCGCGGTCGACTCTCCGCCCGGGATGACGAGGCCGTCGAGCCCGTCGAGCTCCTCCGGGAGCCGCACCTCGACCACCTCGGCGCCGAGGCGCCGGAGCATCGCCGTGTGCTCGCGGAAGTTCCCCTGGACTGCCAGGACGCCGATCGTCATGCCGGAATCGTAGTCGCCGCTAGGCGGCGTCGGACTCGCGGTTCCGGTACAGCATCATCCCGAGCAGCGCGAGGAACACGCCGAGACAAAGGAAGGCAACGGGCACCGCCCACTTCGTCGGCGGGCTCCCGCTGAGCACCGAGCCCACCGCCTCGTCGCCCGCGTAATGCGCAGTGGCTGCGACTAGGCCGATGACGCCGAGAACGGCGTAGCTCGACCTGCGAATGCCCGTGCCGACCAGGATGAAGATCAGTCCGACGATGATGATCCCGGCCCACTGCGCATCGCTCGAGTGCCACCAGTAGATTAGGGCACCGCCGATCGTGAGCCCCGCTGTCACGTGCACCCAGAATCCGTAGGGGCGCGAGTCGCCGCCGTCGAGGCCGAGCCCGACGAAGAAGAAGAGGAAGCCGAGGAGCAGGGTGACCACGGCGGTCCAATTGCCGCCGCTCGAGACGACGTCGGTGACGAAGAGCCAGGCGGCGGGCACGAGGATGGCGACGATCAGCGGGTGACGCCAGATGCGGAGATCGACGATCGCCGCGACCAGGACGAGCAGCTCGAAGAGCAGCGTGCCCCAGTGGAATCCCTGGATCGGCGCGTCGTCGTCGGGGAGCCACCCCCACCACTCGAGGAACGCCCCCACCATGACCGCCCACAGCCCGAGCCCGACGAAGGCTGCGAGGCCGGCCGCGAGCCGCCTCCCCTTGACGAGCAGCGCGAGGGCAACCGCCTCGGCGATCGCCCAGAAGAGGGCGCTCCAGCCCGCGAAGGCGCCGCTGCCGTAGTCGCTCGCGATCACGCCGAGCCAGGCGAGCGCACCGCCCAGCGCGATCAGGGCGCCTGCATAGAGCAGGAACGACGCGCTCGTCCACCTGGCCCTGGCGACCTTCACGCGGTGATCGTGACGCGGCGCCCGGACGGCGCCCAGGCCTTACCAGCCGCGGGTTTCGAGCAGCTCTTCGGGCCTGAGCTCGGCGGCGGAGATCCCGACCATCGGTTCGCCGAGGCCGGCCGAGACGCGCGCAAGGATCGCAGCGTCGTGGAAGTGCGTCGTAGCCTCGACGATCGCCTTCGCCCGCTTCTCGGGGTCGCCTGACTTGAAGATCCCCGAGCCGACGAAGACGCCGTCGGCGCCCAGCTGCATGCAGAGCGCGGCGTCCGCAGGCGTCGCGATCCCGCCCGCGGTGAAGGTGACCACCGGCAGGCGGCCGTGCTCCGCCACCCAGTTGACGAGCTCGTACGGCGCCTGCAGGTTCTTCGCTTCCGAGTGCAGCTCGTCCGACCGCAGGCTCCCGAGGCGGCGGATGCCTCCGAAGACGGCGCGCATGTGCGTGACCGCGTTGACGATGTCGCCGGTGCCCGCCTCGCCCTTCGTGCGGATCATCGCCGCGCCCTCGGAGAGCCGCCGCAGCGCCTCGCCCAGGTTGGTCGCGCCGCAGACGAACGGCACCGTGAACTGCCACTTGTCCACGTGGTGCTCGACGTCCGCCGGCGTCAGCACCTCGGACTCGTCGATGTAGTCGACCTCCAGTGCCTCGAGGATCTGCGCCTCGGCGAAATGCCCGATGCGGCACTTCGCCATCACCGGAATCGTCACGGCCTCCTGGATCTCGGTGATCTTCTGCGGGTCGGACATGCGGGCGACCCCCCCGTCGCGGCGAATGTCTGCGGGAACGCGCTCGAGCGCCATCACCGCGACCGCGCCGGCGTCCTCCGCGATGCGCGCCTGCTCGGCATCGACGACGTCCATGATCACCCCGCCCTTCAGCATCTCGGCGAGGCCGCTCTTGACACGCATCGTCCCGACGTCCGCCATCGGGAGAATTCTACTCAGAGAGCGTCTGACGGAATGACCACGCGCCCCGTGCTTCATTTCGTCAGGCGCTCATGCCAAAGGAACTGTTCCACCTCGGCGCGGAATGCGTCACGTGCCTCGACGAAGATGAAGTGCCCGCAGCGGGGCAGGATCACCGTCGTCGCGTTCGGGATCGCCGCCAAATCCCTGGCGCAGGCCGGTCCGGTGATGAAGTCGTCCTCGCCTGTGATCACGAGCGTCGGCGCCGTGATCTTCGCCGCGCAGCTCCTCCAGGTACGCCCGCTCCACGTTGCCGTACCGGGCGAAGTAGAACGGGAACTCGCGGAGCGCCAGGTCGGCGAGCTCCTCGTCCGACTCGAAGCGGCCTTCCTGCTCGTCCTCGAGCGCGGCGAGCGCATCCGCGTACCAGGGCTCGTCCGCCTTCGCGTGCATGCCGGCCTCCATCGCCGCCTTCTGCTCCTCGCCGAAGCGGGCGAGCGTGCCCGCGAGCACGAGCCTCTCGACGCGGTCGGGGTGCGCGGCCGCGTATGCCTGCGCGACAACCCCGCCGTGCGAATGTCCCAGCAGGAGCATGCGCTCGAGCCCGAGGTGGGCGCGGAGCTCCTCGAGGTCGGCGACGTAGTCCTCGGTGGCGTAGGCGCGCGGGTCGGACGGGCGCTCCGAGCCCTCCGTGCCCCGCGGGTTCAGCAAGATGAGCGTGAAGCTCCCGCCGAGCCCGGCCAGATCGCCGAAGTAGCGCGAGGAGAAGCCCGGCCCGCCCGGGTGGCCGACGAGCGTGGGGCCCGAGCCCGTACGGCGATAGCTCAGCGCGCGGCCGTCCGCCGTACGAAACGACTCCACGGGGCGAGAATAACCGGCTACGACGAGGCGAGATCGCCCGGACGGGGCTCGAGCACCCCGGTCTCGGGCGGGCCGACCGGGGTCGGCGGCTCACGCAGGAACAGGAACTCGTACAGCAACGCGGCGACGACGGCTCCTGCGGCCGGGCCGACGTAGTAGATCCACGTGTAGCTCTCCCACACGCGGTACACGACCTCGGGGCCGAATGCGCGCGACGGGTTCAGTGCCGCCCCCGTGAGCGGACCGCCGGCGAGGACGGCCATCGTGATCACGAGGCCGATGCCAAAGCCGGCGACGGCCTTGAACGCGCCGCGGTCGTCGACGGCGGTCGCGAACACGGCGAGGACGAGGAAGCCCGTCATGATCGCTTCGAGCACGAGGCCCGCCTCGTTCCCGATCGACGGGTGCAGCGTCGGCGCGCCGAGCCGCGCGGGGCCGATCGCCTCTACCGGGAAGATCCACCAGAGCAGCAGCGCTGCGACGCACGCGCCGGCGAACTGGTTGAACCAGTAGACGAACGCGAGCCGAATGTCGATCCGCCGGGTGGCGACGAAGCCCAGGGTGATTGCCGGGTTGAAGTGACCGCCGGAGATGTGTCCCAGCGCCGTCACCATCAGGCCGATAGCGAGCCCGTGGGCGAGCGCGACCCCGAGCAGGCCGGCCGAGCCGACCATGATCGCACCGGCGCCGAAGAACGTCAGCGCGAACGCCCCGATGAACTCGGCTGTGCCGCGTCTCAGGTAGTCGCCCTGCACGCGCGTGAGACTAGAGAGAGAGCCGGACGGAGCTTGAGCCCCCTCCAGCGGTCCTACATCGCGGACGGGCGGTCCGCGTCGGTCCAAAAAAATTCGCCGAGCCGGTGGCGCTTTCGTCCACCCAACCAGCCGACGTTCCGCTTCCGCGTACCGTCCCCCGGCGGGGCTTCGACCTAGTCACGCTCCGTGCTCGGCGCAAGCGGAAACCTACGCGGCCAGGTCCGTTCCCGCAAGGGGGTCTCCGGACGAAACTTTGCGCAATTTGCGGCGTCCGCGTCGGGCTCTAGATCCGCCTCAATCCCCGCCGCGGCGGGAGAGGATCCCGCGGCGCTCGCCCTCGGGGCCCCCGAGCCGGACCGCGTGCTCGATAACGTCTTCGGCGCAGGGCTCCGGGAAGCCCCAGTCGGCGACGAGCGTGTTGCGGAGCTTGGTCCGCACGCCGGACTTCTCCGAGACGATCGTCGAGGCCGCCTCCGACCAGCTCGGCAGGAGCGCGCGCTCGATCGCCTCCTCTATACGCGGGTCGGCACGGTAGAGCTGGTCGCTGTCGGCTGCCGCGCGCAGCTGTACGAGCAGCTCCCGGCGCAGGTCGTCGCGCCGGAAGTAGGGCACGTCGAGGGCGCGCTCCAGCGGCCGGAACGCATCGAGGTTACCGCCTCCGGACTTGCTCCAGCTCTCGAGCTCGCGCAGCGTGTTGCGGGCGCGGGTCTGCGCCTGCCGGAGGAAGCCGGGAACGAGCGCGCGGCGGATCGCGCGCTTCACGAGCTCGTCGTACTCGGCCCTCGCGGCGGCGAAGACCTCCGCGGCGCCCTCGCGGTCATCCCCGCCGAAGCCTGCCCGCTGGGTCAGGCCCTCCCAGAGCGCCTCGAGGATCGCTCCGCCGGTCAGGCATCCTCTGCTGCTTGAGAGCTCGCCCGAGAGCTGATTCATCACGTAGCGCGGGGAGAAGCCGAAGGTGCCGTCCTCCTGCGCACCCTCGCGGAGGGCGTCGATGTCGCCGGGGCGAACGCCCTGCGCGAAGCGGCCGTCGTAGAAGTGCAGCTTCTTCGCCAGAGTCCAGCCGCCGGGCGAAGGTGCCAGGCGGGTGAGGACGGCGAACGTCGCCGCAGCCGGCAACGCCAGCGGAGATAGCTGGGTCTTCTTGAGCCCCGAGTCCGCGATCATCCTCTCGTAGACGCGAACCTCGTCCCGGACCGCGAGCGGGTAGCCCATTCGCACCACGACGAGCCGGTCGAGCAGCGCCGCGGCCTTCGGGTCTTCGACCAGCGCCTCGTACTCGGCAAGGTTGCTGTGGGCGATGATCGCCTCGTCGGCGTACATCGTCCCGCGGCCGCTGAGCTTGACCACCTGTTCCTGGCTCAGCGCGAGCAGGACGGCGAGGAAGCGCTCGTCCATCTTCAGGATCTCGATCAGGTCGACAAGGCCCCGGTTAGCCGCGTTCAGCTCGCCGTCGAGGCGGTATGCCTGCCGGGCAGCCTGGCGATCGGTGCTGGCGCGCAGCTGGGAGAGATCGACGGAGCCGACCAGCCGGCGGAGGTCCTCGGAGCCGGGGTCGGTGGCGACGTACGTCCCGATCCCGATCCCCTGCGAGACGCTGAACGAGAAGCGCTGCACCGGGACGCGGGTGACGTCGTGCTTGTAGACGTTCCGGACCAGCCAGCCGCAATAGGGGCAGAGCTCGCCCTCGACGTAGATCCCCCGAAGCGCCCCGCGGCGCTGCCGCGGGATCAGGTGCAGCGGGCTCTCGTAGACGGGGCAGCCCTTGATCGCGTACACGGCCCCGGAGGCCGTCCGCGTGTAGTCCTCGAGCCCCTCCTTGATCGTGTTGACGAGCGTGGACTTGCCGGAGCCCGGCGGGCCAATCAGAAGGAGGATTCGCTTCCGGACCTCCAGCCGGCGCGCCGCGCCGGCGAAATACTCGACGACCTGCGAGATCGCATCGTCGACCCCGAAGAGGCGGTCACGGAAGAGCTCGTACTGCGCTTCGCCGCCGGGGCCGGGTGTCACCCCGCCGCCGACGATCATGTCGTGGATCAGCTCGTGCGCCATCCGGGTCAGTCGCCGGTCACGCCGCACCATGTCCAGATAGGTCTCGAAGGACACCTCGCGCGAGAGCTCGCGCGCGTCCTGCTGAATGCCTTTCATCATTGCGCTCAGGTCCATCGGCACCTCCCAGGGGTCAAACGAGGAGAGGGCCGACCACCTGAGGCCGACCCTCTCCTCACGATCTAGGTCTGTTCGACGCTCGGAATTCCGCCAGCCTCGCTTAGAAGTTCGTGCCGAGGGACGGAGCGTACCCCATGAAGCCGACGCCGAACCCTGCGAGAACGAGCGCCCAGCCGAGCACTCGCCGGAAGACCGCCGACGGCGGAACGAGCGCCGCCGCCACGAACGCCAGAACAGCGGCGATCGCAGCGATCAACAGGCCGAGAGCGAGGATGTCGAAGTGACCGCCGGGGCCCGTGTCCTTCGCCCAGCTCGCGCACGAGAGCGCGAATGCGCCCGCCGCGGCCAGCGAGAAGAACCCGAACGTCCGGTCGGAGACGACACCCCAACCGGTCTCGGCCGCCGCGAGGCCCGCCCCCGCGGCAGCGACTGCAGCGAATCCCCAAACCGAGATCGGAGTATCGCCCGCCGCGAATACTGTGATCCCCGTAAGGACCAGACTCGCGCCGGCGAGCGGCACCCAGCTGGTGCGACCCTCGGACACGCCCGCCCAGTACCAGCCGAGCGTTGCGGCCGCGAGGCCCCACACCACCAATGACAGCTCTAGCACAAGAGCTCCTTTCTCCCTTGGTCTACGACACGATGCGGCCGGCCACCGAGTGGAGACCGGCCGGCCTCCCGAGCGAAGGGTGAGAGGGATTGCTCGCCCCTCGACGAGTACTGAGAGGCGGATGGGTGGGAGGAGTGCGAAACCCGTCGTGTCGACCGATCGAGCCTTCGGTGGTCCGAGGCAGCTCGCGGTCCCTGAGCTCGCATGCCTGCTTCCTCCCGTCCCAGTACGCCGACGGGGGGATACTCGTACCAAGCCATAGGCTCAGTCAAGACCCTCGTCGACACCGGTTGCGGGAGCGCCCATTCCATCCGAACGGTCCGGATTGTGGGTCCCCGGTCGGACGGTTACCCTCCTCGGCAACGCCTCTGGCCGGATTGCAGGGCCTTTCTGCCCTGCAATCGTGTGCCGCCCCGCCTGCTAGAAGAGAATCACGGCCCTGGTCGATCTTCGCGGCCGCCAAGAAGACGAGCCGATTTCGTCGCTCCTCCTGCTCGCGGCCGCGGGCAGGGTTCTCGGGTCGGTGGGCGAAAGGGAGGGCTTCGTGTTGAGCAGGGCTAGCGTCGCTTGCCCAAGCGACGCTGCCCGCGAAATAGGGGGGTTTCAATGGCGCGCTTACGTCGCTATCAACCGACGCCATCGATGGTCATCGCCTGCCTCGCCCTGGTCGTCGCTCTCGGCGGCACCGGGTATGCAGCGGTCGCGATACCTCGGAACAGCGTCGGCGCAGTGCAGCTGAAAAACAACGCCGTTACGGCGGCGAAGGTGAAGAACTTCTCGCTCGTGCGTCAGGACTTCAGACCGGGGCAGCTACCGGCAGGCGCGAGAGGACCTGCCGGGCCGGCGGGCGCGGCGGGGCCTGGTGCCCGCTGGGCGCTCGTCCGGGCCGACGGAACCATCATCGCGCAGTCCGGCGGCATCACGCCGACAGCCAAGCCCTCGGTTGGTGCGTACATCCTCGACTTCGGCAGCACCGTCGCCGGCAAGCTCATAATCGCCTCCTCCGCGAACACCGCCGATCTTGGTGATCGCGGGACCGTCAGCGCAGGCATGTGCGGCGGCACGACTGAAGGCAGCACCTGTCCGAGCGGAAACGACACAAGCCACGTGCGCGTGATCACGCGCCACGCGGGTGACCAAACGGCCGGGGACCATCCCTTCTACCTCGCGGTGATCGGCTAGCACAGAAGTCCGGCCTGCATCTGAAACCACTCCGCGCAGGGGAGGCCGCACCCCGCAGCCTCCCCTGCGCCGGACGTTCTGACGCGCAGCGGTCGCCCACGTCCACGCGATGCCGCGAATGTCGTCGCACCCTGGATCGGCTGGGGACGGCTTGAGTAAGGCTCCCACTCTGGCGGCGGATTCGCGATCAGAGCGCGCATGTAGCCGCGGCTTGTTCGCGATGGCGCTATCTGCCAGAGTGCCCGGCGAGTGGTCACCTATGACCCTGACCAACTGCGGCGATTCCTAGAGCTCTGGCATCGAGAAGGCGGACGTCTCAGCATCGACCAGATGAAGGCCCTCGCCGAGTGGCAGGAGACGCCTGAAGACGTGCGCGAGGCGCTGATGCCGGCTATCGAGAGGGCACGTCGACACGCGGCCCGCGCGGTGCCGTCGCCTCTCACTCCCGCTCAGACCGAATACGGGCGCGAGCACGGCCTCATCGACGAACCGAGGCTGGAATCTCCGTCGCCCCTTCAGCGGGTCGCCGCTGCCATCCGCAGGGCCTTCTCTCCGAAGCGGTAAAGGCGCCGCTGGTCGTAATCGCCTTCGAGGCGGCCGGCACGACTCGGCCTATCCGTCTGGAGCCAGCCGGGAAACGTGTGCTGCTCCAGGTCGTCGAGGCATGGCTCGGTCAGGAGACGGTGGACGGGTTGCCGGCGGGTGTGTGGGAGTTGGGGAACGAGCTGCTGGCCGACAGCGACTCTTGACGATGCCTAAAAAGTGCCCGGCAGAGGCACCGAGCCCGCTCCTCTCCACGCCAGGCCGGCCAATGGCGAATTCGGAGAGGCGCTTGCCAGTTGTCCTTGGACCGCCCATGATGCGTTCGGGGTTCATAACTCATTCGAGTTGGGAATCTAGGGGTCGGCTGAGTTGGGAGTCTAAGGGGTCTGCTGTCCGGTTCCGGGCAGCCACAAACGGGGAGAGCGCGAAGTGTTTTTGATGATCTTGTTGGCCGCAGCGTCGGTTTGCCTATTCGTTTCTGTGTCGGTCATGTTGGTCGCGTGGCGTCACGTCAGGCGCAAGGGGTCGCACAACCAGTGGGCTAGATCGGAGCAGCCAAGCGCCCGCCGATAGAGAACTAACCTTTGCAATCATGGTGAATGCGCTGCCGAGGATCTCCGTGATCATCACCTGCCACAGCGAGGGTGGCCTGCTCGCTGAGGCGGTGCATTCGATCAGGGAGGAAGAGCCGATCGAATTAGTCGTGGTCGACGACGCCTCGCCGGACGCCGCGACCCACCAGACCTTGGAGATGCTGGAGCCCGAGGGTGTGCGCGTCTTGCGGCAGAAGACCAATTCGGGTGTCGCTGCCGCACGCATGACGGGGCTTCAAT
>WNGB01021903.1_pt1 | contig 13553 bp, 11 predicted proteins | sample 5400681 | NCBI WGS metagenome assembly WNGB01 (sample SAMN13153367, study PRJNA577476) | soil metagenome | isolation source: 115 cm soil or saprolite under grassland replicate 2 | place: USA:California | collected 2016-06-15 | reverse complement strand
AGGTCGCCGGGCAGCTTCGCGACGATCGAGCGGGCGAACAGGATCGCGTGCCCGGCGGCCGGGACCTGCTCGCTGTGCCCGTCCCAGCGCTCCAGCCCGTCGGTGATCCGCAGCGGCGTCAGCGTCAGCGAGACCAGCGTGGCGACGCGGTCACCGGGGCGGACGCCGAGCGGCGACTCCGGGCCGACCTCCTCGACGGTGCCGACCAGCATGCCGCCGGAGCCGGTGACCGGGTTCTGCATCTTGCCGCGCGCGGAGACGATGTCGAGCACCGCGGCGCGGATCTTGTCGCCGTCGCCGCTGTGCGCCTGCTCGAGCTGCCGGTACGACGCCGCGTCCAGGTTCAGCCGCTCGACCGCGATCCGGATCTCGTCCGGCCACAGCTCCGGGCGGTCGTCCAGCCGCTCGGCCGCCTGCGGCAGCACGCCGGACGGCTCCAGGACACGGTGCAGGCCGACGGGCGACCCGGTGCTGTTCGACACTCGCACTCCTCCACATCGTGGCGTACACGGGCGTGAGCCGCGCAATATACTAAGGGTCTTACGCTGAAACGGAAATCTTGCGGCGTAAGGTTGTCATCAGTACAAGTTCTATCGCTATCCTCGCACGGACCGCCACACTGCCGTGGACCCCTGGAGGCCCCCGTGACCGACCTGATCAGCCCGCCGCACGCCGACACCGAGCAGCCTGAACCGCTGCCCGGCGCCACGTCCGACCAGCTGTCGGGCCAGCCGTACGCCTACCGCCGCGCCGAGCTCGTCGAGCCGGACTGGACCCGGATGCCCGGCTTCAAGGACGTCACCGCCGAACAGTGGCGCTCCGCGCAGTGGCAGCGCGCGCACTGCGTGAAGAACACCAAGCAGCTGCGTGACGTGATGGGCGACCTGCTCGAGGACCGGCTGTACGCGGACCTGGAGCGCGACCAGGCCGAGCGCGCGACCATGTCGATGCTGCTCCCGCCGCAGATGCTGAACACGATCGTGCCGAACGGTGCCGCGGCCGGCGCGTCGTACACCGAGGCCTTCTACGCCGACCCGGTGCGGCACTACATGCTGCCGGTGTTCTCCGACCGTCGTACCGACTGGCCGTCGCACCCGCACGCGACGCGCGACTCGCTGCACGAGCACGAGATGTGGGCCACGGAGGGGTTGACCCACAGGTACCCGACGAAGGTGCTGGCCGAGATCCTGCCCACCTGTCCTCAGTACTGCGGGCACTGCACCCGGATGGACCTGGTCGGCAACTCCACCCCGGTGATCGACAAGCTCAAGTTCGTCGCCAAGCCGCAGCAGCGGCTGGACGACATGTTCGCGTACCTGAAGCGGAACCCGGGCGTGCGGGACGTGGTGGTCTCCGGCGGCGACGTGGCGAACATGCCGTGGCCGCGGCTCGAGGCGTTCCTGATGAACCTGCTCGAGATCGAGAACATCCGCGACATCCGGCTGGCCACCAAGGCACTGATGGGGATGCCGCAGCACTGGCTGGCCGACGACATCCGCGCCGGTGTCGAGCGGGTCGCGACGGTCGCCCGCCGGCGTGGCGTGATGGTCGCCATGCACACCCACGTGAACGCCGCCCAGTCGGTGACCCCGCTGGTCGCCGAGGCGTCGCGGGCGATGTTCGAGGCCGGCCTGCGCGACGTGCGCAACCAGGGCGTGCTGATGCGCGGTGTGAACGACTCGGTGCACCAGCTGCTCGACCTGTGCTTCGCGCTGCTCGACGGCGCCACGATCACGCCGTACTACTTCTACATGTGCGACATGATCCCGTTCTCCGAGCACTGGCGGGTGTCGGTGAAGGAGGCGCAGCACCTGCAGCACGGCATCCTCGGCTGGCTGCCGGGGTTCGCCACGCCGCGGATCGTGTGCGACGTGCCGTACGTCGGCAAGCGCTGGGTGCACCAGCTCGGCGAGTACGACGAGGTGCGCGGCATCTCGTACTGGAAGAAGAACTACCGCACCGGGATCGAGCACGACGACCCCGAGGCGCTGGAGCGCACGTACGAGTACTACGACCCGATCGACACCCTTCCGGCCGAGGGCCAGGCGTGGTGGCGCGAGCACGCGGCGGACATCGATGGCTCGCTGGCTAGGGCCGAGGCACACGCCGCAGCCTCCCGCGAGGCCTCGAGGTCCCAGCTCGGCTGACCCCAACCACGTAGGCGATCAAATGGCGGGGGGACGTCGTTCGTACGGCGTCGACAGCACGATCGTCGTCGTGGTCGACACGTTCGCCTTCGACCGGATCATCGCCAGCAGCTCCTCGAGCGCGGCCGGGGTCGCGACCCGGACGGTGAGGATGTACGACGAGTCGCCGGCCACGGAGTAGCAGGACTCGATCTGACGGACGTCGCGCAACCGCTCCGGGGAGTCGTCCGGCTCGGACGGGTCGATCGGCCGGATCGCGATCAGCGCGGTCAACGGGAGGCCGAGCGCCTCGTGGTCGACGACCGCGACGTACCCCCGCAGCACGCCGCGCTGCTCCAGCCGCTTCACCCGCTGGTGCACCGCCGACGTCGACAGCCCGGTGGCCTTGCCCAGGTCGGTGAAGCTCATCCGGCCATCGGCCGCCAGCAACGCCACGATCTTGCGATCAAGGTCCTCCATCCAGCAGACCCTACTGTCGCGGGGGCATTCGCGTCATGTGTCAGTCCCACGGCTCGGAGTGGTACGTCTTCGCGGCGCTGACGATCACCACCCAGTCGTCGCCCGCGGGCGCGGAGCGCACCGCCGCGGCCAGGTCGACCGGCTCGGCCCGGCACAGGTCGCCGAGACAGGCCCGCGGGACGTCCGTCGCGTGCCGCTGCAGGTCCTGGGCCGCCGGGCGTGTGCTCAGCCAGCCGTCGATGCGCATCCCCGGCGGCCCGGCCTCGCCGGGTACGCACCGCGAGTCGCTGTCGGGCAGGTGCGCGGGACCGTACGGTGCGCCGTCCCACGCGGTGCTGTCCTTCAGCCGGTCGTAGTACTCGCGCGGTCCGGGACGCCTGGGTGCGGAAGTCGCCGGCGAAGCTGTAGACCCTGGTCACGCGCAGCGTGCAGTCGTAGGCGGTCGGGTTCTTGATCTTCCAGTTGTGCTGATTGCGGACGCACTCGTCGGCGCTGCCGCGGGCCAGCAGGTGCAGGCCGCCGGCCCGCTGCTCGAAACCGTCCAGGTCCGCGTTCAGCCGGGCCGTCGCCTCCGCGCGGTGCTTGGCCACCCGCGGGTCGTCGAAGCGCAGGTCCGGCGCGGTCCAGGTCACCGCGTCGTACAACGCGACCAGGCCCAGCGCCGCCATGCCCAGCGCGCCCACCACCGCGCCGCTCACCACGATCCAGGTCTTCATGCCGCCGATCCTCCCGGTGCCCGCGTGCGGCCCGCATCCGTAGTCCTACTCAGGAAGCGGTGTCGTGAGAGCATCGCCCGTATGGCTGAACCCACCGACCGGTTGATGCTGCTCGACACGGCGAGCCTGTACTTCCGCGCGTTCTTCGGCATCCCGGACACCACCAAGGGCGTCGACGGTACGCCGACGAACGCGATCCGCGGCATGCTCGACTTCATCGCGCGGCTGGTCGAGAACCACTCGCCCACGCACCTCGTCGCCTGCTGGGACGAGGGCTGGCGGCCGACCTGGCGGGTGGCGCTGGTGCCGTCGTACAAGGAGCACCGGGTCGCCTACGTCAAGGACGGGGTGTCGGTGGAGGAGGTGCCGGAGCGGCTGAACGCGCAGATCCCGCTGATCCGCGACTGCCTGGACGCGCTCGGGATCGCGGTCGTGGGCGCCGCCGACCACGAGGCGGACGACGTGATCGGGACCCTGGTGCACAACGCGGACATGCCGGTCGACGTGGTCACCGGGGACCGGGACCTGTTCCAGCTGGTCGACGACGCGCGGGGCGTGCGGGTGGTCTACACGGCGGCGCGCGGCGTGGGCCGGGCGGACGTGCTGGACGAGGCGGCGGTGGTCGCGAAGTACGGCATCCCGCCGCAGCGGTACGCCGACTTCGCCACGCTGCGCGGCGACACCTCGGACGGGCTGCCGGGGGTCAAGGGCGTCGGCGAGAAGACCGCCGCGTCGCTGGTCTCGACGTACGGCGACCTGGCCGGCATCCGCGCGGCCGCGGCCGATCCGGCGAGCTCGATGTCGCCCGGGCTGAAGAAGAAGATCCTCGAGGCGGCCGCGTACCTCGACGTGGCGCCGACGGTCGTCGCGGTGGCCACCGACGCGCCGGTCGACGACCCGGACACCCGGCTGCCGTCGGGGGTGCGGGACCCGGAGGGCTGGCTGGACCTGGTGGACCGGCTCGACCTCGGCTCCAGCGCCCAGCGGGTGATGGCGGCACTGCAGGCGGGGCGGGAATGACGCGCACCACGGACCTCGCGGCGTCGTACGCCGATGAGATCGTCGCGCTGCGGCGCGCCCTGCACAGGGTGCCGGAGTACGACCTGGACCTGCCGCGCACCCAGCGGCTGGTGCTCGACGCGCTGACCGGACTGGACCTGGAGATCACCACCGGCAAGGAGCTGTCGTCGGTGACGGCCGTGCTGCGCGGGCGCGGCCGTCCGGGAGGACGGCGCGGCCCGGCGGTGCTGCTGCGCGGCGGCATGGACGCGCTGCCCGTGACCGAACGGGCCCGGGGCTGATGCACGCCTGCGGGCACGACCTGCACACCGCCGGTCTGGTGGGCGCTGCGAAGATCCTGCACGCGATGCGCGACGAGCTCGCCGGGGACGTCGTGTTCATGTTCCAGCCCGGCGAGGAGAGCACGGGCGGGGCCCCGATCATGATCCGCGAGGGCGTGCTGGACGCGGCCGGGCGCCGGGTGGTGGCGGCGTACGGGCTGCACGTGACGTCCGACGGCCAGCCGCTCGGGGGGTGGTCCGGCCGGGCCGGCCCACTGATGGCCGGCTGCGACCAGCTGCGGGTCCGGGTCATCGGCGCCGGCGGGCACGGGTCACGGCCGCAGAACGCGCTGGACCCGATCCCGGTCGCGTGCGAGATGGTGACCGCGCTGCAGGCGATGGTGACGCGGCAGTTCGACGCGTTCGACCCGCTGGTGGTCACGGTCGGGCGGATCGCCGGCGGCACGAAGGAGAACGTCATTCCGGAGGAGTGCGCCTTCGACGCCACCGTGCGGACCTTCTCCGCGACCGCCCGGGCCAAGCTCGAGCGGGCGGCGACCCGGCTGGTCGAGGGCATCGCGCAGGCGCACGGGCTGACCGCCGAGGTCCGCTACGAGCACGGCTACCCGGTGACGGTCAACGACTCGCGCGAGTACGACTTCGTGGTGGAGACACTCACGGACCTGTTCGGCGCGGGCCGGTACGCCGAGCTCCACAACCCGCGCACCGGTTCGGAGGACTTCTCGTTCGTGCTGCGCGAGGTGCCGGGAACGTTCGTCTTCCTCAGCGCCTGCGCGGCGGCCGACCCGGCCACCGCGCCGACCAACCACTCGCCGCTGGCGGCCTTCGACGACTCCGTGCTGGCCGACGGCGCGGCGCTGCTGGCCGAGCTCGCCGTACGGGGTCCGAGCGCAGCGCCGCCATCGCGTGCTGCACCAGCAGCTCGGTGCGGGTGTCGACCGAGCTGGTCGCCTCGTCCAGGATCAGCAGCGACGGGTCGGACAGGAACGCCCGGGCGATCGTCAGCAGCTGCTTCTCCCCGGCGCTGACGTTGCTGCCCTCCTCGTCGATGACGGTGTCGTACCCGTCCGGCAGGCTGTGCACGAAGCGGTCGACGTACGTCGCCCGGGCGGCGGCCAGGATCTCCTCGTCGGTCGCCTCGAGGTTGCCGTACCGCAGGTTCTCCCGGATGGTGCCGCCGAACAGCCAGGTGTCCTGCAGCACCATGCCGATCTGCGCGCGCAGGTCGTGCCGGCTGAGCGTGGTGATGTCCACCCCGTCGAGGGTGATCCGGCCACCGTTCAGCTCGTAGAACCGCATGACCAGGTTCACAAGCGTGGTCTTGCCCGCGCCGGTCGGGCCGACGATCGCGACCGTCTGGCCGGGCTCGGCCACCAGCGACAGGTTCTCGATCAGCGGCTTGTCCGGGTGGTAGGAGAACGACACGTTCTCGAACTCGACCCGGCCGCGCTGCTCGGCCACCGGCCGCGCGTCGGCCCTGTCGTCCCCCCGGTCGGGCACCTGCTCCTCGACGTCGAGCAGGTCGAAGACCCGCTCGGCCGAGGCAACGCCGGACTGCAGCAGGTTCGCCATGGACGCCACCTGGGTCAGCGGCTGGGTGAACTGGCGCGAGTAGATGATGAACGCCTGCACGTCGCCGAGGCTCATCGCGCCCGATGCCACCCGCAGACCGCCGATCACCGCGACCGCGACGTAGCTCAGGTTCCCGACGAACATCGTCGCCGGCATGATGACGCCGCTGATGAACTGGGCGCCGAAGCTGGCCTGGAACAGCTCCTCGTTCTTGCGCTGGAAGGCCTCCTCGACCTCCTTCTGGCGGCCGAACACCTTCACCAGCTCGTGCCCGGTGAACGCCTCCTCGATCTGCCCGTTCAGCTGGCCGGTGTGCTTCCACTGCGCGATGAACTGCGGCTGCGAGCGCTTCGCGATCTGCTTCGTGGCCAGCAGTGAGAGGGGGATCGCGACCAGCGCGACCAGGGCCAGCAGCGGCGAGACCACGAACATCATCACCAGTACGCCGACCACCGTCAGCAGCGACGTCAGCAGCTGGCTGAGCGACTGCTGCAGGGTCTGCTGGACGTTGTCGATGTCGTTGGTCACCCGGCTGAGCAGCTCACCGCGCGGCTGGCCGTCGAAGTACGACAGCGGCAGCCGGTGCAGCTTCGCCTCGACCTCCTCGCGCAGCCGCAGCACGGAGCGGTTCACCGCGCCGGTGAGCAGCCAGCCCTGCAGCCACATCGCCAGCGACGACACGACGTACAGGCCCATCGCGAGCATCAGGATGTCGCCGAGGGCACCGAAGTCGACGCCCTGGCCGGGCACCACGCCGTGCATGGAGCCGAGCATGTCCGCGAACGTGTCCTGGCCCCGCGCCCGCGCCGCCTCGGCGGCCTGCTCCACGGTGATGCCCGGCGGCAGCAGCCGGCCGACCACGCCGCGGAAGATCACGTCGGTGGCCCGGCCCAGGATCCTCGGCCCGAGCACGCTGAACCCGATGCTGACCAGGGCCAGCGCGAGCACCGCCAGCAGGCTCGAACGCTCCGGCCGCAGCCGGCCGAGCAGCCGCTTCGCGGAGCCCTTGAAGTCGCTCGACTTCTCCGCCGGCATCCCCATGCTCGCCCACGGCGGACGTCCGCCGCCGGGGCCGCCGGGTCCGCGGCTCGCGGCGGGCAGCCGCCCGGCCGGTCCGCCCGCCGGCGGTGGCGTGGTCGTGGTGCGGCTCATGCTGCCTCCTCCGCGGCGAGCTGGGACTCGACGATCTCGGCGTACGTCGGGCAACTGCTCAGCAGCTCGTCGTGCCGCCCGGCGCCGACCACCCGGCCGTCCTCGAGCACGAGGATCTGGTCGGCGTCGGTGATGGTGGACACCCGCTGCGCGACGATCACCACCGTCGCCTCCCGGGTGTGCGGTCTCAGCGCCGCCCGCAGCCGCGCGTCGGTGGCCAGGTCGAGGGCCGAGAACGAGTCGTCGAACAGGTAGATCCGCGGTTTCGCGACCAGCGCGCGGGCGATGCACAGCCGCTGCCGCTGGCCGCCGGACACGTTCGTCCCGCCCTGCGCGATCGCGCTGTCGAGGCCCTCCGGCATGGCCCGGACGAAGCCCGCCGCCTGGGCGATCTCCAGCGCCTCCCACAACTCCTCGTCGGTCGCGTCCGGGTTGCCGTAGCGCAGGTTGCTGGCCACGGTCCCGGAGAACAGGTACGGCTTCTGCGGTACCAGCCCGATCCGGCCGCACAGAACATCCGGGTCCAGGTCGCGCACGTCGGTGCCGTCGATCCGCACCGCGCCGCCGGTCGCGTCGAACAACCGCGGCACCAACGACAGCAGCGTGGTCTTGCCGGCGCCGGTACTGCCGATCACCGCCGTGGTCCGCCCGGGCAGCGCGCGGAACGCGATGTCCTTGAGCACCGCGTCGGCGGCGCCCGGGTACTGGAACGACACGCCGTCGAACTCCAGCTCACCCGCCCCGGACAGGGAGGTCACCGGCCGGTCCGGCGGCCGCACCGACGACTCGGTGTCGAGCACCTCACCGATCCGGTCCGCGCTGACGGCGGCCCGCGGGATCATCATCGCCATGAACGTCGCCATCATCACCGACATCAGGATCTGCATCAGGTAGGCCAGGAACGCGGTCATCGCGCCGACCTGCATCTCGCGCTGGTCCACCCGGTGCGCTCCGAACCACAGCACCGCCACGCTGGAGGCGTTGAAGATCAGCATCACGACCGGGAAGATCCGGATCTGCAGCCGGCCGACCGCGAGCGCGATCCGGCTCAGGTTCTCGTTCGACTCACCGAAGCGGCCGGTCTCGTACGGCTCGCGGACGAACGCCCGCACCACCCGGATACCGGTGATCTGCTCGCGCAGCACCCGGTTGACGTCGTCGATGGCGACCTGCATCCTCCGGAAGCCGGGCACCATCTTCCGCACAATCATCATGATCACGACGACCAGCGCCGGCACCGCGACCAGCATCAGCCAGGACAGGCCGACGTCCTCGCGCAGCGCCATGATGATGCCGCCGACGCACATGATCGGCGCGGCCACCATCATCGTCAGCGTCATCGAGACGAACATCTGGATCTGCTGCACGTCGTTCGTCGTCCGCGTGATCAGCGACGGCGCGCCGAACCTGCTCACCTCGCGGGCCGAGAACGCGCCGACCCGGTGGAAGATGCCCGCGCGCAGGTCGCGGCCGAACGCCATCGCGGCCTTCGCGCCGAAGTACACCGCCGCGATCGTGCAGACGATCTGGATCAGGCTGACGGTCAGCATCCAGCCGCCGGCCCGCATGATGTAGTCGGTGTCACCCTTGGCCACGCCGTGGTCGATGATGTCGGCGTTCAGGCTGGGCAGGTACAGCGACGCGATGGTTCCGGTGAGTTGCAGCAGCACCACGATCGCGAGGTTGCCGCCGTACGGGCGCAGATGAGTCCGCAGCAAGCGGAGCAGCATGGGTCAAGTCCCCCTCGGACTCGTGGTCTGGTCGGTTCGCTTCAGAGTGCCGTCGAGCAGGACGCCGACGATCTCCTCCGGGGTCAGCAGGTTGCCATCGGCAATCAACGTGTGACTGCCGGAGAAGGTCAGCAGGCGCAGCAGCCGGCCGAGCTGCTCCGGTGTCACCGTCAGCTGGTCGCGGTCGTCGCCGATCAGGTCGACGATGGCCTCCATGACCTCCGCGTTGCGGCTGTCCGGCCGCCGCTTCGGCAGCTCGTCCGGCGGCCGGTCCATCCGCAGCATCATGAGCAGCTGGAACACGTTCCGGAACCGCTCCTGGAACAGCGTGGTCGCACACACCAGCCGTTCCCGCAGCGGCAGCCGGCGGTCGATCTCGGCCAGCCTCTGCAGCGGCTCGGCCGGGTCGAACGCGTACTCCAGGGTTGCCGCGAGCAGCGCCTCCTTGTTCGGGAAGACGCGGAAGATCGTGCCCTCCGCGACGCCCGCCGCCTCGGCGATCTGCCGGGTGCTGACCTCACGGCCGAGCTTGCGCAACAACGGCAGAGTCGCGATGACGAGCGACGTGCGCCGGTCATCGGGCGACATCGGTGCTGCACGTGGTGACATGCAGCCACCATAAATGAGTGAGCACTCACTCACAAGCCCTTTTCCGATCACGACGCGCCGACGCGGATCAGAGGAGGCCGGCCGGCTTGTAGAGGACCAAGGAGCGGGCGACCGCCACGTTCAGGCTGGCGCCGGTGCCGATCATGGGGATCTCAACCACCACGTCGAGGTACTCCAGGGCCTCCGGCGGGATGCCGGTGCGCTCATGGCCGAGGACAGCGATCGTGCGTTCGCGCGCGGGCGCCAGGTCTGCGAGCCGGACGGTCCTCCCGCGACGGAGTCTCGTCATGTGTGCGGCGCTTAGCGGCGCGCCCGGGCCATCGACGACAACGGGTTCCACACGGTAGCCGAACCCGCCGAGGGCGGTCACAACGGCCCGATGAACGGCGACACGCCGGGTCGGAAGGGCCCGATGATCGGGAGGTAGCGGTGGGCAGACTGTAGGGCATGACGATGGACCGGGCGTTGCAGCGCAGGCCGTTCGGGTCGTGGCTGCTGGGGACGGTGGACCAGGGGCCGCGGGTGTTGCGGGTGCGGGTGCAGCTGCTGCTGACCGTGTTCCTGGTGTCGGCGAACCTGATGGGCGCCGCGGTGACCGTCGTACTGTCCTGGTTCGTGCTGCCCGGCCGGCCCGCCAACCACGGGGTGCTGGTCGCGCTGGCGATCGCCGTCCCGTCGTACGTGCTGCTGGCGACGGTGATCGGGGCGGTGTGGGGCACGTACCGGGGGCTCAAGGTCACCCGCTGGATCAACGAGGGACGCACGCCGACCAAGAAGGAGCGGACCCGCACGCTGCGGCTGCCGCTGCAGTTCACCCTGATCCAGGGCCTGTTGTGGGCGATCGCGACGGCGCTGTTCACGACGCTGCTGGGGATCCTGCAACCGGAGTCGATCCCGCGGGTGCTGCTGACTGTCGCTTTCGGCGGGCTGGTGACCTGTGCGGACGCCTACCTGCTGACCGAGTTCGCGCTGCGGCCGATCGCGGACCGGGCGATGGCCGGGGGTGCCGGCCCGCCGCGGCGTCCGCTCGCGGCGGGGCTGCTGACCCGCGGCATGCTGTTCTGGGCCCTCGGATCGGGTGTCCCCGTGCTGGGCCTGATGGTGACCGCGGTGTTCGCGCTGACGACGACGGTGTCGAGCGCCCGGCTGGCCGTCACGATGCTGGCGCTCGGCGGCTGCACGCTGGTGTTCGGCGGAGTGCTGATGTGGCGGACGGCGGGGAGCGTCGTCGCGCCGGTGCACTCGGTGCGGCGGGCGCTGGCGGTGATCGAGGGCGGAGACCTGGACGTCGAGGTGCCGGTGTTCGACGGGACCGAGCTGGGCTCGCTGCAGGCCGGGTTCAACCGGATGGCGGCCGGGCTGCGCGAGCGGGAGCGGATCCGCGACCTGTTCGGGCGGTACGTCGGGCCGGACGTCGCCGCGGACGCGCTGGACCGCGGCGTCGGCCTCGGTGGTGAGGAGCGGTTCGCGGCCGTTCTCTTCGTGGACCTGGTCGGCTCCACGCAACTCGCGGCCACCCGGCCGCCGGCCGAGGTCGTGGCATTGCTGAACCGGTTCCTGCAGATCGTGATCGACGAGGTCGGCGCGCACGGCGGCATGGTCAACAAGTTCGCCGGCGACGCCGCGCTCGCGGTCTTCGGCGCCCCGGTCGGGCTGCCGGACCCGGCCGGCGCCGCGCTGGCCACGGCGCGGGCGATCGCCGGACGGCTGCGCGCCGAGCAGCCCCCGATCGCGGCCGGGATCGGCGTCGCCGCCGGCACCGTGGTGGCGGGCACCATCGGCGACGAACGCCGCTACGAGTACACGGTGATCGGCGACCCGGTGAACGAGGCGGCCCGGCTCACCGAGCTGTCCAAGACGTACGACGCCCGGCTGCTGGCGTCGATGGCCGCCGTGGACGCGGCCGGCGAGGTCGAGCGGCGGCTGTGGTCCGCCGGGCCGGCGGTCGAGCTGCGGGGCCGGGCCGCGCCGACCCCGCTCGCCCTACCGGCCGGCTGACCGACCGCGCGTCACTGAGCCCACGGCGGCCGACCCGCGGCAGCGCACGCTGCGCATCTGAAGTCGCCCCCAGCAGGCGCTAGGGCGCGACGCCCTCCGGCGTGCCGGTGGCGAGCTCGACGCGGTAGCCGTCCGGGTCCTGCAGCGTGAGGGCCTGGACGGGTGCGGTCGCCGCCGTCCGCGGGTGCACCTCACCGTGCACGGCGTGCAGCTCCTCGGCCCGCCCGTACAGGTCGGCGATCGACGCGTCGGCCATCAGGCAGATGCACACCGATCCCGCGGCGGCCGGCGTACCCCGGCGGAGCCGGATGGCCTGCGAGCCGACGAGCAGCGAGACCTCGCCCTCGTAGTCGGTGGTCGCGTGCGAGCCGGTCACCTTGGACCACCACTCGCGGCTCTTGTCGAGGTCGGAGACGGTCAGGACGACATGGTCCAGGTACGTGGTGTGGATCTTCATCGCGTGCTCCTTCCCACGCTTCAGACTGTCCTCCGCACCCCCTCCGGCGTCCAGATCTCAGTCCACCAGGGCGGCGTAGCTGATCACGCCGCGGCGGATCTCGTCGACGACCGAGCGGGCCGTCGTACGCAACGGACCGGGGCCCGCCGCGTCGGCGACCTGCTCGGTGAGGTCGATCAGCTGCTTGACCCAGCGCACGAAGTCGCCCGCGGCCAGGTCGGACTCGTACAGCACCTCGCTCAGCGTCGCGCCGGCAGCCCACCGGAACGCCGGCCAGCAGAACCCGAGGTCCATCGGCCGCAGGAAGTCCACCCGCACGTCGCGCTCCAGCGCGCTCAGCTCGCGCCAGATCACGCCCATCTGGTCCAGCGCCGAACGCACCGCGCCACCGGGCAGCCGCGGCGACGTCGGGTCGTCCGGCGACCGCGACTCGTACACCAGCGCGGCCAGCGCCCCGGCCAGCTCCGGCACCGTCAGGTCGTCGAACACGCCGACCCGCAGGCACTCCGCCGCCACCAGGTCGAGCTCGGCGTAGATCCGCGACAGCCGGTCACCGGCCGCCGTGGTCTGGTCGCCGTCCAGGTAGTGCAGCGCGTCCAGCACCTGGCAGACCCGGTCGAACTGGCGCGCGATCGTGTTCGTGCGCTGCTCGATCTTGCGCTGCACGTCGCGGGTCTCGCGCTCCAGCCGGATATACCGCTCCGCCCAGCGGGCGTGGTCCTCGCGGTCGGAGCAGCCGTGGCACGGGTGCGCGCGCAGCTCGGCCCGCATCCGCTTCAGCTCCGGGTCGTCGGCCGCTGCGACCGCGTCACCGGCCCGTGCCGCGCGCGCCGACGGCGGCAGGTCGTCGGTGATCAGGTCCGTACGGTTGCGCAGCACCTGGGCCAGGTCGCGGCGCTGCTGCGGGTTGCGCGGGTTGAACTTCGACGGCACCCGCATCTTGCCCAGCGCCTCGACCGGCCGCGGGAAGTCCACCATCGACAGCCGCCGGACCTGCCGGTCGACGGTCAGCACGGTCGGCCGCGGACCTTCCCGCTCGGACTTCATGCCCGGGTCGAGGACCAGCGCGACACCGGCGCTGCGGCCGGCCGGGATCCGGATGATGTCACCGATGCGCAGGCTCTCCAGCGCCTGCTGCGCCTCGGCCCGCTTGTCCGTCTTGCGCCGCCGCGCCCCGGACGCCTCGTACTCGCTGATCGTGCGACGCAGCCGCGCGTACTCCATGAAGTCGCCGAGGTGACACTCGATCGCCTCGGCGTACCCCTCCAGGGCCTCGGTGTTGCGGTGCACCTGCCGGGCCAGCCCGACCACCGCCTGGTCGGACTGGAACTGCGCGAACGACAGCTCCAGCATGTCCCGCGCCCGCGACCGCCCCACCTGCCGCACCAGGTTGACCGCCATGTTGTACGACG
>WNGB01016047.1_pt1 | contig 13553 bp, 11 predicted proteins | sample 5400681 | NCBI WGS metagenome assembly WNGB01 (sample SAMN13153367, study PRJNA577476) | soil metagenome | isolation source: 115 cm soil or saprolite under grassland replicate 2 | place: USA:California | collected 2016-06-15 | reverse complement strand
TGACCGTGTTTGCAAGGCGATTAGAGCCAACTCACTCTGCGCGTTTCGCTTCGATCTCAATATTGATCGCCACTGTCTGGCTGATGCCGGAGACCGATTCAGTGGCTGGAGCAAACATCAAATTGAAGTCGCGCCGCGTGATTGGATCGGTCGTCACAGACCAGCGCGTTCGTCCAGTTTCGTTAATCGGGGTCAGCAGTTTCACGTGAAGCGTGATCGGCTTCGTCACGCCGTGTATTGTTATGTCGCCAAGAATGTCGCCACTTTGCGGGCCAGTGCGTTTTACGCTCCGGCTTTTAAACGTGAGCCGGGGAAATTTTTCGACATTAAAAAATTCCGCGCTGCGCAGATGATCGTCGCGCTTTTTGATTCGCGTGTCGATGCTCCGCACCTCGATCTGCGCAGTTACCGAAGAATTCTCCGGATGTTCGCGATCAACTTCGATGGTGCCGCTGAAGTTGGTGAACTTGCCGCGAGTCGTGCCAAGGAATTGATGCACACTAAATCCGATCGTGGAGCCCGACGGATCGAACTTGTAGCTCTCCTTTGCTGAAGCCGTGGCGCCCAGCCCGGCCATCAGCAGTGCTGCGATACAAAACTGGAGCCGGCGCGCCCCCGCGCCGCAGAGAAAACGCGCCGAGGGCGGCGCGGCTCCAAACGAGATTGCGCAGTAAATCCAGGTCATCCTAATTTCTCATTCTTTCGACATTCTTTTCGCCTCCGTCGCGAGTGTTTTCAAGAGCGGCGTGCGGGAAACCGGCAATCGCCCGAACAAATTGCCCAACGCAAATGCCGGATCGGCTTTCAATCGTGTTTGATCGTGCACGCCGGCGATAAGCGCCAGCTCAGTCTCGAAATGCGCGACCGCGCGCGACGTCGGATTGTTTGTATTGAGATAACCAAAGGCACGGCGCAACAGTCCGAACAATTCCGGCTCGCGATGATCGCGCTCGGTGCAAATCTCAATCAACTCTACGAAATACGCGGCAGTCTGCGTGCGCAGATAATTGCTGCGAATTCCGGCGAACGGATTCTTCAGGACGACTTCCGCGAGCGTATGCAGATCGGATTTGCGGCTTCGCACGATCGAAATTTCGGCCTCAAAAAATAAATCCAGTTTTCCGGCAAACGGACTTTTCTGGCGGCGTGCCCCTTTGGCGATCGTCTGAACGCAGCCAAACGATTCCGTGCACCACGACACAATTAAACTCGTGTCGCTGAATTTGCGTTTGCGAAGAAGAATTGCCTCTGTGCTTTCCACTCGCCCGAAATCTAGCACACACCGCTGTGGAAAGGCCGCGTCAGCAGTAAGGCTATAAGATCCATCTCTCGAACTTTGATAAAACCGGCGCTCATGCCCCCAAACCGCATCCGGTTTTCCCGCCTCTCCCCTGGAGCAGGGGAGAGGATTGAGGTGAGGGGTCTGAAACTCGCATACTCTAGGTGTTCGGAATCCCTCACCCTCCCCTCTCCCTTTCTAAAGGGCGAGGCGAGCCCATGTGCATCCGGGGCTTTGGTTCGTTACGTCGAATCAACGATTACGCAGCGTCAACAACACAGAACGCGCTCGATTTTTGCAATTCGCAATCTTGCCAGCCATGATGAGTGATGCCCACGAGAATCACAGAAACCGCGCGCGTGCCGGAAGACATCAGCGGTCGCCAGCGACGTGTGCCCGTGGGTGGAATTCACGTGGCGGCATACATTTCGTGCGCTGCGGCATCGCAATTATCGGCTGTTCTTTTGGGGCCAGCTCGTCTCGCTCATCGGCACGTGGATGCAGCAGACTGCGATGAGCTGGTACGTTTACCAAATCACAAACTCAAAATTTCTGCTCGGTGTAGTGGCGGCGGTCGGATCTGCGCCAATGATGCTTTCATCCATCTGGGGCGGCGCGATGGCTGACCTGTATCCCAAACGCTCGATCCTCGTTGCGACGCAGGCGGCCCAAATGATTTGTGCATTTTTGGTCGCTGCAGGCGTGTGGTTTGGATTTGCGACGACCGGGTTCATCATCCTCGTCGCCGCGCTGAACGGAATTGCGATGGGGTTCGACATGCCCGCGCGCCAGGCGTTCACGGTCGAAATGACAAGCCGCGAAGATTTGCTGAACGCGATCTCACTCAACAGCTCCATCGTGAATGGAGCGCGCGTTATTGGCCCGTCCGTCGCTGGCTTGATGATTGGGGCCGTCGGTGTGGCGATGTGCTTTTTCCTGAATGGCCTCAGCTTTATCGCCGTGATCGCGGGTTTATTGATGATGCGTCTGCCGCTTTTCGAACCGAAAATCGAGATCGTTTCAGCGGGCGAGCACGCGTGGGAGGGAATTTTGTATGCTATAAAACATCCGCGTGTGCGCACGATTTTGCTGCTATTCCTAGCGGTCGGCGTTTTCGGCTGGTCGTACGCGGTCCTGATGCCGGCGTTCGCACGCGATGTGCTCGGACGCGGCGCAAATGGTTACGGGATTTTGATGTCGGCGAGCGGGACAGGCGCGTTCGTCGGTGCCCTGCTGGTCGCAACGTTTGGACATCTTTTCACGCCGCGCAAAATCGCACTCGGGGGCGTCTGGTTATTTTCCGTCGCGATGCTGGCGGTTTCCTTCACCAAGAGTTTTCCGCTTGCGCTCGTATTTCTCTTCGCCGCCGGATTTGGAATGCTGCTGTTTTTTCCAACTTCCAACACCGTGCTGCAAACCATCGTGCCGGATGAAATGCGGGGCCGCGTCATGGGCGTGTGGTCGCTCGTGTTCGGCACCATGATTCCCCTTGGCAGCCTCGAAGCCGGAGCCATTGCGCATTTCGTCGGCACACCCTTGGCGCTCGCATTCGGCGCAATCATTTGCGCCGCGTCGGCGCTGGTAACGTTGTTCGTGATTCGGCGACGAGAGGCGCAGAATGCCGGGTGATTTGTACCGCACCGGAAATACGACGCGAGGGCGCGTCGGCTCCATGGAGATGGCCCGCCTCGGGCCGACAAGCGCGAGCAGGCGCGTTCAGCGATTGATGATGTGCAACGCCCGTTTTTCGACATTGAGCGCGGCTTCTCTGACGGCTTCGCTTAAGGTGGGGTGAGAATGAGTGGTGCGGCCAATATCTTCGGAGCTGCCGCCGAATTCGATCACTGAAACGGCTTCCGCGATTAACTCTGAAGCGGCATGATGCAAAATGTGCGCACCGAGAACGCGATCGGTTTTGGCGTCGGCGACGAATTTGACCATTCCTTCCACGTCATCGCTGCAAAGCGCGCGGCTGTTGGCGCGGAACGGGAATTTGCCGATGCGCACCTCAATCCCCTGCTCCTTGGCTTGATCTTCCGTGAGACCAACGCCCGCTAGCTCGGGATTGGTGTAGATGATACCGGCAATGGCTTCGTAGTTCACGTGGCCCGCTTTGCCCGCAATGATTTCCACGCAAGCGATTCCTTCGTCTTCAGCTTTGTGGGCTAACATAGGCCCCGCGATCACATCGCCGATGGCATAAATACCTTCGACATTCGTGCGGAATTGCTTGTCCACTTTGATCCGTTTCTTTTCATCCAACTCGACGCCCACTTTTTCCGCGCCCAAACTATCCGAGAACGGCCGACGTCCGACTGAAACAAGCACTTTGTCCGCGTCGAATTTCATTTCCTGTCCATCTTTCGTAGCGGTGACAGTAGCGCGGTCGTCGTCCACCTTTACCGCGCTGACTTTTGCTTCGAGGTGGAAAGTCATGCCCTGACCAGTGAGCAAACGCTGAAGCAGGTTCGACAACTCGAGATCGAACCCGAGTGCAATGCGCGGCAGAAATTCCAGCATCGTCACTTCCGAACCGAGCCGGTTCCAGACCGAACCGAGTTCGAGGCCAATTGCTCCAGCGCCGATCACGACCAGTTTCTTTGGAGACTCGGTGAACTCGAGCGCTTCGGTGCTGCTGACGATTGTTTTGCCGTCAAATTTCGCGAACGGCAGTTCCACCGCCGCACTCCCCGTAGCGATGACGATGTTTTTGGTCTCGATCTCCTGCGTCTCGCCACTGGACGATTTGATCGAAACTTTTCCCGGCGCGCTGATTGTGCCGAGGCCTTCGATCACGGTCACCTTGTTCGTCTTCATCAGCGAGCGAACACCGCTGTTGAATGTCTTTACAACCTTGTTCTTGCGTTCCTGCATCTTCGCGAGATCGGCGCGTGCCCCGTCGATCACGATGCCGTGCTTCGCCGCCTCTTTTTTGACGAACATGAGATGATCGCTCGAGGTGAGAAGCGCTTTGCTTGGGATGCAGCCCACGTTCAGGCAGGTGCCGCCCAATTCCTTGTCTTTCTCGACAAGGGCCGTCTTCAACCCAAGCTGGCCGGAGCGGATGGCAGCAATATAACCGCCCGGTCCAGAGCCGATGATAACAACATCAAATTTTTCCATATGTGTTTTCTGTCATTCTGAGCGGAGCATTGTCATTCTGAGCGGAGCGAAGAGTCTCTGATCATTTCTCCAGCGACATTAAAAAACAATAGCAAGAGATGTTTCGCTCCGCTCAACATGACAAGCAACACACGTTAGGTGTCATTCTGAGCGAAGCGAAGAATCTCAGATCATTTCTTCTGTCTCCCAAAGCCGATCATAGATCTTGGGTTGCTGTTCCCAATCATCACTGATATCGAGCCATCGCGGATTCGTTCGTTCGACAAGTGCGATTTTCCTCCTACGGCGCCAACCCTTCAGTTTCTTCTCGCAGGCGATCGCGTCGTTCACATTGCGAAAGTGTTCCAGCCAAACGAGCCGGTTCAAATGATAACGCTTCGTGAAACCATCCACTTCGCCGCATCTATGCTGGGCTAATCGTCGCGCGATATTATTCGTGATCCCGATGTACAACGTGGTGCGATGTTTATTGGTGAGGATGTATACCCAGTAGTCGTGATTGCGCACACCAGCAGAAATAATCAGAGATGTTTCGCTTCGCTCAACATGACAAAGCGCTAGATTAAAAATCCACCGGGAGTTTTTTCGGATCCTCGATGCACTCCTTCACTTTGATAAGGAAAGTAACTGCTTCTTTGCCGTCGATGGCGCGGTGATCGTAACTGAGCGCGAGATACATCATCGGGCGAACCTCCACTTTCCCGTCCATTGCCATTGGGCGTGGCATGATTTTGTGCATTCCGAGAATGCCGCTCTGAGGCGGATTCAAGATCGGGGTCGCGAAGAGCGAGCCGTAAACACCGCCGTTTGTGATTGTGAACGTGCCGCCCTGGAGCTCTTCGAGCTTCAATTTTCCGTCACGCGCCCTTGCAGCGTAATCGGCGATGTCGCGCTCCAAATCGGCAAAACTTTTCTTATCCGCGTCGCGCACGACCGGCACCACAAGTCCGCGCTCCGTCCCAACGGCTACGCCGATGTCGTAGAAGTTGTTTTGAATAAAATCGTCCCCTTCGATGCGGCCATTGACGACCGGCACAGCTTTGAGCGCTTCCACGGCCGCCTTCACAAAGAACGACATCAGCCCGAGTTTGATGCCGTGCTTTTTTGTGAACTCATCTTGCTTGCTCCGGCGCAATTCCTGCACCGTGCTCATGTCGCATTCGTTGAATGTGGTGAGAATCGCTGCGGTGTGTTGCGCCATCACAAGTTGCTGCGCGATCTTCCGGCGCAGCGGCGACATCTTTTTGCGAATGAAACGACCTTCGCGCGATGGCTGAACTTCGCGAGGTTCAATCGTTTCCTCCGCCTTCGACGCGGCTCCCTCGGATGGTTCGGCTTTGCCGCGGTTTTCAAGCGCCTTCAGCACATCGGCTTTCGTCAACCGACCGCCCTGACCCGTCCCGGTGATCTTTTCCGGTTCGAGCTTCTCTTCTTCAATAATCCGGCGAACTCCGGGCGAAAGCGTTGTGGCCTGAGTCGTTGACTCGGGCTTTCCACCGTCGACGCTTGCAGGCACAGCTTCGGGCTTCTTCTGCGACTCAGGTTCTTTCTTCTTTGCTTCAGGCTCTTTCCTTTTTGGTTTTTCTTCCTTGTCTTGTTCCGACGTCTGCTTCGAATCGTCGATCACCCCAACGACTTCGCCGATCTTCACCTCCTGGCCTTCGGGCACTTTCGTTTCGAGCACGCCGGATTTTTCGGCCACGATATCCGTGGAGACCTTGTCTGTTTCGAGTGCGAAAAGCGGTTCGCCTTCGTTCACGAACTCGCCAGACTTCTTATGCCAGGCGGAAACGACTCCACTGGTCACCGACTCCCCAACCGACGGAACTTTTACTTCGATGATCATCGCCGAGATTTATCCCGCATCTGCGGGACTAATCCAGCGTCGCGGTCGAGGCGGCTTTCGTCAATAAAGCGTATTTCCCGGCTGTAGCGTCCGCTGTCCTCAGCGGATATTCCTTGGCCAATGCGCTGAGGACAGCGCACCCTACAACTCACGAGCTCGCACTGGAATAATGTCGCAGCGCAAATTTCCAAAACACACGGGAAAGCCAGAACACAATCGTCGACGCGATGATTAGATGCAGCATCAAAGGAAACGGTTGACCGAGTGATTTGATGAGCAGGCGTGCTGGGATGTTCGCAATAATCACCACCGGAATCACCCAGCCAAAAATCAGCCTGAAAAACCACGGAAAAATGACATCGGGATAACGCGCGATATTGAGAAAATTGAAATAGCCATACACCAGTCCCTGCGCGCGGATGATCCAAAAGCTCACCGCGGACAGGCCGAGCATGATGGAGTAATGCACGGCGATTCCGAAACCAAGCGCCACAACATAGAGCAAAACGGAAAGCGGCTTCGGCACGATGCTCAGCTTGGACAACGACACAACAACCACGACGGCGCCGAGCAGGGCGTTGACAATGCTGTCGAGCCCGAATTGCTTGGTGGAAACCGCGAACTGGCTGTCGATCGGCAATACCAGAACGGAATCCAGTTTTCCCATCCGCACGAGCTCGGGGATATTTGCGAGGTTAACGAAAAAGAAAGCCTGGAAAAGCTGTGCGATGATCTGGTGCGTCCCGACCAGCAGGACGACTTCCCATTTTGTCCAGTCGCCGATGTGATCGACATTCCCAAAAATGATGCTGAAAAAAACGATTTGTCCGCAGAACCACAGAATTTCCACCGCCATCCACAACAAAAAGTTCGCCTTGAAACTCAAGTCCCGGATGAGCGAGTTGCGCAGCATGATGGAATAGATTTCGATGTAACGGCGCATCGCCTTTAGCTGTCATTGATTTGTAGGACCCCGTCCATAGATAGGCTTGTCATGTTGAGCAAAGCGAAACATCTCGATTTGTTTTCAGCGATCCAGAAATGACCAGAGATTCTTCGCTCCGCTCAGAATGACATTACGAGATGGGTTACAGAAGCCGTCAACCGCAGATTGAATGAAACGTTTTTTGCCCTGGCTCATCGTAATCGGTGGACTATTGCTGATTGCGTTTGTTGTTCGCAACTTGCGAACCAGCGGCGCCGCAACTTACCAGACTGCGAACGTCACACGAGGCCCGATTACGCAGGCGGTGACCGCCACGGGCACGCTCAATCCGGTGGTCAATGTGCAGGTGGGCAGCCAAGTCTCCGGGAACATCTCAAAGTTGTTCGTAGATTTCAATTCACAGGTCAAAGCCGGCCAGGTGGTAGCGCAAATCGATCCGGCGCTTTTCCAGGCCACCGTGACTCAAACCGAAGGCGACGTCGCCAGCGCACAGGCTGCGCTCGAGCTGGCGAGGTTGAACGCGAAGCGCACTCAGGACCTATTCAACAGAAAAACGTCGTCGCAGGCGGACCTCGATCAGGCAATGGCGAATCTGCATCAAGCCGAGGCCAATGTGAAAATCAAACAAGGTGCGTTGGACAAAGCGAAGGCCGATCTTGATCACTGCACGATCACTTCCCCGATCGATGGCGTGGTGATCTCGCGCAGCGTCGATGTTGGCCAGACTGTTGCCGCCAGTCTGCAGGCGCCGGTGATTTTTCAAATCGCAAATGATCTCACGAAGATGCAAATCGATTCCAATGTGGCTGAGGCGGATGTCGGCGTCGTGCAAGTCGGACAGGACGTCGATTTCACTGTGGACGCTTTCCCGACGCAGACGTTCCACGGAAAGGTCGTGCAGGTGCGGAATGCGCCGATCACGGTGCAGAACGTGGTGACCTACGACACAGTGATCGGCGTGAGCAATCCGGATTTGAAATTGAAACCTGGAATGACCGCCAATGTTTCAATCATCGCCGCCCGCAAGGACAACGTGCTTCAAATCAAAAACGCCGCGCTGCGGTATCGGCCCACTGAAGCGGGAGCTGCCGAAATGGGATCACGGTCGCCATCGTCGCGTGGTGGACGTGGCGTGGGTGGACGCGAGCGGACGACGAGCGAGCGCACGGTTTTCGTTTTGTCCGATAGCCGGACCACACCGGTGCAAATCAAAACAGGAATCAGCGACGGCGTTGTGACCGCTGAGATGGCAGCGAAATCCCAGCCTGCATCCACGCCGGCGAATCCATTCTCCGGCGGTGGGCGGCGTTTTCCGTGATGCCTGTGGAAAAACAAACCGTTTCGCTATACGGCTCTGTAGCCGCTTCGCTGTGCGAAGCGCAGGTCCCACGGCGTCGCCCGCAAGGGACACGCGTCTCACAGAGACGCGGCTACAACATCTGCCAAGAACATGAACAGCGGCGCGCTCGTTAGGCTTTTCGACGTACACAAGGTCTATCGCACCGGCGAAATGGAAGTGCCAGCCGTGCGCGGCGTTTCGCTGGAGATCAAACGAGGCGAATTCGTCGCGTTAATGGGCGCGAGCGGCTCGGGCAAATCAACGCTCATGAACATCCTCGGCTGCCTCGACCGGCCGAGTTCCGGTCAGTATTTCCTAGATGATGCAGACGTTTCGGGACTTGAGCGCGATCAGCTCGCGGAGATTCGCAATCGCAAGCTCGGTTTCGTGTTTCAGAGTTTCAATCTGCTAAGCCGCACATCGGCGCGCGAGAATGCGGAACTACCGTTGATTTACAGCGCGCATCACCTGTCACATGCACAACTTCGCGAAAGAGCTGATCGTGTGCTTGCATCGGTCGGGCTCGCGGGTCGTGAGGACCATTTTCCGAGTCAGCTTTCCGGCGGTCAGCAACAGCGCGTCGCGATTGCGCGCGCGTTGATCAATGATCCGGAGGTGCTGCTGGCGGATGAACCGACCGGCAATCTCGACAGCCGCACCAGCATCGAGATCATGGCGATTTTTCAGCAACTCAACGAGCACGGCATCACTATCATCATGGTCACGCACGAGCAGGACATCGCCGCCTACGCCCAACGCAACGTAATGATGCGCGATGGGTTGATCCGGGAGGATCATCTACTCACGCAGCACTCCAACGCGCAGATGCAGTTACAAAACGACCGCCCCGCTGCCGAATCAGTCTAACTGACGATTCACAAAGTAACGATGTAACAATTCACGAACTTCATGCGTATCGCGCCCACATTTAACGTTGCCTACCGCGCGCTGCGCCGAAACAAAATGCGTTCGGTGCTTACTGCGCTCGGTATCATCATTGGCGTCGGCGCAGTCATCGCGATGGTCGGGATCGGCAACGGCGCCAAGGCACAGGTCGAATCACAGATCGCCAGCCTCGGTGAAAATGTGATCCTGATCTTTTCCGGTAGCACCACCTCCAGCGGCATCCGCACCGGCTGGGGCGGCGCGGGCACGTTGAAAATTGAAGACGCCGAAGCAATCCGTCGGGAAGTACCCGGCGTCATCAGCGTCCGTCGGGAAGTACCCGGCGTCATCAGCGTTAGCGAAGAAGTTGTTTCGACGACGCAGGTGGCCGCTGGAAATCAAAACTGGTTCACCCGGATTTACGGAGAATCAGCCGATTACTTCGATATTCGTCAATGGCCGCTGGCCGACGGCGTGCCCTTCACTGCGCAGGATGTGCGCAGCGCGAACAAGGTTTGCGTGATTGGCCGCACGACTGCGACACAAATTTATGGCAACGAAAATCCGATCGGCCAGATTTTGCGGGTTAAGAACGTACCGTTTACGATTCTTGGCGTGCTCACGTCGAAAGGTCTGAGCCCTCAGGGCGTGGACCAGGACGACATCGTGGTGATGCCGTACACGAGCGCGATGAAACGTGTGATCGGCGGCACCACGCTGCGCAACATCAATGTGCAAATCGGCGACGCCCAGCAGATCCAAGCCGCCCAGCAACAAATCATCTCGTTGCTTCGCCAACGGCATAACATTCGTTCCGGACGCGACGACGATTTCACCGTGCGCACCCAACAGGAAATCGCCGAAGCAGCCACGGCCACTTCGCGGGTGATGACCGTGCTGCTCGGCGCAATCGCAGGCGTGTCACTGCTCGTGGGCGGGATCGGCATCATGAACATCATGCTGGTGAGCGTAACCGAACGGACGCGCGAGATTGGTGTGCGCATGGCTGTGGGCGCCCGCGGGAACGACATTCTTACCCAGTTCCTGATCGAAGCCGTAACGCTGAGTTCGGTCGGTGGCGTGATCGGAATTATCTGCGGCATCGCCGCGTCGAGAATCCTGTCGATCTACGCCAATTGGCCCACACTAATCTCCATCAGTTCAATCGCGATCGCGTTCTTGTTCAGCGCAGCCGTCGGCGTCTTCTTCGGCTTTTATCCCGCACGCAAAGCTGCCGCGCTCGACCCTATCGAAGCGCTCCGCTACGAATAAAATCATCCGCAGATTTCACAGATTTCCGCAGATTGCTTTGATCGCTGATCGGCTTTAGCGGCGGTCTTACGACCGCCAACCCTGTAGCCACGCCGCTGTGCGGCGTCTTCTGAAAATCTGCGTGAATCTGCGAAATCTGCGGACAAATCCAGAGATGGCTGACAGTCGTTTCGAAAAACTCGTCACAAACGGAAAGAAAAACATGACCTCTCACTTTTTATCGCTGCCTACGGTGTCTCGGCTATCGCATCCACCTCTACCGGCGCTTCCCCATTCACACGCACTGTCCCAACGATACGTGCCCGGTCGCGGCTTGACTCAGCTCGGTCTCTGCTGTTAGACGTCGCCTTAGCTGGCTGTTGGGCCGGCGGCGCGGCGTAATTGCCCTCGAACACGAGCGTCTTTTTCAAACTGACGTTGAATCCAGTTGCACGGAAGTACGATTGAGGAGCGGCTGATTCGGTTTCGCCGGCCGCCCGAGCATCATGCCTTGGCGCCTGCTTCGCCACGGTGCGTCGCGAAGTGATGCTTGCGTCGAGCTCCGCGCTCTTCGCCGATTGCTCGATTTTACCTGTGTAGGTCGAGCCGTCGGCATCGAGCACGCGAATTTCACTCCCCTCTTGCTGAACTTGAAACGTGTTCAAGACATTCGCGGCCCGGCTCACCTGCGCATTGTTCCGAAAAGATTGGACGGCGGATTGTTGCGAAAATTGCTGCTTGGTTCCGAGGCTGCCGGCTGATGACGGTTGCGCGACCCGTGGAGCGACTGCTGCCATCGTGTCTGATTTGGCTTTTGAATCCGCGCCGGCTGCAGGTGCAGCCGCGGGTGCCCCCTGGATTTTGGCAGAGGCAACCTCCTTACTTTTCGTTACTTGACTTGGCAACTCGGTTGCACCGCGCCCTTGTGAAACGCCAGTTGATGAGGCGAAAGCTTCTGCTTCAGAGGCCGGTGTCGCTACGGGTTCGATCTTAATTTGACTGTTGTCCGCCAGATTGACTGTTGGTTCGGTGGCCCTCACCGTCGGAGCTTTCGCGAGAGTATCCTCTGCGCGCACTGCGCGGTTTAGTCCATCGGCTGCTCCAGCAGTGCGGTCACGAAGCGCAAGGTCGCCGGACTCGGCAAGAGGGTGTGACCGGTTCCACCAAATTGCCGGGACGAGCACTATCAGCGTTGCCAGTGCCGCCGCCACTGTCACTCGCGGCCAGAACATTGTTAACCATGACGTTCGCGACTCGACCTTTTCATCTTCGGCCCCTCCTGCTCGCGCGATCTCCTCATGCAGGCGCGCTCGCGTCGGATTCGGCATTTTCGGGGCGTCACCAAATTCTGCGCGACGCGCTTTTGCCAGCGCCTCGAGCATTTTTTCGATGGGTTTCTTTGGTTCCGATGGCATGCTTCTATAAATTAGACGGTAAACGATTGTCCGGTGGAAAAATTTCCTTCGCGATAATGAGCAAACGATCCAGGCATTTACTCAAGCGAGAGCTAACCGTTTTCGGATTAAGACGCAGTTCCGCTGCAATCTCATCGTAACTTAACTCGCCGAAGTACCGCAGTTCGATGATTTCCCGGCACGGCTCGCCGAGACGATCAAGGCTCTCCCTCACGAGCCGGGAAGTCTCGGCAATCTGCAATAACGCATCGGGCCCCGGATTTCCAGATGCCGGATCAATCGGCGGCTCGCCCTCGGTTCGGCCGGCATCGATTGAGATGTGCAACGCGTTTCCACCTCTTTTCGCGGCTCGCGTTTTTTCCCGATAATCCATGGCCTTGTTCGCCGCGATCCGCAGCAACCAGGTTTGAAATGAGCTTCGACCCTGAAATGAAGATAGGTTTCTGACCACTGATAAAAACGTTTCCTGGCAGATCTCTTCCGTGTCTTCGTGGCTGAAATTGCCGGACAGCTGAAACACAAACCGGGCGACAGTCGCGTAGTATTTATCGAACAGAGAATCCCATGCCGCCGTATTCCCCGCGCGGCATTCGGCGATGGTTTTAGCTTCTGACGCCAACGCTGATACACCCGCCGCTGGCAGCGGTGTAGCTGTGTTGGAAAGCTCCTGATCGATCACAACTCCTCGCGGACGGAGCATCTTATCGATGTCTGACTGTCGCACGTGGCCTTCTGATCAAAAATAGTACGTCCGGCTCGGATCGTTGAATACCTCGGGTTTTCTGCAAGCCGGGAGCATTTTTCTAAAGTTCCCGACTAATGCTCTATGAACAAAAAATTGGTGCTAGCGATCGGGCTCTTCCTCCTCGGAGGTATCTCTCAATCCCGCGGAGATGGTTTCATCGTCGTCGAGCGTCCGATCTACGTTCCGCCGAGCCATTTCCCGTTCGCCCCGCTCGAAGTCACCAGTCATCAGGTCAACGTCAAAATTGATGGGCAGGTCGCCATCACATCGATCGACCAGGAATTCTACAATCCTAACGATCAACGGCTCGAAGGCTTTTACATGTTCCCCGTTCCGAAAGGGGCGCACATCGACAAATTCAGCATGGAAATCGGCGGCAAGACCGTCGATGCCGAGTTGCTCCCAGCTGACAAGGCACGTCGCATTTATGAGGACATCGTGCGGAAAGTGCGGGATCCGGCGCTGCTGGAGTACGCCGGCCGCGACCTCTTCAAGGTCCGCATCTTTCCGATTGAACCGCGCAGCCGCAAACCCATTAAGATTTCATATACGGAACTGCTTCGCTCCGATGCCGGGACCGTCAGTTATCTCTACCCGCTCAGCACTGAGAAATTCTCCGCCAGGCCGATCAAGAATCTGAGCGTGAAAATTGAGATCAAGAGCGCGGAGCCGCTCGCCTCAATCTATTCGCCCAGCCACAAAGTTGAGATTAAGCGCGATGGCC
>WNGB01012274.1_pt1 | contig 13553 bp, 11 predicted proteins | sample 5400681 | NCBI WGS metagenome assembly WNGB01 (sample SAMN13153367, study PRJNA577476) | soil metagenome | isolation source: 115 cm soil or saprolite under grassland replicate 2 | place: USA:California | collected 2016-06-15 | reverse complement strand
CCCCTGCACCGGACCCTGGGCATCTCAAGCCTCGGCGGCGCCACCCTGGACAATGAGGAGAACTACCTCATCAAGAAGCTGTTCACGGCGTTGGGAGCCCTGCAGATCGAGAACCAGGCGCGGATATGACACTCCGCCACCATCCCCGGTCTGGGGACCTCGTTCGGCCGTGGCGGCGCCACCGGGTTCCAGCAGGACCTCGCAGGAGCTGACTGCATCATCATCCAGGGCTCCAACATGGCCGAGGCCCACCCGGTCGGCTTCCAGTGGGTCATGGAGGCCAAGGCCCGCGGCGCGAAGGTGATCCACGTCGACCCGCGCTTCACCCGCACCAGCGCGCTCGCCGACACCTACGTGCCCATCCGCGCGGGCTCCGACATCGCCTTCCTGGGCGGGATCGTCAACTACATCTTGTCCAACGAGCTGGACTTCCGCGAGTACCTGCTCGCCTACACCAACGCGGCCACGATCGTGACCGGGGACTTCCGCGACACCGAGGACCTGGACGGCCTGTTCTCCGGCTTCGACCCAAACAAGCGCGGCTATGACATCGCGAGCTGGATGTACCAGGGCCACGAGTCGGACAGCGCCCGCCACGACACCGCGATGCAGCGTGCGACGGCCGGTGGTCTGCAGCACGAGTCGCACGGCCCCGGGGTGGCCGCCACCACGGAGCGGGACGAGACGCTGCGGCACCCACACTGCGTCTACCAGATCCTCAAGCGTCACTTCTCCCGCTACACCCCGGAGCTGGTCTCAAGGGTCTGTGGGGTGCCGCGGGAGCGGTTCGAGGAGGTCTGCCGGGCGTGGACGGACAACTCCGGCCGCGAACGCACCACCGCGTTGGTCTATGCGGTGGGCTGGACCCAGCACAGCGTCGGGGTCCAGTACATCCGCACCGGCGCGATCATCCAGCTCCTGCTCGGCAACGTCGGCCGGCCCGGTGGCGGCGTCATGGCGATGCGGGGGCACGCCAACATCCAGGGCGCGACCGACATCCCCACGCTGTTCAACCTGCTGCCGGGCTACCTGCCGATGCCCTTCCACGCCCAGCACGAGACCTTCCGGAAGTGGATCGACAGCATCCGCCATCCAGGGCAGAAGGGGTTCTGGAGCGATGCGGAAGCGTACGCCGTGAGCCTGCTCAAGGCGTACTGGGGCGACGCAGCCACCGCGCAGAACGACTACTGCTACGGCTACCTGCCGCGGATGACCGGCGACCACGGCACGTACCGGCAGGTGCTGGACATGATCGACGGCAAGATAAAGGGCTACTTCCTGGTCGGGGAGAACCCGGCGGTCGGCTCGGCGCATGGCAGGGCGCAGCGGCTGGGCATGGCCAACCTCGACTGGCTGGTGGTGCGTGACCTGTTCCTTATTGAGAGCGCGACCTTCTGGAAGGACTCGCCCGAGGTGGCCACCGGCGAGATCGTGCCCACCCAGTGCCGCACCGAGGTGTTCTTCCTGCCGGCGGCCTCGCATGTGGAGAAAGATGGCTCCTTCACCCAGACCCAGCGGATGCTGCAGTGGCGGGAGAAGGCCCTGGAGCCGCCCGGCGAGTGCCGCTCCGACCTGTGGTTCTTCTACCATCTGGGCCGGATCATCCGGGAGAGGCTGGCCGCCTCTACCCTGCCACGGGACCGCGCGGTGCTCGAGTTGGCCTGGGACTACCCGGTGACCGGCGGCAACGACGAGCCGAGCGCCGCGGCCGTGCTGCGGGAGATCGGCGGTTTCGAGGTGGCGACCGGCCGGTCGCTGTCGAGCTACACCGAGCTGGAGGACGACGGCTCCACGGCGTGCGGCTGTTGGATCTACAGCGGCGTGTTCGCCGATGGGGTGAACCAGGCGGCCCGTCGCAAACCCGGCAGCCAGCAGAGCTGGGTGGCCGGCGAGTGGGGCTGGGCGTGGCCGGCCAACCGACGCATGCTCTACAACCGCGCGTCCGCCGACCCCCAGGGACGGCCGTGGAGCCAGCGCAAGGCCTACGTCTGGTGGGACGCCGAGGCCGGCGAGTGGACCGGCCACGACGTGCCCGACTTCGAGAAGACCAAGCCTCCGGACTATCGCCCGCCGCCGGGCTCCAGCGGGACGGCCGCGCTGGCCGGCGACGACCCGTTCATCATGCAGGGCGACGGCAAGGGCTGGCTGTACGTGCCGGCCGGGCTGGTCGACGGGCCGCTGCCCACCCACTACGAACCGCCCGAGTCGCCGGTCTCGAACCCGCTGTACGGCCAGCAGGCCAGCCCGACGCGGGTGGTGTACCAGCGGCCGGACAACCCGATGAACCCCAGCCCGCCGCAGGCCCATTCCGAGGTCTTCCCGTACGTGTTCTTCATCAGCCGGCTCACCGAGCACCACACCGCTGGCGGCATGAGCCGCACCCTGCCATACCTGGCCGAGCTGCAGCCGGCGATGTTCGTCGAGGTCTCCCCCGAGCTGGCCGCCGAGCGAGGGCTGCGGCACCTGGACTGGGCGCACGTGGTGACCGCCCGAGCGGTGATCGAGGCGCGGGTGCTGGTGACCACCCGGCTCACCCCGCTGCGGGTCGAGGACCGGCTCGTCCACCAGATCTGGATGCCGTACCACTGGGGCGGTGCGGGGCTGTCGAGGGGAGACTCGGCCAACGACCTGTTCGGGATCACGCTCGACCCGAACGTGCTCATCCAGGAAAGCAAGGTGGGCACCTGCGACGTCCAGCCCGGACGGCGGCCCACCGGACCGGCGCTGCTCGACTACGTCGCCTCCTACCGGCGCCGCGCCGGCATCACCGGCGACCACCACGTCCCGATCGTCACCACCCCAGCGGCACGGCAACGACCCAGCCGCGAGCCGGGTGGCCGGGACAGGGAGGACTGAGGGATGGTGGGTTCCGACAGCCTGTCCGGTCCACTGGACCCGGCCGCCGACGCCGGCTACCCCGACGCGCCACCGCGGATGGGCTTCTTCACCGACACCAGCGTCTGCATCGGCTGCAAGGCCTGCGAGGTCGCGTGCAAGGAGTGGAACGGGGTCCCCGACGACGGCCTGAACCTGCTCGGCATGTCGTTCGACAACACCGGCGCCCTGACCGCGAACTCGTGGCGGCACGTGGCCTTCATCGAGCAGGCGGCGCCCAGCGCCGTCCAGGCGCCCGGCGAGGACGGCGTGCGCTGGCTGATGAGCTCCGACGTGTGCAAGCACTGCACGCACGCCGCCTGCCTGGACGTCTGCCCGACCGGCGCGCTGTTCCGCACCGAGTTCGGCACGGTGGTGGTGCAGGCCGACGTCTGCAACGGCTGCGGCAACTGCATCCCGGCCTGCCCCTACGGGGTTATCGACCAGCGCGAGGGCGACGGCCGGGCGTGGAAGTGCACGCTGTGCTACGACCGCATCGGCGACGGTCTGATGCCCGCGTGCGCCACCGCCTGCCCCACCGAGTCCATCCAGTACGGGCCGCTGGAGGAGTTGCGCGAGCGGGCCGAGCGGCGGGTCGAGCACCTGCACGAGGCGGGGACACAGGAGGCCCGGCTGTACGGCCACGACCCCCACGACGGCGTCGGCGGCGACGGCGCGTTCTTCCTGCTGCTGGACGAGCCGGAGGTCTACGGACTGCCTCCGGACCCGGTGGTCACCACACGCGACCTCCCGGCGATGTGGCGCCGGGCAGGCCTGGCCGCCGCCAGCATGGCCGCCGCCGCCGTGGTCGCCTTCGTCGGGGGTCGGCCGTGAGCGGCCCTGGCCGCGGTGGCGGCCGCGACCGGGGCGAGCAGCTGGCGGTGCCCGAGGCGCAGGTCCAGTCCTACTACGGCCGGCCGATCGTCCGGGCACCGGTCTGGGGGCACGGCATCCCCGCCTACTTCTTCACCGGTGGCCTGGCCGCGGGCTGCGCCCTGCTTGCCGCCGGCGCCGACCTGACCGGGCGGCCCACGATGCGGCGGGCCGCTCGGCTGGCCTGCCTGGGAGCGCTCGGCGCAAGCGCCGGCCTGCTCGTCAGCGATCTGGGCCGGCCCGACCGCTTCTACAACATGCTCCGGCTCGCCAAGCCCACCTCGCCGATGTCGATGGGCAGCTGGATCCTCACCGCCATCGGACCGCCCGCGGGGATCGCCGCGGCCGCCGAGTTCGCCGACCGCCTGCCGTCCCGAGGCGTGCTCGGGCTGGCCCGCCGGGTGCTGCCGCCGGCCGGGCGGGCGGCCGGCCTTGCCGCCGCCGGCCTCGCCCCGGCGCTGGCCACCTACACCGCCGTGCTGATCGCCGACACCGCCGCCCCGTCCTGGCATGAGGCCTACCCGGAGCTGCCGTTCGTCTTCGCCGGCAGCGCGCTGGCCAGCGCGTCAGGGGTTGGCTTGCTGGCGGCGCCGCCCAGCGAGAGCACGCCGGCTCGCCGGCTCGCACTGGTCGGCGCCGGCATCGAACTGGCCGCCTCGCGGTCGATCGAGACGCGGCTCGGCCTGCTCAGCGAGCCCTACCGCCAGGGCCGCGCCGGCCGGCTGCTCAGCACCGGCCGCAACCTCACGCTGATGGGTGCGCTCGGGGCGCTGCTGGGCGGCCGCAGCCGCGTCGTCTCCGCCCTGTCCGGCGGCGCGCTGCTGGCGGCCGCGGCAGCCACCCGGTTCGGCATCTACGCGGGCGGCGTGGCCTCGATGAAGGATCCGCGATACACGGTGCTCCCGCAGCGGGAGCGACTCGACCAGGGACGGCCGGCACGCGCCGACGACACCTGACCCGACCTGCCGTGCCTTGCGTGGAGGCTACGCCGCCGTTGCCCGGCCACGTTCTGCTCCGGGTGGCCGATTGTGCTGGTGCCCTGGGATGGGCAGGGTCGGCAGAGTGTCCCGTCATGGTGCGGAGACCGGCCGGGGTACCTGGGCATCGAGGGGCCCGCCGCTGGCACCACGAGGGGGCGGCTCGCGTGGGATCCGGGTCGGCTACGCCATGGTCGCGCTTGCCGCGGCCGTCGCCTGGATCTTGCGCCGGCTCACCCGGGCGCCCGAGTCCGGAGACGCCATGCGCCTCGCCAACGCCGCGCTGGAGGCGTTCGCGCGGAGAACGTGGCTGCCGCCTCCGTCAGCTCGTCGCTTCACGCGAAACCAGCGGTTGCAACGACCCCCTGCGTAGCCACAGCGCAACAGGCTCAGAAGCGAGACCGCAGGAAAGAAGAGGTGAGCATGACAACCGAATTGGTGCTTCTTGGAACGGCTGGCGGGCCGTTGCCCGTGGCCGGTCGCGCGGGGATCTCGTCGGCGCTCGTGGTCGACGGACGCGTGTTCGTGGTCGACTGTGGTCGCGGGTCGCCGTCCCGCTTCGCCGACGCGGGACTCGACTTCTCCCGCTTGGAGGCGGTGTTCCTCACCCACCTTCATGCCGACCATACCGGTGATCTGGCCGGCATGCTCCTGTACCCGTGGGGCGTCCGCGTGGGCGGTGACGGCCCGCTGGCTCCGATCCGCGTCTACGGGCCGTCGCGGCCCGAAGCGGTGCCAACAGGTGATGCCACCTTCCATCGTGTAACGACGATCCGCCCGGAACTTCCGGCCCCCGGCTCGGCGGACCTGGTCGAGAGCATCCTCGCGGGCTACTCCTACCATCTGAACGTCATGCCACTGGATGCCCGCATGCCGGACGCGGGCGCGCTCGTCCGGGGAATCGACATCCCCGTCCCGGCAAGCACGGCGGGCAGCACCCAGGTTCCGGTCGTCGTCTTCGATGATGAAGTGGTTCGGGTCAGGGTCGTCGCAGTGACGCACGGCCGGGCGGTCCCGGCGCTCGCCTACCGGTTCGACACCGCGGACGGCTCCGTGGTGTTCTCTGGCGACACCACCGTGAACGACGATCTGATCGCCCTCGCCCAGGGTGCTGACATCCTCGTCCACCAGGTTGCCGACCTCGACTGGCTCCGGCGGCACGGCACCACCGGTGCCGCCCTGGAGCGGATGGCCGCACTGCACACCGATGTCACCCAGGTCGGGGGCGTCGCCGAACGCGCACAAGTCCACGAGCTCATCCTCAGCCATTACCTTCCGGCTGCACCGGACGCGATCACGGATGCGGAATGGGCAGAACGCGCCGCGCAGGGCTTCAGCGGGAGAACCACCGCAGGCAGCGACGGCCTGCGTCGAGCGCTCCCTGGCGTGACTTCGTGATCACCTCAAGGTCGCGCAGTGCATCTGATCACAGCCCGCAACAGCCGTCTCATGCTCCTCGCGGTCCGCTGGCGGACTGCGGTACGGCCTGCCTACCGCGACGTCGCAGAACTGCTGGCCAAACGAGGTGTCACCGTTGCCAACAGGCATGAAGATCCCAACCGGCATGATCTGCTTCGTTCCTCGTGATAGGCGCCGCCTCAACCCACGGTTTCTTGGACCGAAGAACTACTTGGGGGCACCCGCTGGCGTGGCCGCTGGTGGTGCCCGACTTGGCCGCGGGTCGGAAGGGTGGCGTGGACTGGTCCGGCAGGCTCGTGGCTGCCGCCTTCGCTCCAGAAGGGAACTGGATCGTGGACGTGGAGATCAGGCTGCGGGTGGACGGGACCCAGCACCGGCTGGTGGTGGACACCCGCACCACGCTGCTGGACGCGCTGCGGGAGCGGCTGGGGATCACCAGCGCCAAAAAGGGCTGCGACCACGGCCAGTGCGGCGCCTGCACCATCCTGCTGGACGGCCGGCGCGCCAACAGCTGCCTGGCACTGGCCGTGGCCCACCAGGACACCGACATCGTCACCGCCGCCGGGCTGGCCGACGGCCAGGAGCTGCACCCCCTGCAGCGCGCGTTCATCGACCACGACGCGTTCCAGTGCGGCTATTGCACCCCGGGGCAGCTGTGCTCGGCGGTGGGGATGCTACAAGAGGCCCAGGCGGGCTGGCCAAGCGCCGTAAGCCGCGACCTGGACGCCGATGAGGTGGTGCTGGAGGAGGCGGAGATCGCCGAGCGGATGAGCGGCAACCTGTGCCGCTGCGCCGCCTACGCCAACATCGTCCCGGCGATTAGGGAGGTGGCGGGCCGATGAGGCCGTTTGCCTACCAGCGCCCGGGCGACGTGGCCGGGGCGGTCGCGATGCTGGCCCAGGCGCCAAACGGGACCTTCCTTGCCGGTGGGACCAACCTGGTGGACCTGATGCGGCTGGGGGTGGCGACCCCGGATGTGCTGGTCGACGTGCGGCGGCTGACCTCGGACCGGATCCAGGAGCTGCCCGACGGCGGCTTGCGGGTCGGCGCGGCGGTGCCCAACAGCGAGCTGGCCGCCGACCAGAGGGTCCGGCGGCGCTATCCGGTGCTGTCGCAGGCGCTGCTTGGGGGCGCCTCTGGGCAGCTGCGCAACCTGGCCACCACCGGTGGGAACCTGCTGCAGCGCACCCGCTGCGTCTACTTCCAGAACCTCACCACCCCCTGCAACAAACGCCAGCCGGGGTTGGGCTGCTCGGCGCTGGAGGGCTACCATCGCGAGCTGGCGGTGCTTGGCTGGTCGGAGGCGTGCGTGGCCACCCACCCCTCGGACATGGCGGTGGCGATGGCCGCGCTGGACGCGGTGGTCCACACCCTGGGGCCGGACGGGCAGCGGACGATCCCGCTGTCCGAGCTGCATCGGCTGCCGGGCGATGCGCCGGAGCGCGACACCGTCCTTGAGCACGGCGAGCTGATCACCGCGGTGGACCTGCCGCCGCTACCGCTGGCGGCCAACTCGCGCTACCGCAAGGTCCGCGACCGGGCCTCCTACGCGTTCGCGCTGGTCTCGGTGGCCGCCGCGCTCCAGGTCACCGACGGACAGGTCCGCGACGTGCGCCTGGCGCTGGGCGGGATGGCGCACAAGCCGTGGCGGGCCACCACGGCCGAGCAGGCCCTGCGCGGCGCGCCCGCCACCGCCGACAGCTTCCGCGCCGCCGCCGACGCCGAGCTGGCAGTCGCGCGGCCGCTGCCCGGCAATGCCTTCAAGGTCCCCCTGGCGCGCAACGTCATCGCCTCGACCCTGCTGGAGCTGACGGAGGCGGCACCATGAGCGCCCGCAGGCTGCCCACCCGCGCCATCGGCACGCCGATGGACCGCCTCGACGGTCTGGACAAGGTCAGGGGCGCCACCACCTACGCCTACGAATGGCAGGTGGACCGGCCGGCGTACCTGTACCCGCTGCAGGCCACCATCGCCGCCGGACGCATCATCAGCATCGACACGGCCGCCGCGGGCGCCGAGCCGGGGGTGCTGGTGGTCCTGACCCACCACAACGCCCCGAAGCTGGCGGACACCGGCGACGGCGAGCTGGCGATCCTGCAGTCGGAGGAGGTCGCCTTCCGCGGCCAGCTCATCGGCGGCGTCATCGCCGACACCTCCGAGATCGCCCGCCACGCCGCCGGCCTGGTCCGCATGGACTACCAGCAGCGCGCCCACGACGTCCAGCTGCGGGCCGACCGCGACGACCTGTACGCCCCCGAGCTGCTCAACGCCGGATTCGAGACCGACACCGCCCAGGGCGACATCGACACCGGGCTGGCGTCGGCGGCCGTCACGCTGGATGCCACCTACACCACGCCGATGGAGCACAACAACCCGATGGAGCCGCACGCCACTATCGCCATCTGGACCGGCGACGGGCTCACCCTCTACGTCTCCACGCAAGGGGTGCATCCGCTGCGGGCAGCGGTGGCGGCGGCGTTCGGGCTCGACCCGCAGCAGGTGCGCCTGATCTCCCCGCACGTCGGCGGCGGGTTCGGGTCGAAAGGACGTCATCACGCGGACGTCATCCTGGCCGCGATGGCCGCCCAGCTTGTCCCGGGCCGGCCGGTGAAGCTGGCGCTCACCCGCCAGCAGATGTTCTCGCAGGTCGGCTACCGGACCCCGTCGATCCAGCGGATCCGGCTCGGCGCCGAGGGGGGCGGGCGGCTGGTCGCGATCAGCCACGACGTGGTCGAGCAGACCTCCAGGATCAAGGAGTTCGCCGAGCAGACCGCGATCTGCTCCCGGGTGATGTATGCGGCACCCAACCGGCGGACGACGCACCGGCTGGCGGCCCTGGACGTGCCGGTGCCCACCATCATGCGGGCGCCGGGGGAGGCCCCGGGCATGTTCGCGCTCGAGTCCGCCATCGACGAGCTGGCGATCGCCTGCGGTCTGGACCCGATCGAGCTTCGCATCCGCAACGAGCCCGACGTCGACCCGGAGTCCGGGCTGCCGTTCTCCAGCCGCAACCTGGTCGCCTGCCTCCAAGAGGGCGCCCGCCGGTTCGGGTGGGAGCGGCGCGACCCCACCCCGCGGGCCCGGCAGGAGGCGGGCTGGCTGGGGGGCACCGGGGTGGCCGCCGCCACCTACCCTGCGTACTGGCGGACCGGGTCGGCCGCGACCATCCGGGTCGGCCCCGACGGCCGCTACGGCGTGCTGATCGGCGCCGCCGACATCGGCACCGGCACCTGGACGGCGCTCACCCAGATCGCCGCCGACGCGCTGGAGGTCCCCATCGAGGACGTCGACCTGCGGATCGGGGATTCCGCGCTGCCGGCGGCAATCGTGGCCGGCGGTTCGGCGGGGACGGCCAGCTGGGGCTCGGCGATCGTCGAGGCGGCCCGCCAGCTGCGCGCGCGCCTGGCGGCCGAGCACGGCGGGGTGGTGCCGGCCGAGGGACTGGAGGTCACCGCCGCGATGCCCGCCAACCCCGACACCGAGCGGTACGCGATGCACAGCTTCGGGGCGCAGTTCGCCGAGGTCCGGGTGCACCAGGACAGCGGCGAGGTGCGGGTCCCCCGCCTGCTCGGCGTGTTCGCGGCCGGCCGGATCATCAACCCCAAGCTTGGCCGCTCGCAGCTGTTGGGGGGGATGACCTGGGGCTTGTCGATGGCGCTGCACGAGCACAGCGTGCTGGACCCCCGCTTCGGGCACGTCGCCAACCAGGACTTTGCCACCTACCACATCGCCGCCAACGCCGACATCGGCTCTATCGAGGTGGCCTGGGTGGAGGAGGAGGACCCCTACGTCAACCCGATGGGGTCCAAGGGCATCGGCGAGCTGGGCATCGTCGGCACCGCCGCCGCGATCGCCAACGCCGTCTATCACGCCACCGGCATCCGCGTCCGCGACCTGCCGATCACCCTCGACAAGCTCCTGACCCAGGGGCTGAAAGCAGGATGAGCGCCCGCCGCCCGAAACGAGCGTGGTCTGCGCGGACGAGCTCGGCCCAGTCGGGTGCGCAGCACGGGCTAAGGCTCGTCGGCAAGGTGCTGACCGGGCCGACGCGATCGCCTATTGAGGCCGTCTGGTCGGGTCGGTATGTTAGTTGGTTGCGCCTTCGTGGTGGCTGTGCCGTTGCCGCCCTGATCGTTGTGTGCCTTCTCCTGTCTGGGTGCACGTCGGGCGGCGCCCGCCCGCCGGTGTCGCTGCCGGTGCCCAAGGCGGGTGAGGTCGCCTTCTACCTGTCGCTGCCCAGCTCAACGGCGGGGCTCGCCCAGGCGGCGGCCAGGGTGGCGACGCCGGGGTCATCGCGGTACCGGCACTTCAGCTCGCTGGACGAGGCCGCGCGCCGGTTCGGCGCTTCGGATGCGCAGATCAACACCGTCGCCAAGTCGGTCAGAACCCTGGGCCTGCAGTTCGCGGCGGACCCCACCCGGTTGTTCGGGCGCGTGACCGGCTCGACCCAGCAGTGGCAGGCAGCCCTTGGCGGCATGCCGCTGTCCAAGCAGGCGGCCACGGCGGCCAGCCCGTTCATCACCTATAGCCTCCCCCAGCAGACACCCGCCGGGCTGCAACCGGCGGGCACCACTCTGCTGCTGCCACAGGCCCTGGTGTATGACCCCACCGCCGAGGGGAGCCGTCCGCCCAGTGGGATGCGTCCCACGCCAACTCCGGCAGCCGCCGGCACCGCGACCCCGGCCAAGGCGGCCCGGCCGTTTCCGGCAAACACCGGCACCCCGCTGGTCGCCGGCTGCTCGGCTGCGCTGCTGGCGCAGCGCCGCGTCTACACCCAGCAGCAGGTGCAGACCGCCTACGGCATCGACACGCTGCGAGCCCACGCCGCCGGCACGCCGGTGATCACGGTCCTGGACCTGGGGGGTGGCTGGCTGGCCAACGACCTCAAGCTGGCGGGGCAATGCTTCGGATACGCCCCACCCGACATCACCCAGACCCAGGGCGACGGCATCGCCGCCCCCATCGGCAATGCCGTCGACGAGACCTCCCTGGATCTGCAGACCGCCGCGGCGGTGGCCCCCCGGGCACAGCTGCGGCTGGTGCAGAGCACCCTCAACGGCGTCCTTGACGGGTTCAGCCGGGCGCTGGGCGATCCTGGTGGCGTCCCCGACGTCATCTCGGTGTCCTTCGGCGGCTGCGCGATCGCCGAGAACCAGGGCCTGCCCGCCTACACCGCCACGATCAACGCGGTGCTGGCGATGACGGCGCTGGCGGGCGTGTCCTCGTTCGTGGCGGCGGGCGACTCCGGATCGACCACCTGCGGGACCAGCGTGCCCGGGACCACGCTGTCGTACCCGGCGGTGTCACCCTTCGTCACTGCGGTCGGCGGCACCCGGCTCACCCTGGGCGCGGGGGACACCCGCGTGGCCGAGACGGTGTGGAACGACTCGGTGTTCGGCGTCAGTGGGGCCGGTGGCGGCGGGGTGGCCCGGCGGCAACCGCGGCCGGCCTACCAGGACGGCGCGAACGCGCAGAACCACCGCGCCGTCCCCGACGTCAGCGCGCTGACCCCTTCTTCGACGTCACCCAGGGCAGCAACGACCTCGCCGGCGTCGGCTGCTGCCAGGCCACCGTCGGCTACGACCCGGTCAGCGGGCTGGGCGTGCCGAACTGGGCCACCCTGCCGGCCACACTGCCCAAGCCGGGCTGACCGGTCGACGGCATCGTGTCGCCGATCAGCGTCACGGCACTCCTCCTTGCTGCTCGAGCGTGCGCGTCACCACGGTGAGGTCCTGGTCGCCGAGCCCGGCATCCACGGCCTGCTGCCATTCGCCAGCCAGGCAGGCAAGGGCGGCGAACCGGTCGTCGCCGGCCGCCTGCACGGCCAGGCGCACGTCCTTGAGCGCGAGCGACAGCGCGAACTGGGCCGAGAACTCGCCCTTGGCGATCCGTTGCAGCTTGGCTGCCTGCCACGGGGACACCAGCGGGCTGCCGCCGAGGGCGTCGACCACCGTCTCGGTGTCAAGCCCCAACCGACGAGCAAGCGCCACCGAGGTGGCAACCGCTTCCGCCGCGAACGCGACCCAGGTGTTGTTCACCAGCTTCAGTCGCGATCCAGCCCCGACCGGGCCGACCCAGATGGTGCGCTGGCCGAGCGCGTCGAACAGGGGAGCCACGCGCGAGCGGGCCTCCTGGGGCCCTGACGCGAAGATCGTCAGCTGGCCCTGCTCCGCAGGGTCCCTGCTTCCCGACACCGGCGCGTCCAGGAGCGTCACGTCCGGACGCTCGACCTGCACCATGGCCGCGACGCGCTCGGTTCCCGCCACGCCGATCGTGCTCATCTGCACCCAGATCGCGCCCTGAGCGAGCGCGGCGAGCATGCCCTGGTCGCGAGCGATCGAGACGACGGCATCGGTGTCGGTCACCATCGTGACGACGATCGCGGCTCGCCGCGCGGCGCCGGCGGCGGTCTCGGCGACTTCCGCGCCGAGCTCGACGAGGTCACGGGTCGCCTCTGGCCTGCGGTTCCAGACGATCGTCGGGATGCCGGCGCGCAACGCACTGGCCGCCATCCCGTGGCCCATCGCGCCGATGCCGAGCACCGCAACCGGCGCCTGCGTCTGTGCCATCGGTCCCCCTTGCCGGTCGGGTCAGGTGTCGCCGGCGCGTGCCGGCCGTCCCTGGTCGAGTCGCTCCCGCTGCGGAAGCACCGTGTATCGCGGATCCTTCATCGAGGCTACGCCGCCCGCGTAGATGCCGAACCGGGTGGCCCCATAGCGTCCACATTTCTCACCCCGCGGCCCTCGCAAACGGCCAGTGCGTCGTGCGCGCCAGCGCGGGCCGCTCCACCCGGCGGGCCGGCGAGGGCGGCCAGCCACCGCCTTCGGCTGGAGCGCCGGCGGCGGGGCGTCAGCGAGGCGCACGGCGTCTCCGGACTCGGGGGGCGCGGGTGAGCCGGCGCAGGATCCAGACGGCGGCCGCGGCCAGCGCGACCATGGCGTAGCCGCCCCGGATCCGACGCGAGCCCGCCACAGCGTCAGCGGCGGTCGTACCATCGCCGCCCAGGTTCGCGACGGCCGCGGATTGCGGATCGTCATCGCCTGGACCTCCGTGACCGGTCAAGGCAGGGCGCACGTCGTCGCTCTCGCCGGTGGCAGTGGCGCTCGCGAGGACCACGAAGCCACCCAGGACGAAGACCAGCAGCAAGGCGATGCCAAGCGCAAGCCCCCAAGAAGTCCCGAAGACGGCCAGCAGGGCGCCCGCCACGAGCACGCCGAGCAGCACCGCCCCCAGGGTCGGGGATGGCGGGCCGCTCTCGCGCCGTGTGACAGCGGCTCCCAGAGACCTCGACAGGTCGAACCTTCCCCGCAGGACCAGGCCAAACAACAGGGAGAGCGAAGGGATCAAGACCACCGCGCCGATCCCGACCACGACCAGGACAGCGATCAGCGTCGCGCGAGACGCGGCCGC
>WNGB01009583.1_pt1 | contig 13556 bp, 10 predicted proteins | sample 5400681 | NCBI WGS metagenome assembly WNGB01 (sample SAMN13153367, study PRJNA577476) | soil metagenome | isolation source: 115 cm soil or saprolite under grassland replicate 2 | place: USA:California | collected 2016-06-15 | reverse complement strand
CTGGCCGGGCCGGGCTTCACGGAGGACGAGGCTCGACCGTTGCCGCCCGACCTGCGCGTCGCAGGCATCGTGGTGAAGAGCGCGGCCGAGGTCGCGTAGGTGGCATTTGGCCGCGGCCTTCTTCACACCGTACTTGCCTGATCAAGCTCCTATCTCGTCAAGCGGCCCCTATCTCGTCAAGCGGCCACGACGGTCGCCTCGGGAGCGGCCGCCTGGAGAATCCGGAACACGACCCGAGCGAGGTGACGCTTGAGGGCCCGGAGTGCTTCGCGCCAGGACTTGCCCTCGGCTCGTTTGCGAGCGATGAAGGCCTTGGCGGGCGGGTGGTGCCAGAGCTGGGCGATGGCGATCGTGTGGAGGGCTCGGTTGAGCTGACGGTTGCCGCCCCGGTTGAGGCGCATCCGGCTCGTCTGGCCCGAACTGGCCGGGACAGGCGCCACGCCCGCGAGCATAGCGAAGCCGTCGGCCGAGCGGAGCCGACTCGCGTCGCCGACCTCGGCTACGACCTTGGCGACGCTGAGAATGCCGGCGCCCGGGAGCGCGAGGAGTGGATGGTGGGCGATCATGGTGGCGATCCTCGCCTCGAGCGCGTCGGCCTCCGCAACGAGCGAGGCGAGCCTCGCCAAACGCCCGCGAGCGAGCTCGGCCTGGACACCCTTGACCCGGCACAGCTCGCGACCGATCGTCCGCCGGTACCGCACGGCGACGAGGTTCGCCGCCTTGGCCTGATAGCCGGGCAGCAGGACGACGAGGTCGGCGTGAAGCCGGTTGCGGACCCGCGTCGCTTCGGTGACGACATCGTCGCGGGCCTCGACGAGGAGGCCGATCTCGCGTGTGCGATCAGCCAGCCGAACGGGCGGCAGATTCGCTTCTCGAGCCGTAACCCGGGCGATCGCGAGCGCGTCGCCCGGGTCGGTCTTGCCCGGCCGGTGGGTCCGGCGCCGTTCGCGGTGACTCAGCTGGGGCGGCACCTCGCGCACGACCCGGCCGGCCGCGACGAGGAACCGTGCCAGCCCGGCACCGAACATCGACGAACCCTCGAGCCCGATGACCGCCGCTGGATCGAGCGCGTCGGCCCAGCCGAGGGCGGCCCGATGGCCGTCCGGGTCGTTCGGAAACGTCCGCTCATCGAGCGGTCGGCCGAGCTCGTCGACGGCACATGCCGCCAGAGTCGCCTTGTGCGTGTCGACGCCGATCGCCGCCATGTCGCCCTCCTCGTCTCGGTGGGTACGATGGGCGCGAGCCGGCACGGGCAACTGTGCGTTGAGTCAGATCCACGCTCCTATGAGGCCACGGCCGGCTCGCCGTCTCCGAGGTCGGGGGCAATTGATCAGCCGGCCAGCGCCTGAGCGCGGCGAAGTATCAGCGAGCCACCCGGCCCCGTCGACGACACCTTCGCAGCCCGACGAAGGCGGTGCTCACCGTACGCACAGGTATCAGCCGATCAATCGGTAGCCGGCCATCAGGCCGATGCGGGCGTGATAGCCGCCGGCGCTCCCTCGGGTCATTCCCGAGTCGGGTGGTAGGATTTCGGCATGACCGATCAGCCCACCGTCACCGTTCCTGCTCCTCCTGCCGAGGCCGCCTCGCCGTTCGACCCGGAGCGGCGCGCCACGGAGCTCGCCATCCTCGATTCCCTGCGAGCCGTCGTGGATCCCGAGATCGGCATGAACGTGGTGGAGCTGGCGCTGATCAAACAGATCATCCTCGGATCCGATTCGACCGAGATCAAGATGATCCTGACGACGCCCTTCTGCCCCTACGCCGGATCGATGATCCAGCAGGTCCAGGAGCAGGCCGAGTCGGTCGTCGAGCACCCCGTGAAGGTGACGCTCCTCGCGGAGCGCTGGGACCCGCGCGACGCGGGTCTCATGTGGTGAGCGCCGAAACGGACAGAAGGCCCGGCGATTCGGCTGTGGCAACCGGCCGCGGCGACGACGGCAGCACGGGCCTGCTGTTCGGCGGCGAACGAATCGCGAAGGACGACCCCCGGACGGAGGCCTACGGCTCCCTCGACGAGGCCGTCGCGGCCCTGGGCCTGGCCCGGGCAGAGCTCGGCACGAAGGCCAGCTATGGGACCGTGCCGGGGCCGCTGGGTGGCCTCGCCGACGTGATTCTTCGCATCCAGCGAGAGCTGTTCGTTGCGGGAGCCGAGCTCGCCACCACGCCCGAAGCCTGGGATCGCCTCCGCGACGGCGAGACGCGGGTGTCGGCCGAGATGCTGGCCGGCGTGGACGCCCTCCTCGCCGAGGTCGAGGCCGCGATCGCGATGCCTCGAGAGTTCGTGGTCCCCGGCGAGACCCGGACCAGTGCCGCCCTGGAGCTGGCCCGGACGATCCTCCGCCGGGGGGAGCGGCGAGTCGTCTCGCTCGACCGAGCCGGAATGGTCCCCGGTCGCCACCTGCTACCGTATTTGAACCGCCTGGCGGATCTCGTGTGGGTGCTCGCCAGGGCGGCCGAACAGGCAGAGGCACGGGTCGCCACACCGGCCCGCACCGACAGAGGGCGGAGGGGTCGCACGACCACTCACTCGAACGTCAGCTGAAACGACCACCAACTACGAGGCGAGAGCCTCAAGAGGTACCTCGATGAACCAATACGATTACCCGTCCTCGCCATCGCAGCTCGGCGTCCGACCGGCGGCCGTGCTCTCAACGGCCTTCCTCACCCAGGCATTTTTGTGGATGTTCCTGGGTCTGCTGGTCACGACCGGTGTCGGCTTCTGGGTGAGCACGCTGTCCGAGGCCACGCTGTCACGGCTCAGCGGCCTGTTCCTGCCGGTGCTCATCGTTCAGCTCGGGATCGCGCTGGGCCTGGGCTTTGCGATCCGGAGGATCCCGGCGACGCTGGGCCTGGGCCTGTTCTTCGTGTTCTCGGCTGTGACCGGCCTGACCTTCGGGTTCGCCTTGATCGTCTACCCCATTGCCTCGGTCGTCGCGGCGGGCACCAGTGCGGCGGCCGTCTTCGGCGGCGCGGCTCTCTACGGTTCGGTCACGAAGCGCGACCTGACGTCGCTCGGCGCGTACCTGTTCATGGCCCTGTTCGGCATCGTCGCGGCTAGCATCATCAACGTCTTCCTGCGATCAGATGCGCTTGGCTACATCGTGTCGTGGGCGGCCGTCCTCATCTTCACGGTCCTGACCGCCTATGACGTCCAGCGGATCCAGCGCGGCGACGTCGCGGCCTGGGCCGGGACGATGGAGAAGGGCGCGGTGATCGGGGCATTCCACCTGTACCTGGACTTCATCAACCTCTTCTTCGCCCTGCTCCGGATCTTCGGCGGTAGCCGCCGCTGATCGTCCCGGTCGCCAGGAGGGCTCATCGGATCGAGGCGCCGCGGCTGACGGTCGCGCTGACCTTCGACCACGACGCCATCTCGGCCGAGGTCATGCGCGGCGCCGGGCCGGTCCTGTTGTCGCGCGGCGAATTCGGGCCGCGCGTGGGCGTGCCGCGAATTCTCGCGCTTCTCGAGCGGCACGCGATCCCGGCCACGTTCTTCGTGCCCGGCCACACCCTGGCGACGTTCCCGGACAGCGTCCGGTCGATCGTGACCGCCGGGCACGAGCTGGCCTGCCACGGCTGGGCCCACGAGGATCTCGCCACACTCGACGAGCCCGCGGAGCTGGACGTCATGAAGCGCAGCTTCGAGGCGATCGGCGACGCTGCCGGCCGTTCACCACGTGGCTTCCGCGCCCCGTTCTGGTCGCTGTCGCCTCGCACCCTGGGGATCGCGGCGGATCTGGGCTTCCGGTACGACTCGTCGCTGATGTCGGATGACGTGCACCTCTTCCGCGCGCGCGTCGGCGACCGGCACGACGTCCGCGCCTCGCTCCTCGGCGAGCCCGGGCCTCTCGTGGAGGTCCCGATCAGCTGGTCGCTGGACGACTGGCCCCATTTCGAGCCGGGCGAGCGCGGCGTCGGGCCCCTGAGCGCGCCCTCCAAGGTCGAGGAGATCTGGTCCGAGGAGCTGCGCTACGCCTGGGAACACGAGCCGGGCGGTGTCCTGACCCTGACGATGCACCCCGAGGCGATCGGGCGTGGCCACCGGATCGCGATGCTCGAGCGGTTCATCGGCGTCGTGCGATCGCTCGACGCCGCGGTCTTCGACCGGCTCGACGCGGTGGTGGACCGCTGGGCGACTGCTAATCCCGTCTGAAACCAGGCGACGGCCAGGCGACAACCAGAGGGCGGTCACGCGACGGCCAGGCGATAGCCAGAAATTCACCCGGAGATTGCAAATCGCGGGAATCGGCGATTCGGTGGTCAGATATTCGTCGGTGGACTCGTAGGTTCTCTGGGCACGAGAATCGGCTGCCTGGGCCGGCCGTCACCCGATCGGCGTGCACGCTACCGGCGTCCGGTTGTCCGACACCGTGGCCACGGCCGGCCCAAGAGTTCGCGGGCGAATATCTGGCCGCGGGCGCTGCCGCCCATTGCCGCGGGCGCTGCCGGCCATTGCCGCGGGTGCTGCCCCTGGCCTTGCCGGACAGGACCTCAGCCCGCGATGCGGCTCCGACGACGACCGCCGCCCGGTGTGCCGGTGCCTGGCGTGCCCGCGGCGAGCCGGCGGCGCTGCGAGGCCCGCGCCGTGATCGCCACGCGTGTCGCGCCGGACTGGCCGATCGGCGGGGCTCCCGGCTTCAGGAGCTCGACGAGCTCGTCGGCCGGCAGCGGGCGGGCGTAGTAGTAACCCTGACCGCGGTCGCAGACGAGGTCGCGCAGCCAGCCGAGCTGATCCGCCGTCTCGATGCCCTCGGCGGTCACGTCGATCCCCAGCCCGTGGGCCAGCCCGATGACGGCCTGGACGATCGGCAGGTTGGCATCGTCACCGGCCAGCCCAGCCACGAAGGATCGGTCGATCTTGATGGTGTCGAGCGGCAGAGACTTGAGATAGGAGAGCGACGAGTAGCCCGTCCCGAAGTCGTCGAGCGCCAGCCGGCAGCCAAGTTCGCGAAGCGCACGCAGCGCCCGAATGCCTGGCTCCGATTCGTCCATGACGACGCTTTCGGTGATTTCCAGCTCCAGGCTGGACGCGGGCAGGCCCGTCTGAGCGAGGATCTGGCCGACCTGCTCGACGAGGTCCGGTTGGGCGAACTGGCGGGCCGAGAGGTTGACGCTGATGGTGAGCGGCGGGTCGGCGGGAAACGCGAGCTGCCACTGGCGGGCCTGCCCGCAGGCGGTCTCCAGGACCCAGCGCCCGATCGGCAGGATGAGGCCCGTCTCCTCGGCGAGCGGGATGAACGAGAGCGGCGGCACCAGGCCGCGGGTCGGGTGCTGCCAGCGGACGAGCGCCTCCAGACCGACGATCCGATCGGTCGCCAGGTCCACGAGCGGTTGGTAGAACACGCGCAGCTCGTGGCGTTCGATCGCGCGGCGGAGACCGCTCTCGAGATCGAGCCGGTGGACCGTCTCGGCGCTCATCGACGGGTCGAAGAGCGTGTGTCGGATCGCCGAGTCGGCTTTGGCACGATACAGCGCGATCTCGGCGTCGCGAAGCATGCCTTCCGGATCGGCCTGGCCCGGCAGGCCAACGACGATGCCCATGCTGGCGGTGACGAATACGTCCCGACCGCCGATCACGAACGGAGTCTCGAGCTCGGCCACGATCCGGTCGGCCACGATGGACGCGTCGTTCGGCCCGCCGATCTCATCGAGCAGGATCGCGTATTCGTCGCCGCCGAACCGCGCAACTGTATCGCCGGGTCGGAGGCAGGCGAGGAGCCGCTGGGCGACCGCCGACAGAAGGGCATCACCGGCCGTGTGGCCCAGGCTCTCGTTGACCACCTTGAACCGGTCGAGATCGAGCAGGACGACGGCGATCGGGGAGTTGTTCCCCATCCGTCCCGATGAGAGGGCGTGGCGAACTCGGTCCATGAGCAGGACCCTGTTGGGCAGTCCTGTCACGAGGTCGTACAGCGCCTGGTGGGCGAGTCGTTCCTCCATCGCCCGCCGCTCGCGAAGGTCGCGGACCGACGAGACGCCGACGTCCTGCCCGTCCGAATAAGGGACCGTCCGCGTGTGCACCTCGACCGGAAAGGTCTCGCCTTGGGCGTCGAGTACGAGCGCCTCGAACGGTCCGGTGAGGCCGTTCGCAAACAGCGACTGAATGAACCGAACGCTCTCGGGGGCAACGAGGTCCATCACCGGCCGGCCGACGAGCTCGTGCTCCTCGTAACCGAACAGCCGGCACATGGCCTGGTTGACCTCGAGCATGACGCCGCCGCGGGTGATGAGGAGCGCCTCGGTCGTCGCGTCCGAGAGGCGCCGGAATCGCTCTTCGCTGATCCGAAGGGCCTCCTCGGCGCGCGCGCGCTCGGTGACCTCGTGTTGCGCGGCCTGGAACAGATGGGCATTTGTCAGGGCAATCGAAGCCAGCTGGGCGAACCGGCCGAGGACCGCGACCTCGTCGTCATCGAACGTGCGTGGCTGGCCACCCGACGCCAGGCCGATCACCCCCACGACGCGGCCCTCCGCGGTCAGCGGGACGGCCACGATCGACCCGAACCGGCCGGTCGGCAGGTCCTGGCGCCGCTCGCGGAACGCGTCGTAGTCGTCGACGGTGATCGGCTGCCCCGTGACCCAAACGGTCCCTGACAGGCCTTCGCCTCGCCCGATCCTGTAGCCGACCAGGTCGCTGAAGACTCCGGTTCCGACCCGGACGACGAGCGCTGATTCGTCGGGCTCCGCGACGTAGAGGAAGCCGTGAGGCGTTCCGATGAGGCTGGCCGCGCGCTGGACGATCGTCTGGAGGAGCTCCGTGGGCTCCAGTCTGTCCATCAGTGCGAGGGCCGTCTCGTTGAGCACGGAGAGGTAGGCGTCCCGGGCCTGGTCGCGCGCCGGATCGGCGCCGCTGCGAGACGGCTTCAGCAGGTACAGGGCCCGATCGGCCGCGACCACCAGCTCGTCCTTGGTCCGGCCGTCGGCGGGAAAGCATGCGGCGCCCACGCTGATACCAACGTGTGGCTCCCGGTCATGCGGGGTGGCGGCCTCGACCGCGCGGCGGATGCGATCGGCGACCTCGAGGGAGCTGAGCCGGTCCGCGCCGACCAGGATGACCGCGAATTCGTCGCCTCCGTAGCGATACACCCGGTCGCCATCGCGGACGGTCGCGGTGATTGCGCCCGCGACGGATCGCAGGAGCGAATCGCCGGCGGGGTGTCCGTGACTGTCGTTGTAGGCCTTGAAATCGTCGAGATCCATGATCAGGACGCCGAATGACGAACCGTCCGATGCGCTCACGGCCTGGCCAAGCTCCCGTTGGAACGCGCCGTGGTTGCGCAGTCCGGTCAGGGCATCCAGCTCGGCTCTGACCTCCACGGCCCGGTGGGTCTCGGCGTTCTCGAGGGCGATCGAGGCCTGCCCCGCGAACAGCTTGGCGAGCTCGAACTCGTTCTGGCTGTAGTGGGACTCGACCCCGCCCATCCGAGCCAGGTTCAGCGTCCCGATCGGCTCGCCTGCGACGAGGAGCGGGACCACGATCATGGATTCGGGCTCGAACGGGGTGCCGGGGATCTGCGCCGAGCGAGGGTCGATATGGGCGTCGTTGGCGAGCGTCGCCTCCGCGTGCTCGATGACCCAGCCGGCGATGCCGGTGGTCAATGGGGGCGCGTAGTCCAGGATCACGTCGGCGTAGCGATCGCGGGCCACGACGGCTCGCCGGACGCCCGCCTCGCGATCGATCTTGTAGATCGTCAGCGAGTCGTACGGCACGAGTGCCTTGAGCGAGTCGGCGATCATCTCCAGCACGCCGGTCGGGTCGAGCGTCGAGAGCAGGCTCTCACTGACTTCGAGGAGACGGCGCTGGCTGGCCAGCTGATGCTCGAGCTCCGCCTGCTGGCTGCTGACCCGCTCGGCGTTGGCGGCGTTGACCATCGCCTGGGCGGCAAAGCCGGCAAAGATGGACAACGTCGTCTCGTCGTCTTCGCCGAACTGATCGCGGCCCTGCTTGGACACGACGATGACGCCCTGAACCCGGTCTTCGTAGGCCATGGGGACGACGAGCATGGATTCGGGGCCGTCATCGACCGAGCCGATGATGACGCCGCGATGGTCTGCTCCCGCGTCACCGGTCCGGATTGCCGTGCCGTTCGCGGCGACCCAGCCCGTCAATCCCGCGCCGATGGGCACGCGGAGCATCTCGGGCGTCGGCATATCGGACCCCAGGAAGCGGCCCTGGAAGGCGACCGGTTCGCAGGCGTCCGCCTCGTCGTCGACCCGGTACACGCGGATCGTGTCGAAGTCGATCAGTGAGCGCGTCTCGGCGACGATCGCAGCCCCAATGCCATTGACGTCTTGAATGCGGTTGAGGCGCGACGCGAGGTCGCTGATCGCTCGCAGGCGGGCGACCAGGCTCTGGACGCCCTCGTGCAGGCGGGCATTTGCGATCGCCGCCGCCATCTGGTCGGCGAACGCCCGGGCGAGCTCCAGCTCTTCGCTCGGCCAGTCGTGCGTGGCCTGGTGATAGAGAACGAGAAGCCCGAGAGGCTCGTCGCGGAAGACGATCGGGACGAAGCAGATCGTCTGGATGCCGTCGGCGCGATAGGCGCGGCGAAGTTCGGGCGACGCCGCGCCGCGTGGGGTCATGACGTGGATGCGGCGCTCGCGGAGCGCCTTCATCCCGGCCGTCCGCGCGTCACGATGAAGGTGCCCGACGGCGGCGATTACCTCCGGGCTCAGGTCGCGCTGGGCAACGAGACGCAGGGGGTGATCGTCCGGCTCCACCAGCCACAACCCGCAGCGGTCGATGCCGAACAGGGCCTGCGCGTTATCGATGACCGCGTCGAAGACCGAGGTCAGGTCGAGCTTGCCGCTGACTTCCGAGGCGATTCGCCGAAGGGCCTCTGCCCGCGTGACATGCTCTCGAATCACCTCCATGGGTCGACGGCCACGGCCGACCCGGGCACCTCCGACCCGGCCCTCGCCGACCCGGGCACCGCCGACCCGGCCGCCGCCGATCCGGCCGTTGCCGACCCGGCCGCCGCCGATCCGGCCGTTGCCGACCCGGCCGTCGCCGATCCGGCCGTCGCCGACCCGGCCGCCGCCGACCCGGCCGCCGCCGATCCGGCCGTTGCCGACCCGGCCGCCGCCGATCCGGCCGTTGCCGACCCGGCCGCCGCCCTGTCCATCGATGGTCAGCCCACGGACCGAGGCGGTGGTCCTGCGATACGAGCCAGAGCGCGAAGATCGCTCGGCGAGGTAGCGGTCGAGCTCAGCCTGGTGGATTCGGCGGATCCCGCGCGGCCCCGAGCCGATCGACGGCAGGCGGCCGCCCGCGCACCAGGCGCGGATGGTCGCGGGGGTCACAGCCGCCTGGGTGGCAGCTTCGGCAACGCTCAACAGCGTCCCGCGCCGCCGATCGAACGCAACGACCAACGTCTCGCTCTGCCTCCACGTGATCAACTGGTCCGCCGGCGGGTCGCCGGCCGCGGCCCCACCAAACGTGGCGGCCGCACGTCCGATCACCCGAGCCGCGAGGCGGTGCCACCCTACTCGCGTCGCGCCCGCGCCCGCGATGGCCCAGGAGTACCAACCGCGCCGCCCGGCCGCCGTGATCCAGCTGGCGGTGGAGCGGCGGCGCCCTGTGGCCTACCGATCGTGGCCACATATTCTCCCGATGATTGTTATGGACCCATTCGGCCGATCTCGCGGCCAGATATCCACCAGGAGACTCTTGGGCCGCCGGCGGGTGCCGCGACGGCGGTCGTGGCCCTGGTTTGAGCCTCGGCCGGGCGCCCGCGTGCGTGGCTCGAGGTCCAGCTGACCACGATCGCGCCCGATCCCATGGCCACGCGTGTCCCAACAGTCCCCGCACGAATTTCTGGCCGCCCGCCGACCGTCCAGGCTCAGCCGCCGGCCGCTATCGGCGCCCAGCTGTAGCCTTCTGGCATGGCGATCCAGGATCGGCCGGAGGTCGTGCGCGTCACCCCAGGTGCCCGCGCCGAACCCCTGCTGGTTGCCCTGCTGGCCGTCGTTGTCCTGGTCGGGGCGGCGATCTGGAAGCCCTGGGCGAACGGACCTGATGCACCGGCTCGCCCGGTGCCCGCCGAAGTCGTGGTCCAACCCCGAACCACACCGCGCGCGGCCGCGCCGACCGCGGACGCGGCCATCGTGACCGTGACGGGCGACCAACCGATCGCCGGATTAGACATTTCGAGGATGGGACTCGCCGACGCACATCGGGCCTGGGGCGTCGCGGCTGCCTACGTTCCTGTCACCCAGATCGCAGTGGCGACCCGCCGGCGCCTGTCATCGGTCAGGCCCGTCGTCGACTGGCATGCTGTCGAGCCGGGCAACCGGGCCGAGCCGGGCGACCGGGCCCACCCGGGCAAGCGCCTCGACCTACCGGCCACTGGCCAGGCCATCTCAACCGTCGCTCTCGCCGTCACGTGGCCGTCTGGCCGTTCGCCGCATGAGATCCGGCTCTTCTATCGCAGTCCCGGCGTACAGAACGGACCCGAACTGTCGACTCGCCTCAGGACCCGGGAGATGTCTCTCGTTCGTCCCTTGCCGGGCATCGCGATGTTCTCCTGGCAAGCCGATGGCGAAGCGGTCGACACAAGCGAAGTTGCCTGGACGCATGCGTCCGGGGTGTTCTACCTGCCGCCATCGGATCCGTTGCCGACACGACCGCGACATTGGCTGGTTTCGGGCTGGCCCGCCGGCGCATACGAGTTTCGCGTCACGGATGGGGAGGGCACGTACGTGGTTGCCTTCTGGCTCCGGGGCGCGTCCGGCTAGCCGCCGCCTCCACGAGTCACGCCGAACAGATCGAGGGATGTCGCGAGACCCTCGATCTCCACGCGTGGCCGTGCGCGCGATCGCCAGTCGTCGGCAGTCATTCGGAACGGCAGCGTGTCAATCGGTTGACCTCGTGGCGCCGCACGACCGATCCCGTTCTCTCGGTAGCCGAGCGCTCGCGACACACCGGCCGAAGCGCGGTTGTCGACGAACGCCTCGGTCACCGCGACCTTCGCATCGAGGCCTTCGAACGCCAGGGCCAGCACCGCACCGCGCATCTCCTTGCCGTAGCCCTTGCCCTGGAAGGCCCGTCCGAGCCAGGACCCGGTGCCGACCAACCCATACGTTGCGAAGTCCCGAGCGAGGATCCCCTGGGCACCGATCGGCTCGTCGTTCGCGACGACCATCAGTTCGAGGTTCCACGCGTCGGGCTGCCACTGCGCCCGAAGTCCCCAGTGGAATTGTGCGAACTCACGCTCGAAGCGCGGACTCGGCTTGTCGGTCCACGGGAAGGCGAAGGGCATCTCGCCCGGATCATGGATCCCTGCCCGCGCGATGGCGCACAGCCGCGCGAGCTCGTCGTCGTCCGGCAGCCGCAGCTCGAGCCGCTCAGTTCGCAAGCGGAGGTCGAACAGCGGCCATAGCGGGTGAGTCATCACCAGGATCCTACGGCCAACCAGTCGTCGTTGACGGGTTCAGGCTCGGGCCGGTACAGTAATCCCGACCGAAACACTCGGGATTGCGCACGAGGATTTCCACCCTGACCGCTACCGGTACCCAGCCCCATCAGCGACACCTGTTCCACGGCAGCGGCGCCGTCTCCTTCAGCACGAAGGGCGAATACGGCGTCCGGCTGATGGTTCAGCTCGGCCGCCACTTCGGAGCCGGACCGGCCAGCCTGGCCGAGATCGCGGCCGAGGAGGACCTGCCCCGGGCGTACCTCGAGCAACTGGTCATGAGCCTGCGCGATGCCGGCCTGGTCACGAGCACGCGCGGGGCACGCGGCGGTTACCAGCTGGCCAGACCGCCCGAGGAGACGAAGATCGTCGACGTCCTCCGTGCGCTGGAGGGTCCGATTGCGCCGATGGTCTGCGCCAGCGAGGATCCCGAGCACGGGCTGCAGTGCGATCGAACGTCGAGCTGCACGGTCAACCTGCTGTGGGTTCGCATCCGCGACGCGATCTCCGGTGCGCTGGACAGCATGACGCTGGCCGACCTGGTACCGACACGGGCCGTCCTGCTGGCCCGGGCGGCACAGGCAGTCCCCGCCCAGGCGCTCACCGCGGCGCCAGCAACCGCCATGGCCCTCCCGACCGCAACCCCCGGCACCGGAGCCTTGACCCGATCGTGAGCACGGATCAGCGCCTCGTCATTCGCGACCTCCATGTGGCGCCGTTGGGCCACCTCGACAGCGAGATCCTCCAGGGCATCGACCTGGAGATCGGCAAGGGCGAGGTCCACGCGATCATGGGCCCGAACGGATCGGGCAAGACCACCCTGGCCTACGCGCTGATGGGTCATCCGGCCTATGTCGTGACGAAGGGCGAGGTCGCGTGGAAGGGCCGCGACGTCCTCAAGCTCACGCCCGACAAGCGCGCCCGCCTGGGCCTCTTCCTCGCCTTCCAGTACCCGACCGCGATTCCCGGCCTGAGCGTGGCGAGCTTCATCAGGAGCGCGCTCAACGCGCGACTTCAGGGGGTCGACAAGAACGGCGACGTGGACCCCACCGACCCGGCCCGGGGCGGCATCTCCATGCGCGACTTCCGCAACAAGATGCGGGAGACCTTCGCGCTGCTCAAGGTAGACGAGAGCTTCGCGACCCGCTACGTCAACGAGGGCTTCAGCGGAGGCGAGAAGAAGCGCCTGGAGATGCTCCAGATGGCCGTCCTCAAGCCGGAGATGGCGATCCTCGACGAGACCGACTCGGGCCTCGACATCGACGCCCTGCGCGTCGTCGCCGAGGGCGTCAACGCGATGCTCAACCCGGAGATGGGCGTGCTCCTCATCACCCACTACCAGCGGCTGCTCAACTACATCACCCCAGACTTCGTCCATGTCCTGGCCGCCGGGCGGATCGTCAAGAGCGGCGGCAAGGATCTCGCCCTCCGGCTGGAGGACGAGGGCTACGGCCCGATCCTGCGCGAAGCCGGCCTGGAGACGAGCGTCTCTGACGAGGCGCTGGCCGTGCCGATCGCCCCGGACGAGCGGGGCCACGGCGCCGGCGGCGAGGAGCGCCGGGGTGGAGGCGACCGCCATGACGGAGGCGATCGCCACGACGAAGGCCGGACGGACCCGGTGGCGGTCGGCCGCTAGCCGGGCAGGGCGTCGAATGACCATCACGACCGAGCCGATCACCGCGGCCGCCCGCCCGCCCGAGGCGGGTGGGCCGCTCGATGCACACGCGATCCGGCGCGACTTCCCGATCCTCTCGACGCTCGTCCACGGCAAGCCGCTCGTCTATCTCGACTCGGCCTCCACGAGCCAGAAGCCCCAGGTCGTCATCGACGCGGTCGATGGCTTCTACCGCGAGTACAACGCGAACGTCCACCGCGGGATCTACGACATCGGCGAGCGGGCCACGGCGGCATATGAAGAGGCGCGCGTCCGGGTGGGCCGGTTCATCAACGCCCCCGATGCCCACGAGATCGTGTTCACCCGCAACGCCACCGAGGCGATCAACCTCGTCGCCTACAGCTGGGGGCGCCGCAACATCAACAAGAGCGACGCGATCGTCCTGACCGAGATGGAGCACCACGCGAACCTCGTTCCGTGGCAGCTCCTCGTCCAGGAGAAGGACGGCGACCTCGAGTTCATCCCGA
>WNGB01009582.1_pt1 | contig 13557 bp, 13 predicted proteins | sample 5400681 | NCBI WGS metagenome assembly WNGB01 (sample SAMN13153367, study PRJNA577476) | soil metagenome | isolation source: 115 cm soil or saprolite under grassland replicate 2 | place: USA:California | collected 2016-06-15 | reverse complement strand
TGGGCCGACACCCGCTTCCCGACGCACACCGCGCTGTCGCGCGCGGTCCCCAACAATCCCGTCTATCTCACGCGCGTCGACGGCCACGCCGCGCTGGTCAACGCCAAGGCACTCGAGCTGGCCCAGGTCACGGCCGCGACGCCCGACCCGAGCGGCGGCCGATTCATTCGTGATTCTGCCAACAATCCGACGGGCGTATTGGTCGATAACGCCCAGGGCATCGTGGGTCGAGTGATCCCGGCACCGTCGCGCGCGGAGCTGAGAGAGCAGACTCTCGCCGCGATTGCCGAGGCGAATCGCTGGGGGTTGACCGGCATCCACGATGCGGGCGTCGCCCCGGAGGGTATCGCGGTCTACGAAGAGCTGGCCAAAGAAGGCCACTATAATCTTCGGAACTATGTGATGATTCGATCGAGCGATTCGGTCCTGGACGCGATTCTGCAGCGGGGACCGCAGAAGGCGTTGTACGATGGTCGGCTGTGGATTCGCGCCATCAAGCTCGTGGCTGACGGCGCGTTGGGAAGTAGAGGCGCCGCGCTCCTGGAGCCCTACAGCGACGATCCAGGAAACACGGGGCTGATCACGACGCCGCCCGAGCGCATCAAGAGTGTCGCGGTACGGGCGCTCAAGGCCGGGTTTCAGGTGAATGTGCACGCCATCGGGGATCGGGCCAACCGGATCGTGCTCGATCAATTCGAGGCCGCCCTGCGCGAGGTCCCGACGGCCGATCACCGTTTTCGGATCGAGCACGCACAGATCCTGCGGTATCAGGATATGCCGCGCTTCGCCGAGCTCGACGTCATCCCCTCGATGCAGGGCAGCCATCAGACGAGCGACATGTATTGGGCGCCCAATCGCCTGGGGCCCGCGCGCCTCGGCGGCGCCTATGCGTGGCGATCACTGCTCAATACCGGCGTCGTGATCCCGAATGGCTCCGATTTCCCGGTCGAGGCGGTGAACCCGCTGATCTCCTTCCACTCGTTTTTCACGCGACAGGACGCCGACAACTTCCCGCCCGGCGGCTGGATGCCGGAGCAGCGCACCACGCGCCAGGAGGCGCTGCTGTCGATCACGTTGTGGCCGGCCTACGCGGGATTCATGGAGAACGAGAGCGGCAGCCTGACGGCCGGGAAGTACGCCGACTTCGTGGTGCTCGATCGGGACATCATGAGCGTCGCGCCGGAGGAAGTGTTGGGGACGCGTGTGCTCATGACGGTCTTGGGTGGGAAGACCGTATATCGCGCTCTCGCTAACTGACGCAGTGCCGGAAAAAACGAAGCCCCCAAGACGGCGCGATTGGCCGCTTGGGGGCTCCGACACATCGGCTACCCGGAGTCGAGGGCTTGCGCCCTTCGTTCTTCTCTCCGTCACCGCCGGTTGACTGATTCGTCGCTCGGTAGGGTGATCAGAGGCTCCGGCTTCCATCCCCAAGCAACCCCGTCGGGTCGCTCGGTTCACCAATGTGGGTGCTACGGGTCAGATCGGGTCGCGGACCGACCTTCCGCACTGCACGTCGAGGCACCAGTTCGACGTGGCTAGGGCAACGCGACTGGCCCCAGCTGTCCGACCCGGTGAGTGTACTCCCGGATCAACGAGCGCCTGAGCCCTTGGTTGCATCGGCGCCCTCCCCGGAATTTCCGTTCGGACTCGCTTTGAAGGCGTTGTTAGGACGCCAGGTCCCAACCCTTCCCTCCATCGCGCGTGACAGGAATATAGGGGCCCCCCAAAAGCGCGCAAGTGCCGATGTTTCTTCGGGTTAGCTCACTTCGATGTGCACGGTATGTGGAGAGTAAAGACAGCGTCTGCAACTTGTTCCGCGCCTCATCCACACGATGTGGAGTTGTGTATCCACAGAATACACCTTCCCACATCGGGGTATTTACCCCTCGATTGCCACTTCGCAGTAGGCAAAAGGGTCGTCGGAATCGGCGGGAACGAAGAGAAACCCCGCGCCGCTCGTCGCGAACCAGCCGGCGAGCAATTGCGTCGAGCGGCCGACCGCCGGTTCCGCGAACAGCGCTTGCGTCCAGCGCCGAATGTGACGCAGCTCAGGCGCGCGGCGTGACAACAGACTCAACGCCGCACCGAGTCCGTGTGTCGCGCGGAGAAAATGGGCCATCGCGTGCCCGCGCTGCGCGAAAATGTACGAGCGCACTCCCGGCTCATCGTAGAGCAAAGTACCTTCGTACGGGTCGGCGGGCGGTGCATCCATGCGCGGGCCGAAATACACAAAGACGTGGTTATCCCCGTCTCTCCGCTCGACGACGATCGCGGCGGAATCCGGACCGAGCCGCGCGGCATGAACAAGATCCTCGGCGGCGAGTATACCGACTTGCGCGGTCCACTCGAGTGCGGCGAGGGCCTGGTCGAGCGGCAGGCCGATCGCGTCGTCATAGGCGATCAGCCGCGGGGCTTCACCGGCGCGCTGAAAGAAGTGCGCCAGCGCGTCGGCCCGATCCTCAAATGTCCGCAGAATGCGGGATGTTGCGGGAACGGCCATCTAGGGATAATAACGGTGCAGGAATTCAACTGTTAGAGGAGCGATCCACGATGTTGCTGGGATTGGTGATGGTCGTCACGGTTGTCGCGTATCAACAGGACACCGTAACGCACAAGGACTCATTGCCGCCGCCACCGACACCGGTACCGGCGCCGGCACTAGTGTCGCCACCGGCGCCGACTATCGAGCAGATCCGCTACATGGCAGGCCTGAAAACCGTGACCCGCGGCGTGGCGCAGATACGCGACGGCGTGAACCGAGTCACCCGCACGCAACAGGCCGATTCCCTCACCCGCCGGCGCGCAGCACGGCGCCTGGGGGGGCTGTGCGGTACCGCGCGCTCATTCATCATCAGCGGCCGGCCCAAGATGCAGGCGGCCGCCTACGCCGACTCGATGCGCATCTTGGCGAAGCAGTTGACGGTACGGCTGGATTCGTTGAACGCGGCGCTGCCGACGTGCGAGAAGACGGCGGGACGGGATCCTGCGACGGTGGCGGGATCGTTGACGACGCGGCTCAAAAACTATGATGACGCGCTGCTCGCTTTCCGAACCGCCTTGAAACCGGATAGCACCAAGACCGCGAGCCAGCAGTAACAAAGACATGGGCTAAGTGACTAACTGGCTAAGTGAGTAAGACACAGTCACTTAGCCCATTAGCTTTCTTAGCCCCTTAGCCCCTTTACGGCACTGGCTGCTGTTTCGGCTCCAACCGCAGTATCCAGAGCCCCGTGTTGATATCAGGAACGAAGATATTCCCGTCCCGAACAACCGCTCCCCACGCAAACGGCGCCCGCCGATGCCCCAGCGAATCGACCGTCAGGATCCAGCTCATCTCCCGTCCCTGACGCAACAAATCGCCCTTCAGCTCGCCCGAGATATCGACGGCACGCGCCCCACCCTGATAGTTGCCGAGGTACAAGGTGTCGCCCATCACCCACACGTTGTGGACACCGCCGTCCGTCGGCTCGTACCAGGCCACTTCCCGCGGCTTCGTGATGTCCGAGACGTCGATCACGTGCAGCCGCCCGAACGTCAGATTGTTGCCGTCCGCCAAACCCTTGTACGGATGCGCGGCGTACACCTCGTCACCCACGAACACATACCGGCCCTGCCGCCATGCCGTATGTGTGCCGCGGACAAATCCCTGCCCGAATAGCTGCCAGACGCGCGCGTAGGTGGCCGTCAGGTCGTACTTGTACTGCGAAACGAACTGCGGGTTGGTGGGACTGCCACCCCTCATCCCGTTGCCGACATCCAGAATCACGAGCCCGTCGTTCCAGTACGCCAGATACGCGAGCCCGTCGACGACCATGATGTCGTGCAGATACCGTCCCGCTTGCGTCTGCTCGGTCTGCCAGCGCGCGACTTCCTTGGGATGCTGCGGATCCTGAATGTCGATGACGCGCATCGAGCCCGTGGCGTCGTCGGTGATGTACGCGTGCCCCTTGTAGACGTAGGAGCTGTGCACACCGCCCGACACCGTCTCGGTGTACGCCGAGACCGGTTTCGGATGACAGGGATTGCTCGCATCGAAGACGACGATGCCGTTCTTGCGGTCGGATGCGCCCTCGCGCGAGAAGACGCCGTATTTCCCGTCCTCGGTGGTCATCACGTCGTTGACGATGCGCGCGTTCGTCATCATCGAATCGACGATCTTGGGATGCGTGACGTCCGTAATGTCGATCGCGTAGACGCGATCGGCGATCGTGGACAGGTACGCACACGTCCCGGACGGATGCAGCCAGACTTCGGCGGCGCTCATGGTGATCGGGACGCGCCCGCGGACCTCGATGCCGCGACCCACCTCGCGCGGCGCGGCGTGTACGACCGCATCGGCCTCTTTCCCGCCGATCGATGCGGTGACCGTATAGTCACCCGCGAGCTCGGCGACGAAGGTGCCGCTGGGATCGATCTCCGCGACCCCAGGTCCGGCGGCGACGGCCCAATCGACCGCAGCATCACCGACCGGTCGGCCGGCAACCGTCCGCGCCGTTGCCGTGAACTTCACGACGTCACCGGTCCGCACGTTCGACGTTCCAGGCTCGACGGAGACGCGGGCGATCGCGTTGGGAAGCACCTGCAGCGCGAGTGTCTCCGTCGCCGGACCGGATGTCGCCGTGATCGTGGCGCGGCCGGCGCCGACGGCGCGCAACCGGCCGTCGGCGGTTACCGTGGCGATGCGTGGATTGCTCGACGTGAACGTCACCGGATCGGCGCGGCGATCGCCATGTCGAGAGAAGGCGGCCGCGGAAATCGTCAGGCGCGAGCCGGTCACGAGGCGCGCCGGGCGCGGGTCGAGCACGATGCGCGCCGCCGGTTCAGGGAGGACATGGACGAGCGCTGCGCCGAACACCTGACTGCCCTGGACGCCGCGGATGAAGCCCACCGCGGTGACGCGGGCATAGCCCTGGTATCCGCCGGTAAACTCGCCCGTCGAGTCCACGCCCCCGACATCTCCCCCCACGAACCACCCGAACTCCGCGCCCGGCACGACCTGCCCCGACGCGTCGAGCGCCCGGGCGGAGAACTTCATCTTGCCGCCGATGGGCACTTCGCCGCCGCTGGGCTGCACTTCGACTTTGGCGATCTGTTGTTGTAAGACGACTAACGACAGTAACGCGGGGAGCCACATGTGGAGAGCCTCCATCCGACGGCGGTAAAAGGGGAGCCTGAGGTTACTGGCCGCGCGGGAAGAGCGGAAGTGCTACGATGATGTCGTAATAGTGGCCGTGAGACGAATCGGCAGTCCTGATTGACAGTCCCCCGTGTGGTCAATACTTTTGCCGCGGTTCAAGCATACGTGGCACCGTCACCGGCTGTCTGCGCTTCCGCGAGGACCACATGTCTCGCGGATTTTTGTTTGAGCCCGTCCCTCGCCGCGGTGGCCTGGGTCGTTCCAGTTCGGGGCTGTGCCCCCAATGCTGAGGTCTGAACAGTTATGGCTAAGGGTAAGGTGAAGTGGTTCAACGACGCGAAGGGCTTTGGCTTTATCGCGCAGGAGTCGGGTCCGGACGTGTTCGTCCACTTCACGGCGATCCAGGCGGAGGGGTTCCGGAGCCTCGCCGAGGGTGACAACGTCGAGTTCGACGTTGCCCAGGGTCCAAAGGGGCTGCAAGCACAAAACGTTCGCAAGGTCTGATTTTGTAGGGCACAGCACTGCTGTGCCCCTACGGCAAACGGGCCCGGATCACACCGGGCCCGTTTGCTTTTCTTATATTGGCCCCATGACTCCAGCGCTCGTGCTCCTGCTCCTTGTCCAGGCGCCCCCTTCAGCACCCCGGCCGTTCGCGTACCGCGGTTTCACGCCGGGCATGTCGTACCGCGATTTTTCCGCCCAGGCGCGCGCCCTGGCCCAGAGCAACGACGACATCCTGGCGTGTCAGACGATGCGCAGTACAGCACAGGTGATGGACTGCGGTGTTCGCGTCCGAGATCCGGTGGACAGCGCACGTTTCTATTTGAGCGCCAACGTCATCGAGGGACGGACGTCGGTCATTGCGTTCGTGGATTCAGGGAAGGTCGCGCTGGTGCGCCGGACTCAGGATCGGATGCGCAACCAGCTGGGTGCGCCGCAGCGCCGCGAGCGCAGCATGTGGGAATGGACCAAAGGCCGGCGCTTCATCCGGCTCAACTGGCGCGGCGCCCGTGATTGGCGCGTGATCTCGATCACGCTCAACGACCGGGACGTGCTGGCTCGGATCGCGCGCTACCGCCCAACCCCGAAGCCGAAGCCTAAATAGCGTCCACAAGACGCTCGGCGAGCTGCGCGATTCCCTCCACTCCGGTTATCTGATCCACCCAGCGCGGCGGCAACGCCACCTCCCCGTAACGTGCTCCCAACAGCGCGCCCGCGACCGCGGCATTGGTGTCGGTGTCGCCGCCCGCCTGCGCGAGGGAGATGAGCGCCTCCTCGAGCGAGCGATCGTGGGTGACGAACCAGAACGCGATCTCGATGCAGTGCACGACATACCCGGCCTCGCCGGCGCGGGCGATCGGGAGGTCACGCTCCGACTCGCGCGGCACCCGATGGATGGCCTCGCGGATCACCCGAGGCGCGCGATCGGCGATGCGGTGCAGCACCTCGTCGACGAAATAGATGTTGCCGTGCAGCAGCTCCCGGGCCGCGAGGTTCACCGCGGCGGCCCCCCAGGTGCAGCGCTCGTCGGCGTGGGTGATCGCGGCCTGTTGCGTCGACACGCGTATCAAGCGGTCGGGATCGTCATGGTAGCGCAGCGCCACAGGGATACAGCGCATCACGCTCCCGTTGCCGGCGGAACGGCCCGGGTTTTCCTGATTCGCGAGCTGGCCCGCTTCGAACGGTTCCTTCCCGCGGTCGATCAACGTCAGCGCGCGTTTGGTCGTCATCCCGATGCCGCGACCATCCACTTTCATCCATTTCACCCAGCGCCGCGCGACATCGTTCGCGTCAAACCCTCTCGAGGCCAGCAGCGATTCGCCAAGCAGCAGCGCCATCGCCGCGTCGTCGTCGTAGGGGGAGTTTTTGGGAGGTGGCGCGAGGTCGACCACACCATGGGGGAAGGCTTGGCGGATCGCGTCGGCCGTGCCCAAGTGCTCGGTGGGAACGCCCAGCTGATTGCCAGCGACAAGGCCGAGCAACGCGCCTCGCGCGCGAGCGACGAGCAGTGGGTCTCCCCGGTCCATTGGGCAAAAAGTTAACACCGGTCATGGCCATCGTCCTGGGAATCGCGGGGGTCTACGTCGTCCTCTCGGTCGTGCTCTGGGCGCTGCAAGAGAAGATGACGTTTCCAGCGCCGCGAGGTCCGCTGCCAGATCCCGTGCAGACTCTTGGGTACGGCGAGCGCATCGAGTTGCGGATGCAGGATGGGACGCGGCTCGTCGGATGGTACTTACCACCGGCGGCGGAGGGCGGCGAAGGGCGGCGAGGGGCGGCAAAAACGGCCGCCCTTCTCTGGTTCTATGGCAACGGTGAGACGATCGCCGCCATCTGGCCGGTAATCCGAGATTTCCGACCGCCCAACGCAGCGCTGCTCGTCGTCGACTATCCGGGTTATGGAGCGAGCGGGGGCCGAGCCACTGAAGCGGGCATGTATGAGGCCGCCGATCTCGCGTACACCGCGCTGATCGCGCGTCCGGACGTCGATCGCCAGCGCATCTATGTCTACGGCCGTTCCCTGGGGAGCGCGGCCGCCACGCACACAGCGTCGACGCACGAAGTGGCGGGACTGATTCTCGAGTCACCCTTCACGAGCGCGCGGGGGATGGCGGCACAGCATTACCGCATCTTCCCGAGGTTCCTCGTCCATCTGAGCCTGGACAATGTCGGCAGGATGCCACGCATCCATTGTCCCGTCCTCGTCTTCCACGGCACAGCCGACCTGCTCGTCCCGATCAAAATGGGACACGACGTGGCAGCAGCGGCCGGTGGTCCGGTGGAGTTTGTGATGATCGAGGGTGCAGGTCACAACGACACCTACGACATAGGCGGGCGACGGTACCGCGATAAGATCGCTGCTTTCGTGCGCGGTGCGCCGTGAGCCGTGCGCCGGGATGCGTCTTCCTGCGCACGGCGCACAGCGTACGGCGCACGCTTAGATAACTACGACCGGCTCGAGCCGGTCCTTCTCTTCCTCAAAGATGCGCTGCGCCTCGTCGAGCGCCCGGATGACGGTCGGCTGCTCGGGATCGGGGAACTTGCTGCTCGCCGCGACCCGACCGGTCAGCTTGCGCACGGCAACCAGGGCGCGGGTGACCTCGCAGCGCCCGGCATCCGCATTGGTATGGCCCGCGACCAGCAGCTCCTCGAACAACGGAAGCGCGGCCGGGTCGCCGAGCACGTACAGGGACTCGAGAATCTTCGGGGCAAGGAAGCGACGCAGCATCTCGTCGCCGCGAATCCGTTGGAACAGAGCGATCACGTTGCCAGCCTGGCCCGGGTAGTAGCGTGCCGCTTCGACCGCGGCTGCGACGAAGGCATGGTGCGCACCCGGTGTCTGCAGATATTTCGCGAAGAGCGGCCAGGCATCCTTCGGATGACGTTCCGCCAATGCCAGAAACGCGAAATAGCGGCGGCCGAGCGGCGCCTGCGTGTCGGCAATGACGGTCCGGAGACCGGCGACGCCCCAGCGGGCGCCGACGAGCGCGGCGGCCGCGGCATGCTGCCAGCGTTCCAATTCGGGGACCCGGAATGTGACGATGTGCGGATCGAGAAACGCGCGGCAGCGCTCGAGCGCCGCGAGCAATCGTCGATCCACTTCCGCGAGCGCCGGCTCGAGAGCTTCGGTGTTGGCGCGGCGCGCGAGCGCCAGCGCTTCCCAGCCCAGCTGACCCAGGTTCAGCTCGTCCCAGGTTGCTTCCAGCTCGGTCGCGTCCGCGGCGGCGAGGAGACGCTCGAGTGCCGCCGCAAATCCGCACAGCCGGGGAATCGCGTCCATGCACGTAAATGTGGAAAGCGCGTGGATATTGCGCTATCCCATTCGCTGCCTTAACCTTGCCCGCTCATGCGCAGGTGCCGGGCTGTCCTCGCTGCAATCCTCTCGCTTGCCGCCTGCTCCCGTGGAAGCAGCCGCGGCACCATTGTCCTCGGTCTCGCGGGACCCTTCTCGCAGCCCCGCGGCGTCTCGATGCGTCACGCCGCGGAGTTGGCGGTGAAGGAAATCAATGCCCGCGGCGGAGTTCGGGGCCGGCAGCTGGCGCTGCGCGTCATGGACGACAGCGGCCGCCCCGATGTCGCCATTCGCATCGCGCAGGAGCTGGTGGATGACCCCTCGGTCGTCGCCGTCGTCGGCCACCTCAACTCGAGTGCCTCGCTCGCGGCGGGACGTGTGTATGGGGAGGCCCGCCGCCCGGTGGTGATGATCTCCCCGTCTGCGTCGAGTCCCGATCTGTCCGGCGTGAATCCCTACATGTTCCGCGTGTGCCCGAGCGACTTGAGTCATGGCACGCAGCTGGCTCGGTACGCCCGCCAGATGCTGAGCGCACGGCGGGTGGGCGTGATTTTTCTCGACGACGACTACGGCCGGGGTCTGCGGGGAAGCTTCACGGCGGAGTTCAAGCGCCTGGGCGGCCAGATCGTTGAAGAGGACCCGATGCTCTCCAGTACCTCGAGCCTGGAGCCCTATCTCTCTCGGCTGCGGCAGGAAGGTGGCGTCGACGCCCTCGTGCTGGCGACCGACCGCGACGGCGCGGAGCGCGCGCTGCGGGAGATGGGGCGCATCGGCGTCCGTTGGACGACGCTCGGGGGCGACGCGCTGAGCGGCATCGAAACGACCGGTCCGTTGGCCGAGGGGGTGCGGATGTCGGTCGCCTACCTCGTGGACCAGTCCGGCGAGCGCAACGCGCAGTTCGTCGCCGCCTACGCACGCGCGTACCCGGGAGAGCGCCCGGACCATCGCGGCGCCGCCGCGTACGACATCATTCAGCTGTTGGCGAGCGTGCTCGTGGATGCCGGCGGGCGCCGCGAGATCCGCGACCGGCTGGCCCGGATCGGCGGCGATCTTCCGGCGTTCGAAGGCGTCACCGGCAAGATTGCGTTCGACGCCAATGGTGACGTGCCGGCAAAGTCGGTGTTCATCGGCACCGTGCGCGAGGGTCAGCTGACGACGGAGCCCGGGCAATGACGTCGCTCGATACGATCCGCTGGCGCATCATCCTCGGTCTGTCGGGCCTGCTCGCCGGGCTCGTCATCGCCGCGGTCGTCGGGGTCACGTCGCTCGGCACGCTCCGTCGCTCGCTGGGCACGGAGATCGCGCACCTGCGCGAATCGAGCGAGGTCGGGAATGGGCTCGTGACGGCCGTGTTCGATGAGATCCGCGCGGCGGAACAGTATCTCAGCGACCAGGGCCGCGGGGGCGGCGATCAGTTCCAGACCGCCGTCGACTCGGCGTTCAGCTATCAGAAGCGGCTCGACGCCCTGCCGGGAATGACCGAAGCCGACCGGATCACGGTCAATCGCATCAAGCAGCTGCAATCAGCGATTCATGTCGACTATTCGTTGGCCCACGCCGATCTCGATCTGGGGCGGATGCAGCAGGCGCAAGCACTGGCGGTCGGCGTCCGGCCGCAGGTCACCGAGCTGACGCGGCTCGTGCGCGATCTCTCGGCGCGCCAGTCGGACAAGGCCGGAGTGGTGGGACAACGTCTCACGGCCCTCGCGCGCCAGCGTGAGATCCTGCTGTGGCTCGTCTTGATCGCCACGGCGCTCGCCAGTGCGCTCGTCGGCGTGTTCACCGTACGCTGGGTCGAGGGCCCGCTGGTGCGTCTCGTGACCGCGGCCGAACGGTTCGGGAGCGGCGACCTGCGACCAGTCACGACCGGGCGGATGCCGCGCGAGTTCCAGGTGCTGGCCGACGCCATGCGGCTGATGGGGGAGCGCCTGCGGGGGATCGTCTCCGAGGTCGTCGGTTCCGCCGACAAGATCGCCGCATCGGCGAGCGACCTCTCGGCAGTCAGTGAGGAGCTGGCCGCATCCTCGAGCCAGGTTTCCGGCGCGATGCTCGAGATCTCGAGCGGCGCGGAGAACCAGCGCAACGAGCTGAATGCCACGCAGACGGCGCTGGAGCAGCAACGCAAGGCCACCGCGGAGATGGCGGACGCTGCCTCGCGGGTCGCGCACCTGGGCGAGGAGATTCGCACGGTCGCGGATCGTCATCGCAACGATATCGCGGCCGCCGGTAACACGCTGCTCGACGTGCGGGAAGTCGTGCGCACCACGGGCACGGAGGTCACGCATCTCGCCGAGCAAAGCAGCGCCATCGACGACTTCGTCGACCTCATCAAGCGCATCTCATCGCAAACCAACCTGCTCGCGCTCAACGCCGCCATCGAGGCGGCGCGCGCCGGCGAGCACGGCCGGGGTTTCGCGGTGGTCGCCGAAGAAGTGCGCCAGCTGGCGGACGAGTCGGCGCGCGCGGCGGAGGACGTCGCCCGGACGACGCGCGTGATCCGCGAGCAGGTGGAAGAGGTCACCGCGACGATGGCCGTCGGGCAGGCGAAGGTGCGTGGGATCGAGTCGGTGGCCGAGGGCGCCGCGCGCGGCCTCACCGAGATCGTCGCCGCCGTGGAGCAAGTCGAGCAGGCCGCTACGCGCGTCACGCGCGCGGCGCACGAGAATCGCGGGGTGACCGAGCAGCTCGGGGTGCAGGCGCAACAGGTTGTCAGCCGCGCGGTCGCGCATGCCTCGAGCGCCGAGCAGGTCACCGCGGCCACGCAGCAGCAGGGTGCGTCGACGCAGCAAATGGCAGCGGCCGCCGGAGATCTGCTCCAGGCGGCCGAGAAACTGCGAGGGCTGGTCCGCGGCTTCCGGATCTAGCGGCGACCCTTCTTCTTTTTTGCAGGAGCCTTCTTCACAGCCACCGGCTTCTTCTTGCGCAGCCCCTCTTGAACCTCCACCAAAACGCGATCGCCTTCGTCCGGGCCGATCAATCCCCGTCGCACCGCGTACCGCACCAACTCCTCCGCGTCCTCGGACGTAAAGTCGGCCAAGCCGGCGGCGCCCCGCATCGCCTTGATGAGCGCGTCCGCGACGGGACTGCGCAGCACGCTGGCGATGCCGGGTAAGGCTTCGAGCAACGACGAGATTTGCGAACCACCTAGCTCGGCTGGCATGAAAAGGGGTGGTTAAGGTCGCGGCAAGCTACTAAGGCCCCCGAAGGGCGTCAAGAATTGCGGCTGCCGCGGCGCGAAATCGTGAGGTCGGACTGCGAGAGCAGCTCCCCGAGGACGGTGCGGGTGCGGGGGTCGAGTGGCAGATCGAAGTGCATGTCCAGCCGGTATTCGGCCCGGTCCGCGCCCTGGCCCGTCAGCGTGAAGCCACGGTCCGAGGGCGACACCGCGTCGATGGCGACGGTGGTGATGGGCTCGAACACGGGGCGTGGGGTGGTCGGGCTACGGGGACGGGTCCGAGGCGTGTCCATGGAACGCTCCTGTTGCCCGAGAGATACGCCCTGGGGGAAGTGCGTCAAGATCAGGGTAGTATAGATTTCGGACCGGAGGGGAGTCGCCGTGGGCAGACGGGGGATCAAGGAGTACCGGGCGCCGGAAGCCTTGGCGCTCATCGCCGCGGACCGGGCGCATGAGCCACTCGTGTGCCCTTCGTGCGGGACGAGGACGATCCAGCGGTCGCCGCGCCGCCGCGCTTTGCGAGCCGGGGAGTTCATCATCCCGGAACGGATCAGCCTGACATGTGCGGCGTGCAGCCGGCATGCCTTCTATATCACGCGGGCGTTGGAGCCACCGCGCGATGCAACCATGGATCCAAGGAGCTTATGAGCGAGAGTAAACGTGGCTGGTGACGCCATACAGATGATGGGGACCGTCACCGAAGTCCTACCCAACACGACGTTCCGCGTAAAACTCGAAAATGGACACGAAGTCCTGGCCTACGTGAGCGGGAAGATGCGGAAGAACTACATTCGCATCTTGCAAGGCGACCGCGTCGCGGTCGATCTGTCTCCGTACGATTTGACGCGCGGCCGGATCACCTACCGGTACAAGTAACGCCTAGCGCGGGTGGTGAAACAGCCTGTTCCAACGAATGCGGAACGGGTGCGACGCCACGCTCATATAGATGAACAACGGCCGCCCCCGGATGTGCTCGCGCGGCAGGAACCCCCAGAAGCGGCTGTCGTAGGACTCGTCGCGGTTGTCGCCCATCACCCAGTAATGCTGCGGTGGGACGACGATCGGTCCCCAGTCATGCGTCGTCGGTTGATAGTGGTTTGGGTCTCGGCCAACATACTGCGGCAGCTGCAATGCTCTGATCTGGCCGCGGTACTGGTCATCCGGAGGGGGCGTCAGCGCCGTATGGAGCGCGTACGGCTCCTCCAGGCGTTGCCCGTTGCGAATGACGGTGTCGTGCACCATCTGCAGCGTGTCTCCCGGCATCCCGATCAGGCGCTTCACGATGTTGAGGTCTGGGGTCGAGTCTTCCACCGAGCGGAACACGACGACTTCATCCCGCTGCGGCGTGCCGAATGCGGGCAGCCGGCAACAGTGAATGCCGGTCAGCGGGATCTCGAGCTCGCCGCCAAAGACCGCCTTGTTTACGAACAGGAAGTCGCCCACCAGGAGCGTGTT
>WNGB01009581.1_pt1 | contig 13557 bp, 15 predicted proteins | sample 5400681 | NCBI WGS metagenome assembly WNGB01 (sample SAMN13153367, study PRJNA577476) | soil metagenome | isolation source: 115 cm soil or saprolite under grassland replicate 2 | place: USA:California | collected 2016-06-15 | reverse complement strand
GTTCTTCATCTTCCTGCTGGTCGGCGTGGGCGTCGCGGCCAGCGCCGGCATCCTGCTGGGCTTGCCGGTGCTCCGCCTCCACGGCGACTACCTGGCCATCGTGACCCTCGGCTTCGGCGAGGTGATCCGCGTGCTGGCCAACAACCTCGACAAGCCCATCAATTTCACCAACGGCCCGAAGGGGATCACGCCCATCTTGCGCCCGCCCATCTTCTTCGCCCCGCTCCTCCGCGCGCTCGGCATCGACCCCAATCCGAACATGATCTACCCCCTGTACCTCTACTTCCTCGTTCTCGGGATCGTGGGCGTCACCATCCTGGTGAACCGGCGACTCGAGGACTCCCATGTCGGCCGCGCGTGGGAGGCGATCCGAGAGGATCAGACCGCCGCCCAGGCCATGGGCGTGCCGCTGGTCCGGATGAAGCTCATGGCCTTCGCCTGCGGGGCCTCCTTCGCCGGCGCCGTCGGGGTCCTCTTCTCCGCCAAGCAGATATTCATCAACCCCGAGTCCTTCACCTTCATGGAGTCGATCGGCGTGCTCGCTATGGTCATCCTGGGCGGGATGGGCTCCATCCCGGGCGCGGTGCTGGGGGCCACGGTGGTCACCGTGCTCAACCTTCAGGTGCTCAAGGGGCTCTCGCTCTGGATCAACGAGCTGCGCAATGCCGGCGTGACGATCCTGGGTTTCAGCATGGCCAACCTGCCGACGCAGCTCGAGCCGGCGAAGTACGAGCGCATGGTCTTCGGCCTGATCCTGGTCCTGATGATGATCTTCCGCCCTCAGGGCATCTTCCCGGCCAAGCGGCGCCACCGGGAGCTCGAGGGCGGGCCGGGCACTTGAGGAGCGCCTGAGATGGCCGTGGTCCTCGACGCCAAGGGGGTCACCAAGCGCTTCGGCGGGCTGAGCGCGCTGAGCGCGGTGGACTTCGAGCTGGAGGAAGGGAAGATCGCCTCCATCATCGGGCCCAACGGCGCCGGCAAGACCACCTTCTTCAACGTGTTCACGGGCATCTATGTGCCCGAGGAGGGCAGCGTCACCTTCCGCGGCCGGCCCATCCTCGGCAAGCGTCCCGACCAGATCACCGCCCTCGGCATCTGCCGCACCTTCCAGAACATCCGCCTCTTCGGCAACATGACCGCTGCCGAGAACCTTCTGGTCGGCATGCACTGTCGCGTCCCCCTCCGCTTCTGGGACGTGCTCAGCCGCAATCCCCGGTGGAGGCGTGAGGAGGCCGCCCTCTGGGACCGGGGCGCCGACCTCCTGGGCGTGGTGGGGCTCCGGGACAAGGCCAACGAGCTCGCCCGGAACCTGCCCTATGGCGACCAGCGCCGGCTCGAGATCGGCCGGGCGCTCGGCTCCAAGCCTTCCCTGCTCCTGCTCGACGAGCCGACCGCGGGCATGACCCAGGGCGAGGCGCGGAGCCTGATGGACCTGCTGCGCCGTCTCGTCGACGAGCACGGGGTCACCATCCTGCTCATCGAGCACAACATGCGCGTGGTGATGGAGGTCTCCGACCGCGTCACGGTGCTGGACTACGGCGAGAAGATCGCCGAGGGGCGGGCCGCTGACGTGCAGAAGAACCCGCGCGTGATCGAGGCCTACCTCGGCCGGAAGAAATCGGCGCCGACGACCGGGACCGCCCATGCTTGAGGTCCAGGACCTGCACGTTTACTACGGCGAGATCCACGCCTTGAAGGGCATCTCCTTCCAGGTCACCGAGGGGGAGATCGTGACGCTGCTCGGCAACAACGGGGCGGGCAAGACCACCACGCTCAAGACGCTGTCAGGCCTCCTGGCCCCGCGCAAAGGCGGCGTCTTCCTGGACGGCGCACCGCTCGTGGGGGCGCCGCCGCACGGCATCGTGCAGAAGGGCATCACCCACGTACCGGAGGGCCGCCGGATCTTCAACCGGCTCACGGTGGAGGAAAACCTGGAGATGGGCGCCTATACGCGCTCCGACCGGGACATCGGCCGGGACATGGAGCGCGTCTTCGCCATCTTCGCGCGGCTCAAGGAGCGGCGGACGCAGGTCGCCGGCACCCTCTCCGGCGGCGAGCAGCAGATGCTGGCCATCGGCCGCGCGCTCATGGCCAAACCGCGCCTCCTGCTGCTGGACGAGCCGTCCATGGGCCTGGCGCCCGTCCTCGTGGAACAGATCTTCGAGACGATCCGAACCATCAACGCGCAGGGCGTCACCGTCCTCCTCGTGGAGCAGAACGCGGCCATGGCGCTCTCCATCGCCGGGCGCGGTTATGTGCTGGAGACCGGGCGCATCGCCCTCGAGGGGCGCGCCGCCGAGCTGGCCGGCAACGCAGAAGTGCGCCGCGCCTATCTCGGCGAGGCGTGACGGCCGCGCCCCGCCTACGCGACCCCGCGTCAGAGCTTGCCCACTCCCACTGTGGGAGTGGGCAAGCGCGTCAGAGGTCTTGACAGGTCATCTCAATCAGACCATCATGGTCACGTGAAGACCATTGGAGTCGCCAAGCTGAAGGCCCATCTGAGTCGCTACCTAGATCAGGTCAAGCACGGGGAGGAGGTGGTGGTGACAGAGCGAGGCCTGCCTGTGGCCAAGATCGTCCCTCTGCGGGGCACCCAGCGGACCGACTCGCGCCGGGAGCGGTTGGCCCGGGCGGGGGTGCTCCAGCTCGGCGCCGGTCGCCTCCGCGGCTCGCTGCTCAAGCCGCCTAAGGGTCCCGTGGATGTCGGCGCGGGGGTGCTGAAGGCCCTCTTGGCCGAGCGCGAGGAAGGACGCTGATGTTCTGGGACAGCTCGGCCCTGGTCCCCACCCTGGTCCCCGAGGCCCGTTCCGAGACGACGATCTCACTCCTCCGGGCGGACCGACGAGTGATCCTCTGGTGGGTGAGTCCGGTGGAGTGCCAGTCAGCCCTCTATCGCCAGCATCGTGAGGACGGGATCCCCCTCAACCTCCTGAACGAGGCGCTCGTCAGGCTCAGGGGGTTCGTCGAAGACGCCGACTTCATAGCGCCAACCATCGGGCTCCGTGAGCGTGCTGGACGACTCGTGGCGGCCCATCCACTCCGCGCCGCTGACGCGCTGCAGCTGGCGGCAGCGCTCGTCTGGTGCGATGAAGCGCCGCAAGATGCCGCATTTGTCTGCCTGGACGATCGCCTCCGGGAGGCTGCCCGCCGCGAGGGGTTCGCCGTCTTGCCGGCCTAGCGGGGATTATCTGCTCGTGGATAATGTGGGCTAGAGACCGACGCGCGCAACGCGGAGTCCGGAAGAAAGGGACCCTTCGGTGATCAGGCAGGGACTGACGTACGAGCAGCACGAGGTCGGGGCGAAGTACGAGACGCTCGGCCGCACCGTCGGGGACGCCGACATCTCGGCCTTCGTGAACCTCTGCGGCTTCAACGAGCCCTTGTTCATGGACATGGAGTACGTGGCGAGAGAGTCCGTGTTCAAGGGGCGGCCGGCGCCCGGCGCGTTCACGTTCTGTCTGTCGGAAGGACTCGTCATGCAGACGGGCCTCATCCACGGCACGGGCATGTCCTATCTCGGCAGCGAGATCCGGATCGTCGCGCCCGTGCTGGCCGGCGACACCATCCGCGTGGCCGTGACCATCACCGACAAGCGGGAGACCAAGAAGCCGGACCGCGGCATCGTGACCTACAAGCACGAGGTCACCAACCAGCGCGGCGAGCTCGTGCTGGAGGCCACCGTGAGACGGATGATCAAGCGGGCCGTGCCCCCGGCCTGATGCTCGTCCTCGGGCGCCGGGAGCTCGAAGCCCTCCTCCCGCCGTCCGACGTTATCGCGGCGGTGGCGGCTGCCTTCCGGGACTATGCCGCGGGACGCGCCCTTGTGCTCCCCCGCGCCGTGCTTCCGATCGAGCGCCACGGCGTCTTCCTCTCCATGATCTCCGCTCTGCCTCGCCGCCAGGCGCTCGGCACCAAGCTCGTGAGCGTGGTGCCCCGGAACCGCAAGCGCGGCCTGCCGACCATCCACGCCTCGTATCTCCTGACCGACCCCACGACCGGTGCGCCGCTGGCACTGATGGAAGCGGGCTTTCTCACCGCGATCCGGACCGGGGCGACCTCGGCCCTCGCCGCCCGCTACCTGGCCCGCCGGGAGTCGCGCATCGTCGCCTGCTTCGGCGCCGGCTATCAGGCGGGCTTTCAGCTCCGGTGCCTCCAGGCCGTGCGGCCCATCCAGGAAGTGCGTGTCGTCGGCCGCGATCCAGAGCGCGCGCGGATCTTCGCCCGAAGCACGGCGGCGATCCTCGGCGTGCCGGTGACCGTGACAACCGACCGCCGGGCCGCGCTCACCGGCGCTGATCTGATCGTCTGCGCGACGACGTCGCCCACGCCGGTCTTCAAGGGCCGCCACCTTGAGCCGGGCTCGCACGTGGACGCCGTGGGCGCGTTCCAGCCCACAACTCGCGAGGTCGATGCGGACACCGTGAGGCGGGCGCGAGTGGTGGTGGACACCTATACCGGCGCATGGGAAGGGGCGGGCGATCTGCTCATCCCGCTGCGGGCCGGGGCAATCACGCGGCGGCATGTCAAGGCCGAGCTGGCCGAGCTGGTCAGTGGGCGCCGGCGGGGGCGGCAGTCCGCGGACGAGATCACGCTCTTCAAGTCCGTCGGATTCGCGCTCGAGGACACCGCCACCGCCCGCCTGGCGTACGATCGCGCGCGGGCCCGGCGCATGGGCACCGAGGTGAGCCTGTGAGCGCCGAGGGCCGGGTCGTCCAGATCAGGATATCGCCGGGCGGGGTCCCCAGGCGGCCCGTGGAGGCGGCGCGCGTCACGATGGTGGGCCTGGAGGGTGGCGCGCACCGCGACGTGGAGCATCACGGCGGCCCCGAGGGGGCGCTGTGTCTCTCATGGTGAAGACCGCGGACGTCGTCATCGTTGGTGGCGGGGTGACGGGCGCCTCCATCGCGTTTCACCTGGCGCAGCTCGGGGTCCGCCGCGTCGTGATCCTCGAGAGGAAGTTCCTCGGTGCGGGGGGCACGGGTCGCTCCGTCGGCATCATCCGCCAGCTCTATCCGACGCCGGAGACCACCGAGATGGTCCTCTCATCGCTCGCGGTCTTCCGCAATTTCGACGACGCGGTAGGGGGCCAGTCGGGGTATGTCGGCTGCGGCGCCCTCATCGGGGTTGCCCCCGCGATGCGGCCCACCCTCGAGACGACGCTGGCGCTCCAGCGGTCGCTGGGCGTCAGGGCCGAGCTGCTTGCGCCCGCGGAAGTGGCGCGGATCGAGCCGCGCATCGACTCGGCCGGGCTCGGAGGCGTGCTCTACGAGCCGGACTCGGGCTATGGTGATCCCGCCGCCGTCACGGCCGGCTACGCCGCCGCGGCCCGCCGCCGTGGCGTGGTTATCGAGCAGGGAGCCGAGGTGACCGGGATTCGCCAGGCCTTCGGCCGCGTGACCGGCGTCGTGACGGCGGCGGGCGAGGAGATCGCGACGACGGTGGTCGTCAATGCTGCCGGGCTCTGGTCGCCCCGGGTCGCCGGACTCGCCGGCGTCGAGCTGCCCATCATCATCGGGCGCCACCCCGTTTTCATCCTGGAGCGCCCCCCGGGCTTCGGATCCCCCCACATGGTCTACCTCGACCTCGCGGACGGCGCCTACATCCGTCCCGAGACGGGCGGCCTCACGCTCACGGGCTCGCTGACCGACGACGAGACGCAGCATCCCATGGACCCCGAGCTCTTGGGCGGCGAGGCGGGCTTCGACGAGGCCACCGACACGCTGGCCCGCACGGGACGGGCGGTGCCGGCGCTGGCTGACGCGCGCCTGACCCAGGGTTATGCGGGCGCCTTCGATATCACGCCCGACTGGATGCCGATCCTGGACCAGTCGCCGCTCTCGGGCTTCTTCGTCGCCGCCGGCATGTCGGGCCACGGTTTCAAGCTCTCTCCGGCTGTGGGCGCGCTCATGGCGGCTCTCATCACGGGCGGAAGGGTCCCCGTGAATCCCGCCCCGTTCCGCTTCGACCGGTTCACCTCGGGCGCCACCACCGGGACCTTCGTCTCCTCCTATCTCCGCTGATCGGGCCGCTATCCTCCTTCGGCGCCGCCGAGGGTTCTGGTGTATCACGCAGATCCCTGGGGGAGCACGGAGCATGCCGAGCCCGAGTGCCGCATGGGCGCGTGGCGGAACATATCACGGCCGGGCGGCTCGCCCTCTTGCGGTGACGGCTGCCCATCATGCGAGGCGCGTTTGCTACAATAGCGAGCCATGGCGCCGCTCGTCGCGATCATCATGGGCTCCAAGTCGGACTGGGAGACCATGAGCCACGCGGCCCAGACGCTCGACGCCCTCGCCATCCCCTACGAGGCGCGCGTCATGTCGGCCCACCGCACGCCCGACCTAGTGGACGACTACGTGGGCGGCGCCGAGGGCCGCGGGCTCGAGGTCATCATCGCAGGCGCGGGCGGCGCCGCCCACCTGGCTGGTGTCGCCGCCGCGAAGACTCTGCTGCCGGTGCTGGGAGTGCCCATCCAATCCAAGGCGCTCAACGGCATCGACTCGCTCTTGTCCACGGTGCAGATGCCCGGCGGCATCCCCGTGGGCACGCTCGCCATTGGGAACTCCGGAGCCGTCAACGCCGCGCTGCTGGCGGCCGCCATCCTGGCCAACAAGTACCCGGACATCCGCCAGGGGCTCAGGCGCTACCGCGAGGCCCAGACCCGGGCCGTGCTCGCCCAGAGCGATCCGCGTGAGCAAACAAGCGGGCACGGGGGTTGACTTCCCCGACCGTCGGGCGCGGAGGCGCCCCGACGGCGAATCAGACCGTCCGCACAGGCCCGCACAGGGGTTGACTTCCCCGACCGTCGGGCGCGGAGGCGCCCCGACGGGGAATCAGACTGCCCGCACGGGGGTTGACTTCCCCGACCGTCGGGCGCGGAGGCGCCCCGACGGGGAATCAGACCGTCCGCACGGGGGTTGACTTCCCCGACCGTCGGGCGCGGAGGCGTCCCGACGGAGAATAGAAAGGAGTTCCCGCCATGACCGACAGCACCCCGTTCCGCACCCGGCTCGAAAACGCCGTCAATGCGCGCCACAGCCGCCTGAACCCCTTCACCGAGAAGTGGGTCAACGGCGAGCTGACCCGCGCCCAGCTCGGGGCCTGGGCCTGCCAGCACTACCAGTACGTCTCCAAGTTCCCGCGCTGGTGCGCCACGGTCTACGGCGAGTGCCCGGACCCCGACGCCCGCGACTTCCTGCTCGAGAACATCATCGAGGAGGAGTCGGGGACCAAGCACGTGGACCTCCTCATCCGCTTCGCCGAGGCCTGCGGCGTCACCCGCAAGGAGGTGGAGACCGCGCGGCAGATCCCGAGCACGCGGGGGCTCACCGCCTGGTGCCACGAGATGGCCCACCAGCCCTTCCACATCGCGGCCGCGGGTCTCCTGGTCGGGCTCGAGTCCCAGGTGCCCGGCATCTACACGCGTAACTTGCCCCCGCTCAGATCCCACTACGGCTTCACCGATCACGAGGTCGAGTTCTTCGCCATCCACATCGAGGCCGACGAGGTGCACGGGGAGCGCGGCTACCAGATCGTGGAGCGCCACTGCACCACCCCGGACAAGGAGGCGGAGGCGCTCGACGCCGTTCGCCAGGCCACCGAGATGCGCTGGCAGTACATGACCGGGCTCTACCGCGCCTACGTCCTCAAGGAGGAGATGTGAGCGCGCTCCGCGCGGCCTCCATCGAAGAGGTCGAGCACGGCCAACTGAAGCTCGTCGAACTGAACGGCACCCGGGTGGTGCTGACTCGGGTGGGCGATCAAGTCTACGCCTTCGGCGATGTGTGCGCTCACAAGGGCGGACCGCTGAGCGAAGGCAAGCTCAGCGGGACCCGGCTCGCCTGTCCCTGGCACGGCTGGATCTACGACCTGCGGACCGGCCAGTGCACCTTCCCGGGACGAGGGGCGAGCGTCCCCTCGTACCCGGCGAGGATCGACGCCGACGACATCTGGGTGGAGCTGCCGTGATCCCGTGGCATGATTTGCTCCTGCGCGCGCACCGAGACCATCGACATCGCAGGCTGGGACGAAGACCGTGACACTGACGCTCATGAAGGCCCTCGAGTGCATCGACAACGGTCTCGCCAAGGCTCGGGAGCTGGGCTTCCTCGTGGCCATCGCCGTGGTGGACGAGGCCGGGCATCTGGTGGCCTGCCATCGCATGGACGGCGCCCTCTGGGTCACGCCCGAGATCGCCCGCGCCAAGGCCAATGCCGCCGCCTTCCGCGCCTCCACCGAGGAGCTGGAGACCCGCTTCAGTGGCGCCCGCCAGCTGTTCGCGGGCAACGTGGCGGGGCTGGACAATTACCAGTTCGTGTTCGGCAAGGGCGCGGTCCCCCTGGTTCAGGACGGCCGGATCATCGGCGCCGTCGGCGTCTCCGGCGCCGTCCCCGCTGACAACGACCATCTGATCGCGGACGCCGCCGCGGGGCACCCGGTGGTCCCCAAGGGCCACTGAGCGCCCCACCTTGCTGGCAGCGATGACATTTCCCTGATCCTGATATAGCGGAAGGCGAAGCTCGGCTGAACGCGTCTCCCGCATCCGGCACCCCGTCACCCTGGCCTCTTCCCCTCCGGGGGCGAGAAACCGACTCCGTCGCCTTGACGGTGGCGCTCACGGGCCGATACACTGAGCGCCGTGACTCCTGGCGTTCGCATCGGCGTGGATATCGGCGGCACCTTCACCGACCTCGTCTGGGTGGATGAGGCGACGGGAGCCGTCCGCGTCGGCAAGCTCTTGACCACGCCCAAGGAACCCGCCCAGGCGGTAGAGCAGGGCGTCGTCACGCTGCTCCATGAGGCGGGGAGCGCGCCCGCCTCGGTGAGCACTCTCATCCACGGGACCACGCTCGCCACCAATGCGCTGATCGAGCGCAAGGGAGCGAAGACGGGGCTCCTCACCACGGCAGGCTTCCGCGACATCCTCGAGATTGGCCGCGAGGGGCGCTATGACATGTACGACCTCTTCATCGACCCGCCGGCGCCCCTGGTGCCGCGCCATCTGAGGCTCGAGGTGCCGGAGCGGATCCTGGCCGACGGGAGCGTGCTCACCCCGCTCGACGAGTCCAGCGCCCGCGCCGCTATCAGCGCACTCCTCGCCGCGGGCGTCGAGGCGATCGCGGTATCGCTGCTCCACGCGTACCGCAATCCCGTCCACGAGCGAGCGCTGGTGGACATGGCGAGCCGGATGGCGCCCGACCTGCCCGTGTCGTGCTCGTCAGAGGTGGTGCCCGAGATCCGCGAGTTCGAGCGCACGTCCACGACCGTCGCCAACGTCTACGTGATGCCGCTGATGGCCCGCTACCTCGACGACCTGGAGGGGAAGCTCCACGCGCTGGGGGTCCGGGGCAACTTCCACGTCATGCTCTCGTCGGGAGGCATCGCCGCGCCCGACACGGCCAAGCGCGTGCCCGTGCGCCTCGTGGAGTCGGGGCCGGCAGCGGGGGCGCTCGCGGCGGCCCGCGTGGCGCGCGAGGTGGGTGCGCCGCGCATGCTCTCCTTCGACATGGGCGGCACCACGGCCAAGGCCTGCGTGATCGACCGCGGCGAGCCGCTCGTGGCGCGGGAGTTCGAGGTCGCGCGAGCCGACCGGTTCAAGAAGGGGTCGGGTCTGCCCATCCGCGTGCCGGTCATCGAGATGATCGAGATCGGCGCCGGCGGCGGCTCCATTGCGCGTATCGACAGCCTGGGGCTCCTCAAGGTGGGACCAGAGAGCGCGGGGGCCGACCCCGGCCCGGCCTGCTACGCGCTCGGCGGCACCGAGCCCACGGTCACCGACGCCGATCTCGTGCTGGGCTATCTGGATCCGGCGTTCTTCCTCGGCGGGCGGATGCGGCTCGATGTGGAAGCGGCGCGGCGGGCCATCGCGGAGCGCGTGGCGCAGCCTCTCGGTCTCTCCCTCGCCGGGGCGGCCTGGGGCATCCACCGCGTGGTCAACGAGAACATGGCCGCCGCCGCGCGCATCCACGGGATCGAGCGCGGCCGTGACCTGCGCGCCTACCCGCTGTTCGCCTTCGGCGGCGCGGGTCCGGTGCACGCCTGGCAGGTCGGACGCATCCTCAAGGTGCCGCGGGTGCTCGTGCCGTTCGGAGCGGGTGCCATCTCGGCCTGGGGCCTCCTCGTCGCGCCGCTGGCGTTCGATTTCGTCCGGACGGCGCCCCAGCGACTGGACGCAGCCGACTGGAGCCAGATCAACCGTCTCTTCGCCGAGATGGAAGCCGAGGGGCGGGCGATCCTGCGGGCGGCCGGTGTCGGCCTAGTGGACATGACGTTCCGCCGGAGCGCCGAGATGCGCTATGTGGGCCAGGGGCACGAGGTCGAAGTGGAGGTGCCGCCGGGGGCGCTGAGAACACCGAGCCTCGGTGCACTCACTTCCCGTTTCGAGGCGGCCTATCGCGCGCTCTACAGCCGCACTCCGATGGGTGTCCCCATCGAGGCGCTGAACTGGCGTCTGGTCGTCTCGGGTCCCGCGCCTCGGATCTCCATGAGCACGCCCGCCGCGGAGACCCGCACCGCGAAGGAGCCGAACAAGAATCCGCGCCCGGCATATTTCCCTGAGGCGGGCGGTTATGTCCAGACACCCGTCTACGACCGCTACAGCCTCCGGGCCGGGATGAGCTTCGACGGTCCCGCCGTCATCGAGGAGCGTGAATCCACCACGGTCGTCGGCCCGCGCGCCCGCATCAGCGTGGATGCCCGGCTCAATCTCCTCGCCGAGCCGGCCCCATGAACTTCGACGACCACGCCTATATCCCGGCCGAGGCCATCGGGATCATGACCGCGCGCACGCTGGCGAACAGCCACCCGACCCTGCTCCGACTCCTCGAGCCCGACACCTCGGTGCTCGACGTCGGCTGCGGCCCCGGCACCCTCACCACGGAGATCGCGCGGCGCGTGGACCCGGCCGCCGTGGTGGGGATGGACGCCAATCCCGAGATGATCCGCGCGGCCGAGGAGGCGAGCCCACCGGGCACGATCCCCAACCTGATCTTCTACACGGGCGACATCCGCGAGAGCAGCTGGGACGGTGAGTTCGACGTGGTCAACGCCGCGCGCACGCTGCAGTGGATCCCTGACGCGGAGGCCGCCCTCTCCCGGATGGCGCGGGCCGCCGTCCCCGGCGGCCACGTGGTCGTGCTCGATTTCGACCACACCAAGGCCGAGTGGAGCGCCCCGCCGAAAGCCTGGACGCGGTTCTACCAGGCCTTCCTCGACTGGCGCGAGGCGGGCGGGCTGGACAATGCCATCGCGCGCCGTCTGCCCGCCCTGTGCGAGGCCGCCGCCCTCGCGGACGTGGAGCTGACGCCGCAGATCACGACCGTCCGGGCCGGAGACGCCGACTTCTTCCGCGTGGCGGGGCTGTGGCGGATGGTCATCGAGAGCCGCGGCCGCCAAGTGGTGGCCGCCGGCCGCCTCGCGGAGGCCGAGCGCCGGGATGCCTTCGACGCCTTCACCGAATGGATGAAGGAGCCCGACGCCACCCAGACCGTGCACGAGGCGTGCATCGTCGCCCGGCGCCCATGAGATCCCTCGACCCGGTCACGCTCGACATCTGCTGGAGCCGGCTCGTGGGCGTGGTCAACGAGCAGGCGGCGGCGCTCATGCGCACCTCCTTCACCTCCATCGTGCGCGAGGCCGGCGACCTCTCCGCGGGCGTCTTCGACCGCCGCGGCCTGATGGTGGCCCAGGCCGTCACCGGCACGCCCGGACACATCAACTCCATGGCGCTGGCGATGAAGCACTTCCTCGCCGCCTGTCCGCTCGAGACGCTCGAGGCCGGGGACGTGCTCATCACCAACGACCCGTGGAAGACCTCGGGCCATCTCAACGACGTCACGATCTGCTCACCGGTGTTCCGGGGGCGCGAGTGCGTCGCCTTCTTCGCCTCCACCTGCCACTCGGCCGACATCGGCGGCCATGTGCTCTCCGCCGAGGCGCGGGAGGTCTACGAGGAAGGGCTTTTCATCCCCGTCATGAAGCTCTACGAGGGCGGGCGGGTCAACGCCGCGCTGGCCGCCCTGATCCGGGCCAATACCCGCGTGCCCGACCTGGTGATGGGCGATTTCCATGCCCAGATCGCGGGCGGCGCGGTGGGCGCCCTACGGCTGCTCGAGTTCATGGAGGAGTTCGGGTTGGAGCGCCTGGAGCCGCTGGCCGACGAGATCATCGGCCGCAGCGAGCGAGCCATGCGCGAGGCGATCGCCCGGCTGAGACCCGGCGTCTACGAGTACTCGCTCACCTCCGACGGCTTCGACGAGCCGATCACCCTGCGGTGCCGGTGCGAGGCCAAGGGAGACGAGCTTCTCGTGGACTATACCGGCTCCTCGCCCGAAAGTCACCGCGGGATCAACGTGGTGATGAACTACACGGAGGCCTACACCACCTACGGCGTCAAGGTGATCGTCAGCCCCGAGGTGCCGAACAACGAGGGCGCCTTCCGCCCGCTCCGCATCACGGCTCCGGAGGGCAGCATCCTCAACGCGCGTCATCCGGCCCCGGTTGCGGCCCGACACATCGTCGGCCACTTCCTCCCTCATGTGGTGGCCGGCGCCCTCAAGCAGGCCTTTCCCGAGCGCGTCATGGCGGAGGGCTCGGCCAATATCTGGGGCATCCAGGTGGCGGGCAAGGACCTCGCGCGCAGGCCCTTCACCTACATCTTCTTCACCTCCGGCGGCACCGGAGCCCGCGCCAGCAAGGATGGGCTCTCGGCGACGGCGTTCCCCTCGGGCGTGCTCGGCACGCCCGCCGAGGTGATCGAGACCCTGTCGCCGCTCGTCATCGAGAACAAGTCGCTGCGGGAGAACTCCGGGGGGGACGGGCGCTACCGCGGCGGGCTCGGCCAGGTGATCACGTTCCGCGTGAGGACGAAGGAACCCTACGTCTGCTCCGTGCTCTGCGACCGCACCCGCATCCCCGCCCAGGGCTTTTTCGACGGCCTGCCGGGGGCCCGGGGTGAGGTGCTGATCAACGGTCGGCCACCCGCCAATCCCAAGGCCGAGCAGACTCTACAGCCGGACGACGTGGTCGAGGTGAGGCTGCCCGGCGGCGGCGGCTACGGGCCTCCCGCCCGGCGTGACCCCTCCCTGCGCCAGCGGGACCGCGTAGAAGGCTACGCGAACTGAGGACTCGGTGGCGGCGCGGACCAGACGCGAGCCCTCTTGGTTCAGAACTCGTACTGAGCGCCGGCAAGCACGCTGATCGGCGGCGCCGGGGTCAAGAATCGTTCCACCGGGTTCCCCTCCTCGCGGCCGTTCACCGCGAAGGTCCCGAACGTCTCGTAGCGGTTGTTCAGCACATTGTTGAGCCTGACGAACGCCTCCAGCCCCCGCACCTTCACCGAGGCCCCGGCGCCGACCACCCAGTAGGGTGGCAGCGGCTTCTGACGATTCACCTCGTCGCCGCGAAGGAACTGGGACCCGACGTAGCGCACATCGAGCGACAGCGTCGCCCAGGGCCACGGGTGGTACGCCAACCCCGCATTGATCCGGTGCCGCGGGACCAGCGCGAGTGAGTCCCCGGGCTGCACGGTCTCCGTGCCCGGAGGCCGCGGCGTGGATA
>WNGB01009576.1_pt1 | contig 13559 bp, 10 predicted proteins | sample 5400681 | NCBI WGS metagenome assembly WNGB01 (sample SAMN13153367, study PRJNA577476) | soil metagenome | isolation source: 115 cm soil or saprolite under grassland replicate 2 | place: USA:California | collected 2016-06-15 | reverse complement strand
GTCCTGATGGGAAGACCCTGTTTGCCGTGATGACGCCCACCAACGAGCACACGTTCAACAACCGCCGCGTGGTCGCGTGGTCCTGGCCGCGCACGGCCGCCGCTGCTCCCCGTGTCGTGACGGGCGGCGCCGATCACTCCGTCGGCTCCTACACGATCGCGCCCGACAATCGCGCCGTTTTCTTCCTGGCCGAGGATGCGGGCCATCAGCGGCTGTTCCGCGCCTCCGCGACGGGGGGCAAGGAACAGGAAGTCGGCAGCATGACCAGCGGGACGTTCGGCAGTCTGCAGGTCGCCTCCGCGACGACCGGTCCCGTCGTAAAGATCGCGGGCGTGTGGGAGAGCGCGACGAACCCGCCGGAGATCGTCCGAATCGATCCGGTCACGGGCCGCTGGACGCCGCTCACCAGGTTCAACGCCGAGCGCGCCGCCAAGATCGACTGGCAGCCGCTGCGCGAGTTCTGGTTCACCTCGACCCGCGGCAAGCGCATCCACAGCTTCTACGCCCTCCCGCCCGGGTTCGACTCGACGCGCAGCTATCCGCTATTCGTGCTGATCCACGGCGGCGCCGCGAACATGTGGACCGACAATTTTGGCCTGCGCTGGAACCCGCACTTGCTGGGCGCGCCCGGCTATGTCGTCCTGATGACCGACTACACGGGCTCGACGGGCTACGGGGAGAAGTTCTCACAGGATATCCAGTTCGATCCGCTCGAGGGGCCGGCGAACGAATTGAACGAAGCCGCGGACACGGCGATCAAACGCTTCCGGTTCCTCGACGCCTCCCGACAGATCGCGGGCGGCGCGAGCTACGGCGGCCACCTCACCAATTGGCTCGCCGTGACGACGACGCGCTATCGCGCGCTGGTCAGTCATGCCGGCGAGTGGGATCTCGAGACGCAGTGGGCGACCAGCGATTTCAACTACGACCGCGAGCGCAACGTCGGCGGCCCGCCGTGGGAAGATCATCCCGTTTGGCGAACGCAAAGCCCGATGCGGAAAGCCGCCAACCTGCACACCCCCGTGCTCGTATCCGTGGGCGAGCGCGATTTCCGCGTGCCGATGAACAACGCGCTCGAGTTCTGGACCGCGCTGCAGCGCCAGCAGATTCCCTCCCGGCTCATCATCTGGCCGGAGGAGAACCACTGGATCTTGAAGGGCGAGGACAGCCGCTTCTTCTATAAGGAAGTGGCGGCGTGGTTCGCGCGCTGGCTGGGGGCCCCGGCGGCGACGGGACAGTAGCAGGGGGCCGGACCCAGGTGGTAGGGGCGCAGCATGCTGCGCCCCTACATACCACATCTTCCGCGCGGCCCCGCTACTCATACGCCCGCTATTGGTACATGCCGTTCGTATCAGCCTTCGCCAGCTCCACGAAGAACCCCGCGACCTTTTCGGTCACGGCCTCCACGTAGCGCTTCCCCTTCTCGGCGGTGGACGCGGCGGGATTCCCTGATCCGGTGTCATCAGTCACCTGCGTCCACTGGCGCGGCGCCCACGCCCACCCTTCTCGAAATGCGGGAATCTTGAACTTCCGCGCAGCCCCAGGGCCGGCCTCGGACAACGGCAGCACGAGCTCGGGCGCGATGTGCTGCATCACGCTCGTCTCCATCTCGCCCGCGTGATCCCCGACATCCGAGAAGAACTCCTTGAGGTCGAGCACCTTGTACCAGTTCACGACGCAGAGGAACAGGGAGACCTGCGGTTGTAGCTCACGAATCATTTGGCGAAAATCGTTCGCGCCGTGCCCATTGAAAATCACGAGCTTCCCGATTCCCTGCTCTGCCAGGGACATCGCGACATCTCGCAGCACCAGCGCCTGGGTGCTCGGGTTCATGTTGATGCAGAGCGGAATGTCGAGCTGTCCCGTGTTGACGCCGAACGGCACGACCGGCAGCACCACCACCTTGGCGCCGCGCTGCCACGCGCGCTCGGCGGCCCGGGCGGCGACAGCTTCGGCCTGGATGTTGTCCGTCGTGTACGGGAGGTGATAGTTGTGCGCCTCGGTCGCGCCCCACGGCAGAACGGCGACGTCGTAGCGCGTATCGCGCACGGTCTTCCATGTCAGCTCGTCGAGGATGTATGGCCGCATGCCCGATACTACACTCTGAGGGGTTGACGCGCACACGGGTGTCCCGTCTCTTCGAGCCCGGTCACGTCACTCATACGCGCCTTGGAGGAATCGATGCAGCGCATCTGGTGGAGTCTCGTGTTTCTCGCGCTGGTGGGTACCCCACTCCCAGCCCAGGGGCTCCGCGACAAGATCTCCCAGCTCTTCATTTTCACGAGTGGCAAGGACCCGCTCTTCCTGGGAGGGACCGCCGGCTCCGATTCGGCGACGGCCGTGCATGCCGATCACTTCGTTCCCGCGGCGAATGCCGATAACGGCTCGCTGATTGCATTCATCAGCACCGCGATCAGCCAGAACGCCGGGAACCTCCCCGTCAGCGCCACCAGCGGCGGCTCCACCTTCCGGTTCGAAGCCGGAGTCCCGGTTCCCACGTCGGGCTCGCCCGGCGCCGTCTTCGGCGAGCGCGCCACGACGCTCGGCCGCGGCCGCGTGTTCGTCGGCGCCAACATCAACCGGCTGCACTTCGAGACGCTGCGCGGCGTGAGCATGCACGATATCGAGATGACATTCACGCACGAGAACGTGACCGGCCCGGCGTGCGACAGCATCGTGGGAGCGTCGTGCACGCCCTACGGCGTCCCGACGCACGAGAACGACGAGATCGATCTGCGGCTGGCGCTCGACCTCGACATGACGGTCACGTCGTTTTTCGTGACCTTCGGCCTGCTCGATCGGGTCGACATCGGCGTGGTCCTCCCGATCGTCTCGACGTCCCTGAGTGGCACGAGCAACGCGCAGATCGTGCCGTTCGGCGGCACGACGGCCCAGCACTTCTTCGGCGGCACCGCCGCGAACCCCGAGCTCTCGACATCCCGCTTCGTGGCGGGATCCGCCACCGGCGTCGGCGACATCGCCACGCGGGTCAAGGTCAATCTCATGCGTTCGGAGCGAACCAACTTTTCGGTGCTGGCCGACGTGCGCTTCCCGACCGGCAGCGCGGAGGACCTCCTCGGCTCCGGCCACCTCGCGGCGCGGGGCCTCGGGATCCTGTCGGCGCGATTCGGCGCGTTCTCACCGCACGCCAACATCGGCTATTTGTTTCGCGGCGGCAGCTCGCAGAATAGCGCGGTGCTGACCACGGTCGGGTTCGATCACGTCATGGCCCCGTGGGCGGCAATCGCCGTCGACCTGGTCTCCGAGCTTCAGGTGGGCGAGAGCAAACTGCACCTGCCGGGCACGGTCACCTACGACCTGCCGTTCCGTCGCTCCGTCGAGCCGACGAACATTCCCAGCGAACGCGACGACGTGATCAATGGATCGTTCGGCTTCAAGTTCGTGACGCACAGCGGCATTACGCTCGTGGCCAACACGCTGTGGCCATTGAATCGGGGCGGGCTGCGTCCGAACGTGCTCTGGACCGCAGGGCTCGAGTACAACTTCTAGGTCTAACGGATCGCCGAGATCCGCCAGCCGCTCGCGTCCCGCGCGAGCGTCGCGTGGAACGTCACCGGGCGTCGCTCGGCCCGGCCCGTGCTCGCGTTGTCGTACTCGTAGACCCCACTGACGGTGGCATCGGCCGACGCGCCCCCCGTAGTGACATTCAGGCTCGCCACCGTAAGGTTGGCTTTGAGGTTGCGCACGCGGTCGAAGAACGTCTGCCAACTCCCCTGCTGCGGCGCCGTGAGCCCCGGATATGCGTGCCGCACCTGCTCGACGTCCCGCGATTCGAGCGCCGCGGCGTAGTCCGCGATCACCTTCTGGATATCCGGTCGCGGGTCCGCTGCGACGAGAGCAGCGGGAGGGGGCGCGACCGGCTGCGGCGGAGGCGGCGGGGACTCCGCAGTGCGCCGCGGCTCGGTGTCACGCGCGCCGCGCGCGCGCGATGCGCGTTCGGCGTCGGCCCACAGCGATGCCGCCGTGGCGAACTGCATCATCGCCTCCGAGACACGACGCGTCGATTCCAGCGACTCGGCGCTCGCGAACGCCGTGTGGCCTTCGCTGAGATCCGCTGGCGTCGCGCCCGCCAACGCCGCCCGCTGCTCGGCGCGCAGCGCGTTCGCACGCAGCGATCCAATGACGCTGTCGTCGCGTTGCGCCATCAGACGTGTGACCGAGTCACGTGACGGCCGCCCTGCGGTAACCGGCGTCCGGCGCACAGGGGGTGGAGCTGGGGGCTCGGGACGCGCGGCGGCGGCGGGCACCGAGTCGTGCACGCCCACCGCCGACGGCGTGCCAAGACCCAACTGACGCCACGGTGCGACCCGCCAGAGTGCGAAGCCGGCGAGCGCGACCGCCGCACCGACGCTCGGCCACAACCAGCGTCGTGGTCGTGGCAGCGACGGGCGCGTCCGCACCCGTGACATGACGACGGGACTCGTCGGCGTCTTGGGACCCGCATGCGCATCCCTGCCGCGCGCGAGGGAGCTCATCTCTTGCCGGATCGGATCGTCGCGCCGCAAGGACGGGCGACCGCACACCGCGACGACGTCGTCCATGCTCGACCAGCGCCGGGCAGGATCCTTTTCCAGCATGCGCATCACCGCCGCCGCCAGATTGGGCGGACAATCGGGACGCAGCTGCGTCACGGGACGCGGCGGTTGATTGAAGTGCGCGTACATGACGGACATGATCGAGTCGTCCTGAAACGGCAGCGTCCCGGTCAACATCTCGTACGCCACGACGCCGAGCGAGTACTGATCCGACGCGCCCGTCACTTCCTCGGTGGCGCACTGCTCGGGGCTCATGTACGTCGGCGTACCGACCGTCACGCCCGTCACGGTGAGGCCTTGCGCCTGCACCACTTTCGCGATGCCGAAGTCCGTGACCACCGCCCAGCCCTCTTCATCCAGCATGATGTTCGCCGACTTGATGTCGCGGTGGATCACGCCGTGCCGATGCGCGTAACCCAGGGCGTCGGCCACCTGCGCGAGGATCGTCTGCGTCATCGCGAGGGGCAACGGGCCGATGTCACGGATGATGGCATCGAGCGAGCGTCCCTGCACATGCTTCATCACGAAGTACAGGACGTCGTTGCTTTCGTTGACGGCGTAGATCGGAATGATGTGGGGGTGGCTGAGCGCGGCGGCGGTGCGTGCTTCGCGTTTGAAGCGCTCGACCATCCCTTCGCCCATGAGCAGCAGCGCGGGGGCGAGCACTTTGATCGCGACCTTACGGTCAAGCGCCAGGTCGTGCGCGAGGTACACCGTGGCCATGCCACCATGCCCCACTTCGACCAGGATCTCGTACTGTCCCATCGTCGCGCGGCGCAGCGCCGCGAGCTGCGCCTCCGCCGCGTCGGGGCGCGCTTCAACGACGGGCCCGGGCGGTGTGGCGAGCGTGGGACCCGACCACGGCCGTGACACGGGGATGCCGGTGCCACAGCGCGGACAAAAGGCCGACCCCGCGACGAGGGTCGCACCGCAGCGCGGACAGGAGGAAGGTGGGTTTTGGGTCATTCCAGCGGCAGAAGATACAGCAATCATGACCTCGTGTGCAGCAAAAGCGCCTTACCTTTGTCCGCCATGCGTATCCCGGTGTGCGTCCTCGCGTCGCTGGTGGGGCTCGGCATGCGGTCCGCGTTGGCGCAGACGTGCACCGATCCGCATTACCGCTGGACGGTCAAGACTGCCGAATCGCTGGCGTCCGAGACGCCGATCGCTGCGACGATCCGCGCGATGCTCACCACCTGGACGCTGCCCGCGTTCACGGGACAGGCGCAATACAAGTGCGCGGCGCGCGCGGGCCGAGAGCTGCACGTCTATTCCCTCCGGGGATGGGTGCGGCGCGTCAAGACGGGCGAAACCGACGGCGACTGGCACGTCGAGCTTACGTCGCGGAGTGACAGCCCGACGGACTCCTGCATCGTCGTGGAGATCCCGCCGGGTGACGGCAACTTCGCCCAGGCGCGCACCGATCTGCAGAACCTGACGAGCTGGAATTCACAGGGCGACGTCTCCCCGCCGGTGCGGCTCCGCTTCATCGGCGCGGCGTTCTTCGACGGCGAGCATCGTGGCGGGGCGACCCATCGCGACCGTACCGACGGCGCGCACGGGCGCTGCAATTCCTCGGCGCACGCGTTGTGGGAGCTCCATCCGGTCTATTGGGTGCGACAGCCGTAAAAAAGAAAACGGACGCCGAGCATAGCTCGGCGTCCGTTGTGTTCCGGGCTCTCCGTTCCTTAGGGCCGACCGGGAGCCGCAGGCTTCTTTGACGGCGATGCGGGAACCGCGGGAGCCGCAGGTTGACTGGCTCGTGTCGCGGGCACCGCCGGCGTGGCCGGAGTCACCGGGCGATGTTCAGTCCCGGCCGTTTCGCCACGCACCTGTGTCGCTCGGTGTTGTGAGACTTTAGACTTCGCCGTGTCCGACGCTTCCTGCGCGGGCACTTGGGGATTCTGGCGGTGCGCCGCCACCTTCGACTTCGCGGTGTCGGACGCATTCGCGTTCGGAACACCCTGCGCGGCGAGCAGCCCTGGCACCACGAGCAGCGCCGCAACCAGCATCAACTTGCGAACCATATAGCCTCCAGCATAGGACAGGCTAAAGACTCGTGAGCGGCTGCGCGGGTCACGCTGACACGCGGCGCTGCAGATGGACTCGGTGATACATGTCACGCTTTCCCTCAGCCTACACGTCGAGCCGCCGGGCGTACGGCACCGTCTCGCCGTGCTCGAGGTAGCGTTTCAGAATCCGCAGGTACATCGCCCAGCAGTAACACGAAATCCGATAGTGCTCGAATTGCTGCAGCGGCACGCATTCGGTCACTCGACCCACCCAATCGAATTGCGGCCCGAACCAGAGCGCGTATTGGGCGCCGCGCTTGGGCGTGCCGGACGAGCGTTCCGTCCACCATCGGGCGAGGCCCGGACCGGTGCTCACGCCGTCGAACACCGCCGGCACTGGCGCAAAGATCGGAAACTCGTGGAGGATGTCAGGCACGGGCTGGAACCGGGGGGGGAGCTGCCGGACGCGCCGCCAACATGGCGCGCTGCACGAAGAGGACGATCGGGGTCCCGATCAAGAACGCGTGCACCGCGATGCTCAGCAGCACCCACACCAAGTTCCGCGAGCCGGGATTCGCCGCCGAGAGCGGCACGACGATGTAGTTCATGATGGCGTACAGCAGCACGCCGTACAGCGGACCGAAGACCCACGGCCTTTCCCACAGCTCCGGCCAGCGCCGCGCGAACAGGTAGTAGGTCACCGCCATCGAGGTGGCAATGAAATAGTGCAGCGCCAGGCCGAGCGCGGCGGTTCGCCAACCTCCCGTGAAGCTGGCGTCGCCGAGGAGGCCGGAGGCGACCGATTGGAACACGCGCGTCGGCAGGACGCCGCGCTTCAGCCACCAGAAGGTGCACGCATAGGTGATGTCGAACGTGCCGGCGACGAGGCCACCGAGCAGAACATAGGACGAGGGCTTTTTCATTGGCTCCATGGCAACACGGTGTGGGTTCGACTGCTTTCGGCAGCCAGCACCAAGCCACGCATGACATCGAGCGACCATTCCGGCGTGACGGCCAGCCCCGCCGTTCCGAGCATCGCGTCTCGAACGTTTTCATAATACTGCGCGAAACTCGACCGCAGGGTCGGCACTGTTCGCGTTGCGTCAGGCGAAATGAGCTGGCCGAACAGCTCCGGTGGTTCCGCATCCCAATCCGGCTCGTCCGGCGTCCGGCCCTCCTTGAGGGCCGCCTCTTGTGGATCCACGCCGTGTTTCACGAACGAGCCTTTGGTGCCGTTCACGATCCACGTCGGTCCGACCGGTGGCCGGAGCATCGAGCCCCGCAAGACCGCCCGGGCGTGGCGATAGTACACGGTGACATCGAACGCATCATCGACCCTGCCCCCGTCGCGCTCGATCCGAATGTCGGCTCCGATCGCCTCGGGCGTCCCAAACAGCAGGAGCGCCTGATCGAAGAGGTGTGGTCCGATATCGAACCAGACGCCCGACCCCGGCAACGGCTCCTCGCGCCACGCGTTGGGCTTCAGCTCGGGACGGAACCGGTCAAAATGCGATTCGAACAACACCACTCGACCCAGCGCACCTTCCCCAACGATCTTCTGCACGGTCGCGAAATCGCCGGTGTAGCGGCGATCCTGGTACACCGTCACGATGCGCCGCTGTTTTTTCGCGATCTGCACGAGGTCCTGCGCCTCGGCGAGCGTGGAGGTGAACGGCTTGTCGACCACCACGTGATGGCCGGCGAGCAGACACTGCTTGGCGATCGGATGGTGTGAGATATTCGGAGTCGCGACGACGACGAGGTCGAGCTTCCGCGTCAGCATCTCGTCCACGCTGTGCACGAATTCGACGTCGGGATACCTGGGGTCCGGCGGCCCGTGGCGTTGCACGATCGTCGTGAGCCGGAGACCTTCGACGGCACGGATGACCGCCGCGTGGAAGACTTTGCCGGCGAAACCAAAACCCACGAGGCCCACGTTGAGCATGGGACAGAGTTTCGCACTACCTGGGACGAAAGGGGAGGTCGGCCATGGCTTTGGGCCGGGGACGGCTCCGCCGGCATTTTTTCCGAATTTACGCGTAACGCGGAACTAGCGGCTCAACCAGAAGGTGACTTTCACCAGGAACACGTTCGTTGGCCGGTCACGAAACAGATCGGTGGTCAGATCGCGCTGCATGTCGAAGCTGCCGTCGTAGGAGACGTAGCCGGAGCGGCTTTGGGTCCATACGAGAAACATGGTAGATCCGGGTCGATACTCCCAGCGCAGCACCGCCTTGACCTTGAACGAACGCGTTCTGAAGTCGGGGCGGTACAGAGCGAACTCGGCGGCCGGTCCGGCCCCATCGGGGTCGACACCCAAGCAGCGATCCGGGCCGGCGCTGCCGCACACGACGCTGTCTCCGGGCGTGATGGTTGAGCCGTTGTCCTGGCCGTAGCGGTCGAAGGAGTAGGTCCGCGCTGCGCGCAGCTCCTTGTAGCCGCCATAGGCGCCCGAGAACGTGAACGGCTGAGCGTACAGCTCGAAGCTGAGCAGGGGGGAGAAGGTGGCGTTCGCCCGCAGCGTCACGTACGCGCTGCGCTGGCGGAGCGCGGCGAAGACGTACCGGCGACCGAGCGTGGCCGCAGCCGTGCTGTCGGTCACCCGGGTCACATACTGCGCCGAGCTGCGTCCGGTCAGGTAGCCCGGTCCCAGGCTCAGGAAGAGAGCGGCACTGGGTCGCAGCGTGAGCTGTGGCAGCACATTCACCAACCAGCCACCCGCATCGTCACCGGAGTACGACAGGAACGCGTATCCGCTCGCGTGCTTGCGCGTGTCGGTAGTCAGCTCGCCACTGCCGTACCAGGCCCGCGGCGTTGCGGCGAGCGGTCCGCCGCGGGTTAGTCGGTCGTCGAGCACCGGCATCTCGTACTTCGCGGTCCAGTTCAGCGTCCAGAAGTTGCGCAGCTGGGCATATCCGAAGCCACCCAGGTCGCGCTGGATCGCGTTGCCATCGTAATTCCAGCTCGGACCGAACGTGACGTACGCATACCCCTGACGGAACCATCGGCCCGGCTTGGTCCAGCGCCGACCGAGTGCGGCGGCGGCGGAGATCAAGTCCACGCGCTTCTGGAAGCCGAGGTCGTTCACTTCGAACCCCGGCGTCGTCGTGCTGGCTGCGAGTCCCCAGCGCCAGGTCCCCGCCACCTTGTTGAGATACAGGTCGGCGGTGACCCCGGTGAGCGTAGTCCGCGTGGGATCGTAGCGGAACGCTTGCGCGTCGGGGCGTGTGTAGTAGCGGTTCGAGGAGCGCTGCGCGCGCTGGATCGCCAGCGTGTCGCCAGCGAGATACGACCCCCCCACACTCGCGGCGAGCGTGTACGTGTTCCGGCCCCAGCGGTGGAAGAAATCCATGCCGCCGGCGTACGCGGTGGTGGGGAGCTCGTCGAAGACGGGCGCGTCGAGGCGGCGGTTCGCGGCCGTACCGAGCGCTCCGATCGTGGTGTTCCCGTCGGTGGAGGTGTGTTTCATGCGGCCCACGAAGTAGTTCGTCAGCGGCTCGACGGGGTCGCGGTAGCTGGCACCGCTCGCGGCGTCGAAGACGGTCGCGCGCTCGCGTTCGGTGAGCGCCTCGAGCAGCCCCATGGACCAGCCCGTGGCAGTCCGCCCGCTCAGCTTTGCGGCGCCGAGAATCGTCGTACCCCCCGGCATGTCCGTGTAGTCGCCGGGCGACGTGGGCTCGAGCTGCGGCTCGCGGCCGATCCGGCGCGAGTAAAAGAAGAGCGGCGTGCCGCTGAAGTGAGTGACGCCCCCTCCGTCGCCGCCGAACTCGAAAATCTCGGCGCCCTCGACGAAGAAGGGGCGATGCTCATCGAAGAAGTCTTCGAACGCCGTGAGGTTCACCTTCGCCGGGTCGAGCTCGACCTGGCCGAAGTCCGGATTCACCGTGGCGTCCAAGGTGAGACTCGAGGTGACGCCGTACTTCACGTCTCCGCCGGCGTTGTGGAAGTAGCTGGCTTTGCCGTCGAACGGGTTGTCGAGGGCCTCGGGCTCATGGTAGGTGCCGCGGGCGACCGCGTACGGGAGGAGTTCGAGCCGCTTCGGCGGCACGAGATCATGCAGGCCGACGAGGTGCGTGAAGCGCGACGCGACGCCGTTCTCGTTCTTGCCGACGAACGGAAACATGGCGAGTTCGTTCTTGCGCTCGATCCAGCGGGCGAAACGCACGCCCCAGACTTGCTCCGCCGCCGCGGAGAACCGCAATTGGGAGAACGGGATCCGGATCTCGACGGTCCAGCCGAGCGAGTCGATGGCGGCCGCCGCTTGCCAGACCGGGTCCCAGGAGTCATCGGAGAACTCGCCGTCACCGCCCAGGAGGACGTCCTTTTTCACGCTTGCGGGGTTGACGATGAATTCGAAGGCGGTGCGGTGATCGTGATAGCTGTCCAGGAAGACGCGGAACTCATCGCTGTGCGTGGACGCATCTCGCCGCGCCAGTCGGCTGACGATGCGCCGCGGCTCCGAGTCGAACAGGCGCGCGCCCACGTATATGGCGTCCGCGTCGTATAGCACCCGCACCTCGGTCGACTCCGACGCGGCAGCGCCCTCCTCGGGATCGATCTGGAGGAATGCCGTCACGGGCGTCGCGAGGGCCCAGTCCGGATCGTCGAGGCGGCCGTCCACGGCGGGCGCCTGAACGAGCCGGACCGCGGTCACCGCGGGTGCGACGGGCGGGCTGGCGGCAGCCGTCTGCAACAGAACGGCACAAATCGCGGGGAGCATGGCGATCAGTGCGACATCAGTCGCAAAGCCTCGTCCACCATGAACTCAGCCAGATCGGGGGTTTGTTTGTCGAGATCGCGCCGGGCCCAGCTCAGGCATGCCAGGGCACGGTAGAGCCGCAGGTTCGCCAGCGCGCCCGGCGGCCCCGAGGCGGTGTACGCCGCGACGAAGGCATCGGGGACGGAGTCGAGCGCGTGCCGGTCGCAGAGCAACTGGATCGCCCGGCGCCGCAGCGCCACCAGGAACCCGGCGACGTCCCGGCTCGGGTCCGCCGCGTCGTGCTCGTCCAGGTCGATGACCACCGTGCGCCGGCCGCTAAAGAGGACGTGGTCCGGGATGTACCTACCGTGCCCAGCGCACGGGACCACGACCGGGGCGAGCGCGACGGCCTCTTCGACCTGCGCGAGCACCGCCTCGGCTTTCTGCCGCAGACGGGCCATGCGGGCCGTTGCTTGACGGTGGTGCGCCAGTTTCGCCGCAAGGTCGTGCCCGCGCTCGGGCCTCGGGGCGGCGCGATGGAATCGGCCAAGCCACTCGCCGCATCGCTCGGCCGCTGCGGTCCAGTCGGCGGACCTCCCGGTGCGGATTACGTCGTTCATCGACGAGCCCTCGATCTTCTCTTCGAGGCGCACGCGCAGCGCGGGCAGCCAGCCGAAGGGGGTGGGAACCGAATTGTCCGACGCTGTCCCGAAGCCGTCCCTGCTCAACCGCCGCATGGTGTCGAACACATCAGCGCGGTCGGCCGCGTAGATCTTGCCGATCAGTTCGTGCTGGCCGGTCCGTGAATTCACGACGATGGCGACCGTGCAGCGATTTGGGCGGCTCCGTATGGGCTGGATGCGCGTCTCCTGCGTTGCGCCCGAGTGCCATTCCGAGACGCACAACCGTTCGAGCGCTTCGCGGAATTCTTCCCGCTCCAGTGTGGCCATGAGATCCGACGCGATTGCGAGCGTCATGTGTCTCCTCACGCTTCCCTAGAAGCGTCGCAGGTAGCTTGCCTTGACGAAGAACTGTCGGCCGACGGACATGGAGGGGGAGCGGCTGGGCGCGAGGTCACGCGGCGGCCCCGGGAGGATCTCCAGGTTTTCGTAGCGATCCGTGTACCCCACGAACAGTGCCGTCCCGGGGTGCGCGAGGTACGTGAGGAGGAGATCGACGCCCCACTTCCGCTGCCGCGCGTCCTCGGCGGAGAGCGTGGTATCGGCGTCGCTTGCCGTCCAGTCCACGATCGCCCGGAGCGAAAACAGGGGCGTAAACTGGTAATTGAGCTTCTCCCGGAACTGCGTCTCCCCGACGATGCGGGAGCCTGCCGAGGTCCGAAGCCCAACATGGTTGTAGGACTGGTCGAGGCGAAGCTGCGACGTGGGATGGAGGGTGACTTTCACCACCGCTTCGCGCGCGCGCGCGAGGGAGGGCGCGACGCCAGCCGCCGGGTCGTGGTTCACCGCGGTACCCCAGATGTAGGAGGCGGTCAACCCGAGCCACTTCACCCACTCGGTGCCGACCTCCGCCTCCGTGGCCTCGGGGCGGAACGCTGTTCCCTCGAACAGCTCGAATGACTGGTGCCGGTTGAGCAGGACCTTGGAGTGGCCCCGGAGCTGCATCACGAACTGCGCCCTCGCGTCCCGATCGAGCAGCTGGCCCGTCTCGTGATCCCAATAGGCGTCCACGGACACGGCGGGCCCCAACGTCGTCACCGGGCCGCTCTTCAGCCGGACGGTGTAGTCCGCCGCTTGTTCAGTCCGCCGGAAACCGACCCGATTCACAAACCCCAGCGGCGCCGAAAAAGCAGGGCCGAACTCCTGGTAGATGCCTTTATAATCGAAAAGACGGCTGTTGAACGACACAACGCCCAGCGCACCCCAGTCGCCGGACCGTGTGCCGTCCTGCTGGACGGACTCGCTGCGCATGAGCTGCGCGTTCACGCGCCAGTACTTCCCCGCCCGCCACCGTCCGTCGGCCGAGAACGTGCGGTCTGCTCTCGCGCTTTGGAGGAATTCGCGGTCGGTCGCCAGTAGGCCGATCGTGGATTCCTTGCCGAGCTCGCGCTGCAGGCGGGCCGCCCCGATCCAGGCGTCCCGACCGGCGTCAGGGTCCCCGGAGGGCAGGGGCTCGCGGTCGTTCATGGCGAACGCTCCCATCGCCCAGCCGCTCGCCTTGCCCGTCAACCGCAGCCCTGCGGCGGGATCGACGATGCGCCGTGAGAACAACAACGTCACGGGCGTTTGGAAGAACCCCGCGTTTTCCAGGAAGAACGGCCGCTTCTCGGGA
>WNGB01009575.1_pt1 | contig 13560 bp, 11 predicted proteins | sample 5400681 | NCBI WGS metagenome assembly WNGB01 (sample SAMN13153367, study PRJNA577476) | soil metagenome | isolation source: 115 cm soil or saprolite under grassland replicate 2 | place: USA:California | collected 2016-06-15 | reverse complement strand
CCAAGCCTTCGTAAGGTTCCAAAGGGTAACGTACCGTTCAGCATTCCCCGGAAATCAGGAGTCGAAAGAATGTCAGGTGACGTCCGATCACGGATTCTTATCGTTGATGACGAGGCAGAGATAACAGCCATCCTGGCCGATCTCTTTGAGGGCAAGTACGACTGCACGACAGCGGGCTCGGCTGAAGAAGCGCTCGGGCTTTTATCGAGGCAGGATTACGAACTCATAGTCAGCGATATCACCATGCCGGGCATGAGCGGCCTCGACATGATTCCGCACATTCGAAGCGCGTGGCCCAACAGCGTAGTGGTGATGATCAGTGGCATGCAGACGATGGAGAGTGCAATCGACGCTCTGCGGTTGGGGGCCTTCGACTATGTAATGAAGCCATTTGACTTGCGACAGGTCGAAGCGGTGGTGAAGCGTGCTTTGGAACATCAAGAACTTATTATCGCCAAGCAGCGCTATGAAGATCATCTTGAAGAGCTGGTCGAGCAGCGAACAGCCGAACTTGACCAGGCTTTGAATTCGTTGGAAGACGCGTACAGGTCGACACTAAAAGCGCTGACCGCAGCCCTGGAAACCAGAGATCTGGAGACACATGGCCATTCGGAGCGTGTAGTGAGCTACAGTATGCGTCTTGGCAGAGAGTATGGCCTGGATAGCCAGCATACCAAGTCGCTCGAGTTTGGGTCCTTGCTTCATGACATCGGAAAGATTGGTGTGCCTGATCTGATTCTCCGAAAACCTGCGAAGTTAACGCCGGAAGAATGGGTGCTAATGCGTCAGCATCCATTACACGGCCAACAGATTTTGCGCGGCATTCAATTTCTGGAGGGCGCGGCCCGCGTCGTAGCTCAGCATCACGAGAAATGGGACGGCTCGGGTTACCCGCTTGGTTTGCGCAGCGAAGACATTGATATATGTGCCCGCATATTTTCAGTGGCCGACGCTTTCGATGCGATTACCAGTGATCGTGTGTATCGCAAAGGCAAACCATATCTTGCAGCTGCTGAGGAGCTTGATGCCTGGGCCGGTAGACAATTTGATCCGAAAGTCGTCGAGGCATTTCACAGGGTGCCGCCGCAGGATTGGGACGACTTGCGTGATCAGTCGTTGATGCGGAAGCAAGACGAACTCGACGTGCGCCGCCTTGTAGAAATGCTGGAGCCGCGACTCGAGGCCGTCACCAACTAGACCAGCCTTTTAGAAACGGCAGAAGCCCGACGATAATGGAGGGCTCATCTTCGACTTGATGAGCATCCCTTATAATCGGGCTTCTGCAGTTTAGCGACTCGTGAGCCTTGCTGGTAGTCGAACTTCTGCCAGCTAAGGCTGCACGGGTACTACATAACCACGTCTGGACCGCAAACTTAATCCAACCCGCCGCGAAGCGACTTCGGTGCGCCGATACTCCCCTCTGTTGGCAGATGCAAGCGGCCGTTTCGGCCGGTAAGTAACCACATATTCTGCTCCAACTTCGCGCGCGGCTTCTCGCGCCTGGGAAATCATCTCGTCGCCAGTTTTCGGAAGGAAAATCTGGCCGCCGGTTTCTTCAGCCATGTTGGTGAGAGTTTCCTGGCTCTTCCTGATATCCGCTTCGTAGGCTTTTCGCCGACGCGTCATGGCTGGATCAAAGGTAATACTATGCAGCACATACGCCGGATTGCGAGTTGTACCGGGAGGTTGAGTCGGATCGTTGGCGGTAATCGGATCGTGCGAAGGCGGAACTTGTCGTATCTTGTCCGACTGCTTGTCCTTTGGTTTCTCCTGCCTGACAAATTCCGTGTAACTGATAATGTGGACGGTGGCCCGAGCTGCTGCCAGTTGTTTCAGGGCCTGCGCGCGATCCGTTTTTCCACCAGCGCTGTCTACGCCGTCAGTGATGAAAACTACATGCCGGCTACCTTCCGGGCGATCCTTCAATTGTTGAGCGGCGGCCACAATGGCATCCGAAAAGCGTGCGCGCTTACCCGACGAAACTTTTGTCTTCAACACCTTGAGAGTAGCCGGGCGATCGCGCGTCCAGTTTTGGAGCAACTCTACCGAGTTATTAAACTGCATAACTTCCACCCAGGTGTCTTCTCGCAGTCTGTTCAAAAACTCGATCGCTACGTCTCGCGTCAAATTCGTTCGCTTTGACATTCCTCCGAGCCCGCTCAACTCACCGCCCGTGTCAAGCACCAGGAGAACGTTGGCGGGAATTCGGCGAACGCTTTTGATTTGTTGGGCCACACCATCCTCAAGCACGAGAATGTCGTCAGGCACGACGGTTGGATCGTAATGGCCAAACTGATCCACAGCTATTACCGGCAGGCGCACCTCTTCGGTAAACACTTTGACCGGCTCTTCTTGTTCATTTGGAGGGGGTGTCGGCAGTGGTCGTGCGGTTCTCTGCTGGGCCTGGACTGCAACGGTTATCGCCAATATCAGACTAGATAGGACAACACTCGGAGATTTGTGAAACAAATGACTTGCCTGCCTCTCGGTAATAAAAGTTGTTGCGGTTGGATGCAGGGAAAGGGGCCGGCGAGTTGCCTGAAATTCAAAGGCTCAAGTTCAAGGCAGCGGCTTCACCTTCTAGTTGTTGTTAGCAGAAAGGGAAAGCTAAAGTTCGCACTTACTTAGTCAACCCGCCGTTTGTCGCGCCTGGGATTGCACGGCCGTTATTGCTACCGCATCGACAATGTCTTCCACTTTGCAGCCACGGGAGAGATCGTTAGCAGGCTTGTCAAGTCCCTGAAGAATTGGGCCGATCGCGGTTGCGCCAGCTAGTCTTTCGGTGAGTTTATAAGCGATGTTTCCAGATTGAAGATCCGGGAAAATCAAAACGTTTGCCCGGCCAGCCACAGTTGATCCCGGGGCTTTGGATTGGGCAACCGCGGTCACGAGCGCTGCGTCAGCCTGCAACTCTCCATCAATTTCAAGTTGGGGCGCTCGCGCTTTTACTGTCCTGGTTGCTTCTACCACTTTATCGACTAATTTGTGTTTCGCGCTTCCTTTGGTTGAGAACGAAAGCATTGCAACGCGCGGCGTTGTGCCCAGCAGGGAGCGCCATGAATCTGCGGAAGCAATCGCAATCTCGGCCAATTCCGCGGCAGACGGCTCAACAACAACGCCGCAATCGGCGAAGATGAGGGCGCCATTCTCACCGAAGCTACTATCGTGGAGAGCCATCAGAAAAAAACTTGAGACGAGTTTGAATCCCGGCCGCACGCCTATGCAGTGAAGCGCTGCGCGCACGGTATGAGAAGTCGTGTTGGTTGCTCCGGCTACCGAGCCGTCCGCTTTGCCGAGCCGCACCATGAGATTCCCGTAGTAGAGCGGATCTCGAAGCAGGGTCCGGGCTTCATCCGCCATCAATCCTTTGGCGCGGCGCATCTCGTGAAACAGCGAGGCCGTCTTTTCAAAGTCAGGGGCACGAAGGTGGTCTATGACTTCAACACCGCCGAGATCGGCGCCTTCGTGTTGCGCCGTTTCGCGAATCGTTGCTTCGTCTCCCAGCAACGTGATCCGCGCCAGGCGATTTCGCGTGCAGGCAGCCGCTGCAACCACGGTACGTGGATCGTTTCCTTCAGGCAGTACGATGTGTTGCGGCTTGGCGGCGGCGCGCTGGCGAATTCGTTCGAGTATGGACATATCAGCTGTGGCGGTGTATCAGACTGCAACGCCTTTTTTGTGTGCGGAGTCTAACCGAGCCGAAGGGCCAGAACAAGTTTGAAGGCGATTTCGTATAGTGTAACCTGGCAGCTAACCGCAGATTCAGATCGTCAAGCGCCAATCTAGCTGGGAAGGACGATTTCAGTACCGACTTCCGTGCCATAACTGATGCCGTTTTGATAGGCCCGCCGTGCACACTTTAAGGAGAACTCAATAATGAAAACCCAAACCGGAGTCCAGAGACTCGCACGCCTCATGCTCGTTCTGGTCGGCGTCTTCGCTTTTCAAGCCCTGGTGTCCGCCCAGGACAAAGCTCGCCGGATAGATGAACTCGTCTCTCTCTATAACAAGTATGACCAGTTCAATGGTGCTGCCCTGGTGGCCGAGAATGGTAAGGTGATCTACAAAAAGGGTTTCGGCCTGGCGAATATGGAGTGGAACATTCCGAATGAGCCCGACACGAAGTTCAGGCTCGGTTCCATCACCAAACAGTTCACCGCAACGCTAGTGTTGCAACTGGTGGAGCAGGGCAAGCTGAAACTGGACGGAAGAGTTTCCGACTACCTCGAGGGTTACCGGAAGGACACCGGCGCGAAGATCACTATCCATCATTTGTTAAGCCACACCTCTGGTCTTCCAAACTACACTGCGCTTCCGGGCTTTTCTGAAACTATCAGCCGCAATCCCTATGCGGTCGAAGACTTTGTCAAGAAGTATGCGAGCGGCGATCTGGAATTCGAGCCGGGAACAAAGTTTAACTACAGTAACTCCGGTTACTTCCTTTTGGGAGCGATCATCGAGAAAGTAACGGGAAAGCCTTACGAACAAGTCTTGCAGGAAAATATTCTGGATCCGGTGGGAATGAAAAATACCGGCTACGATCATTATGAAGCGATCATCGGCAAGCGCGCCACCGGCTACGTCAAAACTCCGAGCGGTTACAAGAACGCGCCATACCTCGACATGACGATCCCCTATGCGGCGGGCTCACTCTATTCCACTGTGGAAGATTTGTTTCTTTGGGATCAGGCTCTCAATGAGGACAAGATTCTATCTGTGAAATCCAGAGAGCTGATGTTCACGCCGAATCGGGAGGATTATGGCTACGGATTCGTCATCAAGAAAACTAGTCTGGGTCCTAACAAGTTGGCCGTCCCGGTAAGCCAACACAATGGCGGCATAAACGGTTTTAATACGACGATCATACGTTTCGTTCGTGACAAGAGATTGATCGTTCTGCTGAACAATGCGGCGCAGGGAAGGTATTTGGACAGGCTCTCTGCCGGTATCACTAACATCCTGTATGATCAGCCTTACGAATCGCCAAAGCGCTCGATTGCGGAGCTGTTGCTGAAAACCGTAGGGGAAAATGGCGTCTCTGCTGCGATCGCGCAGTATCGCGAGCTGAAGACCCAGAAAGCAAACGAATACGATTTCAGTGAAATGGAGCTGAACACGCTTGGCTATCAGCTACTGCAAATGAAAAAAGTTGTCGAGTCGATTGAGATTTTTAAACTCAACGTCGAAGTCTATCCGCAAGCCTTCAATACTTACGATAGTTTGGGCGAGGCTTACATGCTGCACGGTGACAAGGAACTTGCGATTGTAAACTACAAAAAGTCGCTGGACTTAAATCCGCAAAATACAGGCGCGACGAGGGCGATTGCCTCATTGACGAGTGAGCGAACGGAAGCGACGGTTGATCCTAAGATCTACGAATCTTACGCTGGAGACTACGAGCTGACTCCTAATTTCATTCTCACGATTATGAGTGAGAGAGGAAAATTGATGGCGCAGGCAAGCGGACAGCCGAAAAACGAATTATTCCCCACCTCGGAGACCGAGTTCTTTCTTAAAGTAGTTAACGCTCAGATCACCTTCCTGAAAAACGAACAGGGACAAGTCACCCAGTTGATTCTTCACCAAAACGGGCGCACCATGCCCGCAAAGAAGATTCGCTAAAGCAGCGCAACTATAAAACTCAAGAGGAACTGAGGTCCAAAGAGAAATGGCGGGCTGGCAAATGAACAGACGCATTAAAAACCTACTGCTATTCATTCCGAATATGCTCTTGCTAAGTGCGCGTTTGATGACCGATTCGCGCGTGCCAAAGACAGAGCGGGCCCTGGTTGCCGGAGCAATCGTCTACTTTGTCATCCCTTTCGATCTGATACCTGACATGATCCCTTTTGTGGGGCAGATTGACGATGCTTACCTCATCTCGTTGACGCTATTGCGGCTGATGGAACGAACCGATCCAAAAGTTGTTAGTGAACATTGGAGCGGTGGTGGCGACGTGGTGGAGCTCGTCGGCGCCGCGACATTGCTCGCCGCCAAATTCTTACCGCGGCGAATTCGCCACGTACTCACCGCCCGCGTGGAAGTTGCGCCTGGCAGGCTTGAGGATCTCAAAGATTTTCCTAAACCGCTGCTAGTGGCGCGGCCTGAGCCGGAAGCGGTGAGCGGAGAGCAATAGGCAGCAGGCGGAAGGCCTAAACATTTTCCATATATATTTGGCATTTTCAATTCGCGAATTCAATTTGGAAGTGCAAGTGTGTTTTCAGATGATGCTGTTAACTCTCATTAACACCTGGCTTCAGCCAGGTGCTTGCAGCCCAGGCAGAAGTGAGAAACCGTTTAAACTGGCTGAAGCCAGGTGTTAATGAGAGAAGTACCACAACCTTTGCGACTAAAGATGCGTTGCACTTCAAACTTGAATCCACCGTTTGCCATTGAAAGCAATCACTGCATATTGCTTACTGCCCTGCTGACTACTCTTCTCTCAAGGCTGCTAAGAGCTTCTCGTGAATTCCCCCAAAACCACCGTTGGACATAATCGCGACAACATCGCCTTTCCGAAGTTGGGGCAGGAGGTGCGCAATGATTTCATCGGCGCCGGGAAGTGCAAACGCGGGTTTGTTTTGTTTCGAAATAGCCTCGATTAGTTTGTCGGTGTCGAGCGACTTTCCCTTTTCCGCAACTCTTCTGCTATCGAAGACACTCGCAATAGCTACGTAATCAGCGGCCGAGAACGCATCAGCATATTCATCCTGAAAAACTGCCAAACGCGACGACCACGACCGTGGCTCAAATACCGCGATTAAGCGACGCTCGCGATAGCGATTGCGCAACGCGCGTAGCGTTTCGCGGACTGCCGTTGGATGGTGCGCGAAATCATCGATGACGATCACACCACGTTCCTCGCCGAGGATTTCGGCGCGGCGGCGCACGTTCTTGAAGCTTCGAAGCGCATCAGCAATGTCATCCCGCCGAATTCCCCAGGTGTCAGCTGCGATGATCACTGCCAGGCAGTTGAGGAGATTAAAGTCACCGATGAGGGACGTTTCAAATTTTCCCCAGTGCCTGCCTTCACGCGTAACCGTAAACGTGCTCAAGTCGCCGGTGAAGTCCATCTCGCAAATGCGCCACTTCGCTTCCTCGCTGGTACCGAAAGTTTCGAGTTGGGTAAAGAGCCGCTGACCCATGGAAGCCACGACCTCGCGCACGTGCGGGCTATCCCAACCAGCAATCAAACGCCCGTTCCCAGGAACGAGATTCATGAATCTGCGAAACGCCAACTTCACCGCCGCGAGATCGTTGTAAATGTCGGCATGATCAAACTCGATGTTGTTTACTATCGCGATCTCCGGGAGGTAGTGCATAAACTTCGGACCTTTGTCGAAATACGCGGTATCGTATTCGTCCCCTTCAATGATGAAGAAGTCACTCGTTGTAACGCGAAAGCTCACGCCGAAGTTTTGCGCTACCCCGCCAATCAGAAAAGTCGGATCGAGTCCACCCTGATCCAACACCCAGGCGGCAATGCTTGTGCTTGTTGTCTTGCCATGAGTGCCGGCTATGACGAGCGAGCGACGGCCGCGGATGAATTCCTCTTTTACGACCTCAGCCTGTGAGCGATATAGCAGCTTGCGATCAAGGGTCGCTTCCACTTCCGCATTTCCGCGCGGAATTGCGTTGCCGACTATCACACAGTCCGGTGCAGGCTCCAGATGTTCCGGTTGGTAACCGTGCATCACGGGAATCCCAAGCGATGCAAGCATAGTAGACATCGGCGGGTAGACATTCACGTCGGACCCGGTAACGCGGTGTCCGCGGGTCTGCAGCATTCCCGCCAGCGCGGCCATCGCAGTGCCGCAAATTCCAATCAAGTGATAATGCATGTTGAGGTTAGGTCCTAAGCGTAGACGTCACCAGGGTCGGGTCGGCATCAACCATCAGGCGCACGAGTTCTCTTTACGTGACTCCTGGTTCCCCGCCAACTACACGTTCGCTTTGATCATAGCGCTTTCTTCACCCGTCATTAAGAAACTCAGGTTCAAAATCCAAAGCGCCGTTTAGCTATGAAGAACGACCAATTCTGAATAGAGTGTATCAATGCGATTCTCATCAATGATAGAGTTGGATTTGAAATAGGCCTTGCGTTGCTGCGGATACCTTACGGAAGCTCTCAACTCACGCCCCTCGATGTAACGTTCGTCGACCATCACGCCAAACACTCGAAGATGAAGGCATATCCTGGCGGTTAGGCGTTCCATACATGTGTGGAAGACGTCCGGATTACTAAGATAATGAACTTTGGCAAAGGTCAACTTCTTGCGTTTGGTCTTTTTAAGAACCAGGTAACAATCACCCTTGTCCGACCGCAGCAGTATGTGTTCACAATTTATTTCCTGGTGATCGTCGAAGATCGTTAGATCATTTTCGCTCAACTTGCTTCTGATAACCTGCAAGTCGAAATCGCATCCATGCCTGCGCCCAGCGAACCGGGGCATCGGGAGCAGAAGTCTTTGATCTACTGAAAACTCCGTAAAGTCAAGCTTCCCTAAAATAGTGGCGACGGTTGGCGAAGCCGTAAAATTTGTCAATGTGTAGTCTTTAAGTTTCAATAATTCCAGGAGCATCAAGATACTCTGGCCGCGGCTGTCTTCATTCACGACCCATGAAGTCATATTGCAGAACTTCTCAACTTTACCGTTCAATATGCGCCGGCTAAAGATCAAACCCAGATAGCCTTTGACGTCCGCGTCCTTTAAGAGCAGATAGCCGCAAAAGTCCTCGGTAATCTTCCATGGGCTGACAAAGATCTTTTTCCAATTCTCCTTCGAAATGGGAGCGTCCCCGAAACCCTGAAAGAGCGGATAAACGCGAGCGAAGTCCTCGCTGACAGCCTTTCTAATGGTGAACATGCGTTTGGGTAGTGACCTAAATTTGAAGTTTCTTCTCTGCGCAAACTCTGGGTTCTCAGCGTCTCGGCGGTTAACATCGCAACAAAGACACTCACCGCCGAGAGTGCGCCGAGATACGCAGAGAACTTAAAACCAGGACAGACCGACCCTCAGTCAGAGTTGACCGCCGGTTAGCATGAGAACCTGGCCGGAAACAAATGAAGCATCCGGCGACAATAAGTAGTCGATTGTACCGACCACGTCTGCGACACTGCACAATCGCGCCAGCGGAATGGTCGCGCTCTCCAGCAGCATTTGACGTTCGCTTGCCTGTTTGTTTATGCCCACCGGTATGAAGGATGGGCAGACAGCGTTTATGGTCACTTTTTTCCGCGCCAACTCCGGAGCCAGGAGCCTGACGGTGTTTTCCAAACAAGCTTTGGCCAGCGAGTAAACTCCCAAAGGCAAATATGGTTTGAACGTACCAGCGGTGGAACCAACAGCGACAAATCGTCCGCCATCCGGATGAGCATGGTGAAAAAGTATTCTCGCCAGTCGCACAGTGACCGTGGTGCCGAAGGCAATTTGGGAGTTGATCACATCATCGTCAGATTGCAGCAAGCTGCCGCGCGGTGCGCCAGGCCAGGCGGCGTGGACCAGTCCATAGACGGGGTGCTCGCCAATGACCGAAGATAGTTGCTCCTCGAAACCTGGCGCAGACATGTTCATCCGGATCTCTTGAACGTTCGGGAGGCGACGCACACTGTCGTTCAATGTTTGTTGATTGACTAGCGCCAGCACGTGATACTCCTCAGCGAGCGCGGCGACCAGGGGCGTACCGAGACCCCCAGACGCGCCGGTCACCAGGATCAGTTTGCCGTTCACGCCAACATCCTTCGCCTTGTAGCCTGGACCGACGGAACGATCTGCACCAGTCGGAGCTTTTCTTTCCTCATGAAGCGTAAAGCCCATGAAGATTTCAGCGGAGGCGATTAACGAAGTGGTTTCCTGAACGAGGACTTTGAGTTGTCCGCCGAGCGTCCGGGTGTTCCAGGAGACAATCTCTCCAGTGAGCCTAACCCGACAGGGAAAATAAAGAGGGGCGGGGAAGCGACTGTTTATCGTACCCAGCAAAACTCTTTTTCCCGGCAAGTGCATTCCGAGTAAAGCGGAGGCCAGGCCCACTTGAAAAGCCCCGTGCACGATCCGACCCTGATAGTTGCTAGTCCGGGCGTAGTCGGCATCAACATGAAGGGGGTTATGGTCGCCTGTAAGTCGCGCGAAAACAAGAATGTCTTCTTCGGTAATCTCGACCTCATAGTTGACCTTCAGGCCGGGGCGCAGATCTTCCGCTGCATACATTTCAGCTTCAGGCATTGACGGTTTTACTCTGGAGGCATTGGTTAACGAGATCGAAAGAAACTATGTACTCATACTCTTCCGGCGCAATCGTGACGCCAAACTCTTCTTCAATAACGGAGATCAGGGTCACGGTCGCGAGCGAGTCCCAGGTCGCGACTGAAGCAGTGCTGGAGCGGAGAATTTCATCAGAAGTCAAGTTTGGAAACACTGCGGTAAAACATTCTTTCAGCCGTTCTTCCATACTAGACATAGCTGGCCTCGTTGATCTTATGAGAGAGCGCCGGTTTTCTGCTCATGAAGATCTCGCGTTGAATTCTCAACGACTGAGTTGGTTCCGTGTCCATAAACTGCGACAGAAACTCTCGGACAGGGCCATTCCTCGCCGTGGGGCGAAAATCCAATTCGATCTCCGAGACGTCCAAAGTTTCAAACAAATACTCCAAACACCTATGTTCGATGTGACGGCTGAATGCTCGGCAACTCATGACCCAGGTGTCAATCTTCAGCGCCGAGGACTCGACCTGCCCTAGCAAGACCGCTATTTTCCCCAGCGGTCCATACTTGTCGCTATACGAGACGAGCAGCGAAACTGCGCCAGGTCGATTCAAGGCGGCCTGGAATTCGGCATCGTTCAGGCGCCGTCCATTAAGATTAAACTGATTGGTTTTATTCACCAACTCAAATGCTCGCGCTTCTCCAGCGGTGGGTACCGAGCTCAGTGTCAGCTCGGCATTCACCTGTTCGAGAAAAGTTTGCAGGGGTCGAGCCGATTCGCTCTCCGCGTGTTGATGAAACTGGCTGCCGCCGCGGACGCTGGCGACCCGGATGACGTCCTCTTCCAGGATTGCTTGCTTAGCAAAAAGGTCGCGCAATCTCTCCAGCAGTTCATACGCTGACTGTTCGTCGTCGACGGGAAAGCGCAGACACTCCATCGCCGGATAGATGGATTTTACTTCCGCTAACTCCAAGGGACTGTCATCAACAAAAACAACGGCGTCGGCATCTATGTTCCAAGCCTCGAGGACTCGGCCCACTGATTGTGACTTGGCACTCCAATTTACTTCCACCGGAAAGAGGCGATCCGCGGGCAGAAGCAAGTCCTGGCGAGCCAATGCTTCAGTAACCAGCGCAGGATCGTTTTTACTGGCAACTCCGATTAGCGCGCCAGACTCGGAAAGCGCCCGCAGCAGTTGCTGATAAAGAGCATGGATGTGGCTGTGCCGATCCAATTCCCAGGAGATTCCCTCTACGCCTTCCTCTCCCAGGAGGCCGCGCCACAGAGTATCGTCGAGGTCGGTGATCAGACCTTTCTTAGGCGGTCGTGGCTGGATCAGAACGGCGAGCAACTCGGCAACTTTTGCAGCATGCGCAGTACGGTAGGGGAATCCGGTGGAAAGTTCAGATTTGACGTCAAGCCGTTCGGAGAACGGAGAAATTGCATCCAGGCGTTGCCGGCTAACGATCTTCAAATGAGGAATCTCAGCGGCACTCATAGCAAAATCGTAAAGCATTTTCTCAAGCAATAGACCGTGCAGTCCAAACTGTTCACCCGGTTGATATGAAATCGGCGGCAGCTGAATCGTCGGCAAGCAAACAGCGAGCGGGGTTGATTGAGCGGCTGCGGCGAGAAGTTGAAGCAGTTGGCTCGTACACCGCTGAACATTCGCCTGAACGTCAGGCAAAACATTCGGCCCCCAGCCGCCCAGCCGCCGCAATCCCAGTCGCGGATCCAGATCAGACCATTCGATGACGACCGCACCGGCATGCACAGACGACTGCTGAAGATGCACCAGATTTCCGGGCAGATCGCCATAAAGTCCGCTTCGAATTTCAATGGCGCGCTCAGGTAAGCGCTGCCTGAGATGCGCCGCCAAAAAGGTGCTCAGGTGCAAAGGAAAAATTCCGCAGGCCAGGTACAAGTGAAATTGTTCCGCACTCGAGTTTGGAACCGTCTGGGAAATTTTGAGGGCCTCGGCCAACTTCATACAGTCAATCTTTAGTCCTTTGTTTAGAGCAGAGACTCATCAGGGAAACATCCGCCAGTGCACATGTTTTAGATCCTTTGAATATAATATTTAAGGTAGTTGTCGGATTCTATTTCGATTAGCTTTTCCGGTTTACCATTAAGAACTTCGTCAACGGCTTTATTACACCCCGGCCAGGGCGGATCGTTATATTCGTCAAGAAGGATAATTCCTCCCGGCACCAGGCGAGGATAAAAAAAATTCAGACAGGTTTTGTAAGAATCGTAAAGATCACAGTCCAGATGAACAAAACAGAAGCTCCGATCTTTTAACCGCGGCAATGTATCTTTGAAGTATCCCTTCAGTAAATGAACTCGATCATCAATTCCCAAACGCCCGAGGAGTTCCTGGATTGCTTCAGGAGATGTTTCGCTAAAGCCCCCAATCTTCTTGTGCTGGTCGTGGCTTCCCCCGAGAGCGATCTCGGAGAGCACGGCTTCATCAAACCCCTCAAACGAGTCACAACCCCACAGCGCTTTGGAAATCTTGTGCTGCTTCAGATATAACGCCTCAGAGACGAACGTTGCCCCTTGATAGACGCCGCATTCGGCCATATCGCCCGGCAAATGGGCTACTGACTTAATCAACTTGAAAATAATCTTAATATTGCTACCGCATTCAGCCGTTCTCACTGGGAGCGGCTTGATAAGCGAAGGAATCTTAATGCTTAGCGCTCGACCATAAAAGCCGGGCCACGATTCTACGGAAACGTGATTCACAAAATATTTCTGGCACGGCTCGAACAATAACAATCTTCTGGCAATATTTTTCAACGTGCTGTTCATGAGTGTGACGATAACAAGCTGCGCTCCTTTTGGATCCTCCTGGTTCCTTCAGATGTCAATACTCTTGACCAGAGGCCGGTTGATCATGAAAGTCATCTCAGCGAGCGTCTGGTCAGTAAATGGGATACGTGGAATGATCCGGCGGTGAAAGGAGGGAGACGACAGATCGAAGAATGTCGGATTCGTTGAAAAGATGAATTCATGCCCCGCCTGGCGACAGTGTTCGAGCACATGATCGCTGTAGTGCTCGCGCTTGCCGAAAGGCAGCGCGAGATGAAGAACTGGCAGCCCCGTCAACAGCTCGAGGTAAATCTTATTCACGTCAATCTCCTCACGGAGCGCGTCGTCGTCGCAGTCCACAAGTTTGCGGTGAGTTGCTGTGTGGCTTCCAATTGTTACTCCCGAGCGGCTCAGTGACCGCACGTCATCTTCATCGAGGAAAACCTTTTCGGTGCCGGGATGTTCGAGTTTCTCGTCTTCCGAGTCATTGAAGAGACGATTTTCTATAATCGCCATCCGGTTAAGGAAGACTGCGAAAGGAAT
>WNGB01012015.1_pt1 | contig 13561 bp, 15 predicted proteins | sample 5400681 | NCBI WGS metagenome assembly WNGB01 (sample SAMN13153367, study PRJNA577476) | soil metagenome | isolation source: 115 cm soil or saprolite under grassland replicate 2 | place: USA:California | collected 2016-06-15 | reverse complement strand
GCCCGTCGACGACCGCTCCGGTGACGGGACCCTTGGTCGAACCGACGTCCGTCACGGTCGTCCCGTTGCCACTCGCCTCGAGGACGGCCGCGACCTGGGCAGGAAGCGCCGCGACGGGCGCCGCGACCAACGCGAGCTCCGCGCCGGCGACCGCTGCGGCGAGCGACTCCGCGGGCTCCACCGCGCCTCGATCACTGGCGACGGCGAGCGCCTCAGGATCGACGTCCCAGCCCCGGACCTCCCCCACCCCAGCACCGCGCGCGGCGAGCCCGACCGAGGCGCCGATCAGCCCGGTGCCGACGATTGCGAGGTGCTCCACCATGGCGCCTAGCCGATCTGACGGCCCATCAGCTGGGCCAGGGTGCGGATCTCGTCGGCGAAGTCCGGGAAGTCTGCGACTGGAATCTGCTGCGGCCCGTCGCAAAGCGCTTCCTCGGGCCGGGGATGAACCTCGACGATGATCCCGTCGGCTCCCGCCGCCACAGCCGCGCGCGCGAGTGGCAGCACGAGCTCGCGCCGGCCGGCTGCGTGCGATGGATCGACGATCACCGGGAGGTGCGTCTCCTGCTTCAGGACCGGGATCGCGCTGATGTCGAGCGTGTAGCGAGTCGCCCGCTCGAAAGTCGTGATCCCGCGCTCGCAGAGGATCACGCGCGCGTTCCCTTCCTTCACTACGTACTCCGCGGCCATCAGCAGCTCCTCGATCGACGCCGCCGGCCCGCGTTTCAGCAGCACCGGCTTGTCCGCGCGTCCAACTTCAGAGAGCAGGTTGAAGTTCTGCATGTTCCGCGCTCCGATCTGGATCACGTCGGCGTGAGCGAGCACCGCCTCGACATGACGAGGATCCATCAGCTCGGTGACGATCGGGAGTCCGCCGCTGAAGGTGTACGGGGATGTGCGCGGCTTGAACGCGCCCCCGCGGAGCATCGTGCACCCCGCGTGCGCCACCGCTCGTGCCGTCTCCAGCGTCTGCTCCCGGTACTCGACCGTGCACGGCCCGGCGATCAGCCCGAAGGCGTCGTCCCCGATTCGGCGCCCGCGGACCTCGATCACGGTCGGATCGGGCGAGAGCTCGCGCGAAACGAGCTTGTACGGCTTCAGAATCGGGAGCACCTGCTCGACCCCGGGATACCCCTCGAGCGGAAGTGCCGCGAGAGCATCGCGCTCCCCGATGGCGGCGATCACCGTCGCCTCGCGCCCGGGGGTGACGTGCGCGTCCGCGCCGGCCTCGGCGAGTCGCTCCACGACGTGTTCGACCTCCTCGGGGGTCGCGTGGGCGCTCATGACGATCAAGAGCTCGGGGGATCCGGTCACGGCCATGGAACTCAGGATACTTTCGCCTTCTCTGCCGGCTGCGGCCGTGTCCCCCGGAGCCCGGTCCGGGGTCTGACCCCGGACGTGGCTAGTGCGGACCGGTCCCGAACACCAGGACCTGGCGGGAAAGGACGGGCCTGGCTATCGTGAGCGTGATGACTCCCGCTTTGCGAACTCGCGGCTGGGCCTGGCGCAGCGAGCGCGGCGGGAGCCTGCGCGCGGCTTAGCGCGCCTCGACAGCCCGCCCGCTCGACTCCACCGCTCCCGTCCGCACGAGAGAATGGAGCTTCACCATGCGCATCTTCAGCGGCATCCAACCCAGCGGCGACCCCCACATCGGCAACTACAGCGGCGGCTTCCGCCAGTACGCCCAGACGCAGGAACGAGGCGAGGCCTTCTTCTGCATCGTCGACCTCCACGCGATCACGATCCAGCACGTGACGCAGTTCAAGGAGAAGTCCGAGGAAGAAGATTTCATCTCGGCAGCGCTGTTCACCTATCCGGTCCTGATGGCCGGCGACATCCTGCTCTACCGCACCGACATCGTCCCGATCGGCGAAGACCAGCGCCAGCACCTTGAGCTCTCGCGCGACATCGCGCAGCGGTTCAACACCCGCTACGGCGAGACGTTCGTCGTGCCCGAAGGCGTGTTCCCGGAGACGGGCGGCCGCGTGATGAACCTGCAGGAACCGGACGTGAAGATGTCGAAATCACGCGGAGCGGAAAGCGGGACGGTGCTGATGCTCGATCCTCCCGAGACGATCCGGAAGAAGCTGAAGACCGCCGTCACCGACTCAGGCACGGAGGTGCGCTACGACCCTGAGCAGAAGCCCGGGATCTCGAACCTGATCGAGCTGATGACGGTCGTCACCGGCGATTCGATCCCTGGGATCGAAGCGCGTTACGACGGCAGCGGCTACGGACGCTTCAAGGAAGACGTCGCCGAGGCGATCATCGAGGTACTGCACCCGATCCGACAGCGCTACGAAGAACTCCGCGCGGACGTTGGCGAGCTCGACCGCCTCTTCAGGATCGGGGCGGAGAAGGCCCGCGAGGCTTCCGCGCCGACGCTCGAGCTCATCTACGAGCGGCTTGGCTTCGCCAGGCTGTAAGGGAGCGAGCGCGAGCCCGCTCCCCTTGGGCGGTAGCTAGGTCGCAGGCACCGCCAGGTCGACCCACACGGCGCGGTGATCCGACGTCGGGAAACCGCCGACGGCGATCCACGCGAAGTCGAACACGCCGGTAAGCCGGAAAAGCGGATCGCTCTGCAGCGGCCAGAACACGCCGCTGCCGACGATCTTCATGTTGATCCGCGGCAGCACGTAGTCGGCGTGGAGGTTGCCCGGAGCTGTGTCGGCGAAATCGGCCGTATCGAAGCGCGGGTCGCTCCTGTGCGTGAGGTTCGCGGCGTCCTGAAGCGTCGATGCTTCGACCGCCCCGAGACTCTCCGGCGTGACCTTGGTGTTGATCAGTGGGTTCTCGGTCAGCTGTTGGATCGAGCCCGGGATGCTGTCGCCGTCGAGCGGGTCCGAATTCTCGTCGCCGGCGATCACGAACAGCTCACCCGGCTTAAGCCCGCCGCGTGCCCCTGCATCGTCGTAGATGTAGCCCGAACGGCCCGGCGTGATGTAGTCGGCCCAGAAACGAATCTCGTCGAAGTTACGGCGCCCGTTCCGGTCCTCCGGCCCGTCGAATACAGGCGGGGTCGGATGGGACACCAGGAAATGCACCGTCTTCTCCCCGAGATCGATCGGCACGTCCCAGTGGCTCTTCGAGGACAGCCGCAGAATCGCGACCTCTTCAGGCGAGTAGAACGGCTGCGGGATCAGGTTGCCGGGCATGTCTTTCCAGCGGAAGAGCTGGAACGTCCGGATCGCGCTGTAGTCGATCGGGTACTTCGAATAGACGACCAGCCCGAACTGGCCGGGGAAAGCCCCGAAGCCGAACGAATCGTCGCCATATCCCGGCGCGCCCGGCGTGGTGACTGCGACACCGTTGTTGTTCAGATCGAACCCCGTGGCGATGCCGGTATTAGAGGGCGCAATGAAAGCGTACGGATACTCGATCGGTGCGGCACCATTTTGTGACATCTCGAGGAAGTTGTCCCGGAACAGATCGACCGCGGCCGGCGCGAAGTCGAACTCGTTGATAAGCAGCACGTCGGGCCGGATTCGCTGAATGACCTCGGCCACGTTCTTGGCCTGCCGGACCTGGACCGTGGTCAAGGTCGGATCGAACAGGTTGGCCACGAGCTCGCCCGGCTGTGAACGGTTCAGCGATGCGTTGAAGGTCGAGAACCGAACGTCTGCGTCGCGAGCTTGCGCAGCCGGAGCGAGCACGAGCGCGCACGCGGCTGCGATCAGAAATCGTTTCATCAAGTCTCCCCTCTCGATCTCCCCGGTCGCGTAGCACGCGGGAGTCTAGAAGACATCGTCTTCTTCAGGAATGCGACCTCGCCTTCGCCGAGCTCACGCCAAGCGCCCGGGGGGAGTCGCCCGAGGTCGAGCCCGGCGTAGCGCGCGCGGTGGAGCCTGAGCACCGGATGGCCGACCGCCGCACACATGCGCTTCACCTGATGCTTGCGCCCCTCGTGGAGAGACAGCTCGATCGTGGACGGCGGGAGCAATCGTGCTCGGGCGGGAGCGGTGCGCCCGTCCTCCAGCTCGACACCTTCGGCGAGGCGGCGCAGAGCCGCCTCGTCCGGCCGGCCCTCGACCTCCACCTCGTAGACCTTTTCGACGCCGTAGCGCGGATGCCCGAGCCGGTGCGCGAGCGAGCCGTCGTTCGTCAGCAGCAGCGCGCCAGTCGTGTCGACGTCCAGGCGTCCGACCGGAACAACGCGCTCCGGCAGGTCGACGAGGTCGACGACGGTCGGGCGTCCCTGCGGGTCGCGCGCCGTCGTGACGGTTCCGGCCGGCTTGTGGAGGAGAACGTAGGCGAGCCGCTGCGCGGTAACCGGATCGCCGTCCACTTCGACACGGTCTCGGCCTTCCACGAAGGTGTTCAGCTGCCCGGGCTCCCCGTTCACGGTGACCCGGCCGGCCTTGATCAGCTCGTCGGCTCCGCGACGAGAGGCAACTCCGGCCCGGGCGAGATAGGCGTTCAGGCGCACGGCGTCATATATTCGCGGGGTGGCCCACTACATCACTTTGATGCGCTGGACGACCCAGGGCTATGCGGGGCTACCGAAGTGGCGCGAGCGCGTCGAGGAGGGCGAGCAGATCATCAAGGACGCCGGCGGCACCCTCGTCGGCGTGTACGTCACGCTCGGCCGCTATGACGTCGTCGAGGTCTTCGAGGCACCGGACGATGACGTCGCGATGGAGATCCTGATGAAGCTGAACCGCTACGGCGCCGAGCACACCGAGACGCTCCGCGCATTCACCCGCGACGAGGCGGAGGAGATCGTGCGGAAGCTATGAGCGGCTATGCGTTCGGATCCATCGACGAGCTTGGCGAGGGCTACGGCTTCCGCAAGGTGCGCGCCCCCCTTGGCGTGACAGCCTTCGGCGTCAACGCGATCGTGTTCCCGCCCGGGTACGAAGGGTTTCTGCACTACCACGACACGCAGGACGAGCTCTACTTCGTGCACCGGGGCCGTGCGAGCATCGAGGTCGGCGACGAGACGCGCGAGCTGGGCGAGGGCGGCCTGCTCCATGTCGAGTCGACGACACCACGGCGAGTGTCGAACGCGAGCGAGACGGAGGATCTCGTCTTGCTGGTTGTGGGCGGGAAGGATGGGTACGTCCAGCGCGACGGCCACCTCGTCGATCCCGAGCGCGACCTCCCGCGCCGACAGGCGTTCGGGAGCTGAGGCGTGACCCAGGGCGTTGGCCCGGCGGTCGAAGACCTCGAGCACTCCCGCTACTTCCTCACCGACTGGATGCCGCCGCTGCTGCGGGAGACGGCAGAGCGATCGCCGCCGCGCCTCCTCGCCGACCTCGGTGCCGGCGACGGCGGAACGCTCTGGCCGCTCGACCGTGCAGGCCTTGTCGGCGAGACGATCTACGCCGTCGACATCTCGCCCGAGCACGTCGCCCTGTGCGAGCGGCTCTCCCCGAAGGTGAAGGGGATCGTCTCCGACGTTGCGCGCGTCGAGGAGCTGCCAGACGAATCGGTTGACGCAGTCGTGTCCTCGCAGGTGATCGAGCACCTGCCCGACGACCGCCTGCTCGCCCCCGAGATCGCGCGTTTGCTGCGCCCGGGCGGCTGGTTCTACGTCGCGAGCGTCATCCGCGGCCCGCACGGCTTCTGGTTCTACAAGGGCAAGCCGCCGGCGCCCGAGCGCTGGCAGCTCGACCCGACGCACATGCGCGAGTACGAATCGGAGGAGCACTTCCGCTCGGCCCTCGCCCATCCCGGGTTGGAGTTCGACGTCGTGCGTTCGAGCCAGTTGAAGTTCGCGCTGACGGACTTCGGCTTCCGCGTTGCCGCGCTCGCGCGGCTGGTCAAGCGCGAGCGTCTGCCCGAGCTCTACCTCCACCTCCCCGGCTGGGTCGCCCGCGCGCGGCGCGCGACCGGCGTGCCGATCCCGGGTTACCGCTGGGTCGAAGCGACCGGCCGCAAACGCGCTTCTTAGTTACACGCGCGTGAACTTTCCCCGGGGCCCCCCCGTGAGGTACCCCGCGTTTTCAGCGTAACGAGGAAATGCGCACGCATGGGAAACCGGACCGTGCCGGATGTGTCAAGGCGTGGCAGGGACGCGCAAGCTAGGCGCTGCGCTGTCCCGCGACCGCGTGCAGGCGCTCGCGGAGATCGTCCACGTCGCCGGGAAGATCGTCCAGCCGCGGTAGCTGCGACAGGCTTTCCAACCCGAACACGCGCTCGAACATCGGCGTCGTCCGGTAGCGCACGGCACCCCCGGCGCCGTCGTCACGGCCGGCTTCGGTGATCAACCCGCGTTCCACCAGACCAGCGACCGCAGAGTCGGCCGCGACCCCGCGGATGCGCGCAATCTCCGGCCGCGTGCACGGCCCGAGGTAGGCCACGATCGCGAGCGTCTCCAGTGCCGCCTGCGAGAGCCCGCGCTGCACCGGCCGCTCGAAGAGACGGCCGCACGCCTCAGCCGCCTCCCGCGAGGCGCGAAAGGCCCAGCCGCCCGCGACCGACTCGAGCACGATCCCGCTCCTCCCCTCGTGGTACCGCTCGGCCAGCAGCCCCAACGCCATCTCGACGCGCTCGCGGTCGTCGTCCGCGGCGGCCGTGAGCTCCTCCACCGGTAGCGGGGCGCTCGCAACCACGAGCAGCGCCTCGAGCGTCCGGGCGAGCTGATCGAGCGGGTTGGCGGCAACTAGGCGGAGTGGGCGTTCCACGCGAGGGTCCTTTCGCTTGCGGCGGTCCTCTCCTCCACCCTGGCCACCCGAATGGGCGCGAAGGGGGCCGCCTGGCTGATCGAGATCACATCGGCGCGGCGCAGCTCGAGCAAGGCGAGAAAGGCGACCGCCTGCTCCACTCGTGACAGCCCGCCGACCTCTCCGTCGAAGTCGAAAACCGAACGACGCCGCAACAAGGCGCGGAAGCGCTCGACGAACTGCGTGACGGGCGGGAAGCGAAGCTCCATGTGCGCGAGCGACACGCTCGGCGGTTCCGCGGTGAGCAATCGCAGGACGCCGGCGAGAGACTCAGGATCCTGTGGAGCGAGCCGACGCTCCGGCTCCGGCGCGAGCGGCGCGGGCCCGACGCGGAAGTACCGGTCGCGCTCGGACGCAAGCCGCTCCGCGAACCAGCCCGCCGCCTCCTTCATCCGCCGGTACTCGGCCAGCCGCCGGGCGAGCTCCTCCGCCGCCTCCTCGGGCTCGAGCTCGGCCAGCTCCGCCGCCTCGTCCGCGAAGAGCCCGCGTGCTTTCAACTCGAGCAGCGCCGCTACGAGGACGAGGAACTCGCCGCAGGCGTCGAGATCAAGCGCCTCCCGCTCGGCGAGCCGCTCGACGAAGCGCACGACGATCCCGGCCACGTCGACGTCCGCCAGGTCGAGCTCCTCCTTCAGGACGAGCGTCAGCAGCAGGTCGAAGGGGCCCTCGAAGGCGTCGAGATCCAGCTCGAGCTCGCGCACCAGCATAGGCCGGAGGCTAACGGCCCGAGCGGACGCGGCTCTTCGGCACGGCCATCGCGGGCCCGGTCGGGACGATCTTGCTCGCGCGCGGCCGTTCCGACCCGGTCGGCCTCCGGATGAACTGCCACCAGATGAAGAAGGCCGTCGACAGCACGAACACAACGATCGAAACCCACGCATTGAGCCGGAGCCCGAAGTACTCGTGCGCCGGATCGATCCGGATCAGCTCCTCGAAGAAGCGTCCGAACGTATAGAAGGACACGTAGAGCGCAAAGAGGGCGGGCCGCCGGATCCGGAAGTAGCGGTCGACGAGCAGCAGGATTGCAACCCCGCCGAGGTCGTAGATGAACTCGTAGAGGAAGGTCGGGTGGAAGGTGTCGTGCTCGAAGTATCCGGCCGGCCGGTGCGCGGGGTCGATCTCGAGCCCCCATGGTTGGTTCGTCGGCTTCCCGAAGAGCTCCTGGTTGAACCAGTTCCCCCACCGGCCGATTCCCTGAGCGAGCAGAATGCCGGGCGCCGCGGCGTCCATGAAGAGCCGCACGCTCTGGCCCGACCGGCGCACGATCCAGGCGCCGGCGAGAGAGCCGAGCAGGATGCCGCCCCAGACCCCGAGCCCGCCCTGCCAGACGGCGAACACTCCCCACCACTTGTCCGGAACCTCGTTCCAGCTCGTGATGTCGTGGTAGGCGCGCGCCCCGACGATCCCGGCCGCCACTCCCCAGACCGCGACGCGAAAGACGAGATCCCAGTCCCCGCCCCAGTGCACCCAGCGCCACCCGGTCAGGGCAACAGCTCCTGCGATCGCGAGCAGGAGCATCAGCCCGTACATGTGGATGGTCAACGGGCCGGCGTCGATCGTCCCGCTCGAGGGCGAGGAGATGTTGGCGAGGAAAGTCACCGGCAGAGCATTCTGCCGGGACGCGTCGAAGCCTGCTCGCTTCTAGAGCAGGATCTTCAGCGCGAGCTCGTGGGGGCAGCCCCGACCGATCAGCCCGACGGCAAGGTGCAGGTCGACGTCTTGCCGAATCGCCAGCTCGGCCGCGGCCTGAGCACCGTAGCCGGCAGTTTCCAGCTGCTCGGCTCGCCAGGCCTCGACCACCTGGGTCTCTTCCCTCGTCTCCGTGTCTGCGGCGGTCGTCATGCTTCTTGTATTCGGACGAAAGGCGGTACCGGATCTCCCCTTACCGGGTGATCTGTCGGCCCAATTTGAGCATCTCGGCCTTGCTGAAGTCGCCTTCGAACCGGAAAGTCCGCTCCCCCTGCAGCCAGAGCAGGACATTGCCCGCAAGCCGCGTGTCGAGCCGATGCACCCTGACGCGTTCGAATTCCCAGACAATGACGTGCCGGCCGCCCTCGATCCAGAGCCCGAACCGCCCGATCTGGACGGGCTCGACATGGGTGTCCGGGCCCGCGAGCTTCTTGGCAATGCCGGCCTGGTCGCCCTGGAACTCGACGAGCAGGAGCGGCTTCGAGCCTGCGTGGAGGAACGTCGCGATCAGCCCGGGGCGCACGTAGTAGCGCGTCGGCGTCGAGCTGCGATCGCGGGGCAGGAGGATCGGGAAGCCGGCGCGGCGCTCGGCCTCGTGACGTGAGAGCGGCTCTCCCAGGCCGGCCGTGAGCGGCCGCTCCTGAGCGGCGGGCAGCGTCTCGACCTGCTCGACGGTGACGGCGCCGATATGGAAGAAGCGCAGGATCGCGCTCCGTGCGTCTGGCACCGCCATCGCGATCCCGAAGGCGACGACGACCAGCGCGACCGCGAGGGCGAGGGCACGTCGGCGCGGGAAGAGCAGACGCCGTCGCTCGAGCCGCGCTCGGACGCCCGCGACCAGATTCGGCTCAGGCGGGAAGTCGAGCTCGCCGGCGAGGGCGACGAGTGCGCGTTCGAGCTCAGTCATAGGACTCCCTCAACCGCTCGAGCGCACGCGAGGTCCGCGACTTGACGGTTCCCTGCGGCAGGTCGAGCGCCTCCGCGACCTCGTGCTCGGACAGGCCGACGAAGTAGCGGAGCGAGATCACGCTGCGCTGATCCTCCGGTAGCTCGTTGACCGCGGCCAGCAATGTCTCCCGCTGCTCGGCGGAGAGAACCGCCGCCTCGGGGGACGGGGCCGCGTCCCCCGAGGGTTGCTCCGTCGCTGCCCGCAGCGCGAGGTGGGCGCGGCGACCCGCCGAGCGGCGACGGTTGCGGGCCTCGTTGGCGACGATCCTCAGCAGCCAGGGTCGGAAGGGCGCGCCTTCGCGAAAACGCCCGAGCGCGCGCCAGGCCTTGACGAAACCTTCCTGAGCCGCGTCCTCCGCGTCGCCGGCGTTGCCGGCGACGACGTAGGCAGTCCGGAATGCGATTCCCTGGTGTGCGTGCACGAGCTCCTCGTAGGCGTGTGTGTCACCGCGCTTCGCGCGCCTGATCAGGTCGGTTTCGTCCAGTGGTCGGCCCACCACTGGTGCTTCTACACCGTCTGCGGCTACGAAGTTCCGGCGAGGACCAGACCGCTGCGCGGCGGCACCACGACCCGAAGGTCACCGCTCCCCACTGCGAACTTCTCGCCTGTCAACTCGTCCTGCAGGAGGCCGTTGGGATAGAGCCCTCGGATCGGAATCGCGTCCTTCGCCTCGTGGTCCGCCTTGTTGAGGACGACGACGACAGGCTTGTCGGGTGGCGCGACGCGCGCGAAGGCATAGAGATCGGCGCTCGCGAACAGTGTGACGAGGGATCCAGTCCGCAATGCCGGGTGCAAATGCCACAGCGCGCCAAGCTGCGCGTAGTACTGGGTCGTCCCCGTGTCGGGGGGCCCGTAGGTGCCGATGGTTCCGCTCTCGTCCGTCCACGGAAACGGCGCTCTGTTGTACGGATCCCCGAACCCGCTCTTCCCCGGCGCATTGATCCCAACTTCGTCGCCGTAATAGATCATCGGCGCGCCGAAGGAGGTGAACTGGAGGAGCGCAGCGAGCCGCAGCCGCTCGCTCGCAATCGCGACGCTGTCGCCGGGCTCGGTCAGAACGTGGAGCGCGCGGTTCGTGTCGTGCGAGTCGATCAAGTTGAACGAGACCGCCGCCGCCTGCTTGGGGTAGTCCTCCAGGATCGCCTGCAGTGCATGTGCAGCCTGACTCGGGCGCAGCGCCGGGATCGTGCCGCTCGAGTCCGTCCAGCTCGTCTGGCGGGCGAACCCGTTCGCGATCTGACGAAAGCGGTAGTTCATGACGCCGTCGAGCTCGTCGCCGAAGAGATACTCGGTCGCGTCTGCCGGCCCGGCGGTGATCTCGCCGATCAGCGGCGCATCCGGCGCATAGCCCTTCACTGTCGTCCGGAAATCGCGCCACCAGGAATGACTGAGCTCGTGGGCGACGTCGAGTCGCCAGCCGTCCGCGCCGCGGGTCGTCCAGTGGCGGACGACGCTGTCGGAGCCGCGATAGACGAAGTCTCGGACCGAGGCACTCGCGTCGTTGAGGGTCGGGAGGGAATCGAGGTTCGCGAATCCGGAGTAGCTCCGGCAGGGGACGTCGTTGCCGGTGATCTCGTACCAGTCGCGGAAGGGCGAGCTCGGTGATTCGCAGGCGCCGAGCTCCGGATAGCGGCCGTAGCGGTCGAAGTAGCGGCTGTCCGAGGAGGTGTGGTTGAAGACGCCGTCGAGGATGAGGCGGATCCCGCGCGCCTTCGCGGCGGCCGCAAGTGTCGCGAACGCCGCGTCGCCGCCGAGCGCGGGATCTACCTGAAGGTAGTCGTCGGTGTCGTACCGGTGATTCGAGCGGGCCTTGAAGATCGGCGTCAGCCAGACCGCGTCCACGCCGAGCGACTTCAGGTAGTCGAGCTTCTCAGTCACGCCTTCGAGGTCGCCGCCGAAGAAGTCGCGGTTGAAGACGCCGGTGGCGCGCGAGTCCTCGAGCGGCTCGTTCCACGTCGGGTGCAGCAGTGCGGGAATGTTCCCGTAGAACGTCGGGCAGCCGGACGTCGAGCCGGCGCGGCAGTAGTCGTTGCTCGGGTCGCCGTTGCGGAAGCGGTCCGGGAAGATCGAGTAGACGACCGCGCCCTGCAGCCACGCCGGGGTGGTGAAGGAGCGCGCGTAGACGGTGATGTGGAAGGCGTCGCCGCGCGACGACGTGGCTCGTCCGGTCCCGCCCTTCGTCACGTCGGTGCCGCTGTTGTCGTCGCCGTACCAGAGGGTGCGACGGCCGATCGTGACGCGGAAGGAGTACGAGACCAGCGAGGGCTTCGCCGGCGTCCGGTAGCTGACCGTCCAGATCGAGCCGCGGCGCGCCATCCTCAGGGTCGAGAGCTTCGCGGTCCCGGCGACGGGGTCCGAGACCTCGATTCGGACGCTGGCCCGCTTCGGCCTGGCTCCCGTGACGCGCAGGCGCAGCGTCACGGGCGTGCCCGCGGCGACCGCGCCGCCCGGGGATCGGTAGGCGATGCTGAAGGAGTCGTGGAGCAGGCGCACCTGTCCTGCCGCCGTCGGAGCGAGCGCCAACGCTGCGACGCTCAGGGCCGCGGCGACCATTGACCTTCTCGACCCCATCGGAGCCGCGAAGCCTAGACCCGTTCGCCGCGACTAGGCTGGAGCTGCCATGCCGAAGCTGGTCGGGATGAACCACATCGCGCTCGAGGTCGGGGACATCGACGAGGCGCTGGCGTTCTGGGAGTCAATCTTCGGTGAGCTAGAGCTGCGTGGCCGCAGCGGCGGAATGGCGTTCATCGACATGGGCGACCAGTTCATCGCGCTCGCGCGCGGCCGAACGCAGCCGCCCGATCGCCAGCGCCATTTCGGGCTCGTGGTCGACGACAAGGAAGCCGTCCGCGAGCGCCTCAAGGAGCTTGGCGTCCCGGTCTCGCCGGGCCGCAGCCTCGACTTCCACGATCCCTCGGGCAACTTCGTACAGGTCGTCGACTACCGCGACATCCAGTTCACGAAGACGAACGAGATCCTGCGCGGCATGGGCCTCGACGGCCTGGAGAAATCGGACAGCGCCCGCGAGGAGCTACGCGCGAAAGGCCTCGCCGACTAACCCTTCAGAGAACAGCAGCTTCGCCGAGCAGCGCCTTCGCCTCCGCGAAGAAGTCCGCCACCGGCTTCACCTTGTACTGCGGCCCGAGGACGAACTGCTTCGTGCCCTCGGACATCTCCAGCAGCAAATTCACGCGCGAGTCGCCCGGGAAGTCCTTCACGAGCATCGCCAGATCGCGCACGATCCCCGCGCGAGCTACGCGGGCATCGATCTTGATCGTCACCTCGCGCCGCTCGGCGACCGCTTCGAACGCCGACACCTCCATCGCGAGCAGCTTGGTCTCGCCCTCCTGCTTGTGGTCGATCCGGCCCTTGACGACGAGGATCCGGTCGGCCGTGCACAGCTCGCGCGACGACGCATAGACGGAGTTGAACACCACGACCTCCGCACCCCCGGTGACATCGTCGAGCCGCATGAACACCATCGGCTCGCCCTTCTTCGTCGTCAGGTGCTTCAACGCGGAGACGATGCCGCCGACTGTCACGACCTCCCCGTCCCGGCGCCGCTCGAGCTCGGCCAGCGAGCAGTCAGTCTTGCGGCGCAGCTGATCGCGTACCGAGTGCAGCGGATGCTCGGAGACGTACAGCCCGAGCACCTCCTTCTCGAGCCGCAGCAGTTCGTTCTTCTCGAACTCCTCGCTCCCGATCGGGACGTTCTCGAGCTTCTCCTCCTCGCCGAACAACGAGCTCTGCCCCAACAAGCGGTCAGTCTGCGCCCGCGCCCCGTGCGACAAAGCGGCCTCGAGCGCCTCCAGCATCCCCTTGCGCGTCGCCACGGTCGAGTCCAAGGCCCCGCACTTCACCAGCGACTCCAGCGCCCGCTTGTTCGATGCCTGCGGATCGACGCGCTCGGTGAAATCCCAGATGGACGCAAACGGCCCGCTCTCCTCCCGCGCCCGGATGATTGCGCGCGCCGCAGGCTCCCCCACGTTCTTCACAGCGGACAGCCCGAACCGAATCTTGCCCTCCACGACGGCGAAGTCGAGCTGCGACTCGTTCACGTCCGGAGGCAGCACCTCGATCCCCATCTCGTCGCACGCGTTGACGTAGAAGGGCACGCGATCCTTCGTGTTCATCACGGAGGAGATCAGCGCAGCCATGTACTCGCGCGGATGGTGGGCGCGCATGTACGCGGTGCGGTAGGCGATCAGAGCGTACGCAGCTGCGTGCGACTTGTTGAAGGAATAGTCCTGGGAGGCCT
>WNGB01010309.1_pt1 | contig 13561 bp, 14 predicted proteins | sample 5400681 | NCBI WGS metagenome assembly WNGB01 (sample SAMN13153367, study PRJNA577476) | soil metagenome | isolation source: 115 cm soil or saprolite under grassland replicate 2 | place: USA:California | collected 2016-06-15 | reverse complement strand
AGCGCCACGAGCCATGGCGTGACGACGTTCCCCAACGGTCAGCCGTACGTGTACGCCGCTACGTCGCTGCGCGGCGGGGCGCTCATCGGCCAGCGTGCATTCGTCGTGGCGACGCCGGATCGATCCGCTCGGGAGACGCTGGGCGACCTGGTCGCCGCCGTGCCGGCGGTCATCCTGGTGTCCCTCATCGTGGGTGCGCCGATCGCCTGGCTCGTCGCGCGATCCGTCGGGGCTCCGCTGCGCCGGCTGGCCGCGGCGACCGCGGCCGTGCCGAGCACTCCGGTCGCGGCGCTCCCGCTCGAGGGACCCACCGAGGTACGAGAGGTCATCGCGCGCTTCAACGCCATGACCGCCGAGCTGGCCGAAGCCCGGCATCGTGAGAACGAGCTGCTTGCCAACCTCCGGCACGACCTGCGGACGCCGTTGACCGTGATCGGCGGGTTCGCCGCAGCGCTCGCCGACGGGACCGCCACCGGTGAAGCCGCCGGTCGGGCGGCGCGCGCGATCGGGGAGGAATCGGCCCGCCTGGAGACGCTCGTCGACGAGCTCGACGCGATCGAACGGTTGCGAACCGGCGCCCGACCGAGCCGGGCCGGATCGAGACGGCCCCGACCGAGCCGACGAACGACCTGCGGTTCGCCGCCGACCGGCTGGCGGTCGATCGGATGCTCGGGAACCTCGTGGCCAACGCGCTGCAGGCCGTGCCCCGGCCGGGTGGCCACGTCTGGCTGTCGGCGAGAGCCGTTCCGGCCGTGGTCGCCGGGGAACCGAGCCGGATCGCATTCTCGGTGACTGACGACGGGCCCGGCTTCCCGCCCGGCACGGTGGACCGCGTATTCGAACGATTCTACCGGGCAGACCCGGCGCGTTCGGGACGGGGCAGCGGGCTGGGCCTCGCCATCGTCCGCGAGCTCGCCGAGGCGCATGGTGGACGGGCTCTCGCGGAGCAGGTCGCCCCGCACGGGGCGCGCGTCAGCGTGATCCTGCCGAGGGTGCCTCAGGCGACAGTCTGACGACCCTGCATGTTTCCCTGCGCCTGGCATGTCGGGATTGCGATTGGCGCATCACTTGCGATACGGCCGTGCACGGCCTTTGCCCGATTCCGTCGAAACGCGGATTGGACCGTGCACGTTTGTGCTCGACGTGATCCGCATTCTGCAACCAGGCCGGCCGATCAGGCCTACCTCAGCCGCCGGCGATCTCGACGCTCGTAGCCGGAGGCGGCTCGGGATCCGCGGCGACGCCACGTCGGTACGACTGGCCGCCCACGATCAGGCCGATCGCCAGGACGAGCGCGAGCGCCGCCAGACCGAGCGCCTGCAGGAGCGGGGTGACGCGCCAGGCGGCCGGCTCGTTGCCCGACGGCCGCTGCCACATCCCGGCCAGTGTCGGCGCCCCGGGCGGCAGCAGGATGAGCCCGAGCCACATCCCACCGAGGAGACCTCCGACATGCGCGGCATTGTCGATGGCCCCGCCGCCAGCGCCGAAGCCGAACGCCAGGTTGATCAGGATGAGCGTGCCAACCTGTGCGGTGATGGCCCGGCCCCGTCGATCGAGCATGGGATGGTGGACGCGCGACGCCACGAGCAGAATCCCGAACAGGCCGAAGACCGCCCCGGAAGCGCCGACCGATTCACCCTGCGGCACGAACACGAAGCTGGCCGTGGAACCGGCGATCGCCGCGACGACGTACATGAGCGCCATCCGGGCCGAGCCATAGATCGACTCGACGACGGGCCCCACCAGATAGAGCGCGTACATGTTGAAGCCGAGGTGGATGAACATGAACGTCGGGTCCGGGGCGTGGACCAGGGTGACCGTGACGAGGCGCCACAGCTGGCCATCGGCGACCGCGGCCTTATCCAGCCACAGCGCGGAATAGAAAGGCCCGTAGTCAATCCCCTCCCGGGTGACGCTCAGTCCGGCCCACGCGGTGAGCGAGACGATTACGGTGAGCGCGATGATGCCGTACGTGACCGCAGCCACGATGGAGCCCCGACTGCGCCGGAAGTGTCTCGCCGCGCCGCGCGTGTCGCCCGTCTCCTTGGCCAACCAGCCCAGGCGAGACGCGATCTCCGCCTTGTCGGCGGCGGGCGCCCGGCGATCGGCCTCGCGATAGGCTGCGAGCGCGCCGTTGAGGTCGCCCTCCCTGACGCGAAGCGCGGCGATCTGTCGCCAGGCGAGATACGTGCTGGGTGTCTCGGGCAGCTTGAGGATCTGCTCCCACACCGTGCGCGCGACGTCTTCCCGGTCGAGGTGGAAGAGCGCGTTGCCCAGGCCGTACAGGGCGCTCGCGGTGATCGGTGGGTCGTCGTAGCCGTAGACCCGCTGGTAGTAGCGGCCGGCCTCTTCGAACTCGCCGGCTGCGAACAGCTCGTCTGCCCGGGCGAGCAGGCGGAGCGCGGTCTCCCGATCGAGCGGGCCGGACTCATCCAGGCCGGCCACGTGCAGTCCGGCCTCGTTCGGATCGCGTGGGCCGTCCATCGCAAGCGACTCTACTAGACTTCCACTCGTGATCGCCCCGCCCCACCCGCGCTGATGTGCGGCCGCTTCGTCCAGGAGCGATCCCACACCGAGCTGGCGGGGATCTTCGAGGCCGAGCCCATCACGGACGATCCCGGCGGGCGGTTCAACGTGGCGCCGACCGACCCCGCCTCGGTCGTCGTCCAGCGAGACGACCGGCGGGCCCTCACGATCTATCGCTGGGGCCTCATCCCCCACTGGGCGACTGATCCTTCGATCGGCACCCGCCACATCAACGCGCGAGCCGAGACGCTCGCGACGAGCCGCGCCTTTCGCGAGTCCTTCGCCCGCCGGCGCTGCATCGTGCCGGCCGACGGCTTCTACGAATGGCTCCGCCTGAACGACCGGCGCCAGCCCTTCGTCATTCGGCGCGCGGATGATGCCCCGCTCGGCCTGGCCGGGCTGTGGTCAGGCTGGCGCGATCCATCGACCGGGCAGGTCCGGCGCACCTTCGCGATCGTTACGACCCAGGCGAATGCGGCCGTTGCACGGCTCCACGACCGCATGCCGGTGGTCCTGCCGCGCGATGCCTGGGCGACCTGGCTCGACCCGCGACCGGCCGAGATCGGGGAGCTCCAGGCGCTCCTGCAACCGGCGCCCGAGGACTGGCTGGAGATCTTTGCCGTCCGGCCGCTGGTCAACAACGTCCGGAACGACGGGCCCGGGCTCGTCCGGCGCCTGGACCCGCAGCCAGACCTCAACGCGCCCGAGGAAACGCTGGGACTCCAGGCCGATGGCTAGGTCGCCGGCGGCACGGGCTCCCAGCCCGAGGGGCTCAGCGCGGCGCGGAACGCCTCGTCGGCGGCGACGCCGGCGTCCAGCGCGGCTGCATACCGGCCGACCAGCGAGGCAAACTGCTCATCGGGGTCGTCGGGAGGTGCCTCCAGGAGCGTGACGGCGATGCTCGGGTCGAGCATCGGACGCACCGACCCGGGCGCCATGACGACGACGAGATGGGCGCCGGCATAGGCGGCCGCCTCGGCCACAACCGCCAGCGTAGCCTCGGCGAGCGGTTCGGCGGCCACTACCACGCGGTAGCCGGTGAGGTATCGAAGACCGAGCTCGACGTCCGCCGGATCGAGCGTGAGTCGGGCGCGGGAGTCGGCTGGCTTCGCGCGAGCCTGCGGGTCCTCATCGTGCTCTTCCAGACTCGGGTCCAGGATCGGGCCCTCATCCGGATCCTCATCGGTTTCTGCATCGGTCTGAGAGGGCGCCGCTGACGTCGGACGGCCGGGATCCCGGAGGACCGCCGCATGGCCAATTCCCGCTCTGGCAAGGTCGAGCAGCAACACATCGCCGGTATGGTCAGCCCCAACCTTGCCGATGATCTGAGCGGACGCCCCGGCCGCGACCGCCGCACGGGCCACGCCCACGGCCGGACCTGTCGCACCACCGGGCATCGTGTCCGAGGCCTGACGGTAGGCGGGCTGTCCCACGACGGCGATCATGGTCTGAGCGTAGCCGCCTCGACGCCTGGTGAACAACCCGCGGCGTGACGATACGTGCATTTCCGTATCGCCCGCGATCGCCGTGCAATGCAGTATGCAAGGTCGGCGTGGCTAGGATGTGCCAGCAGCCGTGGGCGAGGGACGCGGCGACGGTGCCGCCGGGCACCCGCAATCAGCGCAAGGCGTTGCGCCCACCAAACGAATCTGGTGATAGTACGTTCGTACCGGTACTGCCCTACCGGGCGAACGGGGATCACCTGATCACACATCGGCTGATATGAGACCAACTTCTCTACGGGCCTTCCGGGCCGCCACTGGACGCGGCGGACGCCGCCGGTCGTCAGCCGGCCAGTCGCTTACCGAGTTTGCCCTCGTCATTCCGATCCTCCTCGTGGTCTTCGTTGCGATCGCCGACTTCGGGCGGATCTTCGCCGCCGGCGTCGACCTCGAAGCGGCCACCCGCGACGCGGCCGAGGCCACGGCCAACGAGTACCTCGCCAATCCGCCCGGAGATCCTGCCCTCACGGCCGCCGAGCGACTGCAAGTCGCGGCGCCGGGAAGCGACCCAACCTACTACGACAGGTTGCACACATACGCGGCCGGCGTGGTGTGCGCCGAGCTCCGCGGGCTGCCAAACACCAACTACGACTCGGTCAATAACAACTGCCCGGATATGCCGCTCGTGATCGTCTGCGTCCACGACGGCGCCGACGCCGGCTGCGGCATTCCGGCCCAGGCCGGCGGCGCGGGCATACCAGGAAACTGCGGCGACTTCACCCCGCCCGCTGGCACCTCTCAGCAGGGAACGCTCGAGCGCTGGGTCGAGGTCCGGACCTGCTACAAGTTCACGGCCCTCCTGAGCAACATGCCACTGTTCCCGTTCAGCGACATCTGGATGCAGCGAAAGCGCAACTTCACGATTCCGTGCTATTTCGCCCTGGGTGAGGCGCAATGCGGTTGACCGGCCCGGCCGCATGTCTTCGTGACGGCCGAGGACAGGCCCTGGTCGAATTCGCCCTGGTCTTTCCGCTCTTCCTGCTGCTCCTAATGTCGATCATCACGTTCGGCCTGTACGTGTTCTACAACCAGCAGCTCCAGAACGCGGCTCGGGAGGGGGCCCGATACGCGGCCGTCCACAGCTCGACCGCGCAGAACCCGACGGTCTCATGGATCAACCCGATCGGTCCCAACCGCCCCGATAGCTACGCTCTGGTTGGTACGCGCCCAGTCGACGCGCCGGAGAACGGCTGGCCGGACATGACGGGCGCGGCCCGATCCAAGATCTGGGGCATCGCGCCGAACCAGGTGTCGCTGTCCGCCTGCTGGTCCGGCTACATCGACCCGACCACGACGCCGCCCAATGCCGACGTCCTTCCGACGGCGCCAGGAGCGGTATTCGCTGATTGCACGATCAACGGGATCAATCCGCGGACGAGCCCGAACTCGCTCGGGTGCCCGGCCCCCGTCACCAACCCATCGCCAGGAGGCTTCGACAGCGGACACGCCGACGGTGACGACAAGGCCAGTGACCTCGCGTACGCCAACACCCAGCACTACCCGACCACGGTGACGGTCTATGCCTGCTTCAACTGGACGCCCCCGATGGCGGGGTTTGTATTCATCCCGAACCAGATTCCCCTTCGCGCCGCGATCACGGAAGTCCTTCAGCGCCAGCAGTGAGGCCCACCATGCCGACACCGAACCATGCGCCGCAGCGAGGCCAGATCCTCGTGATCTTCGCCGGCGGCCTCGTGACGCTGCTCGTCATCGCGGCCCTCGTCATCGACGTGGGCTTCACGTTCATGATCCGCCGCGCGGAGCAGAATGCGGCCGACCCGGGCGCGATCGCGGCTGCTCGCTTCATCCCATCGGGCAACTACGGCGAGATGGTGGGCGCCGCGTGCTTCTACGCGCAGCAGAATGGGTTCTTTTCAAACGCTCCGGGTTATCCAACAAGTGCCGGCTGTGTTCCGGCAAACGATCCGTTCGGGACCACCCTGACGGTGAATTGGCCTCCGAGCGCGGGGGCCGGCCCATGGGTCGGCGACTTGGGCAAGGTCGAAGTGATCCTGGGACGGGACCACCATTCCTTCCTGGCCGGAATCGTGGGGATCACCCGGATCGGCGTAGCTTCTAATGCAGTGGCCGCCTTCGATGACGGCAAATCGAATTCCAGCTCGCTCGTGGCCCTCGACCCGGAAGCTTGCGGCGCGAATCCGGCCGGCTTCATCGGCGGTGGTGCGACAGTAAACATCTACCCGGTCGTCCCCGGCACCGATGGCGGCTACGTCCACGTTAACTCGAGCTGCGGCTCCGGCGTGGCGTCCAGCGACGACTACTGCGACAACAGCGGCGGGAGCTCCGCGTTGAAGATTGATGGTACGAGCAGGCTCATCTCTCCGGGGGTGTACATCGTCGGCAGCTGCAAGAACAGTGGAACGATCACGACTTCCACACTCGACGAGGGATCCGTCCTGATCGGGGATCCATTGTCCGAGCTGCCCCCGCCATCGTTCGGCCCACCGGGGGCGTGGTGTGGCATTCCGTTCGCCCCGGGAGTCGATCAGACGACGGAGGCCGGCGCGGAGGGCTGCCAGTTCAAAAACGCCGGACAGACGTACCAGCTGTCACCGGGGGTGTACTACGGCGGCTGGAAAGTGACCGGCAAGAACGTCACGCTCCATCTCGACCCCGGGATTTACGTCATTGCCGGCGGCGGCATCTCGATCACGGCGACGGGCACGATCACGTCGGTCACTGGCGGCGGCGGACCGGCGCCGGTGATGATCTTCAGTACGGACGATCCGATGTACGCGGCGGCCTGCAAATCGGGCTCGGGCGCAGGTAGCCAATGCCAGGACAAGCTGTCGTTTAACGCGGACGCCGACCTCCAGCTCCATGGCCTCACGTCTGGGCCCTACAAGGGGATCCTCATCTGGCAGGACGGCAACGGCAGCGGGACGACCGCCGGCCCCAACCTGGACGTCCTCCTGGGAGGTCAGTCGAGCCTTAGCCTCACCGGCACCATCTACAACCCACGCGGCGTGGTAACACTCGATGGCGGCTCGACCGGCACTGGCTTCGCGTCGGTCCAGATCATCTCCTGGAACTGGAAGATCATTGGTGGCGCGACGCTCCTCATGCCATACGACCCAAATGAGCTCTATCACTTCGACCAGAAGGGCCTCATCCGCTGACTTCGGGCACGGGTACCTCCGGACGTGCCGTGTAGTACGAAGCGACTCTGGCGCAGGGGCGTGATCGGACCGACGATGCGGGCATGCAGAAGCGTGCAGTCGGCGCCGTCCTCTGGTTCGCCGCGGTGTGGTTCACCTACGAGGTGGTCTGGTCCGTGACGGGCCTGCCGCGCGCGATCGGCCCGGCGCTGGGTGCGGCGGTTGCCGCTCTCGTGACGCTCGATCCGACCGGTTGGTTCTGGAGCAGGGCCCCCCGCCGCGACACACGACCGGCCGCCTCGATCGCGCCCGGCCAAGTGGGGCAAGCCTCCTAGTCGTCCCCGTCGCTAGGATGGGGCGTCGAGACGTCCTCCGACTCTCCGCCCCCAGACGAGCTTCCCGATCCAGACAGGTCGCTGCCGCCGTGGTCATCGTCGTCTTCGGGCGTCTCGACGGGTTCGACCGTCGGCCGCGGCGTGCTCCGCTTCGGCGTGGCGGTAGGTTCAGACGTCGCCTGAGGTTTCGGAGTCGCGCTGGGTTCCGCGGAAGGTGTCGGCGAAGGCGACACCTCCTGACTCGGCGCGACCACGATGGACGGCGGTCTCGGTGTTGTCTCCGTCGAGTGCCTGAGCATGCCCGAGACGCCGGCAATGGCGATGCTGCTCACCGAGGCAGCCCCAACGACGAGAACCAGCACGACGGCCAGCGCCTGGGCCCGCGCGGCCAGGGGCCGGCCGCCACTCCAGGCGAGGCGCCACGCGTCCACCAGCGCGTAGATTGCTGCTTGCGCCCGCCCCTGGCGAGCAGCGAGCCTGAAGGCCGCCAGCGGCCGTGGAAGCGGCTCGGCGGCAACGGCCGCCATCACTCGCTCAGAGAAGCCCGCGGTGGGGCGAGCGTCGGCGGCCACCGCGGCCGCCTCCAGGTCCCGCGCGAGGCCGAGCGCCTCTGCCAGTTCCCCGAGGGTCAGCGGCTCGTCGGCGCCGTCCAGCTCGCTCGGCCGGAAGGGACCCGTCATCGCTCGTATCCGCCGGCCTCGAGGCCCGCGCGCAGCCGGCGCAGTCCTCGATGGAGATGCGTCTTGACGGTGCCGAGCGGGCGGCCGGATGTCGCCGCGATCTCCGCGAGCGACAGCTCTCCGAAGAAGCGGAGGACAACGACCTCTCGATACGGTTCCTCGAGCCTGCCGACCGCCGAGCGAACCGCCGCGTCCCGTTCCCGGCGAATCGTCAGCCAAGCGGGGTCGTGGCCGGTCGCATCGCGCGGCGGCGACAAGTTCGCAGCCTTGCGCGGGTCCCGGTCGGTGACCGACGATTCGAGCTGCACGAGTGCCTTCCGCCGGCCGGCCTGTCGCAGGGACTGGCGAACGGCGATCCTGGCGATCCACGCCCCGAACGGCCCGTCGCCGCGCCACGAGCCCAGAGACCGGAACGCGATCACGAACGCCTCCTGGGCGGCATCTTCGGCATCGGGAAGGGTGCCGAGAACACGGAAACAGGTCCGAACCACGTTGGCCGACTCCCGCTCCACGAACACCCGGAACGCCTCGCGGTCGCCCTCCAGGACTCGTGCGACGGCAGCCTCAAGATCCGCGTCGTCGCGCGTGACGGGTTGGGCGGAGAAGCGCTCGACGGACTCGATCGGTTCGGCCCCCGGTGGATCAGGGTCAGCCCGACCAGAACACGGTCGGGCGACCCATCATCGCCCAGATCGTCCGTCGGCACGATGAGCCCTCAGTCACGAGTACGAGGGCCGAACGTACCGATGGCGGGTAGGTCAGTCGTCGCCGCCGTCGCCGTCCGAGTCGTCATGCTCGTCCGGCTCCGGGGTCTTGGGGGCCGCGGCATGTTCGCCCTCGTTCTCGCCCTGATCATCCTCGTCGCCCTGAGCGTCGCTGTCTTCACCCTGGTCGTCTTCGACCTCGGGCGTGTCCGCGGCCTCCGGGGTCTCGGCGGCCTCCGGGGTCTCGGCGGCCTCTGGTGTCTCCGCGGCCTCCGGGGTCTCGGTCGGCTCGGGCGTCTCGACCTCCGGAGTCTCGGTGGCCTCTTCGTTGAGGACGGCGGGCACGGCCTGCGTGGACGAGCGGCCGCTCAGCGCGTTCGCGCCGACGACTCCGCCGACAACGAGCGTGGTGGCGACGAGCAGGGCGCCGATGGCGCGTGTCCGACGAGTTCGATCCATCGATTCTGTCTCCCGGCGGGCCGATCGATCGATCGGCTCTAACCACCTGAGACAGCGCAGCGCGCAAAGGTTTCAGACCGCTGGCTCGACCTCGTCGTGGACGACTTCCAGCCGGCCGAATCCTGCGCCCTCCAAGCCCCCCGCCACCGCGTCGGCATCCCCGACCAGGACGACCGCGGCACGATCGACGTAAAGGTGCTCTCGTGCCACCCGGACGACGTCGTCGATCGTGACGGCCTCGATCTGCGGCCGGTACCGAGCCAGCTCGTCGTCCGGCAGGTCGTGGACCACGAGCCCGGCGATCGCCCCAACGACCGGGCCCGGCGTCTCGAAGCGGAGCGGGAAGACCCCCACCAGGAAGTCGCGGCCGGCCGCCAGCTCGTCGTCGGTCACGGGCTCGTCGCGCATCCGCTCGAGCTCGCGCAGCATCTCCGCGATGGCCGGCACGGTGACCTCTGTGTTCACTGCAGCGCGCGCGGCGAACGGCCCAGGGCCTCGCCGGAGGTCGAAGCCCGCGCCGGCTCCATAGGTGTAGCCCTTGTCCTCCCGCAGGTTCCGGTTGAGACGCGAGTTGAACAGGCCGCCCAGGATCGCGCCCATCACCGAGAGCGCATGGAAGTCGGGGATCCGGCGGGGCAGGCCGGGATGGCCGATCCGGATCTCGGACTGGACAGAACCGGGCCGGTGGACCAGGCGGACCAGGCGGCCATCCAGTGCGGATCTGGCGACGACCGGTCTGGGTTGCGCCGCGCCTGGCGCGGCCTCCCAGCCACCGAACAATCCCTGGGCGATGGCGGCAACGTCGACGCCACGGAGGTCGCCGCCCACGACGAGGGTGAGCGCGGCCGGGTCCATGCCCCGCTCCCAGCTTCGCCGGGCATGGTCGCTGCTGAGGATCGCCACGGTCTCGGCCGTGCCGGCGGCGGGCCGGTGATAGGGCGAGTCGTCCGTGTAGATCGCGTCCACGAACACCTCATCTGCCCGGCGGCGGGGATCGGCACGGGCCTGGAGGATGTCGTTGAGGCGTTCGTCGCGCAGGCGCTCCACCTCGCGAGGCGGGAACGTGGGCCGGCCGACCATCTCCGCCAGCAGCTCCAGCGCCGGCTCCAGGCGGCTGGCCGTGACCTCCACCCCGGCGGTCATCGCGTCCCAGCTCGCCTCGGCATGGAGTGACGCCCCCAGCCGCTCGGCGGCTTCGACGAGCGCGATCGCGTCGAAGCGCTCGGTGCCCTCCGACATCGCCCGCGCGGCCAGGACGGTGGCACCCGCTTCGGTGGCCGGCTCGTCGGCCGCGCCGTTGAGCAGCACCATATTCGCGCTGACGAGCGGCCGGCCATCGAGCTGGATCGTGATGAGCGTCAGCCCGTTCGCGAGCCGGGTCCGCTCGAAGGCCGGGAACTGGTACGGGCGCGGAACCCCCGGCTTCGGCCGCGTGGCGACCACCCCGTCGCTCACGCCGCGACCTCCTCGTCGGCCAGCGCCGCCTTCTCGTCGAGGGCCGCGTCGTCTGCCTGCGGGCTGAGTGGCACGTACGTCAACACGACCCGGTTCTCCTGCCGGAATACCGACCCGGCCACGTCGCGCATCCGCTCGGCGGTGACCGAGAGGTAGCGTTCCAGCATCCGGTTGATCAGATCGGGATCGTCGAACAGCGTCGAGTACATCGCCAGCCGGTCGGCGCGCTCCTCCACCCGCTGCAATGCGCCGAGCTCGTCGGTCTCGATCAGCGCGCGAGCGCGGACGAGCTCGTCGTCCGTCGCCGGCTCGATCGACATCCGCTCGAGCTCCTCCGTGAAGGCCTGCTCGACGCGCTCGATCGAGACGGCGGGCCGGACGGTCGCCCAGCCGGCGCACATCGAGGCGCCGCCGACGAAGCCCAGGCTGAACAGCGCGACGTCCTGGGCGATCTGCTCCTCGCGGACGAGTCGCCTGTGGAGGCGGCTGCCCTTCCCGCCGGCGAGGATCTGCGCGGCGACCTCGAGGGCGTCCAGTCGCTCGTCGCCGAACTGCGGCGCACGGAAGCCGAAGTAGATCCGCGGCAGCGGGACGCGGTCCGGAACGATCTCACGCCGCTCCGCGCCGAGGGACGGCGGCAGGGACAGGTCGCCCAGCCTGGGAACGTCGGCGTTCGTCGGGATGCCGCCGAAGTACCGCCGGACCCAGCGGCGGGCGTCGGCCGGCTCCACGTCGCCGACGATTGCGATCACGGCGTTGTTCGGCGCGTACCACGTCCGGAAGAACGCCTTCACGTCGTCCAGCGAGGCGGCGTCCAGATCCTCCATCGAGCCGATCGTGGGATGGTGGTAGGGGTGCTCCGGCGGGAAGAGATGGGCCTGGAGCTTCTCGCTCCAGGTGCCGTACGGCCGGTTGTCGTAGGACCACCGCTTCTCGTTCTTGACGACCTCGCGCTGGTTGTCGAGGTTCTCCTGTGATAGCGCATCGAGGAGCGTGCCCATACGATCGGCCTCGAGCCACAGCGCGAGCTCGAGCTCGTGACTCGGCAGGGTCTCGTAGTAGTTCGTCCGATCGAGCCAGGTCGTGCCGTTCATCGTCCCGCCTGCGGCCTGGACGAGGGCGATGTGCTCGGCCTTGCCGACGTGGGCCGAGCCCTGGAACATGACGTGCTCGAACAGGTGGGCAAAGCCGGTCTTGCCGGGCACCTCGTGCTTGGAACCCACCGCGTACCAGATGTTCACGGCGACGACCGGCGCGAGATGGTCCTCGGCGATGACGAGCCGGAGACCGTTCGGGAGGCGTTCGTCCGTGAACCGGATGGCAGGGATCGACATGCGTCGGCGACTCCTGGTCGGGAGAGCATCGTGGACGACAGCTGCCGCGGGGATGGCTCCAGCCGTCCGACGGATTGTAAGGGTGATGGGGCCGTGTTGGCCGTATCCGGGACCGTGCCGAGCGCTTCGCCAGGCGCAAATACGGCACGAAGCGATCGCATCCCGGCTTCCCCTTCGGATTTGACATGGCCAAGCGGTGTGTTAGATTGTCATCTAACAGACGTTAGGAGATTACAGACATCATGGCCCGGACACATACGCCCCGAGCGAGTCGCAGCCAGGCGGACTCCCGTCCGCCGGCGGCCGTACGCGACTTTCGCGGGACGGCAGCCAGCTACGAGATCGAATGGGACGTGCGGACCGTCTATGACTTCGTCATCAGCCTCTCGGACGATGCCGGTTCGACGGACGACATGCCGCCGGCCGACCGCCGCTGGCTGGCCGAGGCTCGAGCCGGCCTGCCCGAATCGGTTCGGGCCGATCGCGAGGCCCTGCTCGGCAGTGAGCTGTGCAGCAACATCGCCGAACTGGCGGTGGACCGGCCGGACGTCCGCAGCCCGGCGGCCTTCGTCAAGGCTGTCCGCGAGCTCGACCGTCGAACCGCCGCCGAGTACCTGTTCGCCGACATGTTCCGGGAGCCGGAGAAGGCGGACCTTGTCAGACGCGCCGTGGACGGCGATCGCGCGGCCCTGGCCACGCTTGCGGAACAGCTGCCCGAGCACAACCGAAAGGGCCGCCTGGAGCTACTGCGCGACCCGGATGGGACGCTTCGACGGCTGTCCGCGATCCTCGCCGCATGGCAGGGCCCGTTCGCCGAGATCGAACCGCGCGTGAGGGCGATGATCACGCGCGACGTGGAGGCTCGCGCCAGCGAGGTGTCCCGGCTCGCACCGGGCGACCTCATCGAGCGGGTCACCGGCGGCGTCCGCTACGTGCCGGAGCCGGGCATCGACCGGGTGATCCTCGCGCCCAGCTATTTCACGCGGCCCTACAACTTCCTGTTCAGCCGGGACGGCTGGCGGCTGTACGCCTACCCGATCGCCGACACGGCCCTCGACATCCACGATCCCCTCGAGCCGCCTCTGGCGATCGTTCGCCTCCATCGCGCGCTCGGCGATCCCTCTCGCCTGCGGATCCTCCGGCTTCCTGCCGACGGGGACCGCTACCTGACGGAGATCGCCCAGGCGCTCGAGCTGTCCAAGCCCACCATCAAGCACCACATGGCCCAGCTGCGCGCCGCGGGCCTGGTGATCCTCACCGAAGAGGGCGCGCTCACCTACTACAGCCTTCGTCGTGAGGGCCTCGACGCCGTCGGGGTCGACCTGCGGCGGTTCATCCCCGGCTGAGCCCCACCCATCCGAAGCCCTCGGCTGTCGCCGACCCTCGTTCGAGGCTCCCACGTGTTAGATGAATGTGAAACAGGAGAGAGATCAGCGTGACAACCCAA
>WNGB01026936.1_pt1 | contig 13563 bp, 13 predicted proteins | sample 5400681 | NCBI WGS metagenome assembly WNGB01 (sample SAMN13153367, study PRJNA577476) | soil metagenome | isolation source: 115 cm soil or saprolite under grassland replicate 2 | place: USA:California | collected 2016-06-15 | reverse complement strand
GCACCCGCCACCTCCTCGAACCCGAGCGCGCGGCTGGCCCAGGCCACCGACGCGCCGGAGCTGCGGATCCCGCGCGCGGCGTAGTACCTGCCGCGCGCGACGTGGGCGCCAAACGAGCTGCGGGACGCGGCCAGCTGCGGATCGAGCCGCAGCGCGTCGAGCGGCAGAAACGCCGGCTCGGCCGTGCCCATCGAGTCGAGCCCGATGCCCTCCTCGCGCGCGCCGGCGGCCAGCGCGCCGCAGGGATGGTCGTGCCCACCGTTGCCGACGGCGATCCCCGGCGGCAGGCCGGTTGCCTCTGCCGCCGCCACGGTCACCACCCCGATCCGCGTGCCGGCCGGCACGACCTCCGGCAGCAGGTCGGCGCGCAGCCCCGCGGCGGCGATCAACTCGCCCGACCAGCGGCGGTGCGGCAGGTCGAGCAGCATCGTCCTGGTCGCGAGCGAGTAGTCGGTCGCCTGCGCGCCGCAGAGCCGGAAGGCGACGTAATCGGCCACATGCAGCCAGCGCGCCGCCGCGGCGTAGATCTGCGGCGCCTGGTCGCGCAGCCACATCAGCTTGAAGACGCCGAAGATCGGGTTTGGCCGGTTGCCGGCGATCGGAAAGAACGTGTCGGCGCCGACGTGGTCGAGCCACCAGCGGTACTGCGGATCGCTGCGGCTGTCGTACCAGGCGATGATCGGGTGCAGCGGCCGACCGGCCGCGTCGAGCAGCAGACCGCCCTCGGCCATGCTCGCGACGGCGACTCCGCGCACGCGCGCCGGGTCGACCTGGCCGAGCGCCTGGCGCACAACCGCCACAACCGTCTGCCACAGTTCCTCAGGGTCGTACTCGGCCCGGCCGGGGCGCGGCTGCCGCGTCAGGGTCGGAGCGCGGCCGGAGGCGCACGGCCGGCCCGCGGTGTCGAAGACCTGCGCCTTGCAGTTGGTCGTGCCGACGTCGACGCCCAGCAGGAGAGTATCGTCGTGCATCATCCTGTTTTCTGACACTCCGCACGGGTTGAAACCCGGCGGCTTCTTGCTGCTCATCCATTGGACGCATCGCAAGCTACATGCCCCGTGTCTGGGGAACTACGGCGGAAAACCCGCCGATACTTGATGGAGTGCGGCTGGATGCGGCCATAGACGCCATATACCGCCTTGCTCTCCTGATTAACCGCCCCCACCACGTCTCGGTGGCCGCGAAACCCGCACGTTGAGCAGGCATACCGCCGCCCACGGGGTTTGTTATGCGCGCCACACTGGGGGGCATGTTTTCGAGCTATACGCCTCGCTCTGGCGTTCAATGGCAATGCCCGCCGCTGCGAGCTTATACGTGAGAAAGGCGATCTGCCTCCCGTGCGACCAGCCGCTGATCTTCTGTTGGCTATTCGCCGCCAGTCGCTTCCCGTTCCCAATGTCGCGAATATCGCCCACCACCAGCCGCCGCGCCCGTTCCTGTTTGGCGTGGTTTGTGACGGCCCGCGTGACCTTGTGCTCAATATCCCGCCGCTGACGGTTGTTGCGGGCCAGCAGATACACCTTGCGGCGTTGCAGCCGCTTCCAAAGCCGCGAGCGCTTCGTGCATTTGGACTGGCGCACTTGCAGACTGGCAAGCCGTTTGTTGCGGTACTGGTTCAGCGCCCGCAGATCGCGCGCGGTGAAGATCACCACATCCCCGACCTCGTTCGCCACCGCTGCCGGATGGATCTCCCCCAGGTCGGCAGCGAGAGTCTGATCGCCCGCACGATCGGGGGGCTGTACACCGTCGTCTACCACCAGATGCCACTGGTAGCGCCGGGCGATGCGGTCGTAGATCAGGCGCATCTCGACAAAGGCAGCCTTGCCGAATGCCTGGAATGCCGGCGGAAGCGCGACGACGATGGGAGTCAGCCCACGGGCGCGCGCCAGAAGCACGGCGCCGTTCTGAACGCGAATGCCGCTGTTCTTCCAGATCGTTGGGCGATAGTATTTGCGCTTGTGCGGGTACTTTGCGCCCATGCCCCGGTTGGCCTTTGCCGTCTTGCACGCCTTGTAGAACGCCTGCTGCGCCGCGTCGCGGCTATGGGCGTGGAGGGTCGTTGGGCTGAGATAGTCGCCTAACCGTTCGGCAGCGCCCGGCGACAACCAGATGCCTTTGCGCCGATAGATACGGTAGTGCCACACCAATGTCTCGGTGTAGACCCGCCCGCTCTCACGATTGAGCGCGTCGGCTTCCGCACGCGGGATGGCGCATGGCAGCATGTGGGTGCGAATCACGGCAGCACCTTCCGCACCTTCGTCGGGTAGCTGAGTTTGTAGTCGATCGTGATTGGTTTGAACACATCGTCGCGCCGCCCGAAATATCCTTTCTCGTACTCCTGCACCCGCGCATCGAATTGCACCACGTCGCCGAGTCGCAGATCCAGTGCGGCTATGCCCTTTGTGAGATTCATCCACAGATGGTCGCATATCGGATCTCCAGAGTGCGTACAAATATCCTTGAGCAGCACGGTCGGCTCGTCGCCAACCCAACCGCGCTTCGTGCCAAACCGCTCGAATGTCCCACGAAATGTCGCGCGTTCTCCGTCACGTTTTTCAAGTTCTTGTCGCATGCGTGTACCTATGGTATAATGTTTATTAATATAAGCATTATACCATAGGTAGCACACATGATCAAACGATTCCCGCTCCAATTCACCGAAGCCGAACACCGGGCGATGAAGGTTGCGGCCGCGCAGATTGGAATCAGCATGAATCAATTTGTCCGTGACGCCCTTGCGGAAAAGATCGCCCGCCAGAGCGCGGTATCCGATGCGCCCGTAGTCCTGGCTAAAGCCACCGAGAAACCCGCCTAACCGCCCTGGCTAAAGTCCGGCGGCTTGCGGCGGGTTCCGCTCAGTCACTCTGGTTCACCACCGAGGCGCCGAGCGCACGGAGATATGCAAAGCTGTTCTCCGTGTTCTCCGTGTCTCCGTGGTGAGCTATTCCCGCTGCCGCAATCTGACACAGGAGCAATCATGATCAGCGCTGGCGCCGGACGACGACCTGGACCGGGATCTCGCCCGCGAGCACATTCAGCACGAGCGTGACGATCGAGATCACCAGGCCGCCAAACAAGGCCGACCAGAAGCTGTCGACGGTGAACCGCACGCCCAGGCTGGCGGCGATCTGGGCCGTCAGTAGCAGCAGCAGTGCGTTGATGACCAGCCCGAACAGCCCGAGCGTCAGGATAATCAGCGGGCAGGTGAGCAGCGCCAGCACCGGGCGCAGAGCCAGGTTGACCAGGCCGAAGACTAGCGCGACGACGCCCAGCTGCCAGCCCGGGCCGACGAAGCCGATGCCGGGGATCAGATAGACGGCCACGAAGATCGCGAGCGTGCTGATCAGCCAGCGCAGCACCAGGCTCCGCGCTCGACGCCAGGGATTGACAGTCGGCTGTGGAGGTGGGAGCATGACGGGCCTCCGCTAAGGAACGAACCGGCTAGTACAGCTTGGCTGAAATACCACCAGGGTTTTACCACCAAGACACGAAGACACGAAGGCCTGGTGGTGAGAAACTATCAGCATATTTCGGTCGCCGTGTACTATAGTCTTTCAAAAAGATTCTGACTCCGCAGACTTCGGAAGTCTTGCCGGAAGTATGGAGAACGCCACGCGCCAGACTTCCGAAGTCTCGATCTTTATCTGAAGGACTATAGCGGGCCAGAACGTGAACAATATTTCAAGGGTCATTATACCTGTATCCATCCATATGAATGCTATAATCGCAGGACTGTAGCTGCAATCTCTCGATCTCCCGGTACGCTTCGTGAATCACCAGAGGGGCAAGGAGGCCGGCATGGGCGCAATCACCACGATCTTCTTCGATCTGGGCGGCGTGTGTCTGAGCAACGGATGGGACCACGAACAGCGCCAGGCGGTCGCCAGAACGCTCGCGATCGACTACGAAGCATTCGACACCCGGCACCGCCAGGTGGCCGACACGCTGGAGCGCGGCCAGCTGACGCTCGAAGAATACCTACAGTGGACCATGTTCTACGAGCCGCGGCCCTTCTCGATCGCGCGCGTGATCGATGAGATGCGGCAGCTTTCGACGCCCTTCACCGAGACGCTCGATCTCGTGCGCGCGCTGCGAGATCGCAGCGGCTGCCTGCTGGCGACGATCAACAACGAGTCGCGCGAGCTGAACGAGTACCGGATCGAGCGCTTCGGCCTGCGGTCGCTGTTTACGGCCTTCTTCACGTCATGCTACCTCGGCCTGCTCAAGCCGCAGCCGGAGCACTACCGACGCGCCCTGCAGATCACTCAGCGCCGGCCGGACGCGTGCCTGTACGTCGACGACCGGCCGATGAACATCGAGGTCGCGCGCATCCTGGGCATGCACCCGGTCCGCTTCACCGACGCGGCGCAGCTCGAGGCCGACCTGCGGGCGGCGGGGGTCGTGTTATAACACGAAATCCAAGATGATCAGATCAACCCTATTGGTCTTGACGTGATCCAGTGCTGTCTCTCCGTCGAAGGCAATGTGGACGGTGAAGCCAGCGTGTTCGAGGATCGGCTTCAGATTGTTGGTGATGTCTGGATCGTCATCCACCAGCAGGATGTTTTGGCGCGGCTCCGGATGAAGTGGACGTGGAACCCCAGATGGCGTTGGAGGTTCGATCGGAGGATCCTCGACCTCTGCGCCCAAGTGACGCAACACCTCCTCGCACTTCCGAATCTCTTCACGGGCATCGTCGATGCGATTTGCAATCTCGGTGGATACATTTGGCTCGCCGCCAGACCGCGCTGCCTGCAGCTGCAGACGCCGCAGATTGCGGCGATGGATTCGCAATAGCTCCTGCTGTTGATCAATTTCTTCCTGTTCTTCCTGGGTGGACATAGCTGCGCGCCCTTTCGAGATCTGAACATCTGGCCTAGCGGTGTATTTGTGGTGCGCGCCAGGACTTGCCAGCTTGCACGACCCGATACACATTTGTTGCGACGTTCCGGATAATGCTGCCATTGTATCATGATCGTTAACGTAGCTATCCACCATCTTCGCGCATCGTCTTCACATTCAGGCGGACCGAGAGGGTCACCCGCGAGGGACTAATTGTTCGTCGCGCCGCGCGTTCCGTTCGGCATGGCAGAACCTACGTCCAATCTGCCAGCGCGATTGTTCAGCGCGCCGATCGACCTGTCTAGCGGCGCCAAGACGTTCGTCGGCTATGACGGAGGGATCAGCAGTAATGCTGGCACACTTGTCGCACACGACGGCGCATCCGTCCCGACCCGCGGATACTTCCGTTGGCGCCGCGGTCTGCATGTTCATACTCCAGAGTGTTGACGGATGGGGGGGCGGCAGGCGCGCTTTGTTACCAAATCGCACAACGACCGTTTACGATCAGTGCTCGAAATACGCGCGGGCCTGTGCTATCCTGCGCCGTATGGTCATATCACAGTTATATCGCAAAGGAGATAGCAGCATGCCCCCCCGTTTCACCCGACGTCTCTCCCCCGACGAAATCAAAGCCGATCGCGCAGCGCTGCTCGCGCTGAAGAACCTCGCCAACTACCAACCGGCCAACCCGTCCTACAGCGCCGCGGCGCTGGCAGCGCTGGGCGACGCGCTGGATCAGGCTGAGCAGGCCAAACTGCACGCGCAGAACGTCCTCGACGCCGCGCGCGACCAGGCTGTCGCCTCCGCGCTGGCGCTGCACGATGCCCTGCTGAGCGCCAAGGTCCAGGTGCTGGCTCAGTACGGCCCTGACTCCTATGAGATCCAGGCACTCGGCCTCAAGCGCAAGTCGGACCGCAAGCGGCCGGCGCGCCGCACGGCGCCGACGTCGGAGACAAGCCCAACGAAGGCATAGGTGCCGAAGGCGGCCAGGCGCGATCTCGACCGCCTTCGGCGCCCCGCCCTCACATCACCCGACGTTGATGTTACCCCAGACTTGCGAAAGTCGCACTTGACAGATATACCGGCTGCCTTTATAGTAGCCGTAAGCTACGAAAGTGAGACCAACATGGCACTCGGGCCGTTCCATATGACGACCACTACCACCACTACCGCGATGACTACCATCGCGGCGTTTGTGTGTGGGAGGGAAATTGGTCGATAGGGACCTTGCCCAGCGAAGTGCGCCCCCTCCTGAAAAGGACGGGGGCTTTCTTTATTTTCAAGCCGCAAGCCGCAAGTCGCAAGTCGCAGAGGTTCGTCACTGGATAGCTGCGACCTGCTACCTGAAGCCTGTGACCAAACTATCTGGAGGCCATATGTTGTTAGAGCGCTACCGCGAGTTCCTGCCGATCGACGAGCGGACGCCACTGCTCACGCTGAACGAGGGCAACACCCCGCTTGTCGCCGCCCCGCGCCTGGCCGCCGCCCTGGGGGTGCGCGAGCTGCACCTTAAGTTCGAGGGGATGAACCCGACCGGCTCGTTCAAGGACCGCGGCATGGTCATGGCCGTGGCCAAGGCGCTCGAGGCCGGCGCCAGCTCGATCATCTGCGCCTCGACCGGCAACACCTCGGCCAGCGCGGCGGCCTACGCGGCGCGCGCCGGCATTGAGGCGATCGTGGTCGTTCCGGCGGGCAAGATCGCGCTCGGCAAGCTGGCCCAGGCGCTGATGTACGGCGCACGGCTGCTGGTGATCGACGGCAACTTCGACCAGGCGCTCAACACCGTGCGCGAGCTCTCCGAGCGCTACCCGGTCACGCTGGTCAACTCGGTCAACCCATACCGGATCGAGGGGCAGACCACCGCGGCCTACGAGATCTGCGACGCGCTCGGCGGCCCGCCCGACGCGCTGTGCCTGCCGGTCGGCAACGCCGGCAACATCTCGGCCTACTGGCTCGGCTTCTGCCGCTACCAGCAGGCCGGCAAGATCGACCGGCGCCCGCGCATGCTCGGCTTCCAGGCCGCCGGCGCCGCGCCGATCGTCCACGGCGCGCCGGTCGAGCACCCCGAGACGGTCGCCACCGCGATCCGGATCGGCAACCCGGCCAGCTGGCGCACCGCGGTGAGCGCGCGCGACGAGTCGGGCGGGCTGATCGACTGCGTCACCGACGCGCAGATCATCGCGGCCTGGCGCGACCTGGCGCGGCTCGAGGGGGTCTTCTGCGAGCCGGCCTCGGCGGCGGGGGTGGCCGGGCTGCGGCTGCTGATCGAGCAGGGCCGCGCCGAGCGCGACGCGCGCTATGTCGCGGTGCTGACCGGCCACGGACTGAAAGACCCCGGGCTGGCGGTCGAGCAGTTCGCCGCGCCGCAGGCGATCCCGGCCGAGATGGACTCTATTCTCAAGTGGTTGGGTTGGTGATGAACAGGTTTCATAACACTCAGGAGATCTGACAAGGTGACAAGATGACCAGGTGACAAGGTGGCATTCCGCCACGACTATTCACCTTGTCACCCTGTCACCCCTTCACCGTGTCAAGAAGGAAGGAAGGTATGTCCCTTCTGGTCATGAAATTCGGCGGCACGTCGGTCGGGAACGCCGAGGCGATCGCGGGTCTGGCCGGCATAACGCGCGACCACCTGCGCACATACGACCACGTGGCGATCGTGGTGTCGGCGATGAGCGGCGTGACGGACCTGCTGTTCCAGGGCGCGCACACGGCGGCGGCCGGCGACCGCCTCACGTACCTGGACATCGCGCGGCGGCTGCGCGATAAGCATCGCGACACTCTGGCCGCGCTGATCGGCGAGCCCGGCGCGGTCGGCGAGCAGGTCGAGCAGCTGATCGACGAGTTCGAGCTGCTGTGCCACAGCGTCACCGTGCTGGGCGAGGCGTCGCCGCGGGCGCTTGACGCGATCTCGAGCCTGGGCGAGCGCATGAGCGCGCGGATCGTCGCGGCGACACTGCACGCGCGCGGCATCGCGTCGGAGGCGCTGGATGCGACCGAGCTCGTGCTGACGACCGCGCACTTCGGCGGCGCGGTGCCGCAGCAGCCGCAGACCCGCGAGCGCACGCGAGCGCGGCTGCTGCCGCTGCTGGAGGCCGGGGTCGTGCCGGTGATCACCGGCTTCATCGGCGCCACCGAGAGCGGCGCGACGACGACGCTGGGCCGCGGCGGCAGCGACTACAGCAGCGCGATCGTCGGCGCGGCGCTTGACGCCGACGAGGTGGCGATCTACACCGACGTCGACGGCGTGATGACCACCGACCCGCGGCTCGCGCCGGACGCGCGCGTGATCCCGGTGATCTCGTACGCCGAGATGGGCGAGCTGGCCTACTTCGGCGCCAAGGTGCTGCACCCACGCACGATCCGGCCGGCGGGGCCCGAGCCGAACGGCCACGCGATCAAGGCGGTCACGTCGATCCGTGGAATGAGCATGATCACCGTCGAGGGCCGCGGCATGATCGGCGTGCCGGGCGTGGCGGCGCGCACCTTCGGGGCGGTCGCCAGCGTCGGCGCGAACGTGCTGATGATCTCGCAGGCGTCGTCGGAGCAGAGCATCTGCTTCGTGGTGCCAATGACCTCCTCGGCCGCAGTGGCCAGGGCGCTGGAGGATGGGCTGGCCAACGAACTGGCGCGGCGCGACGTGGACCGGATCGCGGCGCTCGACAGCGTGGTGATCGTCACGGCCGTCGGCGCGGGCATGCGCCAGACGCCCGGCGTCGCCAGCCAGGTCTTCGGCGCGCTTGCCGGGCAAGCGATCAATGTGATCGCGATCGCCCAGGGCTCGTCGGAGTGCTCGATCAGCGTGGTCGTGGCCGGCGAGGACGCGGATGCGGCAGTGCGGGCGATCCACGCGCTGACGATTTGAACGCGGAAAGGCGGAGCGGCGGAAGGGGCGGAAGATCGCGGCGGCGCTCGGCGGAGCCGGCCGGCGACAGCGCAGACCACCCAGCGCAAAACATCGCCCGCGATGTACGCGGCGAGCACAATGAACAACCATTGCAAGGGGCAGAGTCTCAGATGATCTCGGTTCTGACAACACCACGCGGCAGCGTGACGATCCGCCCGACCCGCGAGTTGGACGCGCCGGCCTACCGCGAGCTGTGGCTGCAGGGCTTGCAGGCGCATCCCGAGGCGTTCGGCTCCGACTACGAGACGGGCGCGGCGCGGCCGCTCGAGTTCTGGCAGGATCGAATGCGGCGCGGCGCGGGCGGCGAGCACGGCGTCACATACGTCGCCGAGGCCGCGCAAGAACTGATCGGCATGACCACGCTCGTGCGCAACGAGTTGCTCAAGACCCGCCACGGCGGCAATATTTACGGCGTCTACACGCGCCCGGACTGGCGCGGGGCCGGCGTCGCCGACGCGCTGGTCGAGGCCTGCGTGGAATTTGCGCGCACGCTGGGCATACGCCTGCTCAAGCTCGGCGTCGTGACGACCAACGCCAGCGCGATCCGGCTGTACCTGCGCCACGGCTTCAGTGTCTACGGCGTCGAGCCGGAGGCGATCGCTCACGACGGCGTCGCCTACGACGAGCTGCTGATGGTGAGACGGGTTTGATTCGAGGAAATTCACGCAATCCTATGGCGATCACGTGCGGCGCGACGACGGCAACGCCATCGCGAATCAATGCCGGGCGACCGCAAGGGTCGTGCGACGACGGCAACGCCATCGCGGATCAATGCCGGGCGACCGCAAGGGTCGCGTCTACCGGAACGTCATATCGTCATCGGGCGATGGCGGCAACGCCATCGCGGATCAATGCCGGGCGACCGCAAGGGTCGCGTCTACCGGAACGTCATACCATAATCAATCATTGCCGTACGTCACCTTGTCACCTTGTCACGATAAAGGAGCGAACCGATGCCAAACCGCGAACTCCCGATCGCCATCCTCGGCGCGACGGGCGCCGTGGGCCAGCGGATGATCCAGCTGCTGGCCAACCACCCCTGGTTCGAGATCGCCGCGCTGACCGGCTCGGACCGCACGGTCGGCCGGCCGTACGGCGAGTTGGTGCGCTGGGTGCTCGACGACGCGCCGCCGCCCGACGTGGCGCGCATGGTCGTGCAGCCGAGCGACGCCGTCGCCGACGTGGCGATCGCGCTGTCGGCGCTGCCGGGCGACGCGGCGGCCGAGGTCGAGCCGCTGTGGGCCGCGAAGGTGGCGGTCTGCTCGAACGCCTCGACCTACCGGATGGCGCCAGACGTGCCGCTGCTCATCCCCGAGGTCAACCCCGACCACCTGGCGATGATCGAGCGCCAGCGCACCGAGCGCGGCTGGAAGGGCTGCCTGGTCACCAACCCAAACTGCGCGGCGATCGGGATCGTGATGGCGCTGCGGCCGCTGCACGACGCCTTCGGGGTCAGGCAGGTCCACGCCGCGACGCTGCAGGCGATCTCGGGGGCCGGCTATCCCGGCGTGGCCTCGCTCGACATCGTCGACAACATCATCCCGAACATCGCCAATGGCGGCGAGGAGGACAAGATCGAGAGCGAGCCGCGCAAGCTGCTGGGCCGCGTGGCCGACGGGCGCGTGATCGAGGCGCAGATCGGAATCAGCGCACAGGTCACGCGCGTGTCGGTGATCGACGGGCACACCGCGCTGCTGTCGATCGGGTTCGAACGCAAGCCCTCGGCCGACGAGGCGATCGCGGCGCTGGAGAGCTTCCAGGCGCCCGAGACGGTGCGCGGGCTGCCGAGCGCTCCGGCGCGGCCGATCGTGGTCCGGCGCGAGGCCGACCGGCCGCAGCCGCGCCGCGACCGCAACGCCGGCGCCGGGATGAGCGCCGTGGTCGGGCGTGTGCGCCCGTGCGCGCTGCTCGACCTGCGGCTGGTGGTCCTTTCGCACAACACCATCCGCGGCGCGGCCGGCGGCGCGCTGCTGAACGCGGAGCTTCTTGTCGCCTCAAATCTTGTCTCGTAAGAGACGGACGACGGAAGACGGAGGACGAACAATGCCCTTCAAATTCGAGAAACTTGCTTCCGTCCATAGCCAAGGAGAATCATCGCAATGACTGACACAATCGTCTTCACCCGTGGCGTCCCGCCGGCCGAGGCGTTCCCGACCGACGAGCTGGCGCAGTGCTTCGACGCGGCGCTGCGCGGCGACACCGCCGTGGTGCTGCAGTACGGCCAGCAGCCAGGCTACCCGGCACTGCGCCGCCTGCTGGCCGAGGAGTACGGCGTCTCAGACAAAGAGCTGCTGATCGGCAACGGCTCGCTGCAGCTGCAGGATCTGGTCGCGGCCCAGCTGATCAGGCCCGGCGCGACGGTGCTGACCGAGCAGCCGAGCTACGACCGTGCGATCAGCACCTTCCGACGACGCGGCGCCAGAACCATCGGCATCCCGATCGAGACCGACGGCATCGACGTGGCCCGGCTCGAGGCCGAGGTCAAGCGCCTGGTGCCGGCGTTCCTCTACCTGGTGCCGGACTTCCAGAATCCGACCGGCGCCACGCTCGCGCTCGATAAGCGACGGGCGGTGGTCGACCTGGCGGCGCGCTACGGATTCTGGGTGATCGAGGACGTGCCGTACCGTAAGCTGCGCTACCAGGGCGAGGATCTGCCTCTGCTGCGCTCGATCGACCCGCGGCATGTGATCACCATGAGCTCGTTCAGCAAGCTGCTCAGCCCCGGCATCCGCGTGGGCTTCATGATCGCGCCGGCCGACCTGGTCGCGGCCGTGACGCGGCAGGGCGAGGACACCTACCTCTCGCCGGTGCTGCCGACCCAGGCCGCCGTGGCCGAGTACATCCGGCGCGGCTGGCTCGATCCGAATATCGCGCGCCTGAAGGCGCTCTACCGCCCACGCTGGGAGACGATGATCGGCTCGGCCCGCAAGTACCTGTCCGGCGCGCAGCTGTTCGCGCCCGAGGGCGGCTTCTTCGTCAGCGTGATGCTGCCCGCCGACGCCAACACCGCCGGGCTGGTCGAGCGCGCCAAAGACGTCGGGCTGGTCCTGACGCCAGGCCAGGCGTTCTTCGCCGACCCGGACCAGGGCGCGGCGCCTGACGGCGAGCGCTTCGTGCGCCTGCCGTTCTGCGCTGTCACGCCGGAGCAGATCGACGAGGGCGTGCGCCGGCTGGCGAGCCTCCTCTAAGCGCAAAGCGCAGAACGCAGAGCGCAAAACGATAAAGTAATCGTTCTGCGCTCTGCGCTTTACGCTCTGGGCTGTTCCTTGACATCCCTTGTGCAGAGTGCTACCCTGTACGAGCCGTGGAGCAGAGCGGCGCGTCCGCCGTGGGGGCAAGCTGTGCGAATTGTCTCGCTACTTCCAAGCGCCACCGAGATCGTCTACGCGCTCGGCCTGGGCGACGCGCTGGTCGGCGTGACACACGAGTGCGACTATCCCGCAAACACACGGTCCAAGCCGATCGTGACGCGCAGCCTGATCGACCACGCCGGCGCGACCTCCGAGGAGATCGACCAGGCCGTGCGGCAGCTGCTCGGGGATGGACTGAGCCTGTACGCCCTCGACCACGCGCAGCTGGCACAGCTCGCGCCCGATCTTATTCTGACCCAGGCGCTCTGCGAAGTGTGCGCAGTCTCGTTCGGCGAGGTCGAGCGGGCGGTGCGCGACGTGAGCGACGAATTCGGCCGCATCGCGCCGCGGGTGCTCTCGCTCGAGCCGAATGGGCTCGACGATATCCTGGCGACGATCCGGCTCGTCGGCGCCGCCACAGGCAGCGCTGGCGCGGCCGGCGCGCTGGTGGACAGCCTGCGCGGGCGGATCGAACGGGTGCGCGCGGCCGCCGCGTCGGTCAAGCGGCGGCCGCGGGTGGCCTGCATCGAGTGGCTCGACCCGATCTACGGCCCCGGCCACTGGCTGCCAGAGCTGGTCGAGCTGGCCGGCGGGCAGCCGGGCCTTGGTACAGCGCACGCCGACTCGCGCCGGATTGCGTGGGGCGACGTAATCGCGTTCGCCCCTGAGGCGATCGTCGTGACGCCGTGCGGCTTCGATCTTGCTAGCACAGTCGCAGAGGCGCTGCGGGTGCTGCCGAGCCGCACAGGCTGGGATGCCCTGCCGGCCGTGCGCCATAGGCGCGTCTACGCGGTGGACGGCAACGCCTACTTCAGCCGGCCCGGCCCGCGGATCGTCGACAGCCTGGAGCTGCTGGCCGAGCTGATCCACCCCGAGATCTTCGCCGGCTGGGGCCCGTACGGCGCGTGGCAGCAACTCGTCCCGCCGTCCCGGTCAGCCGCGGGCAGGTAGAATGACAAGCTGCGCTACGGCGAGCACGAGAAAAGACCGATCTCGCCGTGCCAGCTGTGGCAATATAGCGTAGTATCAGGAGTATCTTTGTCATGGCGCAGTCCGAACCGACGATCTCCAGCATCCTTCAGGAACTGGCACGCGAATATGATCGCGTGGCCGCCGAGCGCGAGGTGCTCGACCGCGTGCTGGAGCGCCGGCCGAGCCAGGCGAAAGACCCCTACGCCAGCATCCGCAACATCCTGCGCTACGATGCGGAAGACGCCGGATGGGTGCGCCTTGGCGGCGGTAAGCTGATCCCGCGGCGCATTGCGCTGCTGGGGCTGCGGTTCCGCGTGATCCCTACGGATGAGGAGTTCGCCGCCGACATGCTTGCGCGCGCCTGGCTGATCCCGTTCGTCTCGCTGCGGACGGCCGAGCTGCGGATGGAAGACGCCGAGGGGCGCGCGATCACGAGCCGCCGTACCACGCTGCCCGGCGGCGAGGACGGGTTTAGCTTCTTCTCCTCGG
>WNGB01013336.1_pt1 | contig 13567 bp, 11 predicted proteins | sample 5400681 | NCBI WGS metagenome assembly WNGB01 (sample SAMN13153367, study PRJNA577476) | soil metagenome | isolation source: 115 cm soil or saprolite under grassland replicate 2 | place: USA:California | collected 2016-06-15 | reverse complement strand
AACCATGTCGATCGTCGCCATCTACCGGTTCTTCGCCGGCGGGCCCTTCTCGGCCACTGCGGCCCTCACGAGCGTCTGGTGTGTGAGTGACCGCGGGAGCCCGAACCATCCAACGGCGACGAGCTCACGCGCTGTCTGGCCGGTATCGTTCGGCGCCGTGGTCGAGAACAGGCTCGTCCTGACCGCCAACCGCTTCAGCGCGCGAGAAGTCCGTCGACCACCGGCACCGCCCGGGAGGTGACGCTCGCCGTCGCCGCGGTCAGGCCGCCGCGACTTGCGGTGACGGTGATGGTCCCCGGCGTGAGCGTCGAGCGCACGAACACGCGATTGATGCCCGCCTCGGTCAGGAGGAACATGTTGTTGATCGAGCCGACGACGCCACTGTTGTAGCCGCCGCGCCAGATGCCGGGACCGGTCATGGTAAAATCGATGCGGGCTTCGTCGGTGGGGACGCGCCGCCCGCTGGCGTCGACGACCTCGACATCGAGCATGGCAACGTCGGCGCCGTCGGCTTGCAGGCCACAGCCGCCCATCGTCGGCGTGAGCTTGATGGCGGCGGGGGGCCCGGCGGTTTCGAGCACGTGCTCGACGACGGGCATGTTCGACGCATCGTGGCCGACGGCTTTGATCGTTCCCGGCGCCCACGTCACGTCGGGAAAGCTGAAGAGATAATGATCGGTGGGCGTGGACGACGTGCCCAACGACACCTCGTTGACAAAGAGCTCGACGCTCGGCGTATTCGCCACGACGTACATGGTCTTCACGGTTCCGGCTGGATACGTCCAGTGGCCGATGATGTGGATGTCAGGCTGGGTGGCTCCCACGACCCGGTGGGCATGGAAGAGTTCCTTTGGTAGGCGCACCGCGTCGACCTTGCCGCTCACGCGGCAAACTTCGCTGCTCTGTTGTCGCCCATCGGCATTGGAATCCGCCCAGTAGATCGATGCATAACCAGCGTAGCGGGAATGGGTCGAGTCCGTGTTGCGAATGGAGAACTGGTTCTTCCAGATGTCGAGCCGCCGGATCGCCGCTCCGGCTCCGTCCCCGGTGATGATGGATTCGGAGTCCCAGTGCCACGTGTCATTGGGTCCCGGCGTGAAGCCGAAGTGGGGTGGTGAGAACTTGTCCCAGAAGCGACGGCCGGCTTCGTCGCGCTCGTCCTCGGCCTCGATGATGGGCGCCTGGTTGCGATAGGCATTCGAATAGCCGCGGAAGTACTCGTCGTCGGTTTCGAACAGGCGACCGTCGTACGCCACGATCGTGCCGAAGTATCCGGCGAAGGGGCCGCCGCCCGCGTCGGCCAGACTGCGACATCCGATCGCACGGCCTCCGCTCGGGTCCCATTGCTGCTTGATGGCGGCCATCTCCTCCATGTGCGCGGGGGTGATCCCATTGTTGCCCGCTTCCTAGAAGAGCACGCTCGGATTGTTCCGCAGGTAGATCATGGTCCCGCGCATGACGTTTGTGCGCTGCGTCCACTGCGTACCGGTGACGTCGGCCTCCTTGTCGCCAGCAGGAACAATGTTGATGATGCCATTCTTGTCATTGGCGGCAACGTCCACCCTCTGGGGCGCGACGTGCATCCAGCGGATGTAATTGCTGTTGCTCGCCTTCACCAATGCGGCGTTGTAGTCGTGCATCCAGTCGGGAACGGCTTGGCCGAGCGCTGCCCAGTCGTTGGTCGCGCGCTGGGCGAAGCCAAGCAGATAGACGAAGCGACCGTTCAGATAGAGCCCGCCGGTGCCGATGCCGCCCTTGAATTCGGCCTGTCGGAATCCGGTCACGGTCGTGCGGCTGTCGACCACGGAGCCGCCGACCAAGAGCTCGGTCACGACGTTGTAGAGATGGGGCGTCAGGTCGCTCCAGAGCTTGGCGTCGGTCAACAGACCGCTCGCTTCGAGCACGAGAGTCTGTCCCGCCGAGACGGTCGTCGCGGTTCCTTGAAACGTCGTTGCCGTCGTTCCGGTAGCCGGATCGATCACTCGCACAGAGAGGGTGATCTCGGCCGTCGCATTCGATTCGTTCTTGACCTCCGACTCGACGTTGACGGTGAGGTCTCCGTGCGAGGGCGTGACGTTCGAGAACTCGGTGGGAAAGATGTAGATGCCCGACGTCTGCAAGTTGTTGTACAGCGAATAGGTCTGGTAGATCTTGCCAGGCAAGTGAAGCCACACGTGGCCGACCAGGCCTCCGTAGTTGGGGTTGAACGCCTTGCCCATCCACTGGAACGCAACCCCGGTCGTTGATTCGACGTAGTCGTTGCTGTTGTCCACGCGCACGGCCAATACGTTTTCGGTGTCGCCGAAGTTGACCCTGCCAGTAAGGTCGATGCCGCACGGGGTGACGCCGTCGTCATGGACGCCGGCGGCCGTCCCGTTGATGTAGAAGCGTGCCCCTTGCTTGATGCGCTCGAACTCGACGATGACTTTTCCGTCCGCGTACTGACCGGGAATCTTGAAATGCTTTCGATACCACGTGGGGCCCGTGAAGCGCGTAGCTCGCCGTCGAAGGGCCGATGCCGCTGGCGCCAGCCGCGCGCGCGCTCGCATCGGCGCTGCGGTTGCCCGCGTCGTTCGCACCGCTTTCGCTCCCGCCGCCTGGTTCTTGATTCGAGTTCGTGAGGCATGCGGAGAGCGCGATGACCGTTGAGGCGAACGCGAGCGCCTGGCCGCTGCGGCGCAAGATCGATGCCGGCAGTCTCGACCCGACGGAATCGAGGCTCGCGCCGAGGAGGAATGGATGGGGAAGCGCCGACCCAATCGGAGATCGCATGGAGTGGACTCCAATCAGCCTGGATGATCCGTTCGCTCGAGCCGATGACAGGGAGCGTTCGCACATGGCGATCGGGTCATGACGGCCGCCCAACCGGCGGGAAGCCGAGCGCGGCGAGCACCGCCGCGAATCCTAGTCCTTGCCATGGTCATGGGGATGCGTGTGGGTGTGGTGGATCGGGACCTCCGGCGCGTGGCCGTGGTCGTGGTCGTGCATCAGGTCCTTCGGCACGTCGGGAAACCATTCGCGCGCGGCCGGCGCCGCGGCGCCGGCCCATTCGACGCCGCCCTGCTTGCGGGCGGCCTCCAGGAGGTCCTCGCGGCCGAGCTTCGCGGGGTCGCGTGCGACCTCCAGGCGCTGGGCAAGCGCGGCGAGGACGAGTTTCCGCACGCGCCGGCCATCCCAGCCATCGCACAGGCTCGCGAGCTCGGCGAGCAGCGCCGCGTCGCGCGGCAGCGCGGCGAGCGCCGGAAACTGCACTGCGAGCTCCGTGAGCGCGCTCTCCAGGATCTTCGCGACCGTCTCGCGATCCGGCAGCGCGAAGCGCAGCACGAGGTCGGCGCGCGAGAGGAAGGCCTCATCCACCGCTTCGATGAAATTCGTGGTCGTCACGAAGAGCACCGACGGCAGCTTGCGTGCGATCTCGTCGATGCCGAGGAGCACAGCGTCGGTCGCACGGTGCACGTCGACCGGGTTCGCCTCGAAGGAAGCGCTCGAGCGGCGCACCGCGAAGCTCTCGACGTCGTCGATCAGGACCACCGTGAACGGCCGGCGCGCGGCGATCTCCGGCACGGTGTCGGCGAGAAGGCGCGTCACGTTGCGCTGGCTCTCGCCGAGCATGTCGCTGGGAAACGCGTGCGGGTTGACCTCGACGAGCGTGGTCGCGCCCTTGCGCGCCAGGGCGAGCGCCGCGACCTGCGCGAGACCGCGCGCCATCGTGGTCTTTCCGGTGCCGGGCGGGCCGGCCAGCACGATGAGCCCGTGCGGCAGGCCCGAAAGCATCGAGAGCGTGCGCCCGTGCTCGAGGACCAAGAGCGCCTGCGCGAGGAGCCGCTCCTTCACCGCGCGCGGAACGATGATCGCGTCCCAGTCGCGATCGTGGTGCTCCGCGGGCAGCACGTGCAGCGAGAGCACGCCCGGGGGCAGGGCGGAGCGCGCGGGATCCATCAGCTTGGCGGCCGCCGGTCGTCGGGCCACTCGATCTGCGACAGCTCCTGGGTCGAGAGGAGCGTGTCCTCCGCCTCCTCGAAGAGAACCATCGGGTCCGTGAGCGCGCGCATCGTCTCCAGCACCGAGTCGAACATGTGGATGCGCACCAGGCGGCACTGGTTCTCCGGGTCGTCGTTGAAATGCTGGTGCCAGAGAAAATGGTCGACGATGATGAGGTCACCCTTCTTCCACCGGTGATGGTCGCCCTTGTCGGGCGTGGTGCCGAGGAAGCTGTGCCCGTGACCCTCGACCACGTAGAGCCAGGCCTCGCCCGGGTGGCGGTGGAGCGACTGGGTCTTGCCCGGGGCGAACTGGATCATCACCTGCGTGAGCCCCGAGGCTTCGTTGCCGATGGCGCGGTCGTTGAGGAATTTCGTACGCGTGCCGCGCGGCGTCGCGAGGAGGTCTTGCTCGTCGTACGGCGTATGGATGCGGCCCGAGCGCCGCTTGCGCGTCTCATTCGCGAGCCGCCGCAGTCGGCGGGCGTACGGGTCGTCGCCGGGCATGCCTTTCGAGCAGGGTGGGCGCGGCGGCAGGCTCGCGAAGGCCTCGTGGCCGCGATCCTCGATCACGGCCATGCCGAGCGTGTCCAGCATCGGCTCCGACGAATAGCTCATGAAACGCCCGGGCCTGGGTCCGTCGTTGCCGTGCCGGTGCCAGCTCCATGCCGGGATGTGAATCGCATCCCACGGCTTCCAGTCGTAGCGCACGCCGTCCACCTCGGTCCAGCCCTCGCCCGACACCATGAAGAGAATCGCGTCCCACGAGTGGCGATGGATCGTCGTGACCGTGCCCGGATCGACTTCGTGGACGAGCGCGTCCAGGCAGCGCGTCGGGCGGTCGCCGTCGCGTCCCATGTACACGCCCGTGCGCAGCCCGCGGGCGGTCGGGCTCAGCTTCACGTCCTCCTCGCGGATCACCGTCTGGCGGTAGTGGCGCCACTCCTCGAGGAACTCGGCGCGGCGCTTCTTCTGGATGTGGTAGTGCGTGGTCGTGGTCTGGGTCTTGGTCGACATCGCACGTTGTTCTTTCATGCAGAACGTCGTTCCGATTTATTTACGAGAATGGCCAGTTAGAACATAGAATGCGGGCATGGTCAATTTGCGCACGGCGGTCGCCGCTCTCGCGACGCTGGCACCGGCGGCGGCGCTCGCGCAGGCTCCCGCATCGAACGACGACGTCTTTCGCTACCGCGGTCCCGACCGCGAGGCTCGGCTGCTGGAAGGCGCCAGGAAGGAGGGCGTCGTCGTCCTCTACACCTCGCTCGCCCCCACCGAGTCGAAGCCCCTCGCGGCGGCCTTCGAGAAGAAGTACGGGCTCAAGGTCGAGCTGTGGCGCGCGCTCTCCGACAAGGTGGTGCAGCGCGCCATCTCCGAGGCGGAGGCGCGCCGCCACGTCGTGGACGTCGTGGAGACGAATGGCCCGGAGATGGAGATGATCGCCCGCGAGAAGCTCCTCGCGGAATTCCAGTCGCCGCACCTCGCCGATCTTCCGGCCGCGGCCATCCCGCCCCATCGCACCTGGTTTCCTGACCGGCTGAACTTCTTCGTCGTCGGCTACAACACCGCCAAGGTGCAGCGGTCGGAAATTCCACCAACCTACGGTGGTTTCCTCGATCCGAAGTGGAAGGGACGCATCGGCATCGAGGCGACCGACGCCGAGTGGATGGCGACCCTCGTCAAGAAGTGGGGCAACGACAAGGGAATGGATTACTTCCGCAAGCTCTCCGCGATGCACCCGGACGTGCGCAAGGGCCACGTCCTGCTCGCCGAGCTGATCGCGGCCGGCGAGGTCCCGGTCGGGCTCACGGTCTACAACAGCAACGTCGAGTCCCTGAAGAAGCGCGGCGCCCCCATCGACTTCGTGCCGGTCGAGCCCGTGGCCGCGCGGCCGCAGGGAATCGGGGTCGCGAAGAACGCCCCGCATCCGCACGCTGCCCTGCTCTTCGCCGATTTCGTCCTCTCGCCGGAAGGCCAGCGGCTCTTCGAGTCGATGGGACGCGTGCCGGCGAGCAACAAGGTGAAGAGCCATCTCAACAATTTCCCGTTCACCCTGATCGATCCGGCGACCGTCCTCGACGAGTCGGACAGGTGGGGCAAGCTGTGGGACGAGCTGTTCCTGAAGAAGTGACTTGATGGACCAGCTCGCCGGCGACTGGGTCGCCCTGGCCCGCATCCCGTCCGCCGCGGCGGCGTGCGCTAGACTGTGGTTTCCGCATAAAAGAATGGTGGACTTCTACATGGAACGCTTGAAGAGGCCGAAGGCACGGCGCATGCGCCTGTCGTCGGTCGCCAACGCCATCCGTCTCACGAAGGCGTTCTCCGAGCACGAGTACGAGATGGGCATCAGCGCGCTCGCCGGCCGGCTCGGGCTCGCCAAGAGCACCGTGCACCGGCTCGCCACGACGCTCGTCGAGTACGACTTCCTCGAGCAGAACCGCGACAGCGGGAAATACCGGCTCGGGCTGGCCCTCTTCGAGCTGGGCACCCTGGTGCGGCGCAAGATGGACGCGGTATCGGAATCGCGCCAGCAGATGTCTGCCCTCCGCGAGATGTCGGGGGAAACGGTGCAGCTCGCCGTGCTCGACCACCTGAGTGTGCTCTACATCCGCATCCTCGAGAGCCGGCAGGCAGTGCGCATGTCCTCGACGGTCGGATCGCGCGCGCCCGCCCATTGCACGAGCGTCGGCAAGGCGCTGCTCGCGTTCCAGCAGGCCGAGCTGGTCAAGCAGGTGATCGACGACGGCCTGCGCCGCTACACCGCGAACACCATCACGACCGCAGACGCGCTGCAGGAAGAGCTCGCCTCGATCCGCGTGCGCGGCTACGCCATCGATGACGAGGAGAGCGAGGTCGGGCTGCGCTGCGTCGCGGCGCCCATCCGCGACCATACCGGCCTCGTCGCCGCCGCCATCAGCGTGTCCGCGCCGGTCCAGCGGATGACCAAGAAGCAACTGACGACCACGGTTCCCACCGTCGTCGCAGCCGCGGACGCGATTTCGCGGCGGCTCGGATACCTGCCCGCGCTCGCAGGCGCCCGGATGGCGGAATGATGCTTGCGGTTTGACGCCCCATGTCCTCCGACGGGAAGAAGAAGCACACGCTCGAGGATCACCTGATGGGTGAGGCGGGGCTGCACTCGCACGACGAGGACTCGGACCACGACCACGACGATCTCGGCGGGTTCGACCCGGAAACCGACGCCCTGTGGCTGCAGGATCACCTGAGCCTTCTTTCCGTGGGGATCGACGTCGGCTCGTCGGGCACGCAGGTGATCTTCTCGCGAGTGCACATGCGCCGCCTCTCGGAGGAGCTCACCAGCCGCTACTTTGTCGTCGCGCGCGAGACCCTCTACCAGTCGCCCGTCGCGCTCACCCCCTACCAGAGCGAGAAGCGCATCGACGAGCGCGCGGTCGGCGAGATCATCGACGCCGCGTACACCGCCGCGAGCATCCATCCAGACGACATCGACACGGGCGCGGTGATCCTCACCGGCGAGGCGCTGCGGCGCGAGAACGCGCAGGGCATCGCGGACGTGATCGCGGACATGGGGGGAGAGTTCGTGTGCGCGACCGCGGGCCACCACATGGAATCTCTGCTCGCCGCCTTCGGCTCCGGGGCGGCGAAGGCCTCGCACGACCTGGGCCGGCCGGTCCTCAACATCGACATGGGCGGCGGAACGACGAAGCTCGCCCTGGTGGAAGGCGGCAAGGTCGTCCATACCGCGGCGATCCACATCGGCGGGCGGCTTGCCGTGGTGGACGAGCGTGGCCGCCTGACGCGCCTGGATCCCGCGGGCCGGCAGCTGGCCGCCGATGCGGGGCTCGCGTGGTCGCTCGGGGAAGACGTTTCCGAGGCCGATCTCGACCGGGTCGCTGCGTGGATGGCCGAGGCGATCGTCACCGCGCTCACCGAGAGCCCCGCCCCGGCCGCGATCGAGGCGCTCTGGCTGACGGAGCCGCTCGAGCCCGCCTCCGGGCTCGCCGGAGTCATGTTCTCGGGCGGCGTCGGCGAGTATGTCTACGGGCGCGAGAAGCGCGACTTCTACGACCTGGGCCGGCGGCTCGGGCTTGCGCTGCGCCGGCGCATCGATGCGGGGCGGTTCCCGCACGCGCTCCTCCCCGCGGGCGAATGCATCCGCGCCACCGCGATCGGCGCTTCCGAGTACAGCGTCCAGCTTTCCGGCAATACCGTCTACGTTTCCGATCCGGCGACGCTCTTGCCGCGCAAGAACCTCCAGGTCCTGCAGCCCGACGTGGACCTCGGCTCCCGGATCGATGCGGCGCGCGTGAGCCAGGCGATCCGACGCCATTTCGAGTCATTCGACCTGGGCGAGGGGCAGGCGGAAGTCGCGCTCGCCTTCCCGTGGCAGGGACCGCCGACCTACGCGCGGCTCTCTGCGCTTGCACAGGGCATCGTCGAGGCGCTCCCGTCGACGCTGCGGGAGGCGCGCCCGGTCTACCTCATCTTCGACGGCGACGTGGCGCAAACCATCGGCGCGCTGCTGAAGGAGGAGTGGCGCCTCGCCTCCGAGGTGCTGGTGCTGGACGGAATTTCCCTCCGCGATTTCGACTACGTCGATCTCGGGCGCGTGCGGATGCCGTCATACACCGTGCCGGTGACGATCAAATCGCTGCTGTTCACCGAGGATCCGCGCGGTCGGGGGCTCCGCGGCCAGCCGCACGCCCATTCGCACGGGCACGCGCACGGCCACGGGCACCATCACCATCACCGACATCCGAAGCGCAAGGACACGCCATGAGCGAGCTGCGCGCCGAGGTCATCGACTTCAACGGCCATGCCGACCGACGTCGTGCATGAGGGAGCGGCGCTGGCTGCCCCGGGGCCGCGCGAGAAGCGCCGCTTCGAATGGGGCTGGATCGTCATCGCGGTGTGCGTCGCCGTCACGGTGTACCTCGCCGTCGTCCCGCTCGGCTTCCTGCTGTGGCAGAGCTTCTTCACGCCGCAGAGCGCGGCGAAAGCCGCAGAGTTCACGTTCTCGAACTACGCCGAGGCGTACGGCAGCCCAGATACCTACCGCCTCTTGATCAACTCGCTGACGTTCGCGATCGGCACGTCGATCTTCTCCTTCCTGCTGGGGACCCTGCTCGCGTGGATGAACGAGCGCACCAACACGCCGTTCAAGACGCTCTTCTATGCGCTCGCCATCATCCCCCTCATCATCCCGGGGATCCTCTTCACGGTCGCCTGGATCTTCCTCGCGAGCCCGAAGATCGGGATCCTCAACCTCGCGCTGAAGGCCACGCTCGGCATCGACAACCCGCCCTTCGACATCTACTCGATGGCGGGAATGGTGTGGGTCGCTGGCCTGCATTACTCGCCGATGGCGTTCCTGCTCATGTCCGCGGCGTTCCGCTCGATGGACCCGGCGCTCGAGGAGTCCGCGATGATGAGCGGCGCGAACGTGCGGCAGGTCGTGTACCGGGTGACGCTGAAGCTCGCCTGGCCGGCGATCTTCGCGACGCTCCTCATCCTCTTCGTCCGCGCGATCGAGTCCTTCGAGGTGCCGGCGCTCCTGGGGCTGCCCGTGGGCATCCAGGTCTTCACCTCCTCGATCTACCAGGCGGTGCATCGCTATCCCAGCCAGGTAGGACTCGCCTCGGCCTATGCGGTGATGCTCCTCTCCATCACGACGGTGGGCGTGTACTTCCAGTCGCGTCTTTCGAGCCGCGGCAGCAAGTACGCCACCATGACGGGCAAGGGCTATCGCCCCCGCCGGATCGACCTGGGCGCGTGGCGCTGGGTGACGGCGTCGATCTTCGTCGTCTATTTCCTGCTCATCGTCGGGCTGCCGTTCGCGGTGCTGTTCTGGTCGTCGTTCCAGAGCTTCTATTCGGTGCCCTCGTGGCAGGCGCTGCACAACCTCACGCTCGATCCGTACCGGTTCATCCTCGGCTACCCGAACCTCACCCTATCGGTGTGGAACAGCCTCGTGCTCGGGCTCGGCAGCGCGACCGTCATCATGCTGCTCACGTCCGTCATCTGCTGGATCGTGGTGAAGACGAAGCTGCGCGGCCGCTGGCTGCTGGACAACGTCGCGTCGCTGCCGATGGTCTTCCCGGGCCTCGTGCTGGGCCTGTCGATCATGATCTTCTACCTGAACGTGGACGTCGGCGTGTACGGCACGATGTGGATCATGTTCATCGCGTACGTCACGCGGTTCATGCCGTACGGGCTGCGCTACAACACGACCTCGATGCTCCAGATCCACAAGGAGCTCGAGGAATCGGCGGCGATGAGCGGCGCCTCGTGGGCGACCACCTTCTGGCGCATCGTGCTGCCGCTGCTCAAGCCGGGGCTCGTCGCCGGCTTCATCTACGTGCTGATCGTCTCGATCAACGAGCTCTCGACCTCCATCCTCCTCTACAGCCCCCGCACCGAGGTCGTCTCGATCGTGATCTGGGAGCTGTGGGAGAACGGCCAGTACGTGGAGCTGTCGGCGCTCGGCGTGCTGCTCATCCTCGCGCTCTTCGTGCTGGTCATGATCGCGCAGTGGATCGGAAAGAGATTCGGGGTGAAGGAATGAACCTGCCGGGGGAGGAATCGCCGTGCTGAAGGTGGAAGGCCTGTTCACCGACTATCCGAACGAGACCGGGGCGGTCGTTCGCGCGGCCCAGGATGTGACCTTCGCGGTCCCGGAAGGCCGCTTCTTCACGCTCCTCGGCCCGAGCGGCTGCGGAAAGACGACGACGCTCCGCTCGATCGCGGGCCTCGAGAAGCCGCGCGCGGGCGAGATCCGGGTGAAGGAGCGCGTCGTGTACTCGTCTTCGCAGGGCGTCTTCGTCGCTCCCAATCGCCGCGGCTTCGGGATGGTGTTCCAGTCGTACGCCATCTGGCCGCACATGAACGTCTTCCAGAACGCTGCCTTCCCTCTCCAGATACGCGGCCGGAACTGTTCGCGCCGGGAGATCCGCGACAAGGTGATGCGCGTGCTCACCGCGGTGCAGCTGGATGCTCTCGCCGAGCGCGAGGCCACCAGGCTCTCCGGCGGCCAGCAGCAGCGTCTCGCCCTGGCGCGCGCCCTCGTCATGGAGCCAGAGCTGCTCCTCCTCGACGAGCCGCTCTCCAACCTCGACGCGAAGCTACGCGAGCGCATGCGCTTCGAGCTCAAGCGCCTGCAGCGCGAGCTCAAGATCACCACCGTCTACGTGACGCACGACCAGAGCGAGGCGCTCGCGCTCTCGCACTCGATCGCGGTCATGAACGAAGGCCGCATCCAGCAGATCGGCACAGCGCGCGAGATCTACGAGCGCCCGAATAGCGCGTTCGTCGCGGACTTCGTCGGCAACACCAACTTCCTGGACGGCTCCGTGCTCGGCGCCGAAGGGGCCGACGGGCACTACCGCGTGCGCACCGAGATCGGCGACCTGCGCGTGCTCGGCACCGAGCCGCTCGTGCCCGAGGAGAAGGTGCTGATCTCCGTGCGGCCCGAGGACGTCCAGCTCGCCGAAGCGAAGCCCGACGGAGGCAACGTCTGGCAGGCCCTCGTCGACCAGAAGGTGTTCCTGGGCGAGTGCGTCGACTTCCAGGTGAAGCTGGGCGAGCGCATGTTGATGTCGCGCTGCCACCCGTCGCTGCGCACGCCCATCGGCCATTCGATCTACGTGCAGCTCGATCCCGACAAGTGCGTCGCCCTGCGCCCCGCGTGACCCCCGAACCGCCCATGCCAGAGAAGCATGCCAAGCAGGCCAAGCAGGCCAGGACCTCCATCGAGACCGCGACGCGCGAGCCGAAGGACCCCGTGAGCCCGACCGTGGAGCGCTGGGCCTCGGACGTCATCGTAGATCTCATGAACGCGTACGACCTGCCGTACGCGTCCCTCAATCCGGGCGCGAGCTATCGCGGACTGCACGATTCCATCGTCAATTACGGGCAGAACCGGCCGACGATGATGCTGTGCCAGCACGAGGAGACGGCGGTCCAGATCGCCCACGGTTACGCCAAGGCGAGCGGGAAGCCCATGGTCGCGATCCTGCACAACCTCGTCGGCCTGCTGCACGCGAACATGGCGATCTACTACGCCTACATCGACCGCGCGCCGGTCTTCATCATCGGCGCGACCGGCCCCATGGACGAGAGCAAGCGCCGGCCGCGCATCGACTGGATCCACACCGCGCAAGGTCAGGGCGAGGCGGTGCGCCAGTACACGAAGTGGGACTACCAGCCGCACACGATCGACGGGGTCCCGGAGTCGTTCGCGCGCGCCTACGGCGTGATGATGATGCAGCCGCAGGGGCCGATCTACATGATCTACGATGCCTGGCTGCAGGAGCAGAAACTGGATCATCCAGTCGAGCTGCCGCCGGCGGACGCGGTGAAGGTCCCCTCGCGCCTCGCTCCCGAACCGGCGGCCCTGGAGAAGGCCGCCGACATGATCGCGGCCGCCGCGCGCCCGATCATCATCGCGGAGTACACCGGGCGCGACCATGAAGCCTTCTACTCGCTGGTGGAGCTCGCGGAGACCGCGGGCATTCCGGTGCACGACATCAACGGGCGCCTCAACTTCCCGAGCCGCCACCCGCTCAACGCGAGCCTCACGGTGGACCACTTCCGCGACGCCGACCTCGTGATCTGCATGGACGCGCGCGACTGGGAGAAGCCGACCACGGAGCTCGTGAGCACCACGCGCGAGCTCACCTCGGTCGTGCCGGGCGACGCGAAGTGGATCGAGATCGGCTTCGGCGACCTGGAGCTGTCCAGCTGGGCGCTCGACTACCAGCGCATGAACCATGCGGACCTCCGCGTCATGGCCGACACGACGCTCGCCATCCCGATGCTCACCGCGCTCATGAAGGCGAGGATCGCGGTGGACCGCAAGCTCGCGCAGCGCATCGTGGAGCGCGCGGCCGACGTGGCCGCGAAGACCGTGGCCCGCCGCGCGAAGTGGGCGGAGCAGGCGAAGGAGGACTGGGATGCCAGCCCGATCACGTTGCCGCGGCTCGCCTCGGAAGTGTGGAACGAGATCCGCGGCGAAGACTGGGTGCTCACGGCCGGCACGCTCGAGGACTGGACGCGCAAGCTCTGGGACTTCGACAAGCCCCACCGACATCCGGGCAAATCCCTGGGCACTTCCACGCAGCTCGGCATCTCCCTCGGTGTGGCGCTCGCGAATCGCGAGCACAAGCGGCTCGTGGTCGACATGCAGCCCGATGGAGATCTCATGTTCGATGCCGGCGCCCTCTGGGTCGCTGCGAAGCACCGCATCCCGATGCTCGTCGTCATGTACAACAACCGCGCGTACTACAACGACTGGGAGCACCAGATCCGCATGGCGAAGCTGCGCGGCACGCCGGTCGAGCGAGCCCACATCGGCATGGACATGACCGATCCGGATCCTGATTTCGCCAAGCTCGCGCAATCCATGGGCTGGTACGGCGAAGGCCCCATCGACGATCCGAAGAAGGTGGGCGCCGCGCTGAAGCGCGCGATCGCCCGCGTCAAGGCGGGACAACCCGCTCTCCTCGATACCCTCACGCAGAAACGATGAGCCATTCCACCGATACAGGACAGGCATTCATGCGCACGCGCGGCATTCCCGACCAGGTGGTGAAGTTCGTCGGCCCAAA